>Ga0302276_10000095_pt1 | contig 74374 bp, 72 predicted proteins | sample III_Bog_N2_3_FD_198768 | JGI IMG/M metagenome (GOLD analysis project Ga0302276, IMG submission 198768) | Peat permafrost microbial communities from Stordalen Mire near Abisko, Sweden - III_Bog_N2_3 | ecosystem: Environmental > Terrestrial > Soil > Wetlands > Peat | place: Sweden: Abisko...
GACCCCATTTCCGCATTGGAACACCCTCTGGATCCGTGAGCCGTCGCCCGGAGGGACGCCGAAGGCGGCCCAGAGGAAGACGGCCCACGGATCCAGGTAGATGTCAGAAAGTGTATGTCGATTTGATTTCTGTATATCCAGTGAATTGCTTAGAATGGGTCAAGAGATGAACAGGTCTCTTTCTCCCCGGAAGGCCGATCATAGCGGCGTTCCTGGTTTCTTGTGCTTGCGTTAATCCCAGGAATGGTGGACGCGAGGCGGCTCATTGCCGCAAGGGTGGAGTTGTGCCAATGGCCATGGGTGGAAGTTCAGTCGCTATACCGCTGCGCCCGGGGCGCCGGGAGCCGGCCAGCCCTATCGCGGGGGCGCGGGCCCGTCGCCGGGTGCTGGCTTGAACCCCATGGGCTGCCTCATCGGGTTGGGGATCTGCACCCTTTCGTTGGCCGCGGATTCGGCCGGCCTCGTGGTGCTGGCCCCGGCCCGGGATCTGGGCCTGGTGCGGCCCGGCGTGAAGCAGACCGAGGTGTTCATGGTCCGCAATCCCGGTCCGGAACCGATCCGGATTCTGGACCTTCGCCCCGAGTGTGGCTGCTTGGCCGCCCAGACTTCGCTGTGGCGCCTGGCGCCCGGAGCTTCCACCGAGGTCCAGGTGACCTTCACCCCGCCGGACCAGGAGGGCCCCGTCAGCAAAGGCCTCGCGATCATGACCGACGCACCGGGGCAGGAGCCCCTGCGCCTGGCCTTGAAAGCACAGGTGGTGGCTGACCTGCTGCTTTCCGTCAACGCTGTCGATTTCCCGGATGTTTCCCGGACCGCGGGCGGCTTGGCGGAAGTCAGCCTGGACAACCGCAGCGGCGAGCCCTTGCGGATCCAGCCCGTACGCAGTTCGGCGCCGGCCTACCTGACCGCGGAAGCCGTGCCCCAGGGGCAGGGCCTGCGCCTGCGTCTCCGGTTGGACGGTGCCCGCTTGCCCCAGACCCGGAACCAGGGCCTGGACTGGGTGGAGGTGCAGACCACCGAGCCCCGGTCCGCCATCTTCCGCATCCAGGTGCAGTGGACCGCAATCCCGCTGAACCTTCCTCTCCACAGCCATTGAAACGCACTTTCCCGGAGGCATTCTTGTTCCGCATCGGCCCCCCCTTACGCTCCTCCCTGGTAGCGCTGCTGCTGGCCATGGCCATGGCCATGGTCGGCAGCCTAAGCTGCTCCAGCCAGTCCAAGTTCTGCGACGATGCTGCGAACCAGGTGCAGCCCTCGGCCAGCTACCCGACTGTGGTCGCCCAGGTGGGCACCGCCAAGACCGTGACCCCGTTGGTTACCCAGAACGGGCCCATCACCCGGGCCTCGATCGTCAGCGGGTCCCTGCCGCCGGGCCTGAGCCTGAGCGCCAACGGCCAGCTGGTGGGCACGCCCACCACGGCGGGGGTGTACACCGCCAACCTCTGGCTGGCCAACGCCTTCGGCGGCGGTTCCGCGGTCACCTGCACCGTCACGGTGGTGGCGGCGGACGCGCTGTACCTGGCGTACGTCACCCCGCAGACCTTCACGGTGGGCACGGCGACCTCCCAGACCCCGACCCTGAACAATCGGACCCCCGGCGTCGCCACCAGCTACGCGGTCACCTCGGGCAGCCTGCCGGACGGTCTCAGCCTGGCGGCCGCCACCGGCGTCATTTCCGGCACGCCCACCACGGCCGGGGTGTTTTCCGCGACCGTGACGGTCACCAACGGCACCCTCAGCGCCCAGGACGCCCTGGTCTGGACGGTCAATTCGGCGTCCCCCCTCACCGTGACCTATGCACCCGCCCCGACCGGCACTTCGGGCTCCTCCGTGAGCATCCCGGCGCCGACCCTCGGCAACGCCACGCCGGGCGTCTCCACTTCCTACAGTGTCAGCGCGGGCACCCTGCCCGCGGGCGTGTCCCTGAACGCCAGCACCGGCGAAGTGTCCGGAACCCCCACCACTGCCGGCGTATACACCTTCACCGTCACTGCCACCAGCGGCACCGAGACTGCATCCACCCCGATGACCCTGGTGGTCACGCCGGCGGGGAATCTTGGCCTGGCGTACTCCGACCCCACCAGCCTGCCCATCAACGCGGCGATCACCAGCCAGACGCCGACCCTCACCAACGCCACCCCCGGCTTGGCCACCACCTATGCGGTCACGTCCGGGGCGCTGCCCACCGGCCTTTCCCTGGACTCCGCCACCGGCGCCATCACCGGCACCCCCACGGTGGCCGGGAGCTACACCTGCACGGTCACGGCCACCAACGGCACCCGCAGCGCCGATGCCGCCCTGAGCTACAGTGTCGCCTCGAGCGGTCCCGGAACCCTGAACTACACCACGCCCGTCACCTACCTCACAGGGACGGCCATCGCCGGCAACCTGCCCAGGCCCACCGGCGGATTGCCGACGTCCTATGCCGTCACGTCCGGGACGCTGCCCGCGGGCCTGACGCTCGACCCCGGCACCGGTGCCATCAGCGGCACGCCCACCACAGCCGGCAGCTACTCGGTGACCATCACCGGCACCAACGGCACCAGCACCAGCGAGACGGTCAATGCCGCCCCCACCGCCTCCTTGACCAGCAATCCCTCGGTGGTCCCGGTGGGCCAGGCCTCCAGCCTCACGGCCATCCTTACCGGCGGCACCGGCGTCATCACCGGCGGCGATCTGGCCTCGCCCGTGACCGTCACCACCGGCACCAGCCTCCCCACCGGCATCATCACCACGCCGGGCACCACCTATACCTACACCTTGACCGTGACCAACAGCGCCCTGAACCTGACCGCCACCTCCCAGGTGACGGTGAAGTGGGTCAGCGTGGCCGCCGCGGATTCCTGGAGCCAGTCCATTCCGGAGACCGGGGGCACCTTCACCCCCTCCGGTACCAACCTGGACAGCAAAGTGTCCGTGGTCGTGCCCGACCAGGGTTGCGCCACCTGCGGCGCCGTGACGCTCACGGTGAACACCGAGACCACCCTGCCGGGCGCCGTGCCGAGCTCGGTCCAGGCCTGCTCCACGGTCTACAATTTCAGCACGGATGTGGGCTATCCCTTCAGGGCGCCGGTCACGGTGACCCTGGCGTTCGATCCGACCCTCACCAGCCCGAACGTGACCAGCAGCGATCTGCCCCTGCCGTTCTACTGGGATCCCACCTACAGCGAATGGGTGGCCGCGGGCCTGAAGTCCGTGGACTTCACCAACAGCAAGGTCACCTTCACCACGCTCCTGCCCGGCCGCTATGTCGTCATGGCGGCGCCTGGTCTGGCCAGCGCCCTGGCCACCCACAGCACCGGCTTCGCCGCCGGCACCGACGACTGGCTGCAGGACAACCTGGACATCTATGATCTGCCCAACACCGCCAGCCTGGGCATGGGCTCCTTCGCTTCCTGGTATTACTCCAGCGCGAAAGCCAGTAATGCCAATACCGGGCTATACGATGTGTTCGCCACGAACAGCGACGTCAACGCCCTGGCGCTCATCAGCCGCCTGGCCAACGCCACGTCGACCAGCTGGAGCCAGATCTGGGAGCAGAGCGCCTATGGCCTGACGGACCGCCAGACCGGGCTCGCCCTGATCACTGGGCTCATGGCCACCGGGCAGCCCCAGACCTTCCTGATGGCCGACGCCCGCACCAGCAACGTGAACAACGCCCTGGCGACGGAGATCTACAGCTACAACACCACTACGGGCAAGTTCGCGGTGATGGACCCCAACTACCCGGGCAACAGCCTCACCATCGCCTGGGCCGGGGGCGCCTTCTCCTCCTACGACCGCGCCATGGCCTACAGCCCGGCGTTCGCCTACTACGCCTTCGAGGGCCAGACCACCACCCATCGGCTGTCCGACTACCAGAAGGCCCTGGCCGGCGCCAGCGCGGGCTTCCCCACCAGCTCCTTCGCCAGCATCGCCGTCACCGGCATCGATGGCACCAGCAATCCGGACCTCTCCGCCTCGGTGACCGTCTCCAGCAACCTGAACGTCACCGTCAGCGGCCAAGTCACCAACGGGGACGAGACCGCCACGCACATCTTCTGGAGCCAGAACGGCGAAAGCCCGCGCACCGCGGTCGCGCTGAACGCCGATAACACCTTCAGCTTCACCATCCCCCAGCTGGCCAATCCTTACGGCACCAAGGTCATGCTGGAGACCACCAGCAACCCTTGCGATCCTACGTTCTCGCACTCCGGGTTCACGGAGTTCACCGTGGTCCAGTCCGGGTTGACCGCCTGGTTCCCGAACGCCTGCTTCGAGAACAGCACCACGGGCTTCGCGCCCTGGGTGAACCAGGATGGCAGCAACTCCGGCAAGCAATACCCCAACCCAGTCAGCTACAGCAGCAACACCTTCACCAACGGCGTGCTCGACAGCTATGCGATTGCCTGGACCACTGGCGATAACTACAGCCAGCTGGTGACCAGCCCCGCCACGGATCCGGACATCACCTCCTTCAATGAAGTCCTCAGCGGAAATGAGTCCTTCCGGGTCAACACGCCGCAGCCCAATTCGCACATCAGTCATGTCTACCAGGAGATCACCGTGCCGACCACGGTGACCATGCCCAAGCTGTCCTTCTACTGGTCGTTCCTGGCCCAGAGCGCCGGGCATGCACCGGCAGACGAGCCGTTCATGGATATCGTGGTCTACGATGAGACTGCCGACGCCATCCTCTACTACGTGCATCACTTCCCCCCCACGACGTCCGGCGGCACGAACTACACGGATGGCTACCCAGGGTGGGTGTCCGGCACCGGCAGCGGCAGCTCCCAGTGGTTCGGCATTGACTGGCAGAAGGTGACCTTGAACCTGGGCACCACCCGGGGAGGCCATGTGCTGAAGATCACCGTCACCGCGGCCGGATGCACCCAGGGCGGCCACGGAGGCTACGGCTACCTGGACAGCGTCGGCTGCTCCTAGCGCCCTGCGTCGATCTTTCCTGTCTCATCTTGGAGCTATCATGCGTATTTTGATTGGATCGATGGTCTTCACCCTGGCGGCGGGCCTCGCCGCCGGAGCCGAAGCTCCCGCCCCGAACCAATGGATCCAGGGCAAGGTCGGTGTGGTCATTCCCGACACCTGCCATTGCCTGAAAGACAGCACGGCCGTGGGGCTGGGCTTCGGCACCTGGCGGAACGAACACTGGGGTCTGGAACTGGACGCCCTGCGGGTGAAACTGCAGAGCCGGGCCGGGGGCTTCGATGCCCACGAGGCCGAGATCCAGGGGGCCTTCCTCTACGATCCGCTGGCTTCCAGCCAGCGGTGGAAGCCCTACCTGCGGGTCGGGGCGGGAGTGGCCCGGGTGGAAAGCCCCTACTCGCTGGGGCCGGCGACCACCACGCGGCTGGCCCTCCACGGCGCAGTGGGCGTGCAGAACCGGTTCGGGGCGCGCGGGCTGGCCAGCCTGGAGCTGCGGGAAACCGAGGTGGCGACCGGCAGGTCCCGGGATGAGACCCAGGTGCTTCTGGGGCTGGGATTCCGCTGGCATGGCCATGTGGTTCCGGCCGCGGTGCCGCCGCCGGAGTCCGCCCCGGCGTCCAACCCGGAGCCTGAACCGGCCGCGCCAGCCGAGGTCGCCCCGGCGGCGGAGCCGGCCCCAGCGCCCGCCCCCGAGCCGGTCGCGGTGGCCCCTGTTCCGCCAGCCGAAACGGCGGCCCAGCCCCCGGTCCGGATCGTGCTGGATGACGCGACCCTGCACTTCGCCAACAACCAGGCCGGGCTGCCCCCGGCCGGGGCCGCCGCCGTGCGCCAGGTGGCACAAAGCCTCCTGGCCTACCCGGGCAGCTACGACGTGGTGGTCACCGGCTACGCCTCCAGCACGGGTTCCCAGGCCCACAACCTGGACCTTTCCCGAAGGCGTGCCGAGGCGGTCGCCCGTGTCCTGGTGGACGCGGGGGTGCCCGCGGCGCGGATGCGGTCGGAGGGCCTGGGTTCCGTCCAGCCCCTGGCCAGCAACCAGACCCGCCAGGGGCAGGGTCGCAACCGCCGGGTCGAGATCGTGGTGAAGGCCGCCGAGTCCGAGCGGCGGCACACCGAGATCGATGCGCCGGAGAACGCGCCGGCCGACTGATCAGGCCCAGACCGTGACAGCCAGCGGCCCGGTTCTGACTTCGCGGTCGGAACCGGGCCCCATCCTTTGCCGCCCCTTCCGTGGGCTCCCGCCTTTCGAGGCTGCCATGCTGCGAATGCTCATTCCCCTGGTTTCCCTGGCCCTGATGGCGCAGACCGCGGCCCCCCGGCCACCGGTTCCCGGGGCCCCGGCGGCCGGGTCCGCCGAACCCCAAGACAGCGACGCGATCGGCTTCCTGGGGCCGCGCACGATCCGCTACGCAGACTTCCTGGGCTGGCTGAAGCTCGTGGCGGGACCAGGCTCGACCCAGATCCGCCGGGATCCGTCCCGCCGGAGCGGGGCCGTGCGCCAGTACCTCGACCTGCAGATCCTGGATGCCAAGGCTGAGCAGGAACACATCCAGAACACCCCGGAATACCAGCGGCTGCTGGTCGCCCTGGACCAGCAGGGCCGCGCCAGGCTCCTCCTGGACGAAGACCGGCCGGGGGGAGACGGCCTCCGGATCCGCGACCAGGCAGAACATCCTCCCGAGGCGGAACTGCTGGCCTACTTCCAGGCGCATCGGGAGCGGTTCGCCCTCCCCGAGCGTTTCACCGCCCGGCATATTCTGGTGCGGGTCAAGGATGGACTCGGAGCCCAGGGCACGGGGTTGCCCGAACCGGAGGCCCGGCGGAAGGTCGCCTGGATCCAGCAGGCCTTGCAGGCCGGTCGGAACTTCCAGGACCTGGCCCGGGAGTATTCGGAGGATGCCGGCAGCAGGGCTGCAGGCGGCCTGTATCAGGACATCCCGTTCGGGCGGTTCCCTCTGGCATTCGAGCAGGCGGTCAGGACTCAGCAACTGGGCCAGGTGGGGGAACCGGTCCAGACTGCCTTCGGCTACCACCTGATCCTGGTGGAATCCCGGGAGCCCGCTGCCCCGGCCGAGTACGGGCAGGCCAGGGAGGCGGTCCGGGCGGCACTGATCCCCGAACGGCGTGAGCGGCTGCGGCAGGCGTTCCTGGCTGAGGTTCGGAAAAGGGTCGGCTACCGGCCTTCCGCCGCACTGGCTCGCTTCGAATGGAAGGAGGAGAGGGCCAGATCCCTCGCCGAGGCCCAGGCGGCCAACGGACCGGGAACGGAGGCCCTCCAGCCACGCTGGCTGGGGCCGGCTCCCCCCCCTAACTGGCCATAGGAGGGTTGAAGGCCACATCCAGGCGTCAGGAATGGCCGAATGCGGCTAGTTTCAGCAAATGGCACGTCGGGGTCCTGGTTCATCTGTTGAACGAAGGCTGCGTTCCCACTCCTGGGGGTGAGTTGAAACATGAAGTCCTCCGGGAACCGCTCCAGGTTCCTCTTCACCGCCCGGACAAGCTTGCCTGTCTCCACTCCGTAGCGTCCGGCCAGGTCCTCGTCCAACAGGACTTTTGTCCCGCGAATGGAAAGGATGGTTTGGGTGATCTGCTCGACTGGAGGGTTGCCTGAAACGCCCCTTGACAGGCTTTGGGGTGGCCATATAGTTTCCTAGGAAACTAATTCCTCAGCCTGGCCAAGGCAGCCGGGAGGGAATGCAAACCGGTCGCTTGGCATGATTCCAGGAGTCGCCATGCACATGGAACCATTCGAATCGGCCCATTCAGTCCTGGGTACGGAGGCCTGATGCCCGGCCAATCCGCGGTGAGTTCGCTCGAAACCCACCTGGGCTATAGGCTGCGGCGGGTCTCCAACCAGATCTCGGGGACCTTCGCGCTCGCGCTCCAGGCCGAGGGCGTGTCCGTGGCGGAATGGGTGGCGCTGCGCCTGATCTGGGACCCGAAGCGCATGGCCTCAAGCCAGGTCGCAGAGGCAGCGGGTTTGACCCGCGGCGCCATGTCCAAGGTGCTCGAAAAGCTGGAAAGTAAAACCCTGGTCGTCCGGACCCCGGACTCTCTGGACAGCCGGGTCCAGTGGCTGTCTTTGACCCGGAAGGGGGTCGGCCTGCTGCCCAGACTCGCGGCCATCGCTGACCGGAACGATGAGCACTTCTTCGCCTGTCTGGACCCGGACGAACGTGCCATCCTCAGCGGCCTTCTTGAAAAGCTGACGGATTGCCATCAGCTTCGCGGCGTGCCCGTGGACTAGCCGCCGCGCCCCCGCAGACCCTTTGAACGGAGGACCCCCATGAGCAAGGCGATCGAAAACCTGCAGGCGGCCATGCAGCGGGCGGCCACCGGCCGGCCCAAGGTCGGAGGCTTCCCATACTTGGCGGAGACCCTCCGTCGGGCCGGCGCGATCCGCAATCTGTGGTACCTGCCGGCCAGCCAGAGCCTCTTCCTCACCCGGGACGGCCCGGTGGTGATCCAGGGAACACCCCTGTTGCTCGGTCCCGCGGACCTCCCCCCCTTCGACCGGGAGGCCCTCATCACCGCGCTGCGCACCGACCAGGCGGGGCAGAGCACCTTTCCCGAATTCCAGGAGGCCGCATGGCGGGCGGGGGTCGTCCGCTACGATGTCGACTTCACGGCGCGGACAGTCGCCTACTACGGCTGCAATGGTGAGGAATACATCGAAACCTACCCTGCCGTGGCGCTGGGGTGAGCGCGGATAAGCCAGCGATTCGAACCCTTCCGGTGAGGCTCCAGCTTGAGGGTCTCCACACCTGCCTGATGGATCCCATCGCCCATCCGGATGAAACGGCAGGGAAAGCCCATGGCCGGGGCGTAGGCTTCCCGGCTCGGGCCAGCCGTTGGACCGTATGGCTAGCGCGTCAGATTTGCGCGAGGCCGCCGTCCACGGCGACCTCGCTGCCGGTCATGAAGCTGCTGTCCTCCGAGGCGAGAAAGGCGGCCACCGCCCCGATCTCCGCTGGATCGGCCATGCGCTTGAGCGGATTGAGCGAGGCGAAGAACTTCATGCCCTCCTCGCCCAGCGCTGCCTTGGCGAGATCGGTCGCAGTCCCTCCGGGCGACAGCACGTTTACCCGGATGCCGGTGCCCTTCAGGTCCTCTGCCCAGGTCCGCGCGAGGTTACGCACGGCCGCCTTGCTCGCGCTGTAGGCGCTCATGCCGGGGGCGCCGGTGGTGCCGGCGCTCGATCCGGTCAGGATGATCGAACCGCCCTGGCCCATCAGCGGCAGCGCCTTCTGGACCGTAAAGATCGTACCCTTCACATTGGTGTCGAAGGTCTCGTCAATGTGCTCGGCGGTGATCTTGCCGAGCGGAAGCGGGCTTCCCGCCCCGGCATTGGCGAAGACGATGTCGAGGGTTCCGCGCTCGGCCTTCACCGCCGCGTAGAGTCGGTCGAGGTCGGCCAGATCGGAGACCGAGCCCTTCACCGCGCGGGCATTGGGCCCGAGTTCGGCCACAGCGGCGTCGAGCGCTTCCTGCCGACGGCCGAAGATGAAGACGAAGGCGCCTTCCTCGATGAAGCGCTTGGCTGCGGCGCGGCCGATGCCGGTGGCGCCTCCGGTGATCACGGCGGTCTTTCCATTGAGTCGGGTCATGATGTGCATCCTTCCTGGGAGTGGTGCGGAACAGGGAACGGCTTGCTGGAGGACAAGCATGCGGTCCTGGTAACCTATGGACAAGTATGCACTTTTAGGTAAGTATCAAAGCATGACGACGCCTTCGGAAATCTGCGGCACCGGCTGCGGGCTCAACGCCACGCTGCGCATCCTTTCGGGCAAGTGGAAACCGTTGATCCTGTTTTTCCTGCGCGACGGCCCCAAGCGCTACGGCGAGCTCAAGCGCCTGGTCCAGGGCGTCAGCGACAAGGTGCTGATCCAGCAACTGAAGGATCTGGACGCCGATCAGGTGCTGGCGCGGACCGACTACAAGGAGGTGCCGCCGCGCGTGGACTACGCGCTGACCCCGCTGGGGCGCAGCCTGGCCGACGCGATCCTCCCGCTGTGCGCCTGGGGAACCGAGCACGCGGCGGAAATGGCAAGCATCTTCGCCGAGCGCGAGCCTTTGCCCTAGCAGGATCGTTCTCGATGGGTCAGGGCCTGGGGCTCGCGTCCATCGCGGAGGCCCGCGCCAGTGCTTGCGTGTCGATATACTCCCGGATGTTCGTCAGTTTCCCATCTCGAACGGTAATGGCGAAGACCCAATCGTCCTTGAAAGTCCTGTTTGTGGCCTTGATTCTACCCGTAGCGAAGCCGACGACCAGAACCCGGTCTCCCTGCGCTACGAATTCGGGGGGCTTTGGAAATGAAGTTTCCACCATTTCGGCAGCCTTCTGAAGCAAGTCCTTTAAGCCCTCGTGCCCGCGGTGCGTGCCGGCCAGCGGCCAGTCCTCGCCCGGAATGATCCACGCAATATCTTCGGCAGACAGCGCCATCAGACCTTGCCTATCGCCGCGGCCCATTGCTGCGAAAAAATCCCTCACAATCTGGACATTCTTTTGAGTGCTCATCGGAATCGCTCCATTTCCCATACATCGGATTGCGTGGTGCCGGTGCTTCAGCCGATATCAACGTGCAAGGCGATGTCCCAGCTGCCGGCGCCGTTCTTGGCCAGGACAATCATCATCAGGCCGAGCGCCTCGAGCGTTTGGGCCATCTGTGCCGATGATGCTGATCGTGCTCATGTGGAATCTCCTTGTGAATGGGTGTTGCTCGTCGCGACTCGGATTCCTGCCGTCAGCTCCTCAGCTGGCAGGAAAATAGTGGCCGTTGTCCAGATCGGCGAGCAGGCCGGGCTGGGAGGGTTCCCAGCCGAGGGTCTGGCGGGTGATGAGGTTGGACGACGGGAGGTCCAGGGTGACCATATTCGCGAGGAACCCGAAGAATCCCGGCAGCATCAGTTCGTCCGCGGGAATGCTCACGGCCGGCAGGCCCAGGCGGCGACCCATGGCCTCGGCAAGTTCGCGGAACCGGATGCCTTCGCCCTCAATCCCGTGCCAACTTTTGCCAGCCGGACCCTTCTCCAGCGCCAGGCGGAACAGGGAGGCGAGGTCGCGCGCATGCACGGCCGGCCACAGGTTCGCGCCGTCTCCCGGGTAGCCGATGACACCCTTCTCCTTCGCGAGCCCGATCAGCAGCGGGAGGAAGCCGGCATCGGTCGTGCTGTGCGCGATGGGCGGAATCCGCACGATCGAAGCCCGGACGCCCCGCTTCGCAAGGCCGACAACGGTAAGCTCCACAACGTTACGAACCCGCAGGGAACCCTTGTACGCATCGCCGCCGGGAAGGGCGGGGTCTTCTTCGGTCGCCGGTCGGTTCAAGAAGCGGGCCCCAGGCGCAGCCCAGCCCGGGTTCGTGGGCGATCCGATGCTCCCCGACACGACCAGCGGCTTTCCGGTTCCAGCCAGTGCCTCGCCGTACGCGAGCATGATCTGAAGCTCCGCGGCGGCCACGGCGTCAATCCCGCCGGAGGGAAGCAGGTCTTGCCTGTGCGCGACGTGGATGACGCCGTCGGATTCCGCCGCCGCCGCCTTGAGCCCATCCAGGTCGGAAATATCCCCGCGGCGCACCTTGGCGCCGAGCGCGGACACCGCCGCCGCGGACTTGTCGGACCGGGCCAGCCCGGTGACCTCGTGGCCAGCGGCGACGAGGTCGGGGATGAGGTACGAACCGATATGGCCGGTCCCGCCAGTGACTAAAACCTTCATGTGATGCTCCTTGTGAGTGATGTGAAAAGGGGTGCTGCGGGTGCACTCAGCCGAGAAGGCTGACGCCGATTGCGAAGTGGGTGTGCTGGACGGCGTGGGTGAGGAGGCCCAGCGACAGCAGGCAGACGTGCTCCAGCGTCCGCGCCATGGACAGGGGCCCGGTATCCAGGGGGCGCAGTCCGAGGCTTTCGATGAACGCCGAAACGCGTGCCTTCGCCGCCGCATCGTCCCCGGCGATGAACACGTCCAACGGGTGGCCACCGGCGGGACCGGCAGCCAGAACGTGGGAGAACTGGGTGTTGAACGCCTTGACCACCACCGCATCGGCAGGGGCGGCCTTGGCGATCTCCTGCGCGCCGGAACTGTCGCTGGGGGTCACCAAACTCGTGTGGTTGGCGGCGACGGGGTTGGTGATGTCGACGAGGAGCTTGCCTGCCAGCGCTTCGCCGTACTGCTGCAACACGTCGAGCACGGCGGAGTAGGGAACCGCCAGGATGACCATGTCCCCGGCCGGGGCGGCGCCGAACGTTCCTGTCGTCGCGCCGACTCCGATCTGCTCGGCCAGCGTCCGCGCCTTCGCGGCATCGCGGCTCATCACCTGGACGGTGTGTCCGGCCTTGGCGGCAAGGCCGCCGATCGCTGCGGCCATGCTGCCTGTGCCGATGATGCTGATGGTGCTCATGGTGCTCATGTGCAGTCTCCTCGCTGATAGGGGGTTGATCGTTCCTGGATTGCCGGGGCGATCCGGCGGTCGCGCTCAGCGTGCAATCCACGATCGCCAAACCGCTTGCAAAAGGCAAGTGAAATTTACTTGCGGCATGCAAGCGATGTTAAGATCCAGTCATGAAGACGACGTCTAGAGAAGACCTTCGGTCCCATTGCGCAGTGAACTACGGCGTGGAGCTCTTCGGCGACCGGTGGTCGCTCCTGATCGTTCGCGACATCGTTTTTGCTGGCAAGAAGACGTATGGCGAGTTCCTGAAATCGGAAGAGGGAATCGCGACCAATGTCCTGGCTTCCCGCCTCGCCTTTCTCGAGGAGCAAGGCATTCTTGCGAAGGCGCCCAGTCCCGACGACCGGCGCAAGGACTTCTACACCCTCACCGAGAAGGGCCTGGACCTCATTCCCATCGTGCTCAACATCGTCCTTTGGAGCGCGAAGCACGATGCGAAGTCGTACGTGCGGCCCCTCAAGGCGTTCGTTGCTCGATTGAGTCGAAGCCCCTTGCAGATGGGCGAAGAGGTGAAGGCGCTGGTCCGCAATGGCGGATGCCTTTTCCCTGAGGGCAAGGAATGAGCAAGAGGGCAAGCGCGTCCGGTCAGGTCGCAGGCCGATAGGTAGCCGATCTTGTCGGCGGGCGATTTGCGCCGCGTGAGCTGGCCCCTGGGGTGTCCCTAGACGGGCTGCTGGCTGGCCAAATCCTCGGTGTCCACCAGGTCCCGGATGGTCAGCAGGGGGAAGTCCTGTTCCGCCGCGAAGCGCACCAGATCCTGTCCCCGCATCATGGTCCCGTCGGGATGCATGAGTTCGCATAGCACGGCCGCCGGTCGGCAGCCTGCCATGCGCGCCAGCGTCACCGCCCCCTCGGTGTGCCCCTGCCGCTGCCCTCCCGGATCATCAGGGCCATCAGCGACACGGTGATCCGGTCTGCCGGGATGATGATGTCCCCCTCGTTCTCCCGGTCGGAGAAGTCATCCCACCCGAAGATGGGGTGCAGGAACCTGGGAACCGGAAACGGAGCTGGCCAGGTAGATTTTCTTTAGGTTCTAATAACCCAAGTATTGACAAATACCAAAATAGTAACAACTTTATAAGTGTATTGATTAAATGATCGGTGACGTGATGGAAAAGACCTGGAAACATGAACTGAAAAGGCATATCGGCCAAAAGGTCCGTGAGTTGCGGAAACAGCGCCGTATGTCCCAGGACCACCTCGCCGGTCTGCTCGGGGTTTCCCAGGCATGGCTCTCCTACATCGAGAAGGGTTCAGGGTCTCTCACGGCCGAACAGTTCCTGGAGGTGCTCAGGATCTTCAACGAGGTTCCGCAGTCCTTCGACCCGGCCAAGCGGGATGCCGAAGGCGAGTTCCAGCGAGCTCTCGCCCAGCAGGGGGCCGACCACCTCTTCCAGGATTCCCGGATCCTGCCCAGCAGCCTCAATCAGGACATCGAGGCCACCATCCGGGAGGTACTGCTGGATGGGCGGAACCCGCGCCAGATCACCGCTATTGCGCCGGTCCTCGCCAGGAATTATGACAAGGTCGATCTGAAACGTCTTTGGGCCAGGTTCGTCGATTACCGTCTGGAGAACCGGCTCGGGTGGGCCCTGGAGAGCGTGACGGAGGCCATCGGCAAGCTCGCGCCCTGGCTCACCAGCTACGATGCCAGGCCGCTTCGCAGGGCTGAGGTCGCGTTCAAGAATTTCCTGGCCGTCCGGGCGCCCGATACCTCCGCTTGGTCAGATCGCCTCAAGGTCCAGAAGGAGGTCCCAAAGACCGATCCAGGATGGGTGGAGGCCCTCTCCCATCTGGACGTGCTCGGCGACAAGACGCTGTCCTGGAAGACCATCAACAACTTGTGGACGTCCGCCGACCCCGCCGGCCGGCACTGGGGCGTCATCACCAGCCTAAAGACCCAAGACTTCTATGACGCGCTTAGGGCAGGCTTGAGCCTCAAGGAATCCGGAGTCACCGATGACACCGTTTGACGGCTTTCTTCACGACCTCGACAAGCTATACGCAACCCGGAGGCCAGCTGGCGCCGCGAAGGTCAGACTTCGTGTGCTTGGCTCCGTCGCCCTCATGCTGCAGGCCGACTACAATCGTGGCACCAAGGATGGCGACGTTCTGGAAAGCGCCCCGATCAACCAGGCCATCAAGGCGGAGCTGCTCGGACTCGGCGGGAAAGGGACTGCCCTCGCCACACGGCACGACCTCTACCTGGATATCGTTGCCGGCGGGATCCTTTTCCTTCCCGGCGCTACGGTCTACCACCCACTCCCGGAACTTTCGGCCGCCCTCGCCTGCTTCGACGTCGAGGTCATGGATATCCAGGACGCCTGTGTCACCAAACTAAAACGCTTCAATGCCAACGACCAGGCCGACATAGCGGCCATGACCAGGCTCGGGAAGCTCGACCACGCACGTTTCCTGGGCCGCTTCATCTCAGCCATCGACTACTGCCGAGGACAAGCCTTTTCGGACGACTATCCCAATATCGTCGGGCGCTTCCACCAGGTCGAACGGGACATCTTCCTGGTTACCGAGACCCACATCGACCTAATGGGACGGAGGCCTGATGTCGCTTACAAATAAATCTAGGGACAGGCTCTTCAGGCGGTCCGCGCGGCGCTGACCCGGTCCAGGTAGCCCTGGCACAGGGTCACCAGTTCCCCCCTGAGGGCGGCCACGATCTCCGGCGGGCCCCCGCCTTCCAGCACCGCCCGGGTCGGCCCGACCATGGCGGAAAGGACCATGAAGGTCGCCAGCGGCAGGTCCTCGAAGCACCGGTCGGCCGCCGTCGCCATCATCGCGCACAGGGCTTCCCGCATGCGCTCCGAGGTCCGGCCGACCAGGGCGGAGGCGTCCAGTTCCGCGGCCGCCCGGTACAGCGCCCGCGCCTCTTCCACCCGGGCGGTCTTGGCATCCACGAAGGCCTGGACCACGTTTTCCACCATCCGGTCCAGCGGCTGGCGGTGGCTCTGGCGGCAGACCGCCTCCATGGCCTGGGCGAGGCGGTTCAGGTGCCGCTCGAGGACCGCGTGCAGCAGAACCTGCTTGTTCGGGAAATACTGGTAGAGCGTCCCCACCGACACCCCGGTGCGCTCCGCCACCTGGGTGGTGGTCAGGCCGGCCAGCCCATGGCTGAGCAGAACCTGAAGGGTCGCCTCGAAAACGGCATCCACGGTCAGCACCGATCGGGCCTGACGGGGCGTCTTTCTTGGGGCCATGGAGCGGTCGGCCAGATGGTTCATATGCGAATGCCAAACATGAAGCATCCTTCGTATCCTCGAATCCTGCCCTCCGCCCGGCGCGGGGGCAACGCGAAAGGAACCCATATGCAGGCCTCACCCCAACGCATCGCCCTGGTGACCGGGGCCAACAAGGGAATCGGATTCGAGATTGCGCGGAACCTGGCGGAAGCGGGGCTGCGTGTCCTGCTGGGGGCCCGGGACCCGGGCCTGGGCGAAGCGGCCGCAGCCCGCCTCCGGGAGGCGGACCTGGACGTGCGCTTCCTCCTCCTCGACCTCGGGCGGCCCGAGACCCTCAAGGCCGCCGCGGCCCGGATCGAAGCGGAATCCGGCCGGCTCGATGTGCTGGTCAACAACGCCGGGATCGTGGACGCCGCCGACGGCCCTCCCGGCACCGCCACCCTGGACGCCGTCCACCGCGTGATGGCCACCAACTTCTTCGGCACGTTGGCCGTGACCCAGGCCCTGCTGCCCCTCCTGCGGAAGTCGGCCTCCGGCCGCATCGTCAACGTTTCAAGCGGCCTGGGCTCGCTCACCCTTAACGCCGACCCATCGTGGGCCTACGCGCGGGTCAAGCTGCTGGGCTACAACGCCTCCAAGGCCGCCCTGAACATGCTCACGATCCAACTGGCCGACGAGCTGCGTGACACCCCCATCAAGGTCAACTCGGCCGACCCCGGATACACGGACACCGACCTCAACGGCCACCGCGGCCATCAGACGGTCCCCCAGGGCGCCGCCGAAGCCACCCGCCTGGCCCTGCTGCCGGAGGACGGTCCCACGGGAGGCTATTTCAACTCCGAAGGTCCGCTGCCCTGGTAGCTCCGGGCCGCTGCGGGGTCCGCGCCTGGGGTGAAGCCGGTGGGCGGATGAGGTACCATGGCAACGGCATCGCCAGGGCCCCGGGGCCCGCTTCCCCCGACCCGGCCCTTTGCGGCTTGCCAGGGAGCCTGATGCGATTCGTTCTGCCCATCTCGGGGTCACTTCACCAAAATGAGATTTACCTACTATATTAATACTTCATTATTCAAAGGCGGCCTTGGTGGCTATCATCCCCGGGCTTGCAGGAGACAGGAGCATGCCTAATGAAACCGAGATCGCAGAATTAGAAGACCGACTGAAAGCAGCGATGATGGGCAACGATGTTGACGAACTCGATTCTCTGCTGGCCGAAAATTTGATTTTCACTGACCACCAGGGACGGACGGTCAGCAAGGCCGAGGACCTGGCCTCCCACCAGTCGGGTCTGCTCAAGATGCAGCGATTGGATTTTTCTGATCGCCGGGTTGGAATGTTCGAGCACTTCGCCGTGGTGGCAGTACGCACAGAACTGGCAGGAGAGTATGATGGCGTACCGTTTTCTGGGCATTTTGCCTATACCCGCGTCTGGCAGCCTCGCCTCAGCGGAGGTTTCCAGGTCGTAGCTGCCCATTGCTCAATCATTGCCTGATGACGATTGGGTCACGTCACCGAGAGGGATTTTTTCGGTCCGTCGCTGTTTGGGGTGGGTGAACACTCCCTACCCATACGAAACAGCGAAGAACCGGAAAGTTCGCCCGTGGTGCGGTTGACCCGGTCCTGCAGCGAGACCAGAAACCCTTGGAAGCCACCGTCCTGGCTGGTTTCCGGGTTCTGACGGAGGAGCACCGTGATTTCACTTTGGGTAAGGATGACGTGCATCGCGTCTCCTCCTGTCAGTGCCTCAGCTTTTCTGGAACATTACGATGCGGTTAGTATTGGTCCCCTTGTCCTGGTTGTCGATACCCCAGATGTGGGAGGTCTTGGTGAAGACCTGGGCGTTCACCAGGATCCCGAGTCCTTCAAAGCCCGCGGCTACGCCAACTTCCAGGACCGCATCTTCCAGGCTCACGGACCCCCCGCGGACCTCCCCAACCTCGAAGGCAACATGCCCGCCTGGGCGAGTTATGCGGAACAACTCGTGGAAAACATCCTGCATGACCCCGCTCCAGATCCGGAGGGTCTTGGCCATGGTGATCCCCTCCCCGATGGCCGGGCCGTCCAGGTCGTTAAACCAGCACCGGAGCCAGTTGTCAGGCGTGTACTGCACCACGTCCAGGAAGGGCGGCGAGGTCACCGTAAGGGCCACCGTGTCGCCGGGGATGGCATCCGTCCTCCTGGCGTCGCCGGTGAGGAACCTGGCAGAAGGCGCCGCCTGCGCCAGATTGCGGCGTTCCTTGAGGGTGATTTCCTTCAGGAGCTGCCGGGTCTTCTTCAGGATCAGGCCGTGAGTGGACCGGTAGGGTGGGACCTGATTCCGCTTCTGGTTGATCAGTACCTGCCGCTTGGCGCTGGCTGCCTGATTGGGAGGGAGGGTGTAAACGCTGAAGAACCCTGGGCTGTGTCCCGTCAGCCGATTGGTGGCCACCATGCGGATCCAGCGGTCCAGATCGTCCTCGGTGCCCGCCGCCTGGCGTTCGATGAGCCAGGTCCGCAAGGCCCGGAGTTCGCCTTCCGTATCCGCGTGGTAGAACATCGAAAGGTCGAGACCATCCGGGACAGCGCCCGTAAGCGGGATCTTGGCCAAGCGCGCCTCGACGGCCTCGGGATCCGGCAGAGCGAGCCTGGGCTGGGCGAGGATCCTGGAAAGGGGGTTGATGTCGTTGTTGATGACGCGGCGTCCCAGCAGGGCCGCCTCCACCGCCGTCGTGCCACGGCCGCCGAAGGGGTCGTAAACGATATCCCCCGGTTGGGTGAGCCTCTCGATGAACAGCCTGGGCAACTGCGGCTTGTAGCAGGCCCGGTAGCTTACCTCGTGGAGATTGGAGGCCTGGCGCTGGCGGGCCGTCCAGAATTCCCGGGTCAGGACGGGGTACTTCCGTCCGGCCACCTGGGTCTCGTCCCACGCCCCACCATCGTCCGGGGCGAACGCAGCCAGCCGATGGCGATCCTGGAGGGTCACTGGGTCGGGGAGGTGTGTGGCCCGGGGCGGGCGCGCCTGCTCCACTGCCACCGCCTCCCGGAAGGCCTCAAGCGCCCCGGGGGCTAGGTCGGCGATCAGGCTTTCCATGAACTCCTGAGTGTTCACGCCAGTCATTGCTTCACCAATCCGAGGTCCTTAGACCGTTTGAAACGCTTGTTGGTACACGGATCGCAGATGAGCCCCTCCGGGCCCTGGGAATAGCCGTCCATGGCGAGACTGATGACGGCTCCGCACCCGCCGCAGTGCGCGGGCTCGAAGGCAGGCGGATCCTGGAGCTTGGTGAAGTTGTAGTCGTTGGTGCCATACCAGACGAACAGCTCGGTCTCGAACCCCTCGCGGCACGCCTGGCAGGTCTGCCAATCGCCGTCGTGCCCCTCCGTGTGGTGGTAACCGCAGAGGGTCTGCCGGCGGTGGTTGCGGGCGCAGCTGTTCCTGGCATAGGAGAAGGCCACGTAGTTGTCCTCGTCGTCGCAGATCCATTGCCCGCAACATTCGGTCCGGACCAGCTTCGTCTTCTTGCCGCAAAGCCCGCAGGCTTTGGTGTTCAAGGGGATGACCTTGCGTTTTCGGGGCCGGGACTGGGCCAAGGTGGACTCCGGAATGGGCCACGAGGCCTTCCCTGAGGTTGCCCAGGGAACCCGGGCCTGTCAACGAACCCATATCTGGCCGTTCTTTCGCGCAATCCATCTGCTTGAATGCCGGGCAGCCAAGGTAGATCGTTTGATCCTGCCCAAGGTCGCGGCGAGAATCATCCATGGATGGGGGGACTGATGGACGGCCAGATCTACCTGGATGACCTGGGACCTGGCGTCAGGTTGACGCGCGAGGACGGATCGGAGTTTACCCAGCCCCGAAGGACCGAAGCCTGGATTTGCACGGAGCCCTTGTGCGGTTGTACGGAGGTCCGGCTCCCGATCATTTTGGCCACGCACGGGAATGCCGAGGATCCGGCATCCTGTGAACTCTTCCTGGACCTGGAGAGCCGGGTCCTGGCCAAGGCCGAGACGCGCCATCTGGGCGGCTCCTTGCAAGGCCTGCCGGAGCGACTTGCCGCGAAACTGGTGCCCCCGGATTGGGACCGCCTGCGGAACTGGTTCATCGGGCAGAAGGAGGCCCAGCTCCGTGAGGCGGATCCTGCCTCCCTGGAGGCCGAGTTCCCGGCGGCCCTGGAACTGGATCCTTCGCTGCTGGTCTCCTACGGTGTGATGGTGCCATGTGCCCGCCCCCTTCTCTTCACCCTGGGAGGGATGACCTGGCAGGCCCGGGACGAGTATTGCGTCTGCCCACCCTGTACCTGCGAGGAGGTACTGCTCACCTTCAAGTCATGGCCCGGGGAGGTTCCCTGGGGGCCTGCCGTCCACGAGGATCTGGGGGATGGACCCACCGTCCGCCTATCCCTGGTGGAACCACGTTGGGAGAGCGTGGAGGCCGCAGGTGCCGGCATGCCTGGCCTGGAGTCCCTCGTGGGGGCCATGGAAATGGCCTGGCCGGACCTGAGGGCCCTCCTGGGTGCCAGAAGGAGCCAAATGCGGCGGATGGCTGCGGCCTCGCCCATCGTGAATCCGCCCTGGGCTTCCAGGGTGCCGGTGCGAGCGGCCAAGGTGGGCCGCAACGAACCCTGTCCCTGTGGAAGTGGCAAGAAATACAAGCGCTGCTGCCTGATTCTTCCGGGGCCCCCAACTCTGGCCAACCCGATTTCTTAGGACTGCCTTCATGGCGAAGACTGACCCGATCCGCGCCCACCTCATGCGCCTGGACAAGGCGGCCCTGGTGACGCTGCTCCTGAAGCATGCCGACGAAGGGTTCCTCGCCCAACTCGGATTGGAGGTAGCGCGTCAGGCCCCCGGTGGGCCGGATCTGGCACGCTTCCGGCAAAGCCTCCAGGGCATCCTGGACGACCTGGGTTGTGAGGAGGGCACCACCTCTGGCGACCTGGACCGTTTCGCGGACAGCCTCAGGGCGTTGATGGCCGATGGGCATCCCGGAGCCGCGATGGAATTGGCCGCGGAGGCCTTGGATGGCCTGGAGCAGGCCTGGGACAACATGGACTCCTCGGATGACTACATGGGCTGCGTGGCCACTGACCTCAGGGAGATCCACCACGAGGCCTGCAGCCAGATCCGCCCGGATCCCCGGGAACTTGCCGGCTGGGTATTCCGCATGGAAATGGCCAACGACTATGGGACCTTCGACAACCTCGTGGACGAGTATCGTCCCCTTCTGGGTCTGCATGGACTGGAGCAGGTTCACCGGCTCGCGAGCGAGGTCTGGGACCGGGTTCCGCCCCTGGGCCCCGGGAACAAACAGGCTCCAGACTATGCGCGATCGAACATCAGGCATTTCATGCTGAAGCTGACCCGGCCCGACCCGGAAGCGCACCTGGCCGTCCTGGAGAGGGATCTTTCCGGCCCGATGGACTTCCTGGGGTTGGCCGAGCACTGCCTGGCCTCGGGCTGGGCGGACCGGTCCATGGCCTGGGCGGAGAAGGGCCTCAAGGCCTTTCCGGGCAACGATTCCAGCCTCGGTTCCTTCCTCGCCGATCGCTACGCCGAAGCCGGACGGCTGGGTGAGGCTCTCGCGCTTCGCTGGGCGCTCTTCGAGGCCCGCCCCCAGTTGGGCACCTACAAGAGCCTGGTGGCCGTGGCTCACCGGTCCGGCGAAACCGAAGCCTGGCGGCAGCGGGCCCTGGACCTTCTGCAGGATCGCTTCGAGGATGGCCGGAAGCGGCCCAGCCATTGGGGTCGGCAGGATCTCGACCAGCTGGTCCTGATCCACCTCCAGGGAAAGGCCCCCCTGGAGGCTCTCGCCGCCGCCCGGAAGGGTGGGTGCACGCAGGGCACCTGGATGCACCTGGCCAAGGGGCTGGAACCCAAGCACCCTGGCGAGTCCCTGAAGATCCTCCAGGAGCAGCTGGAGACGATCATCGCGCCCATGAAGCCGGAGGCCTACCAAGCCGCGGTGGCCGTCCTGGGCAGGATCCGGGAGCTGGCCCTGCGCCTCCAGCAGCCGGGCCTATTCACCACGACCCTGGCCCTCGTCATGACCGGCCATGCCCGGAAGAAGAACCTGGTGAGCTTGATCCGGAAAGCCGGGCTGGCCTGAATCCACAATTCATGGCGTGCTCGCCCGTCCCGCAGGTCAATCGGAGCGGTCGGATCCGGCCCACATGATACGGCCCCGCTGGAGCCAGAAATGGCTCCGGCAGCCCTGGGTGCGCCAGATGGACGGTGTGGCCGAAGCGGTCCCGTCGAAGTGCTCCTGGATCTGCCACCTGGGCCGTTCGTCAGGCAAAAGGTTCAGATGGATCGCCTCGCCGCAACCACAGGGGCAACTCATGGAGGCATGCCAAGGCCGCCCGGAGTCGAAGACGATGTAGAAGATGTGGCTATCCAGGTTCTCGGGGAGATCCTCCACGCGCAGGCATGGGATCCGGCCCTTACGCCCCCGGAGTCCCGTCCAGAGGCGGCGCAGCCACTGGAGGCTCGAGATCAGGCTGAGCATTTCAATTCCCCGGCGAACTGCGCCTTGCCCAGCAACGGGAGGGTGTCGCCACGGCCCACCCAGGGGCCAAGGATCCCGCAAGGTTGGCCCTCCGGCTCAGGGACAAGGCACATTTGCGAATTGCAGAGTGTGACGGTGGCCCAGTTGCCATTCGGCTCGTCCCTGAAGGGGTGGAGCCGAGCCAGAAGTTCAGTCACAGCGAGGCTGGCGGTCTGCATGTTCAGGCTGATGACGCCAGGGCGCTCCTCGTCCACGCCCTGGATGTACTTGGCCCTCTTCCATGCCTCGTACTGGACGGGATCGTTCCTCCTGATGTGGTCGGCGTTCACCTGGTCCAGGGTGATGACCTGCCTGCTCAGCAGGCTCGACCGGCCGGGTTGCAGGTAGTGCACGGAGCCCACCACAAGCCTGATTTCGCCTTCGGGGGTGGCTTCAATCTTCACCCCCAGGTCAAAATAAGGCAGCGAGTAGTAGTTGCTGATCCGGTTCAGGATATAGCGACCCTCGTAGCCGTCCATGCATCCGAACACGACATCACACCCGGCGATGGCCCGGATGGCTTCGGGTTCATGCAGCCCCAGGGGGATCGGCACAACTTCGGTCCCCAGCCCGATCTCGCCGACGGCCCGCCCCAGGACTTCTACCTTGAGGGTCTTCTCCCTGGCGTCGCGAATGGTGGAATGGAGGATCCGGTTCAGGTTGCGTTCCTCGACCCGGTCGGGATCCACCAGGACCAGGGAGCCTACCCCCAGCCGGGCCAACTGCTCGACCACGGGGCTGCCCGTGCCCGAGCAGCCAACCACACCGACTCTCAGCTTTCCAAGCAACTGGGTGGTACGCGCCCCGAAGGCCTTGGCATGGGGCTTGGCGAATTCCGGGAAGGGGGCTTCCGGCCCGCGGCATGGCCAGATCTCAATCTGGTCGCCGACCACCGTGACCCGGGCCAGGGACTGAGTTTCACCATGGCCCAGGCAGGCCCGGCCGAAGATGGTTCCATCCGGCAGCATGACGGCGCTAAGGAAGGGGTCCTTGCGGCCACCCCAGTCCTGCACCGCGGCGAACAGATCCTGGTCGGCGCGGTCATCCGTGGGCGAGAAGGCCGCCAGTCCGGTGGGATGGGAATGTACCTTCAGGAGGATGAGGCCCTCCCGGCTGGCTTCCTCCAGGGCTGACGCCAGGAGGTCCGTGGACCAGGTCACCCGCACGGGGGTCCTCACGGAGCAGTCCTTGTGGGGCACCGGCAGCAGCGTTCTGGCCAGGAATCGAACCCGGCCATCCCCATGCCATTGCCCGCAAAGCACGAGCGCGACCGCCTCCTTCCCGTCCCCGGGGAAGAGGTGCTCCTTCAGCGTGGTGTGCTGTTCCATGGTGAGGCTGAGGCTCCTGTCCATCGTCATGCCCTTTCGAATTCGCGAAGCAGCCAGTCCCGTACCAGCTCCATGTGGGTTCCCAGATCGTCCACGCCCGGCCGCCAAGGATTGGCCGCGGTGCGGTGGCGGGACCATTGTTGGAATTCCCGGCCGTCAATGGCAACCCTGCCCTCCAGGTTGGGTACGCCCTTGCCGTCGGTCCGCGCCAGGGCAGGGTGGAAGAAGACCATGTCGATCTGTGAATCGGGGTAGGTCAGGTCCAAGCGCAAGGCTGCCGTGGCCTGGGTCGCGTTGTAGCCGGGGGGAAGGGCATAGGCGGGAATCAGGACCCACTGGACCCCGCTGCAGACGATGGCTTCCCATTCGAGGCCATTCGCCTCCAGGTAGGCCTGATCCGGGGGCAGGAGGGGGAATTCCCGGCGCATTTCAACCTTCCGTCTGGTCACGGGGGAGGGTCTTGAAGCACTCGACCCCGTGCTCCCGGAGATCGACCACCTCATCCAGCTCGACCTTCCGGAGATGACCGCCGCGGAGCTTTTGCCGGAGGGTGAACCGTTCCGGCGGCCGCTTTCCGGCCAGCTCCAGGATCTCCCGGCCGGTGATGTGCTCGGCATGGACCACGAGGTGTTCCCGGTCCACACAAATCCGGTAGGACCGGGCCCTGGCAGGTTTACGGTTGGCCTTGAAGCACTCTTAAATGTCAATCAGCTCCAGGAGGATTTCTTCCTCGATTTCGAGAAGCTTCCCTTCCACTCCGGAAGGGGTATGCTGGAGGTGTTCATCAGATGATTGCTGTTGGGAGTGGGGCATGGCATGGGTTCCTTAAGTGAGGGTTTCGGATTCCGGGAGGATCGCACCCTTGCGCCACCCTTGTTTACAAACTATACTTAGAATTGCGAGTTTGTCAACCTGACAACCGAGGAGATTCCAACATGATCGGTAGAAGGCTTACCCTCGCACGCACGAGTGCCGGTCTTTCCCTGCGCGCTTTGGCCGAGAAGATCGATAACCTGGTTTCGGCCCAGGCCATCAGTAAGTACGAACGGGACGAGATGATGCCGGGATCCAAGGTGCTGATGGCCCTGGCCAGGGCCCTGGGCACCACGGAAACCTACCTGCTCAGCACGGGCGGGTTCAAGCTGACCAGCCTGGAGTTCCGGAAGAAGCAGATCTCCGGTTCCAAGGAAGAGGCCACGGTGGAAGCCATGACCTTGAGTGCGGTCGAACGCTACCTTGAGATCGAGGACATTCTGGGGGTTCCCAGCGCGACGTGGGCCCTGCCCATGGGCGCGCCCTTCCCGGTGCGCGACCTCGCTGAGGCTGAGCTTGCAGCCTCCCGGCTGCGGGCAGCCTGGAGCCTTGGAACGGAACGGATCCCGAACCTTGCCGAATTCCTCGAGGAGCGCGGCGTGAAGGTCCTGGTGCTGCCACTTCCTCCCCATGTGTCGGGAATCCTGGCACACATCCGGAAGTCACAGGGGGAAGGGGACATCCCGGTGGTCCTGATCAATGACAGCATCACGGGCGAACGCCAGAGGTTCACGCTCGCCCATGAACTGGGGCACCTCCTGCTGGAACCGCATCCCGGCCTCGACGAGGAGAAGGCCGCGCACCGCTTCAGCAGCGCCTTTCTCATGCCGGCGGAGGTGCTCTGGAGCGAGGTCGGCAAGCACCGGACCAGCATCTCCTTCGGGGAATTGTTCCAGCTGAAAGAAATCTTCAAGGTGAGTGTCCAGGCCATCGCCTACCGGTGCAAGGACCTGGGAATTTTCGGGGACAGCCTGTTCCGGGATTTGTTCAAGGCCTTCACCGAGAAGGGGTGGCGGAAGGCCCCCTATCCCGAACCCATGGCTGTTGCGAAGGAGGTTCCAAAACGGTTCGAAAGGCTCTGCTTCCGTGCCCTGGCTGAGGGCAACCTGTCCGAGGCCAGAGCCGCCGAACTCCTCGGCCTTTCCGTTCGCGAACTCGGCCAGCGGATGGACCAGCCACAGGAACTCGCCTTGCAATGAGCGTCCTGATCTCCGACACCTCGGTCCTCATCGACCTGGAACGGGCCAGCCTCGTGGAAGCCGTCTTCACCCTCCCGTGGCGGTTCATCGTGCCGGACCTGTTGTTCGAGCGGGAACTCAAGCCATACGGGGGGGAGGCCCTCCTTGCCCTCGGGCTTGAGGTGATGGAACTGGACGGTGCGGGCGTCCAGCTTGCCCAGACCTACCGGGCCAGGGAGTTGAGGATTTCCCTGCCCGACGGCTTCGCCCTCGCCCTAGCCAAGAGCGGGGGGCACGATCTCCTGACTGGAGATGGGCCCCTCAGGGCCCTGGCCGAAGCAGAGGGGGTGCCTTGCCATGGGGTGCTTTGGGTGTTCGACCAGCTCGCAGGGACGGGGACCTTCTCTCCTCGCGTCCTGCACGAGAGCCTCACGAACCTATGCTCCCACCCCAGGTGCAGGCTGCCGCGGAAGGAAGTCCAGGTCCGTCTCCAGCGGCTGGCAGCCCGGATGTAGGGCTGATGATTGAATGCTGTCCGGCCCAGGGCCAGGGTGCAGGTGACCCCGGGTCCTTTGGATGAGGCAGGATAGCCGGCTCTACGCTGATTTGAATGGGTAAAGGGCGTTTAGATCAAGGGCTTTCCCGTTTCGTCTGGAAGGTGGCTCACCACTGCCGCATCCCGGTCCGGGGTCCGAGCCTGCGGGCGTTCCGGGCGGGACCCGCCCCCGTTCCCTGCGGCTCGCCCACCGCCACAAAAGGCGGCGGGGCCCAACTCGCCTCCGGTCACTCTTCGCGTTGCTCGTCCCGGCAGGGGCAGGCCCCTGCCGGGTGGGGTCCCGCTCGAGCATCGGCTGGATCTGATCGGTCCGGGCCGGGGACGGTCCTACAGTTGAGGCCGGAGTACTGGTGCCCATGGTGAGAATCACGCTGGCCGTCCCGGAGGATCTTCGCTTCCGGCGGAAGCTGACCATGATGAGCCTTCGGCGGAAGAGCCAGTCCAGACTGACCCAGGATGAATTCTGTGCCAGGGCCATCGCCGCCGCGCTGGACATCGAGGAGAAAAGGGAACGCACTAAAGACCAGGATAGCCAATTGGCGGTGTTCCTACTCGGCATCTGCGTGAAGGAAGGCGGCCTGACCAAGGTCTGGATCCCCAAGGCCAAGGCCCTTCTGGAGTCCATCAAATTTCATCCAACCACTCAAGCCTCATCCTCGCGCGACTTTCGGACACGTCGCGGACACGGCCCCGAAAACCGCCAAAAATTGGCCAAACAAGAATCGAGGGCCACTCGTAAGTGGCCCTCTTTCCTTCTGTTTACTGGTTGGCGCGAGTGGAATCGAACCACCGACCCCTACCGTGTCAAGGTAGTGCTCTAACCCCTGAGCTACGCGCCAAGAAATGACGAAGCCTAAGTATACCGCGCCCGCAGCTGGTGTCGAGGGTTTGTGTGCGGGGAACGGTCTGGGCAGGAATCCTTGCTATGGTTGAAGGTGAACCTTTGAGGAGGGGTGCGCATGGCGGGACAGAAGACGGTGCTGTTCGATCTGGGGAATGTGCTCATCGAGTGGGATCCGCGGCATGTGTACCGCTCGCTGATTCCGGATGAGGCGCAGATGGAACACTTCCTGGCCCATGTCTGCGACTCGGAATGGAACCGGTCGATCGACGCGGGCAAGCCGTTCCTGCAGGCGGTGCGGGAACGCCAGGCGCTGATGCCTTCGTACGCGGACCTGATCTGGCAGTGGTACGCCCGCTGGCCGGAGATGCTGCCGGGCGAGGTCCCGGGCTCGGTGGCGCTGCTGGGGCAGCTGAAGGCGCAGGGGACGCGCCTGTTCGCGCTCTCCAACTGGAGCCGGGAGACCTTCGGGCCCACCCGCCAGCGGTTCGGCTTCCTGGAGTGGTTCCAGGACCTGGTGGTCTCGGGCTTCGAGGGCATGGCCAAGCCGGATCCGGCCTTCTTCCGGCTGGCCATCGACCGCTGCGCCCTGGTGCCGGCCGAAACGGTGTTCGTGGACGATATACAGGCCAACATCGACGCGGCGCTGGCCCTGGGCTTCGATGCGGTGCGCTTCACCGGCGCCGATGCGCTGCGCCGGGAGCTGGAGGCGCGGAATATCCTCCAGCCCCGGTAGCGCGCGAACGCCTATTCGACGGTGACGCTCTTGGCCAGGTTCCTGGGCTGATCCACGTCGCAGCCGCGCAGGACGGCGATGTGGTAGGCCAGGAACTGCAGGGGCACCACGTAGATGATGGGCTCCAGGCAGGGGTGGACGGCGGGCAGGGCCAGCACGTCCTCGGCGATGTCGGCCAGGCCCTCGTCGCCTTCGGTGACCAGGGCCAGGATCCGGCCGTCGCGGGCGGCGGCCTCCTGCAGGTTGCTGAGGGTCTTTTCCCGGTGGGCGTCGCTGGGCATGAGGGCGACGATGGGCAGGTGCTGGTCGATGAGGGCGATGGGGCCGTGCTTCATCTCCCCGGCGGGGAAGCCCTCGGCGTGGATGTACGAGATTTCCTTGAGCTTCAGGGCGCCTTCCAGGGCGATGGGGAACAGCGGGCCGCGGCCCAGGTATAGGAAGTCCCGGGCCTCGCGCCATTTCTGGGCCCACTTGTAGATCCGCCGCTCCATGCCCACCACCCGGTCCAGGACCGCGGGCAGTTCGCGCAGGGCCTGCAGCAGGCCGGTGCGCTGGGCCGGATCCAGGGTGCCGCGCAGCTCGCCCAGGCGCAGGGCCAGAAGCAGCAGCACCACCAGCTGGGTGGTGAAGGCCTTGGTGGAGGCCACCCCGATTTCGGGGCCCGCGTGGGTGAGCAGGAATCCCTCCGCCTGGCGGGTGGCGGTGGAGCCCTGGACGTTGCAGATGGCCAGGGTCCGGGCGCCCCGGGCGGCGGCCTCCTTCATGGCGGCCAGGGTGTCGGCGGTCTCGCCGCTCTGGGTGATGCCGATGGCCAGGGTCCGGGGCATGACGACCGGGTCCCGGTAGCGGTACTCGGAGCCGAACTCCACTTCCACGCCCAGCTTGGCCAGCTGCTCGAAGTAGAATTTGCCCACCAGGCCCGAATTGAGGCTGGTGCCGCAGGCCAGGATCACCACCCGCTGGAAGCCGCGCAGCTCCTCGTCGCTGAAGGGCAGGTCCAGGGGGATGGCTTCGCCGTTCAGGGGCAGCCGGTCCACCAGGGTGTTGGACACGGCCAAGGACTGTTCGAAGATCTCCTTCTGCATGAAGTGCTTGTAGCCGCCCTTTTCGGCCGCGATGGGATCGTAGGGGATGGTCAGCACCGGCCGGGTCACCGAGCTGCCATCCAGGCGGAAGATGCTCACGCCGTCGGCGCGCACCTCGGCCAGATCGCCGTCCTCCAGGTGGATGATCCGGCGGGTGTGGCGGAGCAGGGGGATCACGTCCGAGGCGACGAAGTTCTCGCCTTCGCCCAGGCCGATGACCAGGGGGGGGCCGCTGCGGGCCACCAGGATGCGATCGGGCTCCCCGGCGTGCATGCAGGCGATGGCGTAGATGCCGTGCATGCGGCTGACCGCCTCGGTGAAGGCCGCCCGGAAGTCCGTGGTGCGGGCCAGCAGGTGGGCCACCATCACCGGGAAGCATTCGGTGTCGGTCTCGGTGCAGAAGGTCTGCCCGGCGGCCTTGAGCTCGGCCCGCAGCTCCAGGAAGTTCTCGAAGATGCCGTTGTGCACCGCCACCACCTGGCCGTCGGCGCTGCGGTGGGGATGGGCGTTCTCCTCGGTGGGCCGGCCGTGGGTGGCCCACCGGGTGTGGCCGATGCCCTGGCGGGCCGGATCGTCCAGGGCCACCCGGGCCTGGAGGTTGGCCAGCTTGCCGGAGGCCCGGGTGATCCGGAACCGGCCGTCGCCTTCGCCCAGGGCGATGCCGGCGCTGTCATAGCCCCGGTACTCGAGGCTCTTGAGGCCCTCCACCAGGATCGGCGCCGCCTTCTGGGTTCCGATGTATCCGACGATTCCACACATATTTAGCTCCGATTTGCTGGTTAAAAACCGTGAACACAGCTGTGATTATCGATTAACAGCTCAGTATCACCAACATATGCGCTAAATTCCGGCTTGCCAATGTGGTGCCAGTCCCACACTCCGTGGCCCGGCCGGCGCGACAGCCTGTGGCTGGGGCGCCACACCCCGCCCGGCAGCCAAGCATACGCCGGCGGGTCCGGGGGACCGACGCGGGCCGCCGGGGTCGAGAGGTAGACATGCTGCCCGGGCTTCGCCCGGGCAGCATGTGGGGGAGTCTGAGGGGATGCCACGCATGCGTGGCATCAGAGCGAGCAAAGCGAGCGGGCGGTCCCACCTCAGTTAGGTCAGACCAGGCTGCGGATGCGGGTGTCGGTGCTTTCGATCTCGGTGATGCGGAAGGCGAAGTTGCCGTCCACCACCACCACTTCGCCCTTGGCGATGAGCTTGCTGTTCACCAGCAGCTCCACCGGGGCGTCGGCGGCGCGGTTCAGTTCCAGGATGGAGCCGGGGGTAAGCTTGAGCAGATCGCCCAGCTGCATCTCGGTCTGGCCCATGCGCACCATGAGCGGCAGCTCGATGTCCATGAGCAGATCCAGGTTGCCGGTGTCCACCGGGGCCGAGGCCCTGGGCGGTGGCGCGGACGGGTAGGCCATGGGGGCCGGGGCGGCGGCCCGGGGGGCGGCTGGCGCCGGGGCGGCGGCCGGGGCCGGGGCGGGCTCGGGGGCGGCCGGCGCCAGCACCGGCTCGCCCAGGCCCAGCTTGCGCTTGAGCTGCTGGACCAGCAGATCGGGGATCAGCACGTGGATGAGGGTGCTGAGGCTCTCCTGCACGGTCTCCAGGGGCAGGTCCTGGAACGGGCCGGGGCCCATCAGGTCCTCCAGGCCGGTCATCTCGGTGCCCTCGGAGGAGAAGATCTCCACGTTGGAGATGGACATGGTCTCGCCGGCCAGGTCGGACAGGGCCTGGTTGGCCGAGCCCATGATCTGGTTGAAGGTCTCGGCCAGGGCGTCCCGGGAATCCCCGGCCAGTTCCTGGGCGGGGGCGCCGTCGCCGCCCAGCATGAGGTCCACCAGCATGGTGCCCTCTTTGAGGGGCAGGGCGAACATGATCACCCCGGTCATGCCCTTGGTGTAGAGGGCCTTGACGTACACCACCGGCGCCTGGTGCAGCGCGGCGACCCCGGCGTGGTCCAGGGTGTCGCCGTCCATCGGCTTGATGCTGAACTCCCGCCCGGTGAGCATGGAGAACACGGAGGACATGCTTTCGCCGAAGCAGGTGCCGATCTTCTGGTGCAATTCCGACATCGCGGGATCCATGGATCATCCCTCCTGGGGCGTGGTGGTCACCTGGAACACCCGCTTCTGGTTGGCGTTCAAGGCCATGTAGCCCTGGTAGCGGGGAATCCCGTCCACGGTCAGGTCCAGCATGGCGTCGAACCGCTTGTTGAGGGGGATCAGGTCCCCGGACTGGAGGCTGAGGACGTCCGACAGCCGCAGGTTGGTGCCGCGGATCTCGGCGCAGACGTCCATGCCGCACTTCTTCATGCTGACCATGAGCAGCCGGGCCTCCTCGAAGGTGGAGGACTTCTTGTAGCCGGTGTACATCTCCTGGTCGAACTTGTTGGCGACCGGCTCCAGGATGATGGACGGGATGGCCAGGTTGATCATGCCCACCACGCTGCCCATCTTCACCTCGAACACCACCAGCAGGACCACCTCGTTGGGGGCGACGATCTGGATCAGCTGGGGGCTGGTCTCCCGGGCCTGGATGCGGAAGTCCAGGTCGATGATGCCGCGCCAGGCCTCGCGCAGGTCGTCCAGGGCCAGCTTGAGCACCCCGTCGAAGATGGACTGCTCGATGTCGGTCATGGTGCGCAGGTGCTTGAGGGCATCGCCGGGGCCGCCCAGCATCTTGTCGATGATGGGGAACACCAGCTGGGGATTCACCTCCAGGGCGAAGGCGCCCTCCAGGGGCCGGATGGAGATGGCGTTGAAGCAGGTGGGGTCGGGCACCGACAGCAGGAACTCCTGGTAGCTGAGCTGCTCGACGCTCACCAGGTTCACTTCGGTGATGGTCCGCAGGTAGGCGGACAGGGAGCTGGAGAAGTTGCGGGCGAAGCGGTCGTGCATGAAATGCAGGGAGCGCATCTGCTCCCGGGACACCCGGTCGGGGCGCCGGAAGTTGTACAGGGTGACTTTCTTCTGGGGCTGGGCTTTTTTTGCCCGCTGCTGGGTGGGCGCGGCGGCGGCCGGGGCGGCAGGACCCGCCGAGGGCGCGGCGGCCTTGGCCCCCTTGGCGTGGGATTTCAGGAGGGCGTCAACCTCCTCCTGGCTGAGAATCTTGGCCATGATGCTTCCTGGGACTTACTGGTTAGTCTTCGATCCGGCGTTCTTTGAGCTTGCCCCGGAGCCGGAGCATGGACTTGGTATGCAATTGTGATACCCGACTCTCGGTGATGTTGAGCAGGGTGCCGATTTCCTTCATGGTCAGCTCGTCGTAGTAGTAGAGCTGCACCACGAACCGCTCCTTGGTGGGCAGCCGGTCCACGGCGTTCTTGAGCAGGGTGCGCACCTCCTTGGCCTGGAGCTGGATGTGCGGGTTCTCCCCGTCCGGGTCGGGGATGAAGCTGATCAGGCTCTCCCCTTCGCTGTTCTCCCCGGCCTCCATGAAGGTGCCCAGGCTGACCCCCTTCAGGTCATCCAGCGAATGCTGCAGCTCCTCCAGGGTCAGGCCCAGGTGGGCGGCCACTTCCTCGTCGGTGGCGGCGCGGCCCTTCTGCTGCTCCAGCTGGTGGTAGGCGGTCTCGATGTCCTTCTTCTTGCGGCGCAGGCTGCGGGGCACCCAGTCCAGGTCGCGCAGGCCGTCCAGGATGGCGCCGCGGATGCGCTGCTCGGCGTAGGTCTTGAACTTGACGTTGCGGTCGGGCTCGAACTTCTTCACCGCGTCCATGAGGCCCAGGATGCCGGAATGGATGAGGTCGTCCACGTCCACGTGGGACGGCAGCCGAGCGGAGATGCGGTGGGCGATGAACTTCACCAGGGGCAGGCACTCGGTGATCAGCTGGTCCCGATCCTGGGCCGGGGTGCTGCCGGGGGCGGGCACCGGCGCGACGGGCGGGGCGAGCTGCGCGTTGCGGCCATAGGCCTGGGCCGCGGCGCGGGCGAGGGGCGCCGGCACCTGAGCCGGGGCCGCTCCATCCGCGGCGGAAGCCTGGCTGCCTGACTGCTCCCTTGGCTTCATAACTCCTCGACTGTTAGGCCTTTCCAGAATGCAGCAAAACCATCCTTTTGTAAGGGGATCTTCTCCCGCAATTGTTGCGCTGCGGCGCGGAAGGCGAGGCTGGACGGGGCGTGGGGGAACAGGTCCACCACGCCGCGCTGCTGGCGCACCGACTGCAGGATGAAGGGGTCGGCGGGCAGCATGCCAAGCACATGCAATTCCCGGTCCAGAAAGCGGTGGGTGGCCGCCTGCAACTGTTCGATGGTCTCTTCGGCCTCCTCCTGGCTTTGGCTGTTGTTGATGAGCAGCCAGAGTGGCTTGTGCGGGTCCCGCAGGTGCACCACTTTGACCATGGCGTAGGCGTCCACCAGGGCGGTGGGCTCGGGGGTGGTGACCAGCAGCACCTCCTGGGCGGCCATGAGCAGCTTGATGACGGAATCGTGGATGCCGGCGGCGGTGTCGATGAGCAGCCAATCGCTTTCGGCGGAGATCCGCTGCAGGCCCTGGATCAGCCGCAGTTCGGCCGAGGCGTCCAGCCGGGTCAGTTCCTGGACCCCGCTGCTGGCCGGAATGATGCGGATGCCGAAGGGGCCGTCCAGCAGGATCTCCTCCATGAGCTTTTCGCCCCGGAGCACGTGCTCGAGGGTGAACTCGGGGGTGAGGCCCAGCAGGATGTCCAGGTTGGCCAGGCCGAAGTCGGCGTCCAGCACCACCACCCGCTGGCCCTGCTGGGCCAGGCTCATGGCCAGCCCGGCCACGACGTTGGTCTTGCCCACGCCCCCTTTGCCGGAGGCGATGGCCATGACCCGGGAGCTGAACAGGGTGGGCTCGGGGGTCTGGCTCCGGGCAAGCGCTCTGAGACGGTTGGCTTGATCGTTCATGGTTTCGCCTGGGGTGCGTGAGAGGTGCGGGATGCGTGGGGGGGCTGGGCCGGGGGAACCGGGAAGGGATCGATCTGGGGCAGGGGCAGGATCAGGTCGGCCACTCGGCGGCTGGTCGCCATCTCCAGGTCCTGGGGCACGCCCTGGCCGGTGCCCAGGTAACTGAGCGGCCGCTTGACCCGGACCAGGGTGGAGAGCAGCGGGCCGAAGGTGGAGGTTTCGTCCAGCTTGGTGAAGATGATCCGGCCCGGCTTGAGCGGCTCGAAGCGCTGGGCGATGTCGGCCAGGTCCCGGGGCTTGGTGGTGGCGGACAGCACCAGGTGGGTCTCCACCTCCGGCAGCTCGTCCAGGAAGTGGCGCAGCTGGCCCTGCATCTCGGAATCCTTGGGGCTGTGGCCGGGGGTGTCGATGAGCACCAGCGCCCGGTCCTGGTAGAAGCGCAGGGCGGAGCGCAGGTCCTCCACGGTCAGGGCCACGTGCAGGGGCACCTGCAGGATCTCGGCGTACTGATGCAGCTGGTCCACGGCGGCCATGCGGTAGGTGTCCAGGGTGAGCAGGGCGACCTTCTGCTTGAGCTCCAGCTTGGCGTAGGCGGCCAGCTTGGCGATGGTGGTGGTCTTGCCCACGCCGGTCGGGCCGACCAGGGCGGCCACGCGCATCTTTCCCGGGTCCAGCTGGATGGGCGAGGCCACCGGAATGAAGTCGGCGATCACCCGGCGCATGAACAGCCGGGCCTTTTCCGGATCCAGGATCTCGTCCCCGCTTTGCTCCAGCAGGGTGCGCTGGGTGTATTCGCACAGGCGCAGGGCGATCATGGGATCCACGTCGTTGGCCACCAGCTCGCCGTACAGCCCGAGCATGGTGGGCGGCAGCTGCAGCTGGGCCTGGGGCATGCCCTGCTTCTGGATGCGGTTGAGTTGCAGCTTCATCTGGTCCAGCTCGCGCAGGATCACCAGGTTGCGGCCGTCCTGGTCCTTGAGTGCCTCCACGGCGCCCTTGATCTCCAGGATATCCCGGCGCAGGGGCTGCAGGTCCACCGGCGGCGGCGGGGGGGCCGGGGCCGGCGGGGTCGGGGCGGGCGCCGAGACCCGGGCGGGCATGGACACCGGCTGGCTGGGTTCCGGGGGGCGGGTGGCGCGGATGAGCAGCTTGCGTTCCTGGGCCGCCGGCCGTTCGGCCAGCTCCACCCGATCCGGGCGCTCGGTGCGCTCCATGCGCTCGGTGGGCTCCGGCGCCCGGTTGGCCAGGGGCGCGCGCAGGCCGTAGACACCGGTCTCGGCCACCCCGGGGCCGCTCTGTCCGGGCTCATCCACGGCGGCGGTGACCTCGATCACCGGCTCGCTGTTCAGGCCCATGGCGGTCTTGCGCTGGCGGGTCCGGGTGGACAGGATGAACGCCTCCTCGCCCATCTCCTGCTTGACGATGCTGAGGGCTTCCTGCATGGAAGTGGCTTCGAAGGTCTTCACGCGCATGGGGGGGTCCGATCAGATGTGGTGTCCGGGCTTGGCCCGGACACCGCATGGGGGTCAAAGGTCCTGGGACATCCAAGGGCGCCTGCGCCCTTGGATGGGGAACATCGCGAGCGAAGCGAGCAGGCAGTTCCCCCTTTCCTATCATGGGCGCGGGGCGTCATGCCACCGTGCCCAGGTTGATGACCCGCACGTCCATGGGCACCTCGCTGTGGCTGAGCACCACCAGGTGGGGCAGGGCCCGTTCCAGGAGGTGGCGCAGGTGCGGACGCACGACGGGGTTGGTGAGCAGCACCGGCTGGGCGCCGGGCAGCAGGCTGGTGATGCTGGTGGTGATGCGGTTGAGCAGTTCCTGCAGGCGGGCCGGGTCGATGGCCAGGAAGCTGCCCCGGTCGGTGGTTTCGATCCCGGCCTGGATGGTCTGTTCCAGCTTGGGGTCCAGCACCAGGACGCCCAGTTCATTGTGATCGGAAAGGTGCGGGCTGGTGAGCGAACGGCCAAGGTGCTGGCGCACGTACTCGGTGAGGGTGAGGGGGTCGCGGGTGATGCCGATGGCGTCGGCGGTGGCCTCCAGGATCCGGGCCAGATCGCGCACCGGCACCCGCTCCCGCAGCAGGTTCTGGACCACCTTCTGGATCACCCCCAGCGGCACCACGTTGGGAACCAGGTCCTCCACCAGCTTGGGACTGGTCTCCTTGAGCGCGTCCAGCAACTGCTGGATCTCGGTCCGGCCGATGAGCTCCGGGGCCTTCTGCTTGACCAGCTCGGAGATGTGGGTGGTGATCACCGTGGCGCCGTCCACCACGGTGAAGCCCAGCAGCTGGGCGTGGTCGCGCTGGTGCTCGGCGATCCAGAACGCCGGCAGGCCGAAAGCCGGTTCGGTGGTCGGGGTGCCCTGGATGCCTTCGGTGGCGGTGCCGGGGTTCATGGCCAGGTACATGCCCGGCATGACCGTGCTGCGGGCGATCTCCTCGCCGCGCAGCAGCAGCCGGTAGGTGTTGGCGGGCAGCTGGAGGTTGTCGCGGATGCGGATGGGCGGCACCACGATGCCCAGGTCCTGGGCCATCTGCCGGCGCAGCGCCTTGATCCGTTCCAGGACGGTGCCGCCCTGGGCCGCGTCCAGCAGCGGGATCAGGCCGTAGCCCACCTCCAGGCCCAGGGGATCGACCTTGAGCAGGGCTTCCACCTTTTCCGGGCCATCGGCCGGCCGGGCCTTGTCGCGCAGCTCGGCATCGGCGGCGTCCTTGACCTTCTGGCCGGCCAGCTTCCAGGTGCCATAGGCCAGGGCGGCGAACACGCAGCCCATGAGCCAGAAGGGCACCAGGGGCAGGCCCGGCACGGCGCCGAACAGGAACAGCACGGAGGCGGAGATGGCCAGGGGCCGGAAGTCCACGCCCAGCTGGCCGATGACCTCGGTGCCCAGGTTGGGGGAGCTGGAGCCGCTGCGGGTGGTGAGGATGGCGCCGCCCACGGAGATCAGCAGGCTGGGGATGGCCGTCACCAGACCGTCACCCACGGTGAGCAGGGTGAAGGTCTCCATGGACTGCAGCACCGGCAGGTCGTACTTCACCACGCCGATGATGATGCCGGCGATGATGTTCACCGCCAGGATGATCAGGGCGGCCACGGCGTCCCGCTGGGTGAACTTCACGGCGCCGTCCATGGCGCCGTAGAAGCTGGCTTCCCCGGCCAGGTCCTTGCGCCGCTTGCGGGCCTCCTTTTCGTCGATGTAGCCGGCGTTCAGGTCGGCGTCGATGGCCATCTGCTTGCCGGGCATGGCGTCCAGGGTGAACCGGGCGGTCACTTCGGCGATGCGCCCGGCGCCGTGGTTGATGACGATGAACTGGATGGCGAGCAGGATCAGGAACACCACCAGGCCGATCACGTAGCTGCCGCCCACCACGAACTGGCCGAAGGCCTGGACCATGTGGCCGGCGGCCTCGGGGCCCTGCTCGCCGCCGTAGAGCAGGATCCGCCGGGTGGTGGCCACGTTCAGGCTCAGGCGGAACAGGGTGATGATGAGCAGGATCGAGGGGTAGGCGTTGAACTCCTGGGGCCGGGGCACATACATGCCGACCATGAGGATCAGTAGGGACATGGTGATGTTGAACACGATCAGGATGTCCAGCACGAAGGCCGGCAGCGGCAGGATCATCACCACCATGACGATCAGCACGAAGATGGGCGCAGCCAGATCCACCCGCTTGGACAGGCGGGCCATCAGGGGCATGAGGCGGTCGAGGAGGGTCAGCATGTTGACACCGGGCAGGATGGAGCGAATCCGATGCCAATCCACGCCGCGCCTGGTGCGGGTCAGCAGACACAGCGAGCAGGCAGCTCCCCCGGGCCGGGTTGCTATGATGCAGTCATGCATAAAGAACGTCGCGCCATCCTGTTCGGTCTCACCCTGTCGCTGCTGTGGGGACTGTCGTTCCTGAGCATCAAGGTGGCGGTGCTGGAGATCCCGCCCATGACCCTGGCCCTGTACCGGTTCGTGATCGCCTGCGCGGTGCTGCCGCTGATCGCCCGCTGGAGCGGCGAATCCCTGCGGGTGGCCGGCGCCGATCTGCCGGCCCTGGCGGCGGGCGGCTTGACCGGGGTGACCCTGTACTTCTACGGGGAGAACCACGGGGTGGCGCTGCTGTCCGCCTCGGAATCGTCCCTGGTGATCAGCTTCATCCCGGTGCTGGCGGTGCTGGCGGAGCGGGTCTTCCAGGGGGTGCGGCTGGGGGCCCGGGCCTACCTGGGGGCGGGGCTGTCCACCCTGGGGGTGATCCTGGTGGCGGCCCGGTCCGCGGGCTCGACCTCCTCGCGCATGGGCTACCTGTTCATGCTGGTGGCCTGTGCCGCCTGGGTGCTATACGGGCAGGTGACCGACCGGGTGGGCGCCCGCTACGGCCTGATCACCGTATCGTTCTGGCAGTGCCTGTTCGGCCTGCTGGGCTGCGTGCCGTTCGCGCTGGGGGAATCCGCCCGCTGGGCGGTGCCGAGCCTGGCGGCGGTGCTGAACGTGGGGTTCCTGGGGGTGTTCTGCTCGGCGGCCGGCTACTGGCTGTACATCGCCACCCAGAACGCGCTGGGCAGCGGACGAGCGAGCGTATACCTGAACCTGATCCCGGTGGTGTCGGTGGCGGCCTCCTTCGTGCTGCTGGGCGAGCGGCTGGGGGCGGTGCAGCTGCTGGGCGGTGCCGTGGTGGTGGCCGGGGTCGCCCTGGCCACCGGGCCGGCCTCGTGGTTCCGGTGGGGCCGCGGGGCGGGGGAAGTGCCGTCCGAGGCCTAACCGCGTGGCCACGTAAGCTCACGTGTCCCAGACTTGCATCAGAGTCGTCCCGGTCGGTTGCTTCGCAACCGCCGTGACGGCATTTCGGTTTTGAACCCTCGTCGGTGTCCCCATTCACAGGAAAGCCGATCCGGGAGGCTTCCCGAGGCTTCCCGAGGCTTCCAAAGGGCCAGCCATGGCTCTCCGCCCCCCCCTTCTCCTCAGGCGTTGGGCGAAGCACAGGTCACACCCGCCCTTTAGCCTGCTTTACGCTACGGCAGTTCGCGAAGCGAACGGTTCCGGAGCGAACGGGGCGAAAGTCCGGGACCCGTACGATGGCGTAGTCAGGCTCCCGCCCTACTGTTTTCGTTCGGTTCCGGAAAGCTCGTCATGCGCCTGCTGCTTCTGGTGCTCAAGCAGCGTGGCGGCTTCGCTGTTGCCAGGCAGAACCGGGCGATGGTCAATGGCCAGCAGCTGCATGTGGTTGGCGATGAATTCATCGACGTCATGGGCCATGCCCAGTGGGGTCAGGTTCTTGTCGAAGACCAGACCGATCGCCAGATGGGCGCTGACTGGGCCCGCCAGCAGGCCGCTGACACGTTTTTTCGGACGGTTATCCTTGATGCCAACCCGGGTGCGGGGGTGGAAATACTCGCCGTGCCCGAACAGTCTGCCCAAAATGCCAAGATTGGGAATCAGGAAAAGGGTGTGCAGAAAGCCCTCGGGCCGCAGCCCGAGCTGTTTGGGGAACCTCAGGACATAGGCGTAGCGGGAATGTCCCATGTAATGCATGGCACAGGCGGAGGATTCATCCGGAAGACCGGCCACGCTCCCCAGGGAATCGAGGAAATAGCCGCCGAACAAGGAGGCTCCGAAGGCCAGCGAGCCATTTGGGAAGCGGCCCGTGCCGGTCCTGCGATCCAGGGCGGAATCGACGAAATCGAGAAAGCCATTGCTACCGCGATAGAGGAGGGCGTCCCCCGCCTTGTGGGCTTCGAGTTCAAGTTCGACCACGCGATCGATCATGGAGCCCGGGTCCGGCCCCTCCTCCGCGTGGTCGAGGGGAAAGCCCATCTTCCGTGCCGTCTTGTGCTTGTCCACCAACCGGTAGGTCGGGAAGCGCGAAGCCCGGTATTGGCCGTTGAACCGGATCGCCAGCTCCCTCCGCAGGGCTTGCAGACCGGTCGGGGACCGCAGAAAGCCCTGGAGGCAGGCGAGATCAGGGTTCGCGTGGCGCGTGCGGCAGTGCCTCACTACCTCGGTCAGCAACCTGGCGTTTTCGGTGAAAAAATCATCCTGGGTGCGGGCGTTGATGGCGTTCAAGGTCTCGATGAACCGGGCTTTTTCCACGGGAAGCCGCCCCTTGATAAGCCAGTAATCAACTGCGGCATGGTCCTCGATGGGGTGCTCGATCCCGTGCCGGATCATGGCATCGTAGCCAGGCGCCTCGGAATCGATGGGCGTGAAGAGCGACTTGAGGTAGTACGGACCTCCCGACGGAAAATGCGCCAGATGGCCCCCTTCCATAAGATCATTCAAAATAAATAATTCATGTATGGTATCGGGAACCCAAAGAAACTGGTAATCCGCCGTTGCTCCGTGTTCGGACAGCTTGGCAGCTTCGGTCGCCTTGGCCAGCTGGACCTCTTCGGGCTCCTCCGTCCGGGGCGCCGCTGGAAAACCAAGTGCCGTGGGCCATTCGTAGTGCAGCATGAGCTGATAGAGCTTGGCCGCGTTGGGATTATCCGGCGCCACGGGCATCACTCGGGGCTTCATCTCAAGCTTGCTCTCCCCTTCTGAAGGCTCAACCTTCACGATGAGATAGCCTGCAGAACAGAAGCTGGACACGAGCAAGGTGAACACCGCGCCGTAGGCGTAACCCAGAGTTCGCAGCACGCGGCTCCCCTCTCCCTTGCCGGGTCCAGACTGATCCAGTGAAAAAAGGTGCCATGCCGGAGCAGCGGTGGGCGTGCTCGGCTGATCCAAAAAATAATTTATATTTCCGTCTTGTCAAGGGCAGGTGCCAGCCCCAAAAGGTTTCGCTGCAGCTGCTGGATGGCGCGGTGGGGGTGGCCGGGGTGGCCCTGGCCACCGGGCCGGCCTCCGGGTTCCGGTGGGGCCGGGGGGGCCGGGGGGCGGAGGACCTGCCGTCCGTGTCGGGATCGGGTTCCGAGCCTCAGGCCGTGCCGGCCTCGGCGCGGTCCGGCAGGGGTACCGGCACCGCCCGGGTATTCCAGATCTCCCGGGCATATTCGGCCACGGTGCGGTCGATGGAGAAGCGGCCCATGCCGGCGGTGTTGAGGATGGACCGGCGCGCCCAGGCGGCGGGCTGGGCATAGGTCTCGGACACCCGGGCCTGGGCCTCCACGTAGCTGGCATAGTCGGCGCAATGGAAGTAGGTGTCAGAGTCCCGCAGGATGCTGGCGATGGGCTGGAAGCTGCCGCCGTCCAGGCCGGCGATGGTGGCGATGGCGCGCCGCAGTTCGGGGTTGGCGTCGGCCCACTCCCAGGGGCGGTAGCCGGCGTCGCGCAGGGCGACGATGCCCTGGGCGGTGTGGCCGAAGATGAAGATGTTGGCCTCGCCCACCTCGTCCCGGATCTCGATGTTGGCGCCGTCCAGGGTGCCGATGGTCAGGGCGCCGTTGAGCGCCGCCTTCATGTTGCCGGTGCCGGAGGCCTCGGTGCCGGCGGTGGAGATCTGCTCGGACAGGTCGCAGGCGGGGAAGATCACCTCGGCGGAAGAGACCCGGTAGTTGGGCAGGAAGGACAGGCTCAGGCGGCCCCGGGTGCAGGGATCCGCGGCGATGGCCGCGGCCAGGACGTTGCACAGGCGGATGATCTGCTTGGCGACCCAGTAGCCCGGGGCGGCCTTGCCGCCCATGAGCACGTGGCGCGGGGCGCCGATCTCGCCGCCGTCCCGGAGCCGGTTCCACAGGGTCACCACATGCAGCAGGTTCAGCAGCTGGCGCTTGTACTCGTGCATGCGCTTGACCTGCACATCGAACAGGGCGTCCGGATCCAGGCTGAAGCCGTGGTGGGTCTGGGCCCAGGCGGCCAGGGCCTCCTTGTTGCGCCGCTTGACCTGCATCCAGGACGCCTGGAAGGCGGCGTCCTCGGCCCAGGGGGTGAGCCCGCGCAGCTGGTCCAGATTCCGGGTCCAGCCGGAGCCGATGGCTTCGGTCACCAGGGCGGCCAGGCCGGGGTTACAGCCGAGCAGCCAGCGCCGGGGGGTGATGCCGTTGGTCTTGTTGTTCAGGCGCCCGGGGAACAGCTCGTTCATTTCGGCGAAGGTCGAGGCCTTGAGGATGTCCGTGTGCAGCTGGGCGACGCCGTTCACCGAGTGGCTGCCGACGATGGCCAGGTGCGCCATGCGCACGCTGTGCCCGTCCTGGACGATGGCCAGACGGGACAGCTTGGCGTCGTCGAAGGGGTAGCGGTCGCGCACGGTGAGCCGGAAGCGCCGGTCGATCTCCTCGACGATCTCCAGGTGGCGGGGCAGCAGCCGCCGCCACAGGTCCACCGGCCAGACCTCCAGGGCCTCGGGCAGGATGGTGTGATTGGTGTAGGCGCAGACCTGCTGGGTCCAGATCCAGGCCTGGTCCCAGGCCAGCCCTTCCTGGTCCACCAGCACCCGCATCAGTTCGGGCACGGCCAGGGCCGGGTGGGTGTCGTTGAGCTGGATCGCCACCTTGTCCGGCAGCTCATCCCAGCGCCACTCCGGGCGTTTCTTGAAGCGCCGGATGACGTCCTGCAGGGTCGCGGACACGAAGAAGTACTGCTGCTTCAGGCGCAGCTCCTTGCCGGCGCTCTGGTCGTCGGGCGGATACAGCACCTTGGAGATGTTTTCGGACTGGGTCTTGTCCTGCACCGCCTGCACATACTTGCCGGAGTTGAAGGAGGCCAGGTCGAATTCCCGGCTGGAGCGGGCGGCCCACAGGCGCAGGGTGTTGACGGTGCCGTTCTGGAACCCGGCGATGGGGGTGTCGTAGGCCATGGCCCACACATCCTGGGTGTCCACCCAGTCCACCCGGTACTGGCCGTCGGGGTCCACGTGGCCTTGCGTGTGGCCGTAGAAGCGGACCGGGAAGATGGCCTCCGGGCGCAGGATCTCCCAGGGGTTGCCGTAGCGGAGCCAGCCGTCGGGGTACTCCACCTGGGCGCCGTCCTGGATCTTCTGCAGGAAGATCCCGTACTCGTAGCGGATGCCGTAGCCGTAGAAGGGCAGTTCCAGGGTGGCGGCGGCGTCCAGGATGCATGCGGCCAGACGTCCCAGGCCGCCGTTGCCCAGGCCGGCGTCCCACTCCTCCTCCTGGATGTCCTCCAGGCGGATGCCCAGCTGGGCCATGGCCTGGGTGTAGGCGTCCCGGGCGCCCAGGTTCAGGATGTTGCTGGCCAGGGAACGGCCCATGAGGAACTCGAGGGACAGGTAGTAGGTCCGTTTCACGTCCTGCTGGTAGTAGGTGTCCTGGGTCTTGAACCAGCGCTCCATGAGCCGGTCCCGCACCGCCCGGGCCAGGGCCATGTAGACATCGAAATCCCGGGCGGAGAACCGGTCCTGGGCCACGGAATACATCATCCGCTGGGCGAACGCTTCGATGATGCCCTTCACGTCCAGGCTGCCGGGACGCGGCTGAGGGAGCAATCGAACGCCAATGGGCATGGTCCACCTTGCAGAATGTGGGCCAGTGTAGCGCCGTTGGCCGCCGCGAAACATGGAATCAGGCCGACAGCCGGAACGGCCGAGAGCTTGGTGCGGGGGTTGCGGAGGGTGATAATTTAATTATATTGGTGCCAGTCGCACCCGGGATCCGGCGGTGAGCCGCCCCCCGATGCGGCGGCCCCTGGGCTCGCTGATCGATCCCTGGGCCGTTTTCCTGGAGGAGGCCGCTCGTGGTTCCAGCTCCTGCGGACAGGTGCGCTGGACCGGTACTGTGCGTGGAGGATGACGCAGTCACCCGCAGGATGCTGGTCCAGCTGCTCAAGGCGCGCTTCCACTCGGTGCTGGTGGCCAAGGACGGCCAGGAGGGGCTGGACCTGTTCCGGCTGCACCAGCCCGGGCTGGTGATCGCCGACATCCGCATGCCGCGCCTGGACGGCATCAGCATGGCCCGCGAGATCCGGGCGCTGCGGCCCGAGGCCCGGATCATCATCCTCACGTCATACGGCACGGCCGACCTGATGCTGGCGGCCATCGAGGTGGGGGTGAGCGACTATCTGCTCAAGCCGCTGGACGCCGCCCGGTTCCACCAGGCGGTGGACAAGTGTCTGCGGCTGGCCAGCCTGGAGCACGAGCTGGGGGAGGCCAAGGCCCGCACCGAAACGGTCCTGGCCAGCATCGGCGACGTGTTCTTCGCCCTGGACGCGGCGTGCCGCTTCACCTACGTCAACCCCCAGGCCGAAAGGTTCTTCCGCTCGCCCCGGGCGCGGATCCTGGGCAGCCCCCTGGCCGAGCTGTTCCCGGCCTGGACGTCGGTCAACCAGGAGCTCCAGGAGGCCCTGGAGGCCCAGCAGGGGAGCACCTTCGAATGCCGCTCGCCGGCCGGCGACACCTGGCACGAGGCCAGGTTGTACCCCATGGAGGGGGGGATCTCGGTGTACCTGCGGGACGTGACCCGGGAGAAGCAGATCCAGGAGCACACCCGGTTCCTGGCCTTCTACGACCAGCTCACCGGGCTGCCCAACCGGGCCCAGTTCCTGGAGCAGATCCATGGCGCCCTGGCCCACCGCCGTCCGGACGGGCCGCTGGGGGCGATCCTGGTCCTGGACCTGGACGGGTTCCGGATCATCAACCAGGCCCTGGGCCACGACACCGGCGACCGGGTGCTGCAGGAGGTCGCAGGCCGGTTGCGCGGCTGTATGCGGGGCGGTGACACGGTGGCGCGGCTGGGTGGCGACGAATTCGCCCTGCTGGTGGACGGTCTGGAACATGCCCGGCACCCGCAGGATCTGGCCGAGCGCATCCTGCACGCTCTGGCCCAGGACCTGGCGCACTGCGGGCTGCAGTTGAACCTCACCGCCAGCATCGGCATCAGCCTCCTGCCCGGCGACGGTCAGGCGGAGCCGGAGGCGCTGCTCCAGGCGGCGGACACGGCCCGCCAGCACAGCAAACAGCGGGGCGGCAACGCCTGCCAGGTGTACCGGCCGGAGATGCCCGCGCCTGGCCGGGACCATCTGGAGCTGCAGAGCTCCATGCGCCGGTCCCTGCAGGACCATGACTTCAGCGTGGAATACCAGCCGCAGTTCGATCTGCGCGGGGCGGGGGTGGTGGGGGTGGAGGCGCTGCTGCGCTGGCGCCACCCGGATCATGGGCTGTGCGGGCCCAGCGAGTTCATCCCCATGGCCGAGCAGACCGGGCAGATCCTGCCCCTGGGCAAGTGGGTGCTGGAGACCGCCTGCCGGCAGGGCCAGGCCTGGATCCGGAACCACGGCCGGGCCCTGCGCATGGCGGTGAACGTATCGGGCCGGCAGTTCTGGCAGGGCGATCTGGTGGCCACCGTGTCCCGGGCGCTGGCCCGGAGCGGGTTCCCGCCCGCCCTGCTGGAGCTGGAGCTCACCGAAAGCATGGTCATGCATGACGTGGAGGCGGCCGTCGCCACCATGCGCCAGCTGGCCGCCATGGGCGTGCGGCTGTCCATCGACGACTTCGGCACCGGCTACAGCTCCCTGTCGGTGCTCCGGAGCTTTCCGGTCCACGCCCTGAAGATCGACCAGTCGTTCGTGCGCGACCTGGCCATCGCCCCCAGCGCCCAGGCCATTTGCCGGACCATCATCGGCCTGGCCCATACGCTGAAGCTGGAGGTGCTGGCCGAGGGCATCGAATCCCCGGAGCAGCTGGCGCTCCTGGTGGAGCTGGGCTGCGAGTACGGCCAGGGCTTCCTGTTCGGCGCCCCGGCCCCGGCGCCCGAAGCCGGGCGGCGGTTCCTGGGCGCCGCGGGGTAGCTGGCCGGGGCCGCCTTGCCCCGGCCGGCCGCGCCGGGGCTCAGCGCCCGGGGCCTTTGCCCTTGCCGTCGATGCGCACGGCCAGGTAGATGATCAGGCCCAGAAGGACGAGGTGGCAGCTGGGCGGCACGTTGAGGCGGTCCAGGCCGTGGCCGAGGACCGCGATGAGCAGGGCGGCGAGGAGGGTGCCGTACCACGTGCCCACGCCGCCGTGCAGGCTGACCCCGCCGAGCAGGACCGCGGCGATGGCGTTCAGCTCGTAGCCTTCGCCGGCGCTGGGGCTGCCCGACAGGGTGCGCGAGGCCAGCAGGACCCCGGCGAACCCGGCCAGCAGTCCGGACAGGGTGTAGACCGCGATCCGGATGCCGGGCACGCCGATGCCCGAGACCGCCGCGGCGACGGCGTTGCCGCCGGTGGCATAGACCCGCCGGCCGAACACGGTCAGGCGCAGCAGCACGGCGCTGATGGCGGTGACAGCGGCGAAGTAGAGCACCAGGCAGGGCACGCCGGGGCCCAGGACGCCGCCGGAGACCGCCCGGAAGCCCTGGCTGAGGTTCAGCACCGGCGCCCCGTGGCCGAGGCTCAGCGCCGCGCCGCGGACCATCAGCATGGAGGCCAGGGTGACCATGAAGGCGGGGATGCCGCCCCGGGCCACGCTGATGCCGTTGAACATGCCGACCAGGCCCCCCGCCAGCACCGGCGCCAGGATGGCGACGATCAGGGCGTGCTGGCCCGGGTGGGCCAGGCTGGCGGCGATCACCCCGGTGAAGGCGACGATGGCGCCCACCGACAGATCGATGCCGCCGGAGATGACGACGAACATCATGCCCATGGCCAGGATGCCGTTGATGGAGGCCTGCTGGAGGAGGCCCATTAGATCAGTCATGCGCGACCTCGGTGAAGGGGGAGGCCAGCGCCATGATCTGGGCCTGGCTGAAGCGTTCCCGGGGGATTTCGCCGGTCAGCCGGCCTCCGGCCATGACCAGGATGCGGTCGGCCAGGCCCATGAGCTCCGGCAGTTCGGAGGAGATCAGGAGCACCGCCTTGCCCTGCCGGACCAGCTCGCCGATCAGCAGGTGGATGTCCCGCCTGGCGTTCCCGTCGAGGCCGCGGGTGGGCTCGTCGAAGATCACGATCGCGGGGTCGGTGAGCAGCCACTTGGCCAGGACCACCTTCTGCTGGTCGCCCGCGCTCAGGGAGGACACCAGGGCGTTCCGGGACAGGGCCTGGAGGCCCAGGCGGCGGACGCAGCTCTCGGCCAGGCCGTGCTCCCGGGCCCGGCGGCTGAAGCCGAAGCTGGCGCACCGGCCCAGGGTGGCCACGGCGAGGTTTTCCGCCACTGTGCCCAGCAGGTTCAGCCCGGTCAGCTGTCGGTCCTCGGTGACCAGGGCGATGCGGTGCCGGATGGCGGCCTTGGGCGAGCGGATCGTCCGGCGGACGCCCTGGATCCAGACCTCGCCGGCGCTGGCGCGGTGCAGGCCGAACAGGGTCTCCACCGTTTCACTGCGCCCTGCGCCCACCAGGCCGGCCAGCCCCAGGATCTCGCCCGAGCGGAGGCTGAAGTCCACCTTCCGGACCCGCCGGCCCCAGCTGAGGCCCTTGACCTCCAGCAGCACCCGGCCGATGGGCACGACCGCCTTGGGCAGGACGGTCCGGGGCTCCTGGCCGACCATGTGCCGGACCAGGGTGTCCCGGTCGAAGGCGGCCGCCGCGTCCGAGGCCACGAGGGCGCCGTCCCGGAGCACCGAGATGCGGTCGGCGATCCAGAAGACCTCCTCCAGCCGGTGCGAAATGAAGATGACAGACACCCCCTGCGCGCGCAGGACCGCGATGCGCTCGAACAGCACCGCCACCTCCCGTCCGGGGATGGCCGAGGTGGGCTCGTCCATCACCACGATCCGGGCTGACCGGGAGACCGCCTTGACGATCTCCACCAGCTGCCGCTGGGCGCTGCTCAGGTTGCGCATGAGCGCGGTGGGGCTGAGGTCGATGGCCAGACGCTGGAACCAGACTGCGCAGGCCCGGCGCATGGCGCCGCGGTCGATGAAGCTGAGTGGGCCCAGACGGCCGAGAGCTCCCAGGCCGCCCATGCCGCCCAGCGCGCTCCGGCGCAGCTCGCGGCCCAGGAACACGTTCTCCGCCACCTCCAGGTCCAGCACCGGGTTCAGCTCCTGGTGGATCATGGCGATGCCGCCCCGCAAGGCCTCCCCGGGGCCGCGGAACCGCACCGGCCGCCCGGCGATGCGGATCTCGCCGGCGTCCCGGGCGGTCATGCCCATCAGGATCTTCATGAGGGTCGACTTGCCGGCGCCGTTCGCGCCCACCAGCGCGTGCACTTCGCCGCGGCCCACCGCCAGGTCGACGCCATGCAGCACCGGCCCCTGGCGGTAGCGCTTGCTGATGCCCCGCATCTCGAGCAGGTAGGGGTTCACGGGAGTGGTCGCCTCTGGATACACGTTGCTGCATGGTACTGGAAAAGCCCGCCCGGCATCAGCCCCGCCGCCTGGTCCGGGGCGCTTCCGGCGCGGTGGCCCGCAGCACCTCCAGGAAGCCGATCTGGATCCGCTCCTCGCGCAGCGCCTGCATCTGCTCGTCGGCGCCCATCTCCATGAGGCTGATAGTATCGATCATGGGTGTAAATGAAATTTCCCCAGTCTAGCTGCTGGACGGAACAATCGGATGAGGACAGTCTTCCATACCCGTCCATCCCTTTCCCGATCCCCCCACCCGCAGGCGGCCATGAGCATCGCTTCCCCCCAGCCCCCCCGTCCCGACCGCCCCGCGGAACCGGACCCGGGGGCGCAGCGGGACCTTTGGATGATCGCGGCTTCGGTGATGATCGCCACCTTCATGGTGGTGCTGGATTCCTCGGTGGCCAACGTGGCGCTGCCGCACATCGCCGGCAACCTTTCGGCCGCCACCGACGAGTCCACCTGGGTGCTCACCAGCTACCTGGTGTCCAACGCCATCATGCTGCCGGCCACCGGCTGGATCGCCCGCAGAATCGGCCGCAAGCGGCTGATGCTGATCTCCATCCTGGTGTTCACCGCGGCCTCCATGCTGTGCGGCCTGGCCATGAGCATGCCCATGCTCATCGCCGCCCGGATCCTGCAGGGACTCGGGGGCGGCGGCATGCTGCCGCTGTCCCAGGCGATCCTGCTGGAAAGCTTCCCGCCGCGCAAGCAGGCCACCGCCATGGCGGTGTACGGCCTGGGGGTGGTGGTGGCGCCGGTGATCGGCCCGACCCTGGGCGGCTGGATCACTGACAGCTTCTCCTGGCGCTGGATCTTCTTCATCAACCTGCCGGTGGGGCTGCTCGCCCTGGCCATGGCCGGACGCTACATCGTCGATCCCGCCTACCTGCGGCAGGCGGTGCAGGGCCGCATCGACGCCCTGGGCTTCGTGCTGATGGCGCTGTGGGTGGGCGCCCTGCAGCTGGTGCTGGACAAGGGCCAGGAGGTGGACTGGTTCGGTTCGGCCTGGATCTGCGGGCTGACCGCGCTGGCGGTGCTGGCCCTGGCCGCCTTCGTCTGGCGCGAGCTCAGCCACAAGGAGCCGATCGTGCAGCTGCGCGCCCTGGGCGACCGCAATTTCGGCGTGGGCACCCTGGTGAACACCCTCTATGGTTCGGTGCTGTACGGCTTCACCGCCATGCTGCCGCTGTTCCTGCAGACCCTGCTGGGCTACCCGGCCCTGAACAGCGGGCTGGCGGTGAGCCCGCGTGGGCTGGGCTCCATCGTGGCCATGGTGATGATGGGCCGCGTGGCCAACCGGGTGGACGCGCGCCTGCTGCTGGCCTTCGGCTTCAGCCTGCTGGGGGCCTCGGCCCTGCTGCTGAGCCGGATCAACCTGGAGATCTCCATGGCTTCGGTGGTGCTGCCCAACCTGATGAACGGGTTCGCCACGGGCTGCATCTTCGTGCCGCTCACCACCCTGACCATGGGCCGGCTGCCCCGGGAGGAGATCGGCAACGCCGCGGGCATCTACAACCTCATGCGCAACCTGGGCGGCAGCGTCGGCATCGCCGGCATCATGAGCCTGCTGGTGCGCGGCACCCAGATCCACCAGAACTACCTGGTGGCCGCGGTCGTGCCCGGGAGTGCCGCGCTGGCCTTGCGCCTGCACGGGCTGGAGGTGCGGCTGCTGCAGGCCGGCGCCAGCCCGGCCGCAGCCAGCGCCAAGGCCCTGGGCCTGGTCTACGGGCTGGTCCAGCGCCAGGCCGCCCTGGCCGCCTACGTGGACAATTTCCGGCTGCTGGGCGGGGTGGCGCTGCTGTGCGTTCCGCTCGCCTTGCTATTCGGCCGGGTGCAGGCGAAGAGAGAGGGGGACCACGATGCGATCAGCGAGTAGAATGCAGCTCGATCCCCTTTGAGCGAACCCCCCTGGAGGCCGATGTGACCGAGCATCCTGCCATCACCGTTTCCCGCAGCCTGGGCTGCGGGGGTACCGAAATCGGGTTCCGGGTGGCCCGCGAACTGGGCTGGCACTTCTGCGATCGCCGGATCCTGCGCCTGGCGGCCGATGCCACCGGCCAATCGGCCGCGAGGCTGGAGGCCCAGGAGGAACATCCCTGCGGGTTCATGGAGCAGATGAAGAACATGTTCGCCTTCGGCTCGCCGGAAGCGCCCTATACCATGCCGTCGCTGGGGATGCCCCTGTACAGCCGGGACCTGTTCGACCTGGAGCGCCGGCTCATGCTGAAGATGGTCCGGCACGCGCCTTCGGTGCTGGTGGGCCGGGGCGGCTTCGTGGCCCTGAAGGGCCGGCCGGATACGCTGCATGTGAGCATCGACGCCGATCCGGCCTGGCGCATCCAGTCCCTGGTGGCGCGCGGCAAGGCGCCCGACCTGGACGCGGCGCGCAAGGCGGTGGCCGCTTCGGACCGGGCCCGGGCCGCCTTCATTCGCGCCATCGCCGGGGTGGACTGGCACGATCCGCGGGTCTTCCACCTGATGCTGGACGTATCCAGCAGCAGCATCGTGGCCTGCGCGGCGGCCGTGGTTGCCGAGGCCCGGGCCCGGGGGCTGGCCCCGATGCCTACGCCTGACCCCGCATCAGCGCCGCCAGCTTTTGACGGATCTCCTCGCGGCTGAACGGTTTGCGCAGGCTGGCCACGTTCGGCCGGCCGTTAAGCAGCGGGGCGATGGCCGCGTCGCTGTAGCCGGTGGCCATGAGCACGGGCAGGCCCGGGCGCAGGGCCAGCAGCCGGGGCAGGGTCTGGGCGCCGTTGAGCCCGGGCATGTTCATGTCCAGGATCACCAGGTCCGGGTCCTGGACCGCCCGGCCCCGTTCCAGGTGCGCCACGGCCTCCAGGCCACTGGCGACGCTGGCCACCCGGTGGCCGAGGGTTTCGAGCATGGGACCCACGCTTTGGCGGATCAGTTCGTCGTCGTCCACCAGCAGGATGCGCAGCGAGCCGGAGGCGCCGTCCGGGGCCGGTCCGGCGGCGTCGACCGGACCGGAGGCCTCGGCGTGGGGCATGGGCGGGAAGCCGAGCCGGACCTTGGTGCCATGGCCCGGACGGCTGGTGATCTCCAGGGTGCCCCGGTGGGCCTTGACCGTGCCGTAGACCATGGCCAGGCCCAGGCCGGTGCCCTTGCCCTGGGGCTTGGTGGTGTAGAAGGGTTCGATGGCCCGGCGCAGCACCTCCGGGTCCATGCCCTCGCCGGTGTCCCGGATGCTGAGTTCGATGGCCTGGCCCGGGCGCTGGCGGGTGCGGAGGGTCAGGGTGCCACCCCGGGGCATGGCGTCCACGGCGTTGACGCAGAGGTTGATGAGGGCGTGGCCGAGCGCGCCCGCGTCCCCTTCGATCAGGCCCAGGCTTTCCTGCAGTTCGAGGCGGGTGTCGATCCGGCTCAGGGTGGTATAGCTGAGCAGCTGGACCATCTCCCGGACCATGAGGTTCAGGTCCACCGGGCCGGTGGCTTCCAGGTCCTTGCGGGCGAAGTAGAGCAGGCTCTTCACCACTTCCCGGCCGCGGGTGCAGGCGCTGGTGATGATGTCCAGGGGTCGGATGGCGGGATCGTCCCCGGCGCAGCGGGTGCGCAGCACCGAGGCCATGCCCAGGATGGCCGCCAGGACATTGTTCAGGTCATGGGCCACGCCGCCGGCGAGGCTGCCGATGCTCTCCATCTTTTCCGCGTGCTGCAGCTCGGTCTGCAGCCGGCGCCGCTCGGCCTCGGCCTCCACCTCCGCGGTCCGGTCGCGGTTGATGCCGATGATGCGCACCGGCCGGCCCTGGTCCGAACGCACCAGCTGGCCGTCGGACTTGATGTGGCGCACGCTGCCGTCCGGGCGCAGGACCCGGAAGGCCAGATCATAGGGACGCTCGCCGCGAATGGCGGCCTCGATGCGCGCCTCCGTGTCCGGACGGTCTTCCGGGTGCAGGATCGTGCCGGCCCACTCGGCGTAGTCGGGCGGGGTGTCCCGGGGCGCGAGGCCGTACATCTCGAACATCCAGCCGTTCCAGAATTCGTGGCCATCGGCCAGGTCGCGGTCCCAGATGCCCAGCCGGCCGGAGGTGGTGGCCAGTTCCAGGCGCTGGTTGCTTTCCTGGAACTGGGTGTTGCTGAGGCTCAGCTCCCGGGTCCGGGCCTTGACCAGTTCCTCCAGCCGTTCCCGGTGGGCCTGGAGCGCCTCGGCCATGGCGTTGAAGGCCAGGCCCAGGCGGCCCCGCTCGTCCTGGGTCCGCACCGGGGCCCGGGCCTGGAGCTCGCCGGCGCCGAAGCGGGCCATGGCCTCCGCCAGCCGCTGGATGGGCTCCAGCAGCCAGCGGCCCAGGCCGAAGGCCACCAGGGCGCCCAGCAGCGCGGCGGCCAGCCCCATCAGCAGCGCCCGGACCATGGCCTGGTGGGCCGGTAGCAGGATGGCCGCCTCGGGGATGGACACGGCAACCGCCCATGGCCGTTCGGCCAGCGGGGCGAAGGCCGCCCACCGGGGCGCCCGGGCCCGCTGGTAGCTGACCGTCTGCACCTCGCCCGTGTCCAGGGCCTGGTGGAAGCCGTCCACGTAGCCCTGGGACAGGGGGGTGACGGTGATGGGCTGGCCCAGGAACTGGCGGGTGCGGTCCAGTTGGGCCAGGGTGGCGGCCGTCAGGGGGAGCACGGCGTGGTACTGCACGTTCGGTTGGCTGGAAGCCAGGCTGATGCCCTGGGTGTTGAGCACGGTGGCCATGCGCCCGCCCACCCCGGTGGCGATGACGGCCTGCTCCACCTCGTCCACCGGGAATTCGGTGACCAGCACGCCCTGGATCCGCCGGTCCACGTACACCGGGGCCGACGAAAAGATCCGGGGGGAGCGGGTCACGGTGCCGATCATCCAGTCGGAGGTGGTGGCGTGGCCGTTGATGGCCTGCTGGAAATAGGGCCTGAAGCTGAAATTGTTGCCGATGAACTGGCGATTGCTGGAGGCCAGGCAGACGCCTTCCGGGTCCAGGATGAAGATGGCCGACAGGCTCCGGGCCTCCCCGGCCTGGAGCTCCAGCCAGTCCTGGAAGCGGGCCAGGGCCGCGCCCCGGTGCGGTCCGGCCAGGAACCCCTGCACGTCCCGGGTGTGGGCCAGATGTCCCACCAGGCCCTTGTCGGTGGTCAGGAACCGGTCGATGCGGGTGGCCAGTTCCCGGGCGTGGCTGCGCAGCTCCGCCAGCTCGCGCTGGATCGCGTTGTCCCGGTCCTGCCGGTAGCTGTACGCGCCCATGCTGCCCACCGTGACCAGGAGCAGCATGGCAAAGGCCAGTCCCAGCTTGAAGGCCAGGGAACCGCGCAGCTTGCCGGGAGTCTTGCGAGACATGGCTTGAATCTAGCCTGAACCCGGGCCGGTCCGGTGGGGCATCTTGCCCGGAGCCGGGGCGGGGAGGCTCATGGGGCGGTCTCGGGATGGGCCGGATCCAGCCGGTCCAGGGCGGCGTTCAGGCTGTCCTCGGTTTCCACGGCGGCCATGGCGGTGTCCACCCGGGGCAGCGCCGGCGCCAGCTGCGGCTGGCCCTGGGCGATCTGCCGGCGCAGCTCGGTCTTGGCAGTGCCGGCGATGGCCCGGTCGGCGGCGGTCCGGGTGAGCACCAGCAGGAGGTACAGGGAGCCGTCCCGGGGATCGGTCCAGGTGGCCCGGGTGCTGGCACCCACCAGCTCCTGGTCCAGCACCTGGCGGGTGACATTGGCCAGCACCCGGTTCATGGCGTCGCTGCGGCCCGGGGCCTGGCCGCCGGTGGCGCTGGTCACCTGCTGGTCGAGCTGGGTGAACAGGCTCTGGACCCGGACCTTGAGCTTGCCGGCCAGCTTGGTTCGGGCGTCTGCCAGCGCCACCGTGCGCTGCATCGCCTTGTCCGCCATGGGGTTGGGCTGGGCGATGCCCACCGCGGCCAAGCCGTCGGCCTGCTCCTCTTGGTCCACCCAGGCCGGCTGGCCGGTGGCTGCGGGCGGAGCGGGGGGAGCGGCGACGGGCGCCTGGCGGGGCGCGCAGCCCAGCGCGAGCGCCAGTGCCAGTGCCAGGGCCGGGAGCCAGCGGGTGTCCAGGGCCATCGTCCCTCCTTTGGCGGAAGCCTTGCGGGTTCCGGATGCCACCCTCATTTTCGCTCGTCAGGCTCGGCCCAGATCACCGGGCTTTCCAGCGAACTCACGGTCGGCAGTACGCCGGCCCGGACCAGTTCGGGAATGGAGGTCGGCAGGACTTCTCCCTGCTGTGCGAAGTCCAGGTCCGGGATGATGCCCACCCAGGCATTGCGGCCGCTGCGCTTGGCGGCGTACAGGCACTGGTCGGCGATCTCCACGATCTGTTCCCAGCTGAAGTAGCTCATGGCGTCCGGCAGCAGGGGATAGGAGGAGAACCCCACCGAGCAGGTGATGTGGATGGGCTGCTTTTCGCCGATCCGGAACGGATGCGAGGCGACCGAGGCGCGGATGCGCTCGGCGATGATGTTGGAATCCGCCCGGGCGGTTTGCCGGGCCACCACCAGGAACTCCTCGCCGCCCACCCGGGCCACGGTATCGGTGGTCCGCGCGGCGCTGGTGAGGATCTCGCCCACCTGCTGGAGCACCAGATCGCCGGCCAGATGCCCGTACTGGTCGTTGACCCGCTTGAAGTTGTCGATGTCCACCATCAGGAAGAGCATGTCCACGTTCTGCTTCATGCGCATCAGGTTGTGCTTGGCCACGTTGCGGTGGGCCCGCACCACCTGGGCGATGTCCGAGGGCATGTGGGTGGTGAGGAAACGCCGGTTGCGCAGCCCGGTCAGCGGATCGGTGAGGCTCATGGTCAGCAGCGACTGGTTGGCATCGGCCAGCTTGACATTGGCCGAGGCCAGCTGCTCGGATACCTGCCGGTAGCGGGCCTCGCTTTCCTGGAGGGCTTCCTGGGCCCGCTTGCGCAGGGTGATGTCCCGGGAGATGCCGAAGGTCCCGATGATCTCCCCCTGGTCGTCGCGCAGGGGCGCCTTGGTGGTGGAGCACCAGGTGGTGTTGCCGTTCTGCCAGGTCTCCAGCTCCTCCAGGTTCACCTTGGGGCAGCCGGTGCGGATGATCTCCTGCTCGTCCTCGTAGGCGGTGCGGGCGTGCGCTTCGGTGAAGAACTCGAAGTCGGTGTGCCCGTACAGCTCGGTGAAATCCTCCAGGTCAAACAACCTGGCGAAGGAGCGACTGCCGTAGGTGAATCGGCTTTGCAGGTCCTTGAAATAGATGCGATCCGGGAAGTGCTGCATGAGGGCGTGCAGCAGCCGGCTTTCCTGCTGCAGGACGGCCAGCCGGTCCTCGCCCGGATAGGCCGGGCCATCGCTCTGCTTGACCAACCGCTGGAATTCGGGTTCTCGATCCATGTCTGTCACCTGTAGTACGCGAGGATCCCTATCAAAAAAACCTGTCATCCAGGAAAAAACCGCGGTGGGGGTTCTTGGCGAAGCGCCCAGCTCGAATCCGATCCCGATCGTTTAAGGATAGATGATCGTCCTTTAGCTGGCGCTTCACGTCAATGATTGCTTTTCATTCGTGGGTGGCGGTGGGCAAATCAGGGTCCGGGGCGGGGCCGACGGACCCGGGCGGAGCTGCCCCAATCTTTCGCTTGACTCTGTCCGGGGACTGAAGGACAGTTGGAACCACGATATGTGAACGCTCACAACTGTACGGCGGCAACCCGGATCCGGGTTGCGAAAGCTCCTTGGCCTAGGCGGGCTATGCCCGGGCGTGGATCCCGGGCCGTGGGGTGTGAACGTTCACAATTGAAAATGCCAATCGTTGTGGGCCGTCGGCCGGGATCGCACCCGGCCGCGGCCTGTCCATGCCGGTTTCCGGCTGGGCCCCACCCAACCCGCTGCAGGTCGCTGCAGCACCAGGAGGATTCCATGGGTAAGTTCCGTATTACTGTCGGTACGCTGCTGACTTCGGCGTTGGCGCTGTCGACGGCCGCCATGGTGGCCGCCCAACCCGAGATCGCCATCGTCCCTCCGGGGATGGTGAGCCCCTTCTATTCGGGCATCATCAGCGGTGCCAAGCCGGCCGCCGGGAAGCTGGGCTACAAGTTCGTGGTGGTCGCGCCGGAGCGGGAAAGTGATTTCGCCGGCCAGGCCAAGATCGTCGAGGACATGGTCGAGAACGGCGTGAGCGGCATCGCCCTGTGCGCCATCAACATCGAAGCTATCGCCTCCTCCGTGAAGAAGGCCAACGAGGCCAAGATCCCCGTGGTGGTGTTCAACTCCCTGACCGATCTGCCCAGCGGCAACGTATTCGCCTACGTGGGCTACGACCAGCGCGCCGGCGGCGCCAAGGTGGCGGACTACGTGAACAAGATCAAGCACGGCAAGGCCAAGGTGGCGATCATCGAGGGCCTGCCCAGCTCCTTCACCACCGAGCGCAAGGGCGGGTTCGTGGACGAGCTCAAGAAGTTCCCCGGCATCAAGGTGGTCGCTTCCCAGCCCGGCGATTGGGAACGGGAGAAGTCCATGAACGTCGCCCAGAACATCCTGGAATCCAACCCGGATGTGGACGTGTTCTACGGCCTGAGCGACGAGATGGCCCTGGGCGCGTCCCAGGCCTGCAAGGCCGCCAACAAGAAGGGCGTGGCCATCATCGGCATCGACGGCAACCCCAACGCCGTGGACGCCGTGGCCAAGGGCGACCTCACCGCGACCCTGGGCACCAACCCCGATCTGATGGGTGCCAAGGCCATCGAAGTCCTGAACCTGGCCGTCAAGGGCAAGACCAGCGGCAAGAAGGTGATCACCGATACCACCGTCATCGACAAGTCGAACTGCGCCAAGTTCGCCGCCAAGTAAACCGGCTCCGGGGGGACCCAGCCCCCGGGTCCGGTGTTTACCCGGGGGCGGTACGGGCCGCGCCACCGCACGGCCCCGCCGCCCCCGGCCTTTTCCGCCCTGTCATAGGAACTCATCCATGGAAGCCACGTTACAAATGAAGGACATCCGCAAGGAGTTCCCGGGTGTCCTGGCCCTGGACTCGGCGCACCTGGACGTGCGCAAGGGGGAAGTGCACATCCTCGCCGGGGAGAACGGCGCGGGCAAGTCCACCCTCATGAAGATCCTGGCCGGGGCCTACAGCCGGGACGGCGGCACCATCGTCCTGGATGGCCAGGCGCTGGGCCCCATGACCCCGCGCCAGGCCCAGGACCTGGGCATCAGCACCATCTACCAGGAGCTCAACCTGATCCCCTACCTGAGCGTGGCGGAGAACATCTTCCTGGGCCGGGAGCCCATGTCGAAGCTGGTGCCGGGCAAGCTCGACTGGCAGGCGCTGCGTCGGGATGCCCAGCGGATCCTGGATTCCCTGCGGGTGGCGATCGACGCCCGCAGCATCGTGCGCGATCTGGGCATCGCCCAGCAGCAGATGGTGGAAGTGGCCAAGGCCCTGTCGGTGCAGGCCCGGGTCATCATCATGGACGAGCCCACGGCCGCGCTCACCAGCCAGGAGATCGAGAACCTGTTCCGGATCATCCGGGACGTGAAGCGCCAGGGCGTGGCCATCATCTATATCTCCCACCGCCTGGAGGAGTTCGCCCAGATCGGCGACCGGGTGACGGTCATGCGCGACGGGGCGACCATCGCCACGCTGGAGGTGCAGGGCACCCCCCTGGATGAGCTGATCCGGCTCATGGTCGGCCGGGAGCTCAGCGACTACTATCCTAAGCTGCAGGTGGACCGGGGGCCCGAACTGCTGCGGGTGGAGGGGCTGGGCCGGGCCGGCGTGCTGCAGGACATCTCCTTCACCCTGCACGAAGGCGAGATCCTGGGGCTGTCCGGGCTCATGGGCGCCGGGCGCACGGAAGTGGCCCGGGCCATCTTCGCCCTGGATCCCATGGACCAGGGCGCGGTCTACGTCCGCGGCGAGCGGGTCCGGCTGCGCACGCCCCGGCAGGCCATCAGGGCCGGCATCGGCTTCGTCACCGAGGACCGCAAGGGCCAGGGCCTGGTGCTGCCCTTGTCGGTGGGCCACAACATCACCCTGGCCAGCCTGGGCCTGTTCACCCGCTGGTCCCGGCTGAACCTGGGCCGGGAGCGCGCGGCCGTGGACGAGTACCTGGACAAGCTGCGCATCCGCGCCACCGGAGGGGACCAGAGGGCCGTGGACCTGAGCGGCGGCAACCAGCAGAAAGTGGTGCTGGCCAAGTGGCTGCTGTCCAAGGCGCGGATCTTCCTGTTCGACGAGCCGACCCGCGGCATCGATGTGGGCGCCAAGATCGAGGTCTACTCCCTCATGAACGAACTGGTCAAGGCCGGCGCCGGGATCCTGCTGATCACCTCGGAGATGCCCGAACTGCTGGGCATGAGCGACCGGATCCTGGTGATGCGGCGGGGCGCCATCGCCGGCACCCTGGACCGGGCCGAAGCCACTCAGGAACACATTCTTTCACTCGCGACGCTAGGGGCAGCCTGACATGCAAGTAACCGAAAACGCAGTCCATCCGACCCACCTCCCCCGGGCCCCCCGGAAGACCTTCTCCTTCGGCGGCAGCCTCGGCGCGCTCACCGGCCTGGTCCTGCTGTGCGTCGCCGTATCCTTCCTGTCCCCGCACTTCCTGACCACCCGCAACCTGCTCAACATCCTGCAGCAGATCTCCATCGTTTCGGTGATCGCCGTGGGCATGACCTTCGTCATCATCTCCGGCGGGATCGATCTCTCGGTGGGCAGCATCGTCGCCTTCACCGGTCTGGTCATGGCCATCCTCATGAAGGACCACCATGTGAGCGTCTGGATGACGGTGCCCATCGGCCTGGTCTGCGGCAGCCTCATGGGGCTCATGAACGGCCTGCTCATCTCGCAGCTGAACGTGCCGCCCTTCATCGCCACCCTGGGCATCATGTCCATCGCCCGGGGCGCCGCCTTCACCATCTCCGGGGGCGCGCCGATTTTCTCGCTGCCGGAGTCGTTCCTGGCCATTTCCGGTCACCTGGGCCCGATCCCCATCCCGGCCATCGTCATGATCGCCCTGTTCTGCCTGGGCGGCTACATCCTCAAGTACACCAAGCTGGGACGCTACACCTACGCCATCGGCGGCAACGAGAGCGCCAGCGTGCTGTCGGGCATCAATGTCCGGTTCCACAAGCTGGTGATCTACACCTTGTCCGGCTGCTTTTGTGCCATCTCGGCCATCCTGCTCACCGCCAAGCTGGATTCGGCGGTGCCGGTGGCCGCCGACGGCTACGAACTGGACGCCATCGCCGCGGTGGTCATCGGCGGCACCAGCATGCTGGGCGGCGAGGGCAAGCTGTCGGGCACGCTCATCGGCGGCCTGATCATCGGGGTGGTGAACAACGGCCTGAATCTGCTGGCCATCCCCCAGGGTCCCCAGCGCATGGTCAAGGGCGGCATCATCATCCTGGCCGTGGTCATCGATCTGCTGCGCAAGCGCAAGGGCCGCAGCAAGTAGCCACCGGGAACGTTTTTCCTTCCCTGGTGGTACATACGACTCGCGCCCCATGTGCTTGGATGGTAACTTGAGCCCGGGATCTTCCGGTCAGGCCGATCCTGGGCTCCACGGCAGTCGCGCGATAAGGGCACCCCCATGACCAGCGAACATCCGAACCAGAGGGAATTCACCAGGGTTCTGGTCAGCGCCCGGACCGAGCTGCGCTCGGGCGCGGTCAGCGTGTCCGGAGCCCCGACCCATTCGCTGAGCATGAAGGGCATGTCCGTGGTGTGCCAGGAGCGGCTGCCGGTGGGCAGCGAATGCGAGATCGACATCGTGCTGGTGGAGGGGGAAGTGACCATCCAGCTGCTGGGCACCGTGGTCTCGCTGCTGCCCGATGGGATGGCCTTCCAGTTCACCAAGATCCTGGGCCTGGAAAGCTTCGACCACCTGCGCAACCTGGTGTTCTACAACGCTCCGGATGTCGATGCGGTGGAACAGGAATTCTCCACCCACTCCGGGCTGCGCAAGCGGGAGGGCTAGCAGGGACCGGGTCCCTCCATTTCGTCGTGGTTTGTTCTGTTGGATCGCTGCTCGCGATCCAACAGAACGGTTGGCTTCGCCGGAGGGGCATCGGTATCCGTGTGTCCACCTCCATCGTGCCCTGAACGCGGACGCGTTCAGGGCACGATGAACCGAGGCGAACGTTCGGGACCCGAGCTTCCGGGTCAGGCCCCCTGGGCGAGCCGCGGCCGGCCGAAGCGGTAGCCGCCGGCCAGCACCGCGCTGTAGATGGCCACCACGAAGGTGAAGGCGAAGAACTTCCAGGTGCCGCCCATGGCCACCCAGGTCTGGTAGAGCCGGAAGGTGAACAGGGCGGTGAGGGCCTGGCAGGCCAGGACCATCCCCAGGGCCCGCAGCCGGTCGAACTCCAGCCGGAAGAACAGGGTGGGCAGGGCCCACAAGGCCATGGCGCCGATGAGCGGATACCACAGGTTGTTCCACAGGGCCGGCAACAGCCCCTTGCCGGCCGCCAGGTCCGGCAGGAAGTCGCTGTTCCACTGCAGCAGCAGGATGAAGCCGATGGCCAGCGCCGCCAGCACCGCCACCCAGTCGAACAGCTCCTGGACGCTGGTGTCGCGGCGGATCGCCGTATCGATGCGGTGGTCGCGGGTCTCCTTGATGAACACCGCGCCCACCACCAGGGTCACCAGGGCGATGGCCACCGGATAGAGCAGCCCGGCATACAGGGCGTTGGCGCCGAAGGCCTCCCGGGCCGCCGCCGAGGCGGTCAGGGCGGTGGCGATGAGCGGCAGGAAGCCGCCGAACCAGCCGTTGCCCAGGTGGTAGGGCAGGGACATGGAGGTATAGCGCACGTTGGTGGGGAACAGTTCCACCAGGTAGGCGGCGATGGGCCCGTAGACCATGGTGACGAACAGGATCTGGACGAAGACCAGGAGGATGAGCATGGCCAGGGCGCCGCCCGACAGCGCGGCGAGCATGACCGCTTTCTGGCCGGGAGCCAGGAGCGGGGTGACATGGCGCATGGCCATGTAGATGGGTATGTAGGTCAGGGCGGCCAGGGCGCAGCCGCCGAGCATCACCGGCTTGCGTCCGATCCGGTCGGACAGGTGGCCGAAAATCAGGAAGAACGGCGTGCCCAGCAGCAGGGCCGCGGCCATGATCAGGTAGGCGGGCAGCCAATGCAGCTTGAGCGCGGCCTGCAGGAAGGTGAGGGCGTAGAACTGCCCGGTGTACCACACCACCCCCTGGCCGGCGGTGGCGCCGAACAGGGCCAGCAGCACGTAGCGCAGGTTGACCGGGTGGGTGAAGCTGTCCTTGAGCGGGTTGCGGGACACCTGGCCCTGCTGCTTGAGCCGGGTGAACAAGGGGCTTTCCTTCAGCTTCAGGCGGATATAGAGGCTCACCGCCAGCAGCACGAAGGAGAGCAGGAACGGGATCCGCCAGCCGGCGAGTCCGCGGCCGGTGCCCAGGAACGCCGCCTCGCCCATGCTCCAGCGGGTGACGCCGATGACCGCCATGCTGGCGAAGAAGCCCAGGGTGGCGGTGGTCTGGATGTAGCTGGTGTAGTAGCCGCGCCGGGCGTCCGGCACGTGCTCGGCCACGTAGGTGGCGGCGCCGCCATACTCGCCGCCCAGGGCGAGTCCCTGCAGCAGGCGCAGCAGCACCAGCAGGAAGGTGGCCCATAGACCGATGCTGGCGTAGGTGGGCAGCAGGCCCACCAGCGCGGTGGCCAGGCCCATGGTGGCCATGGTCACCAGGAACGTATACTTTCGGCCGATGCGATCGCCGATGTGGCCGAACACCAGGGCGCCTAGCGGCCTGACCGCAAAACCGGCGCCGAAGGTGGCCAGGCTGGCCAGCAACTGGGCCGTCTCGTTCTGGGCCGGGAAGAACCGGCCGCCGAAGAACACCGCGAGACTGCCATACAGGTAGAAGTCGTACCACTCGAACAGCGTGCCCAGGGAGGACGCCAGGATCACCCGCCGGAGGCCGGCGGCGTCCAGGGACTCCGGGACGGGGACGGATGGGTCATGGACCGCGTCGCTCATTCGGATCTCCTTCGAACGGGGTGGGAGGGGCAGCCCTGCGCGGGGCCGCGGGGGGTGGCCAATGCTTGCAGTATTCATAAATCGCATGAGCATAGGCTCCATTTCCGCCCAGGGGTAGGTGCGTTTCCCGAATTTTTTTATGTTTGATGCATTCAATACCGCGAACGGTAAAATAAACAGAAAAGTATCTATTAGCAGTAAAATATTTTTTTGGAGATCGCCATGCCCCGGACGGTGGTACTCGCCATTGGCGGCAACGCCCTGATCCCGGATGGCGGCCACCCGTCCGTGGCCGGCCAGTACGCGGCCACTGCCCGCACCTGCGCGCACATCGCCGCCCTGCTCCAGCGGGAGCCGGACCTGCGGCTGGTGGTGACCCATGGCAACGGGCCGCAGGTGGGGTTCATCCTGCGCCGCTCGGAGCTGGCGGCGCCGGAACTGCACCTGGTGCCGCTGGATTCCTGCGTGGCCGATACCCAGGGGGCCCTGGGCTACCACCTGCAGCGGGCCATGGGCAACGCGTTCCGGCGCCTGGGGGTGGCGCGGACGCCGGTGTCCGTGATCACCCAGGTCCGGGTGGACCGGGACGATCCGGCCCTGGCGCACCCGGACAAGCCCATCGGCGGGTTCATGTCCCGGGAGCAGGCGGAGCAGCACCAACGCCAGGACGGCTGGTCGGTGATGGCAGACTCCGGGCGCGGCTGGCGGCGCGTGGTGGCCTCGCCGGCGCCCCGGGCCATCCTGGAACTGGAGCCGGTGCGACGGCTGCTGGACGCGGGCTGCGTGGTGGTGGCCGCCGGGGGCGGCGGCATCGCGGTGGTGGAGGACGCCGAGGGCCAGCTGAGCGGGGTGGCGGCGATCATCGACAAGGATCTGGCCTCCAGCCTACTGGCCCAGCAGCTCGGGGCCGAGCAGCTGGTCATCGCCACGGCGGTGCCCCAGGTCTGCCTGGACTTCGGCCGGCCGAGCCAGCGCCCCCTGGGCGTTCTGACCCTGGCCGAGGCCCGGGGCTATCTGGCCCAGGGCCAGTTCAAGGCGGGCAGCATGGGACCGAAGATCCAGGCCGCGATCGCGTTCCTGGAAGCGGGCGGCCTGGAAGTGGTCATCACCGATCCGGAGCACCTGGGGGCGGCCCTGGGAGGTCGGGCCGGGACCCGGATGATCCCCTGACGGCCGTTCGGCCTCCGCCGCTTCGCCATCTGGCAACCCAATTGCTTACCCTCTCTCCGACAGCAAAGTCTGCCCAGTGAGGTGTCCATGAACCCCGTTGCCAGCGCCACACCCAACCCGAGTGTAGCCAACCCCCTGCTGCAGGCCCGGGCCTCCGCCGGCAGTGCCGCGCATGCCCGAACCGCGACGGACCTGACCCCCGCCCCCCAGGCGCAGGCCCCGGCCCGGACCGACGCGGCCGCGGGGACGGCGGAGATCCGGGGCGGTCCGGAGGGCTCTGGCGGCGCGAACCCGGTACCGGCCGCGGTGTCCCAGGCCATGGCGGACCTGCTGTCCGGCAACGCCGCCGGCAGCAGCCGGGGCGATCTGGCCACCCTGCAGGGCTATTTCGCCGAGCATCCGGCGGCCCTCACCCGTCTCATGGGCAACCTGGCCACCAGCGGCGGCACCACCTACAGCGCCGCGGGCACCACCACCGGCGCCCAGGTGCCCGGCACGGTGATCCAGGCCATGACCGCCCTGCTGGGCGGGACCGACAGCACCGGCAAGGCCGACCTGGACACGGTGCAGGGCTATTTCAAGCAGCACCCCGGCGGCGCGGCCAGTCTGGTTGCTCGTTTGGGCGGCAGTGGAACGGCCGGCAGCCAGGGCGCCAGTGCTGGTCGGACGCCCGCCGCAAGCACCTTTTCGGTGCTGGGTTGAGGGGGTTTCCGGAGGCGCAAAAGTTTTTTAAGATAATTGAGACTTCCGGACCCAATCCGGTCATCCTATGGGGGTGATCCGCTTCGGGCGGCAACCACGAATAAGCTTTGACGGCCTTTGTCTGGGGAATGTCATTGCATCGATACTTCCAGACGATATGGCAGGATTAGTCATGGCACAGCAAGGTACAGTCAAGTGGTTCAACGCCGAAAAGGGTTTCGGATTCATCACCCCTGATGGTGGTGGTGCGGATCTCTTCGTTCATCACACCGCGATCCAGGGCAGCGGCTTCAAGACCCTGGACGAGAACCAGCGCGTCAGCTTCGACACCGGCCAGGGCCAGAAAGGCCCCCAGGCTACCAACGTCACCAAGCTGTAAAGTACCGTAAACATCTGGAACCGGGCGACTGCAAAGTCGCCCGGTTTTTGTTTAGGGACCGTGCAAAAGCCACCTGGGCTTTCCAGGTGGTTTTTGCATGTTGGCTTGGGGGCGGCTTGAGGGCGGCTTGGGGTCAAGACCGGGGGCTCAGGCTTGCGCGCCCAGCCCGTACCGGCGGCCCACCCAGGTGCGGGCCAGGGGGGACTCCAGCCGGCCAGCGAGCAGGTCGGCCAGGTTGTACAGGGACAGGTCCAGCAGGGGGGTGTCCGCGTCCAGGGCACCGGCATCCAGGCGGGCCTGGAGCTCGGCCTTGGGGATGGCCTCCAGTCCGGACCCGCGACGGACCAGGATGCACCGCTCGGAATCCACCGGGCTGAGCCCCAGCTCGGCCAGCAGCCGATGCAGGCGGCGCAGCATGCCGTCGATGGCGCAGCCGGAGGGCTGGCCGGCCAGGGTGGGTTCGGCCACGGCCAGCAGCTGGGGCTCCAGCAGCGCGCCCAGGGCCTGGTAGGTCTGGCCCTTGTGCCGCCAGTGGCCCAGGAGTTCGGCCAGGCCCTGCTCCAGCCGGACCCGGACGGCGGCTTCCGGCGCGGCGTCCAGGGCCAGCAGCCAGAGCCGGGCCTGGCCGGGCAGGGCCCGGAACAGCTCGAACGCCGGGCCGGATGGGGAGGATGGGACGGCTGCGCTGGATGGCAGGGGCATGGGCGACATGGGCGGCATGGGCAACATGGGCAACCTCATGCATCAGCATACAATGATTCCCGCGATTCTGAGTCTGGGTCCAGGTCGCAATGCCATGAACGCCCGTGAACCGACGGCCGTCCGGACGCGAACCGCCCCCCTGCGCCAGGGCGGCGCAGGGGGGCGGCGAAGCGGTCGGTGCGGGGACAGGTTCCTAGAAGCGGCCCATGGCGCGGCCGGCGCTTCGCAGATCCTCGCAGGCGCGGATCACCCGGTCGGCCATGCTCTGCTCGGCCTTCTTCAGGTAGGAGCGGGGATCGTAGACCTTCTTGTTGCCCACTTCGCCGTCGATCTTCAGCACGCCGTCGTAGTTCTTGAAGAAGTGCTCGGCGATGGCGCGGCTGAAGGCGTACTGGGTGTCGGTATCGACGTTCATCTTGACCACGCCGTAGTCCAGGGTCTCGTGGATCTCGGCGAGGCTGGAGCCGGAGCCGCCGTGGAACACCAGCTGGGTGCTTTCACCGTGGCAGGCGGCGGCGATGGCGTCCTGGCCGGCCTTGAGGATGGCGGGCTTGAGCACCACGTTGCCCGGCTTGTAGACGCCGTGCACGTTGCCGAAGGTGGCGGCCAGCAGGTAGCGGCCGATGGGGGCCAGGGCCTTGTGGGTGGCGACCATGTCCGCGGGGGTCGTGTAGAGCTTGTCCTTGCCCACGTGGCTGGTGTCGACGCCGTCTTCCTCGCCGCCGACCACGCCGATCTCCACTTCCAGGATGATGTCGCTGGCAGCGCAGCGCTTGAGCAGCTCGGAGGACTTGGCGATGTTGGCGGCCAGGGGCAGCTCGGAGCCGTCGAACATGTGCGCGTTGAACAGGTTGGGCAGGCCGATGGCGCGCCGCCGCTCGGTCTCGGCGATCAGGGGCAGGACGAAACCTTCCAGATACTTGGGCGCACAGTGATCGGTGTGCAGGGCGATGTTCACGTCATAGTTCTGGGCCGCCTGGTGCACGTACTGGGCCAGGGCGATGCCGCCCTGGGCCATGCTCTTCACGCCCAGGCCGGACATGAACTCGGCGCCGCCGGTGGAGATCTGGATGATGCCATCCGCCTTGGCGGTCTTGAGGCCCAGCAGGACCGCGTTGGCGGTCTCCGTGGAGGTCACGTTGAAGGCCGCGAACGCATACTTCTCGCGCTTGGCGCGAGCCAGCATTTCGACATATTGGGGGGTCGTGACTACAGGCATGATGAGTCCTCTCTGGGGTTGGTTGCTTATCAAATTACCCCTATGATCGTCTCCTGCCAACCGGGGCTTGTCCATCTCGATGAATGGCCCGGATCGGGGCTGTGGACAGGCAGACGGCTAACCGAGGACCGCCGAGGCGCCGCCGTCGATGGGCAGCACGGTGCCGGTGGTCCAGCGGCTCTGGTCGCCCAGCAGGTGGGCCACCGTGGCGGCGATTTCCGCCTCCTGGCCCAGCCGGCCCATGGGGTTGACCCGGGCCAGGGCGGACAGGGCGGCTTGGGGGTCGGCTGACTGGGCCAGACGCTGGTCCACCATGGCGGTGTGCACCGGGCCCGGGGCGATGGCGTTGCAGCGGATGCCCCGGGGGGCCCATTCCAGGGCCAGCACCCGGGCGAGCATGTGCACGCCGGCCTTGGCCACGGCATAGGCGGCGGAATCCGGGATGGCCCGCAGGCCGATGTTGGAACCGGCCAGGACCACGCTGGCGCCGTCCCGCAGCCGCGGGCCCAGGTGGTGGCAGAGCAGCCACGGGCCGCGCAGGTTGGCGGCGAGCATCCGCTCGAAGGTGGCCACGGGGCTGCCTTCCACGCTGCCGGTCAGCAGCTCCCCGGCGCACAGGAACATGCCATCCAGTTCCGGGCAGGTGGCGGCGAAGGCGGCCACGGCGGCGTCATCGGCATGGTCCAGACTGACCGCGCGGGCGTCGGCCAGGGTGGCGCGCAGGGGCTCCGGGCGCCGTCCGGCCAGGATCAGCTGGGCGCCCTGGGCGTGGAGCAGTCGGGCCGAAGCCCGGCCGATACCCGATCCGGCCCCCGTCACCAGGAAGGTCTTGCCGGCCATGGGGCGGGCGGGATCCACGGGGCTCAAGGGCGGTGGCCGGGCCGGGAAAAGGGGCCCACCACGCCGCCGGAAATGGCCCAGGTGAGCGCCTCCTCGGGACTCACGGACATGGGCCGGACCTTGCTCTCCTCCAGCAGCACCACATACCCCGAGGTGGGGTTGGGGGCGGTGGGGATGTAGACGGCGATCATGGCGGCGCCGCCGGCCGGGGTGGCCCAGGCGCAGTTGCGCTGGGCCACGAAGCCCAGGGTGAAGGAGCCGGGCTGGGGCCACTCCACCATGACCACGTCCTTGAAGCTGCCTCCCTGGCCGCTCTGGATGGCGTTCATGAGCTGCTTGGTGGCGCCGTAGATCCCCTTCACCACCGGCACGTGCATCACCAGCTCATCAAGCCAAGCGAGCAGCTGCACCCCGATGAAGTTGCCCACCAGGGCCCCCACCAGGAACAGCAGGAGGAGGGTGGCCAACCCGCTGGCCAGGGCCAGCTGCCAGTACGGCGGGGTGGGCAGGCCCAGGGCGTGGGACAGCCAGTCGGTGGGACCGTCGAAGATGGTCACCAGGGCATCGAAGATGGCCCGCAGGATCCAGAACGTGACGGCCGCGGGCAGTACGGTGAAGAAGCCTGCGAGGAGATACTTGCGCACCATCGGTCACTCCCGTCCGGAACGTGGGGCATCCGGATCCGCAGTCAGTGGCTTGTCCCGGAACCGGACCGCGGAGGCCGGACCGGTGAGCCGGCCCTCGCTGTGCAGGATGCTGGGCCCCAGCTTCCGCCAGAAGGACCGGAAATAGGAAATCGCGCTGCAGATGGCCAGGATCATGGCGACCCAGAGCAGGATCACGCCCATGCCCCACACGAAGCTGAACGGGCGCGGCAGGCGGATGAAGAAGCGGAAGATCTCCAGGTGGGTCCAGGCATACAGCCAGGAATCCAGCTTGGGCCCCAGGATCAGGCAGGAGATGGCGGCGATCTGGGCCCCCAGCTTCCACTTGCCCAGGCCCTCGGCGGCGATGGTGATGCCCTCCTCGCTGGCGATCCCGCGCAGGCCAGTGATGGCCATCTCCCGGGCCAGGATGATGAAGGTCATCCAGGCGGGAGCCAGATCCAGCTCCACCAGGGAAATGAGCGCCCCGGCTACCAGCAGCTTGTCGGCCAGGGGATCCAGCAGCTTGCCCAGGGTAGTCACTTGTTTCCAGCGCCGGGCCAGATAGCCGTCCAGAAGGTCCGTGAGGCTGGCCACCCAGAACACCAGCACGCCGATGATCTCGTGGTTGGTGACACGGGTCAGCAGCACCACCACCAGGATGGGGACCATCAGGATCCGGGCAAAACTCAAATAATTCGGCAGGTTCATTCGGCAGACTTGGGCAGGGGGACGCTAGTCCGGGGTGGAGGCTCCAGTCTAGCGGCTCCGGGCCCCCTCGCAGCTAAGCCATCGCGCAAAAATAACTTTGCGCGGGTCCTGGACCAGGATTCACAGCAGCGTGAGCCCGCCTCGTCCGGCCAGCCGCTGCCAGAGCGAGTCCTCCAGGATCTCGAAGCCGTCCTCCCGGGGGAAGAGCTGGCTTTCCCGGGAGATCCGCACCGGGGTGCCCCGGGCCTGGAGCGCCTGCAGCAGGGCCATGGCCTGGGGGTCGTCCAGCAGGTCCAGGCCGTCCAGGGCCAGGCCTACCCAGGGCACGGCGGGATCCAGCTCGCGCAGCACCCCCAGCAGCAGCCGCCGGCCGATGTCCTGGCTGCCCTGGCCCAGCTGGGCGCGGGTGATGAGCAGGGGCCTGGGCGTCCGGGCCTGGTCGGCGCGTTGGGCCAGGGCGGCCGGGGGCGTCCCGGGCGCCTGGGCCGGCTGGACCGCCTGGGCCGCCTGGATCGGCGCGGGCTGGAACGGCCGGGGCGCGGCCGGGGCGCTGGCGGCCGGAACCAGCGCCGGCCTCCTCGCCGCCAGGGCTGTGGGGGGCATGGGCCGGCCAGGCGGAGCCTGGGCCGGACCGGGCACCTCGAAGCGCCAGCCGGAACCGTCCGGGCGCAGCGTGGCCGGGCGGCCGACCCGGGCGAGGAATCGCTGGATATTGTGCTGGAGCATGGTGTTGCCACCGTGCTCGCTGCCCATCAGGATGCGCAGCGGCAGACCCGGATGGGCCTCCAGCACCCGCTGGATCTCGCGCAGGGCCTCGGAGACCGTGACATCGAGCAGTTCCAGGGTAAGAATGTCCATGACTAGGAGTCTAGACCATTGGATCCCACGGGCGCGCAAGGCTTCAAGGACTGGCTGCGCCGGGCCGCCCAGGAGCAGGGCTTCGCCCGGGTCGGCTTCGCGTCCTGCGAGCCGTTCCTGGCGGAAGGGCCGCGCCTGGAGGCATGGTTTGCCCAGGGCCGGGCGCGGCACCTGCCGTACCTGGACCCCGGGGCGATGCTCGATCCGGCCCGGGTGCTGCCCGGGGCGGCCACCGCGCTGGTGGGATTCTTTCCCTACGCCCGGCCCGAGGCGGTGCCGGGCGCGGCGCCCGGATCGCTCAAGCTCAGCCGCTACCTGTGGGGGATCGACTACCACCGGATGCTCAAGCCCCGGCTCAACGCCCTGCTGGCCCTGGCCCAGGCGCGCTGGCCCGGGCTCCAGGGCCGCGCCTGCGCGGACACGGCCCCGCTCCTGGAGCGCCAGCTGGCGGCCCGGGCGGGGCTGGGCTGGCAGGGCAAGCACACCCTGCTCATCGCCGGCCGGGGCGGCTCCTGGGGACTCCTGGGCGTGCTGCTGCTGGACCAGGCCCTGGAGCCGGACCGGCCGTTCCCGGCGGACCGCTGCGGCAGCTGCCGGCTGTGCCTGGACGCGTGCCCCACCGGGGCCCTGGCCCCGTTCCTGCTGGATCCCAACCTGTGCCTCACCACCTACACGGTGGAGACCGAGGCTGAGCCGCCGGCGGCCGTGGCCCGGGCCCTGGCCGACACCCGCTGGGCGGCGGGCTGCGACCGGTGCCAGGAGGTCTGCCCCTGGAACCGGGCGCCGCTCTGGGGCGACCCGGCGCTGTGGGGCGGGGTCAGTCCGCTGCACACCCAGCCTGCGGACCAGGCCCGCATGGGCGCGGGCCGCTGGCAGAGCCTCACCCGCGGCAGGGCCCTGCGCCGGGTCCGGCACCGGCACTGGCTCGCGACCGTGGGGCGGATCCTCGGTGCGGTCTGAGTCACCTTCGAGGGCAGCGGCAAACTTTTGTCGTTAATTCCGGCGCCATTTCCTATACCGTGGCTTTTGTGGTTTGACTCTGGAGAGAACATCTATGGCCATCAAGAATTTCACCGTCCAGGACGCCGTTTCGATGTACGGCGTCAAGGAATGGGGTTATGGCTTCTTTGGAGTGAACAGCAAAGGGCATCTGGAAGTGCACCCTACCCGGGATGAGAACCTCAGCTGCGATGTGTTCGAAATTGTCCAGCAGCTGCGCCGGAAGGGCGCCAACACGCCGCTGGTGATCCGGTTTCCGCAGATCCTCACCACGCGGGTCACCGAGCTGAACGAGGCCTTCCACAAGGCCATCCGGGAATACGAATACGAGGGGGCCTACCAGGGGGTCTACCCGGTCAAATGCAACCAGATGAAGGAGGTCGTCGACCAGATCTGCAAATCCGGCTACAAGTACCGCTACGGCCTGGAAGCGGGCTCCAAGCCCGAGCTCATGATCGCCCTGTCCATGAATCTGCACCCGGAAGCCCTGGTCACCTGCAACGGCTACAAGGACGAAACGTTCATCCGGATGGCCCTGCTGGCCCGCAAGGCCGGGCGCAACGTGCTGATCACCGTCGAGAAGATGACCGAGCTCCCGCTCGTCCTCAAGGTGGCCAAGGAATTGAAAGTGGAGCCCCTGCTGGGCCTGCGCTTCAAGCTCAACGCGGTGGGCAGCGGCAAGTGGGAGAGCTCGGCCGGCGACCACGCCAAGTTCGGGCTCAACACCCAGGAACTCCTGGAGGCGGTGGAGACCCTGGAAAAGCGCGGCCTGCTGGACTCGCTGCAGGAGCTGCACTTCCACATCGGCAGCCAGATCACCGACATCCGCCGGGTGAAGACCGCCATGAAGGAGGCGACCCGGATGTACGCCAAGCTGGTCAAGCGCGGCGTGCCCCTGCACTACCTGAACGTGGGCGGCGGCCTGGGGGTGGACTACGACGGCTCCCGCACCACCTTCAGCTCGTCCATGAACTACACCATGGACGAGTACGCCTCGGACGTGGTCTACACCACCAAGGATGTCTGCGCCCAGGAACAGGTGCCGGTGCCCACCCTGCTGAGCGAGTCGGGCCGGGCGATCGCCGCCTTCCACGAGGTGGTGGTGGTGGAGATCATCGGCCTGATCGACACCACCCACACCAAGTACCGGGTGGACCTCACCGGGACCGAGCCGCAGGTGCTCAAGGAGCTGGCCTACACCCGGGACAACATCTCGGTGAAGAACTTCGCCGAGATGTACCACGACGCCATCACCCAGAAGGACGAGCTGATCACCCTGTTCAACCTGGGCTACCTGTCCCTGGACGACCGGGCCAAGGGCGAGATCCTGTTCTGGGAGGTCTGCCGCAAGCTGTCGCGGATCTTCAGCTACAAGAGCCTCAAGTACATCCCCGAGGAGTTCCAGGATCTGAGCAAGTCCCTGGCGGACAAGCTCATCGCCAACTTCAGCCTGTTCCAGAGCATGCCCGACCACTGGGCCATCGACCAGCTGTTCCCGGTGATGCCCATCCACCGGCTCAAGGAGCGGCCGACCCTGTCCGCCACCCTGTGCGACATCACCTGCGACAGCGACGGCAAGATGGAGAAGTTCATCGACCTCAAGGACGTGAAGGACGAGATCCCCCTGCACGAGCCCAGGAGCGGGGAGCCCTACTACCTGGCCTTCTTCCTCACCGGCGCCTACCAGGACATCCTGGGCATGCGGCACAACCTGTTCGGCGCGCCCACCGAGGCGCACGTGGTGGTCAACGACGACGAGGACTTCAAGATCCAGCAGATCATCCCGGGCGAGAACATGGATGACGTGCTGAAGAGCGTGCACTACGATCCCAACGAGCTGGTGGAGGGCCCCAGCAAGCGCCGCCAGAACGCCCAGAGCGATGCCGCCGATGCGCTGAAGGCGCTGCTCACCCAGCAGCGCAGCCTGCCCACCTACCTGGACACCCGATTCGAATAGACCGGCCCGATCCGGCCGCGGCGGACGATCAGCGCTGGCTGCAGACCCACCTGCTCCGGGGGGGGGACCTGCTGCTGTACGGGCGGCTGGCCGAGGAGTTCCAGGAGCTCCCGGCGGCGACGGTCTGGAAGGAGCTGCGGGCGGTGACGGAACGCTACCTGGCCGCGGGACCGGATCGGGCGGCCGAATGCCAGCGGCGGGTGGACGCCATCCTGGAGGCCCTGATCGCCCGGGACCAGCGCTTCGGCTACCCGCCGCCCTTCTGCCACAAGGGCTGCTGCGCCTGCTGCCACGAGGTGGTCTACTGCACCGACGAGGAGGCCCGGGCGATCCACCGCACCTGCCAGGCGGCCGGAATCGCCATCGATCGCGCCCGGCTGGCCCGGCAGCTGCGCCACGTGAGCGCGGACGCGCGGGGGAATCACACCGGCGCCACCACCTGGAACGACCAGCCGGCCGAAGACCAGGCCTGCGTATTCCTGGATCCGGCCGACGGCGCCTGCCGGATCTGGCCGGTGCGGCCCCTGGTCTGCCGGGGGCACCTGGCCGAGGCCACCGATGCCCACTGCCGGCCGCACAACGGCCGGGAGGATCCCGCGGCCCGGGGCATCAGCTATCCGGAAACCAGCTACCTCCTCAGCGCGGTCTTCACCCTGCACCGGGATTCCATCAGGCAGACCATGGGCCGGCTGCTGCTGGCGCTGGAGGCGGGCTTCAGTCCCAGTCCCGGTTCTGGCGGGCCTGCTTGCGGGCCCCGGTGAGCTTCTTGGCGGTGACCCGGCGGAGCTTGCTGCCGTGGGTCGGCCGGGTGGGCCGGCGCGGGATCGGGGCCACCATGGCCTCCTGCACCGCCCGGGCCACCTTGGCCCGGGCATCCTCCAGGTTCGCCCCCTGATCGCGGGTCAGGGAACTGGTGAGCACCCAGCGGCCGTCGGCGTCGGTCTGGTTGTGCACCCGCAGCCGCAGGCGCTCCCGGGCGGCCGGGTCCAGCCCCTCGATCAGCCCCAGATCCACCCGCAGCTCCACCTTGCTGGCGACCTTGTTGACGTTCTGGCCGCCCGGGCCGCCGGCCCGCACCGCCTTCATCTGCAGGGCGCTGCCCGGGACGCGCACGCCGGGGCCGCCGTCGGCGGGGATCAGGATCGGTTCCAGCATCAGGGCCTTCCAGTCAGAGGAGGATCTCGAAGATCTTTTCGAACTCCACGATCTCCAGCAGGCGGCGGACCGCGTTCGACGGCCGGCGCAGGGCCAGGTCCAGGCAGCGGGTTTCGGTGGTCTCGCGCAGCAGCAGGATCATGCCCAGGGAGCTGGCGTCCATGTAGGTCACGCCCTCCATGTCCAGCACCAGCCGATTGATGCCCGCGTAATCCAGCAGCCCCTGGCTGGCGACCTTGAAGCCGGGATGCGTATCGAAGGTGAACCGGCCCTCGAGTCTGATCGTGCCGACGTGGTCCTCGATCTGGCTGGTGAACTTCATGCAACCTCCGGGAGCGGGGGCGGGGATGGGGCCGGGGCTCCAGAAAATGATAGCCATCGTTTGGCCCCGGTGCGGGCAAGAATGAGGGGTTGGACCCGCGCGGCGCGCTTTCCGGTCGCTGGATGGGGATTCTTGCTGGCCGGGGGAGGACCGAGCCTGGGATGATGGAACCATGATGCGCATGGCCCTCTTCTTTTCCGGGACTGGCGGCAACGCCCTGAACCTGCTGGGCGCCTGCCGCCGGGGCACGCTGCCGGCCCAGGTGGTGCTGGCCCTCGCCTCCACTCCGAAGGCCGGCGGCATCCCGCGGCTGGCGGCCGAAGGCGTGCCGGTGGCGGTGGTCCAGCGCCGGGACTACGCCGAGGCCGTGGCCTTTTCGGCCGCCTGTTATGCCCAGGCCGAGGCGGCCGGGGCCGAACTCATCGCCCTGTGCGGCTGGCTGAAGCAGCTGGATGTCCCGCCGCGCTGGGGCGGCCGCATCCTCAATATCCATCCGGGCCTGCTGCCGGCCTTCGGCGGCGCGGGCATGTGGGGCATGCACGTGCACCGGGCGGTGCTGGCCGCCGGGGCCGGCGAGTCCGGCTGCACCGTGCACCTGGTGGACAACCAGTACGACCACGGCCGGATCCTGGCCCAGGCCCGGGTGCCGGTGCTGGCCGGGGACAGCCCCGAAGCGCTGCAGAAGCGCGTGTACGAGCAGGAAATGCGGCTGTACCCCCTGGCGCTGGCTTCGTACCTCCAGACGGCCGGGCTTGAATCGATGCATCAGACTGACAAGGAGTGCAGATGAACAGAGTGCGAGTGGCAGTGGTGGGGGTAGGCAGTCTGGGGCAGCATCACGCGCGGATCGCGGCGGCCTCCGAGGCCGCGGAGCTGGTGGCGGTGGTGGACCCCCAGGAGGACCGGGGGCGGGAGATCGCCGCGCGGGTGGGGACCGAATGGGTGGCCAGCCTGGAGGCGGTGCTGGACCGGGTGGACGCGGTGCAGGTGGCCGCCCCCACCGGCTGCCACCATGATCTGGGTCTGCAGGTGCTGGCGGCCGGCAAGCACCTGATCATGGAAAAGCCTCTGGCCGCCACCCTGGAGGAGGGCCAGGCCCTGCTGCAGGCCCTGGCCGCGGCCCGGGCGCAGCGGCCCGGCCTGGTGG
>Ga0302276_10000107_pt1 | contig 70536 bp, 59 predicted proteins | sample III_Bog_N2_3_FD_198768 | JGI IMG/M metagenome (GOLD analysis project Ga0302276, IMG submission 198768) | Peat permafrost microbial communities from Stordalen Mire near Abisko, Sweden - III_Bog_N2_3 | ecosystem: Environmental > Terrestrial > Soil > Wetlands > Peat | place: Sweden: Abisko...
ACTGCGGGACCAGGCCACCCGCGCCAGCAAGAGTTGCTTCCTTCAACTCTGCGAGGGGTTGCCCAATGACGGCGTCGCCATGCGGCGCAAGTACTTCGTCGAAGCAAACAACAGCCTCCATGAGACCGTCGGCGCCGTCGACCTCGCCGCGACGCTCGGCATGATGAGCATGGAGCAGGCGAACGACATCCAGGCGCTCGCGGTTCGACTCAAGGCGATGCTGTGGAGGCTCCAGCGCTGAGCATTCGTCGCATCTCGAAGCCGTTCGAGCGACGAAAACCTGCTCACCCCTCGCGGAGGCGCTTCAGCCAGACGAACAGCGGCACGAACGCGATGGACCAGACGATGAAGCCGAGGACCATGTCCGTCCCCTGCGAGACGTGACCGTCGAGGATCGCCGAGAGCCCCCACGCGGGGAGGGATGCGAGCACCGACGCGATGAGTCCGATCATGAAGAGTGAAGCGTACAGCCCGCATGGTGAAGGAGCCACACGCGGCGCGCGCCCGGAGCGATGCGGGTCCTCGATTGAGGGACGACGAGGCCACAGCCCAGACAACGGAGCGCGAGAGCGCGGACCTCGAAATACGCGACGCCTTCGTGCTCGATCAACGCCACGACGCCACGCGCGGGAGGCCCCGCGGACCAGAGCGCGTCGACCTTCGCGACGAGCTCTTCACCCGCTTCACTTCGTGCCGAGGCCACGCTTGAGGGTCACGCGCGTGAGCGCGTCCTCGTACTCCGCGCGCGTGAGGTTGAGCCGCGCCTGCGTGAGCGCCGCCTGCGCGTCGAGGAGATCGGTCGTCGTCGCCGAGCCGGCCTGGAGCCCTGCCTTCGTGACGCGGTAGGCCTCCTCCGCGCTCTCGATCGTCTGCGTCGCCACGTCGACCGCGGCGACGGCCGAGGTGGCCTGCGCCAGGTCGCTCGCGATCTCGACGTTGATGACTCGCTCCTCTTCGGCGGTCGCATAGTCCGCGGCGGCGGCCTGAGCGGCGGCGGCCTTCTTCGCGTAGTAAGTCGCCCCCCACTCCCAGATCGCCCACTGCGCCTTGACGCCGACGTACCCGGAGTTGGTCGGGTTGAACGGAGAACCGTCGAAGTGGAGGTAACCGGCTTCGAGATCGACATCGGGGAGGAGGCTGTATGCGTGGGCACTCTCCGTGTGGTGCGCCGCCTCCGCCGCCTGCCTCCGCTGTCTGAGCTCGGGGCGTTGCGCGAGCGCGGTGTGCATCGCGGACGAGGCCTCGGGGAGCTGCGCCTTGGCCTGCGCGAGGAGCGTCGTCGGCTCCGCGAACTCGATGCTGCGGTCGTCGATGGGGAGCCCGACGCGCCCCATCAGGTTCGCCCGGGCGACCTCGCCCTGCGCGTGCGCCTGGATCTCCTGCTGCTTGGCGTTCGCCTGCGAGACCCGCACGCGCAGGACGTCAGCCTTCGTCAGCACGCCAGCCTTGAGGCGAGCGTCGGCGATCGTGACCTGCTCCGCGAGCTCCTCCTCCGAGGCCTTGGCGATCTGCTCGAGCGCCTTCGCTTCGAAGAGCTGAACGAAGTAGGTCTCGACCTGCTCGCGGAGATCGGCGCGCGTGGCGTCGAGCTGCGCCAGCCCCGCGCCGACGGTGCTCCCCTGGGCCTTGTACTCGTGCGACAGGTGACCGAGGCCGAAGATGGGCTGGTCGGCGGAGGCGACGAACGAGTTGGTGTCCGCGTCGCGGACCGTGAACGACTGCGGACCGAACGCGATCGCGAACGCGTTGTTCCAGTGCTGGTACTCGTCGCTCACGTGGACCGACGGCAGCAAGCGACCACGGGCCGACTTCTGGAGGGCCCGCTGCGCATCGACCTGGGCGCTCGCGCCGGCAAGCTGTGGGTTCGAGTCGAGGGCGAGCTGCACCGCCTCCTCGACCGTCAGCTTGTGATCCGCCGCGCTCGCAGGCGCCGACGCGCCGAGGACGGAGACGGCGACAGCGACGAGAGACGCGCCGGTGCGCGACCTGTGCCTGAGAGCGCGCATGGTCACTTGCCCACGAGGACGGTCACGTCGGAGGACAGGCCGGCGCGCATCGGGACGTCGGCGGGGAGATCGTCCCACGCGATGCGCACGGGGACGCGCTGCACGACCTTCACGAAGTTGCCCGTGGCGTTGTCGGCCGGGAGGAGCGAGAAGCTCGCGCCCGTCCCGCCCGAGAGGCTCTCGACCTTGCCCTTGAACTTGCGACCCGGGTACGCGTCGACCTCGATCTCGGCCGCCTGTCCCGGGCGCATCTCGCCGAGCTGCGTCTCCTTGAAGTTCGCGACGACGTAGGTGAGGACCGGCACGAGCTGGATGACGGGCTGGCCGATCGTCACGAGCTGGCCCGCGTGCACGGTGAGCCGCGACGCGAGCCCGTCCGCCGGCGCCGTCACCTTCGTATAGGAGAGCTGGAGCTTCGCGAGGTCGAGCTGTGCCTTGGCGCTGTCGACCTTCGCGTGGGCGAGGGCTGCCTGCGCGCGCGCCTCGTCGATCTGCGCCTCGACGGGCGTGCTCTGGGAGAGCTTCCCCTGGGCCTCACCGACCTGCGCGAGCGCCGTCGCCTTCGACTGCGTGGCGAACGCGAGCTGCGCGCGTGCCTGGGCCACGGCCGCCTGGGCGGAGTCGAAGGCCGCCTGCGCGTTGTCGAGCGCCTGCGGCGGGACCGCGTTCGCCGCGCGCAGCTCCTTGGCGCGGTCGAGATCGAGGAGGGCCTTCTTCGCGTCGACCTGCGCGCGATCGAGCGACGCCTTCGCCGACTCCGCCTGCGCCACCGCGCTCCCGACGCCGGCCGACGAGCCGGTCACCATCGCACGCGCGCTGGCCAGGCCGCCCTTCGAGGTCGCCTCGACGACCTGCACCTGCGCGTCCGCGGCGCTCGCTTGCGCCGCCGCGGTCGCGAGCTCCGCCTCCGCCTGCTTCTCGCGGGCGGCATAGTCGGCGCTGTCGATCTCGGCGAGCGGGTCGCCCAGCTTCACGAGCTGGTTCTCCTTCACGAAGACCTTCGTGACGAGGCCGCCGACGCGGAGCCCGACCGGGACGACGTCCGCGCTGACCTGGGCGTCGTCGGTCGACTGGTGGCCTGCCGTGGCGAGCGCGTAGCCGCCGTAGGCGAGGCCGCCGACCGCGGCGATCGCGAAGACGATGAGGTACCCACGACGCCCCTTCTTCGCGGCGGGGGCGGCTTGCGGGGTCACGGGCACCACGGCTGCGCTGAGCGAGACTCCGTTGGAGCCTCCTTCGGAGTCGCGTTTCTTGGCTTCGGTCTGCGGTTCCATGCGGTCTCTCTTACATGTCCAGGTGGACGTCGACTTTTTCGGCAGGTTTGCCGCCGGTCTTCAGGAAGAAGAGGAGCGGAAGGATCGCGATGAAGATGATGCCGGCGAGCAGGAACATCTTCTCGAACGACAGGACGGTCGCCTGGCGTGTGACCATGAAGTCGAGCATCGCGCTCGCACCCGACCGCGCGCTGGTCGCGTCGAGCCCGCCACGCGCGCCGAACATCGCCCGCGTCGCCGCGAGCCAGTCGATGACCTCGGGGCGGCCGGGGTTCAGGTGGGCGACGAGCCCGTGGCGCGCGGCGATGACCGCGCGGCCCTGGAGCGTGGCGAAGATCGCGACCCCGATCGAGCCTCCGATCTGTCGCACGAGCGAGTTCGAGCCCGTCGCGTCGGCGATCTTGTTCCGCGGGATCTTCGAGATGGCGACCGTCATGAGCGGGACGAACAGGCAGCTGAAGCCGGCGCCCTGGATGAGGAGCGCCGCGATGATCCCGCGCGACGACGTCTCGAGCGTGTAGTGGCTCATCTGGTAGGCGCTGATGACGAACAGGATGACGCCGATGCCGACGACGATGCGCGGCGAGACCTTGTTGTAGAAGCGCCCGACGATGGGGGTGATGACCATCATGACGAGCGTGCGCGGCATGAGCGCGAGGCCGGACTGCGTCGCCGTGAAGCCGAGGACCTCCTGCATGAAGACCGGCAGGAGGAACGTCAGCGAGAACAGCATCGCGAACATGAGCCCGCCGATGACCGTCCCCGAGAGGAACACCGGCTCCTTGAACAGCCTCACGTCGACGGCGGGCACCTTGGCCGAGAGCTCGCGGACGATGAACAGCGCGAGGGCCACGCCGAACGTGACGAAGCAGCCGGTGATGAGCTTCGAGTCGAACCAGTCGTTCCGCTCACCCTCCTCGAGCGCGTACTGGAGCGAGCACAGCGACACGCTGAGGAACGCGATCCCCGCCCAGTCCATGTTCTTTCTTTGCTCGACCGCAGCAAGGAGGTTCGCCTGGCGCACGTCCTCCCCCTCGTGGACGAAGCGCGTGACCATGAACGTCGCGAGGATGCCGACGGGGACGTTGATGTAGAAGATCCATGGCCAGCTGTAGTTGTCGACGATGTAGCCGCCGAGCGTCGGGCCGAGGGCGGGGCCGATCATGACGGCCATCGCGAAGACGGCCATCGCCATCCCTTGCTCCTCGGGCGGGAACGTCTGGCGGAGGATGGCCTGCTCGGTCGGCTGGAGCGCCCCGGCCCCGAAGCCCTGGACGACCCGGAACGCGACGAGCGTCGGCAGGGTCCGGGCCGTTCCGCACAGCGCCGAGCCGATGACGAAGAGGACGAGGCAGGCGAGGTAGACGTTCTTCTGGCCGAAGAGGCGGCCGAGGAACGCCGTGAGCGGCATGACGAGCACCTGCGCGAGCGCGAAGCCGGTGGAGACCCAGGTGATCTCCTCGACGGTCGCGCCGACGGCGCCGCGGAGGTGCGGCACGGCGACGTTGACGATGGACGAGTCGATGGCGCCCATCAGCGTGCCGAACGTGACGGAGACGGTGACGAGCCACTTGTTGACGGGCTTCCGCGCGGGTCGTGCGGGTGCGGCGACGGGCAGGCTGAACGGTGCGCTGATCGCGGCGGACATCTAGGTCGCGGCCCCTTCGAAGAAGACGTGGACGATTCGCTCGGCGTCGGACTCCTGGCACGGAGTCCCCCCGCGCAGATCCCTCATGACGACGCCCCGGAGGAGCCCCATGAAGAGCCAGAGGTCGAGCTCTGGGTGACCGCCAGACAGCGCGCCGCTGGCGATGCCGCGCGCCATCACGCGCCCGTACACTTCACGGAAGTGCTGCCAGCACTGCGTCGGGATCGCGGACGAGGTCGGGTACGCGTCCTTCAGCTGCGTGAGCTCCCCCTCGGTCAGGATGCGGATGAACGTTCGCCGGCGGACGACGAAGCGCAGGTACGCGCGAGCGAGCTCGAGGAGCGCGACGCGGACCGCACTGCTCGCCGTCGCCGCCGTGACCACCTCGAAATCGAGCGTCAGCTCCTCGATCCGCGACGTCAGGACGGCGGCGAGGAGCGCGTCGCGGTCCTTGTAGTAGTTGTAGAGCGTCCCGACGGCGACGCCCGCGCGGCGCGCGATGTCCTCGACGTGCGCCTTCGCCAGCCCCGCTTCGGCGAACACGTCCTCCGCGGCCACCAGCATCCCGGCCGCCATCTCCTGGCGGATCCGCTCACGCAGGGGGCTCCCGGGGGCCGGCGGAAGGGTTGCAACGGCCACTTGAAGAGATGAACGGCGGCTCACGGAGGGTCTGATGCGGTGTAACGGGCGGCGGTTGCGCTGGCAACCGCTGCGGGCAACTCTTTCCTTTTCCCCCCGATTCCGGGTAGTGGCCGGATTTGAAATGACGCGCCCCGTGCCAACGGCGGCGGGTCATGGTGCAGGGCATGCCCCCCGTCCTGACCGAGTCGAAGCGCTGGTCTCGCCCGCGCGACCCGACCAAGACGCGCCACTCGTCCGACCTGACGCCGGAGGAGCAGACGAACGCCAAGGCCGCACTGCGTGTCCTGCGGCTCCGCTTCGGGACGATCGCGAAGCTGGCCGAGGCGCTGGTGGCGAACGCGAAGACGCTGAACGCGGCGCTTGCGAAGCGCGGCAAGCCGTCAGCGGGGCTCGCGCTTCGCGCTGCTCGCCTCGCTGCGGTACCGCTCGAAGACCTGCTCAGTGGGGCGTGGCCGACGGCGGGGAGCTGCCCGCACTGCGGGTGACACGGGGCCTAGGTTGGCGGCTCGGTCGATTGCGTCGCGACGAGCCGCCCCGGCTCGAGAAGCCACGTCATGATTTCCGCGACGTCACGCTTCTTGTCAGCAACAGCGTTCGTGAAGTCAGCAGCCTCGATCTGATCTGCAACGATACGGATGCCGTTCAGATCAAGTATGCGCACAAGCGCGCCCCACGCGGCGCGCTTGTTTCCGTCCGTAAAACACTGGTTTCTGGCCAGATAGTAGAGCGTGTGCGCCGATAAACAGATCAGGTCCGTGTCCGCGGGGTCTTCGACTGCATACACGCCGGCCGACACAGCAGCTCCAAGGGCGCTCTCAACGCACCCCTCCTTCGGGGGTGCCTTCAGCTCCACAAGCAGCATGGAGTGGAGCTTCGCGACCTCCGCTGCCTCTGGCAGCAACCACGGCGTGGGGTTCACTGGGCAAGTATCCGCAATGTCTCGCCCCATGCCATCTTGAGGTGGGCCACGGTTGATTCTAGCGAAACAGCCGGCACATCGTCCTCTGCCGGACGGACCCATATGATCCGCGAGTGATCACCGTCATCAACGATCGCAACGGTTACGTCGCGGTGCCGGTTCGCTAGCGCGATCTCCACATGGCCTTCCGTGGCTGCGAAAGTGTGGGCCCGTCCGTCGATCTTCAGGCGTACGGTGGCGGGCTCGAACCCGACCCCGACAACGCGGGCGGATCTGCGCACGAGGTGACCGAGAACAGGCGGCGCGCTTGCCAAGACAGCGCTTCCGAAAGAGGTGACGAAGATGACCTTCCCATCAACGGAGACGGTATAGCGCTGCTTCGTGACCTCTCGTGGAATGCTGCGTAGGTACTTCCGCGCAGCCGCATTGCGCATGGTCCCTTTCGCCTCCTCCGCGAGGTCGCGCGCCAGCCGCTCCGTGGACTGGATCGCCAGGTCCGGAACAAGCAGCGCTTGCCCCCCCGCCGGAATGCTCGTCGTGCAGGCGAAGACCGGCTCCGCAGAACCTTTGCCGAGAGACACAAGTTCCAGGTCAAGGAGCTTCGCCTGGGCGGCGAACTTCCCGCCGCGGTTCCCATACTCGGAGTTGTCGAGCGCGGATGACACGATCTGAGATGCTGTGCGCTGCAACGCCGACAGGAGAAGAGCGAGGGGCTCGGCGAACGCGGTTAGGCTCAGCCGGTTCTCTGGGAGCCCGAACGCTAGACCATCGAAGCTGACACGAAATTCAACGTCCACACGAGGCAGCGTTCACTTTCGTGCGACCAAAAGCAACACATCTCTCGCCCACTGCGAGACCGGCTTTCCCTCCCGCTCCGCGGCGGCCTCAATCGCGGCCCGCTCGTCATCGCTGAGCCTGATCGCGAACACGCCCGTCCGCGCCGTCCCCTCCGTGAAGGCGGGGCGGCCCGGCCCTTTGCCCGCCCTCACGGACGCGCCCCGTCGAGAGCGGTCTCTACAAGATCCTCCGTGCTCCACAACGTCTTGCTGACGCCTGCCGCCATCGCGGGCGAGCAGCGCAGCGTCTTGTGGGTGCGGACGAAGTTGTACGCGGCGAGCGTGAGCGCCGTGGACGCGACGTGGTTCTCCAACTTCTTGCTGAAGGCGTTGCTGAGGCGCGTGTAGCGGCGGCTCATCATGCGGACGTTCAGGTTCATGCGCTCCGCGTAGCTGGTGCTCACCAGCTCCTCGCGGGGCGCCCCGAAGATCGGCAGCTTCGCGACCTCGGTAACCTTGGGCGGAGAGTAACGGCCGGGGCCGGCTGCTTCGGCTTCATAGGATTTAATCATCTGGGCGTAGTCCACCCCGGTCGTTCCAAACGACTCGCCGATCGCGGTGATGTACGACCGGAGCCCGTCCGTCGAGAGCTGCACGCGGACCGTGAGCCGCTTCGCGAGGTCCGCCACAAGGCGCGCGCGTCCGCATCCGTTCGCTTGCCGACGAGGAACGACGGCACGAGCTTCGTGTCCGCGTCGATCGCGAGCCATGTCCACGTATCGCCAACGCTGGCGTCGTCGCCTTCCTTGACATGACGCGCCTTCTTGCCGACGAAGGCCCAAAGCTCGTCCAGTTCCAGCCGCGCGCACGGCAGGTTGACCATGGTATCGTTCATGAGGGCCTCGCAGCCCTCGCCAACGCGAGCGAGGAGCGTCCCGACCGTCTCGCGGTCAACGCCCGTCATGCGCGACGTGCAGCGCAGCGAGCACCCCTCCGTAAGAGCGGCGATGACGGCGACCTGCTTCGACCGGGGGAGCACGTTCGACATGTGAATTACTGTACTACTAATATTAGATAGTCAAGGATGACGAGCAAAAAAGACTCCAACCCCGAGCGTGGCATCCGCCCAGGGTCGGCCCTCTTCACCTTTCAGACATGCGCGTGGACCACATGGACACACCTCGACTCTCTCGGGGCTACCGCCCGCTTGGGGCTTGCCCATCCGAGAGAGGCGAGGTACGGTTTGGCTTACTAGGCCCTGACCGTTTCGCCTCTCTCGGGAAGCAAGCTGTTAGGTTTTCGCGCCCGCCCTCAGCCGCTCGTAACGGCCGACGGTGGGCGCGGGACTTTCACGGGTTCGGCGTGATGGCCTCCCACTGACCGGTGCCAACGTTCTTTGCGCGCCCGCGGTTTTTCAGCACGAAGAGGGCGGCTCGAACCTTGTGCTTCGCATCGTCCTCCCCAGGATAAACCGCGTCCGCAAGACCACCGATCGAGATCCCCGGGTTCGAAGCCAGCGCCGACCACACGGTTTCGGTCTTGGAGATCTTCTTGTTCTGCGCTCCCTTCGGGCGGCCCGGTCCACGGATGATGAACCGGAGCGGTGGGCGGGTGGGCAGCGGTCGGACAGGGTCATGCGTCGGGGCCTCAAGCGCCAAGATCAGCTCGGCGAGGATCTCGCACTGGACTTCGCGCGATAGCATAGCGAGCGCATCCACTACGGCCTGCTTGGCCCTGGCTCGCTTGCTGGCTTTCTCGAACGTCGCGTCGTGGACCATGGTTGCTTGGGTATTTGTATATGTGCCAAGCGTCGCACAGTCCAGCAATAAAACCAACGCGTGCGTGATGCACGCAGATGAAGCTAGTTCGTGGCTTGCTGCAGCGCCTGCGCGTCCGCCAGAATCGAAGCCCGAACCGCCGCCGCCGCCGAAGCGATCGGCGCGACAGCGAGCACTACGAAGAAGCGTCGCTTCGTGCCCGTCGTCGCCTCGCTCCACGCGAAGCAGCGCGACGCGAGCGCGTGGGCGACCGTGAACACTTCGACGTCGCCTTCCCACGCCACGGCGCCCTGGTGCTCCTCGCGGACGTGAACAGTCTCGACGTGCGTTGCCTCCACGCCGTGCATGCGGCGGATGGCTTCGGCGAGAGCGGGGATGCCTGCGGGGTCGGTCATGGCTTGGACAACAGTGCGTTCCATGTGCTCGAACACTCGGGGCACGTTGCCAACCCGCTCCGCGCCTGCGCGTGCTCGTCGCAGAGGCTATTGATGGCGGAGGTGAGGCCGGGGTCTGCGCGGTCGCCCAGCTGACGGCGCGCCTCGAACGCGGCTCCCATCCTGTCGAGAACATTCACGATGGTTTTTAGGTGCCGACGGTCGCATGACATGACCGCACTGTAGCCAGCTAACGAGCGGGCGTCACCTGACGCGCGGCGTCAGCGGATCTCAAATCCGGCCACTACCCGATTCCGGGTCGGGTGACCGCGGGCTCACGGAGGGCGGCGCCCCGAGAGGCTCGGGAGGCCCTAGGAGGACGGAGAGCGGCTCCCCCTTTCGATCGGTGGCAGCGATCGTTTCCGACAGCGGCTCTCCCTTTCGATCGGTGGCAGCGATCGTTTCCGACAGACGCTCCCCCTTTCGATCGGTGGCAGCGATCGTTTCCGACAGACGCTCCCCCTTTCGATCGGTGGCAGCGATCGTTTCCGACAGACGCTCCCCCTTTCGATCGGTGGCAGCGATCGTTTCCGACAGCGGCTCTCGCTTTCGAGGGCGGCGCCGGTGCTGCTCGACGGGTGGCAAGCGCCTCCTCCGCGCGCTTCAGGCTTCACCTACGCGGCGGATCAGGAGCGACGGGCGCGCCGGCAGCGACGGTGAAACGCTTGCCGATCGTGAGGTTGACCCCGTCGAACGCAGGAATGCGCGCACCACGGAACCTCCCGGCGACGCAGCCTCCGACCGCCGTGCCTGCGAACGGTGGCTGGTCGACGATCGCCATGACCACCGAGCCACTCGGAGCGAATGTTATCGAGGCGTGTCCATCGCCGGTCGGCCCGCCCGCCTGCGCGCAGCTACCGACGGCGTCTGCGATCGCCCCGAGCGCCGCTGCGGCCGCGCCACGATCGAAGGGTCGCGTCGGGGGGGAAGGCGCGACCGTTGGTGGAGGGGAAGGCGGCGGAGGGGAAGGCGGCGGCGGAGGCTGACAGCGGTAGTCGATGCATACGAGCGCGCCGGCGCACTCGCGGCTCGTCGCGCACTTCTCCCCCGACCGCGCACCTGGCGGCGGAGGGGCGGGCGGCGCCGCGGCCGGCGGTGGGCTCGAGGGACAGCACCCGCTCGCGTCTCGCCTGGATGCCTCGCACTGGCGGTTGCATGGCTGCGCTGTGGTGCTGCGGGAGAGGGTCAGCGTCACGACCCCGAGCGCAACGACGGCAGCGAGGACCGGAGCGCGAACCAGGCGGTGGAGCATCTGTCCGCGAGAATATCTCCCACCGCAGGGTTCGAACGAAGAGGAAATCGCGACCGCGCATGGAGGATGCGCGGGCGAGACTCAAACTAATGACCATGGACGCGGACCAGGGGGAGGGAGCAAATGGGGGGGCGCCATGTGTATGTCCGGGGACGTGTGCGCGCTTGCGCTTGCTTCTTGCTCGCCGGGCCCGCCGGCCGATCCGGCAGAATTCCTGCTTTGAGGAATTCCTGACGCTGCTAGGCCGCACTCGACAGCCGAGACAGCCCTCACCAGCGGACGATCACCGACCCCGGCGTCACATGCGCCTCGCACCGGTCGACCTGAACGACGACCGGCAGCGACTCGCTCCCCGACGTCCCGCCGAGCTTCTCCTCTACATGCGGGACCACTTGCTCGGGCCGGAGCGCCCGCACGACCTCGGGGGGGCACGTGAGGCGAACGTCGACCTCGGCAGGGATGGTCTTGGCCTTCGGCGGCCCGATCACGATGACGGGGAGCTTGATGAACGGTCGCTCGACGACCTCGCGCATGACCTTGGTCGTCACCTTCACGATGTTCACGTCGTATGTGACCCGGGGAGGAGGCGGGTCGATGAGCAGCTGGCGCTGGTACGAGCCTTCCGTGAGCCCCTGGACCTCGAAGGCCGCGGCGCGCGCGTACTGGAGGCCGAGCACCTCGCTCTTCGGACCGTGCGCGTGGACGATCCCCGGCTCCGCGACCGGAGCGCCCTTCACCATGAACCCGCTCGCCGGAGACCCGACCACGCCGACCTGGATGGGGACGTCGCGGGTGATCATGTCTTCCCAGATGAGCTCGATGCTCGTCGGCTCGATGGCCTCGACGCGCACGCCCGCCGGGGCGTGCACCATCTTGGGATCGAGGCGCAGGAAGCGCTCGTTCGTCGTCGTGAGCTCGGCCTGTACGCCCAGATCGTCGACGTGCAGATCGTCGAGCTTCGCCGGAGCGCCACGCAGCAGCAGCCGGACCTGCGTGGGCAGCTGGTTGATCAGCGCGCGGTTGCCGCTGCCAGGCGGCAGCGTCACGACGAGGCTCGCAGACATCGATCGCTGCGCGTCCTGCGAGCTGTGGACGAGCGAGTAGAGAAGGAGCGCGCAGGCGAAGCTGACGAGCTTCAGCCCCGAGTTCTCGAGGAACGCGGCACGGAACCGGTCTGTGAAGGAAAGGGACATCGCTTCGTCAGGCCTCTTCGGGCGGCTTTGCAGGGGACGGCGACGGCGTCGGCGTCGGCGTCGGTCCCGAGCTTGGCGGCGGGATGTCGGGCGCGATGGGCATGAGCTTGGTTCCGGGCTCGGTCTTGGTCGCGACCCGCGGGATGGGACGAGACGGGACGGTCTGCGGAGGCGGCGCCACGCTGTCCCGACGCGGCAGGATGACCGAGCCGGTGTTGCCGTCGCGTGCGGAGACAGAGGTCGCCGGAGGCGCCGACGGTTCCGCCGCGGGGACGGCGGAGAGCGGGGAGAGGGGGGAGAGCGAAGAGACCGGGCCTGACGGGAGCGTCGACGTCCGCGAAGAGGAGGGGCCGGAGCCGGAGCGACGAGACGACACGCCGCTTCGCTTCTTGCCGCGCGTCTTCTGGCCGAACAGACCGAGCAGCGCCTGCCGCAGCGAGGCGCCGTCGAGGTGGGAGACGATGTTGCCGTTGAAGCAGAAGCCGATGGTGCCGCGCTCCTCCGAGACGACGACCACCACCGCGTCGGTCTCCTCGGTGATGCCGAGGGCCGCGCGGTGCCGCGAGCCGAGCGACTTGTCGAGCACCTTGGTGTCGGGCAGGGGGAAGAAGACGCCCGCCTTGGCGATGCGGAGGTTGCGGATGACGACCGCGCCGTCGTGGAGCTTGTTGACGCTCTCGGGGACGAAGATGCCGACGAGGAGCTCTCGCTGGACCGACGCGTCGATGATCGTCCCCTGCCCCACCACGAACTCGTCGAGGTTCGCGTCCTGCTCGAAGCAGATGAGCGCCCCCATGCGGTGTCGCGCGAGCTCCGTCGCGGCCGCGACCACCTCGTCGATGACGCGAGACTCCTGCTCGCGCGTGATGCCGCCGAAGAAGGCCCGGGCCCCGACGCGCATCAGGCCGCGGCGGATGTCGTTCTGGAACACCACGACGACGATGAGGATGATCGACGAGAGGAGGGTCGAGAGGAGGTTGTAGAGCGTGACGAAGCCGACGCGACCGGCGACCGCGTAGATGATGGCGATCACTCCGAGCCCGATGCCCATCTGCATCGCGCGCGTCCCGCGGAGCACGATGAGGGCGCGGTAGATGACCCACGTCACCATGAAGATGTCGAGGAGGTCGATGAACACCTCGAGGGCTGGCCTCGGGTGGATGAGGTGGAGCAGCCCCTCGAGGATGTCACTCATGGGCGCCGCGCTCCTCGTGTTCGCCGTGATCCCGGGCCTCCAGGAGGCGCGTCAGGTCGATGGCCTGCGCCGTGACGCGGACGTCGTGGACGCGCAGCAGGCTCGCCCCCTCTCGCATCGCGTAGAGCGCGGCCGCCACCGAGGCGCCCGTGCGGCTCTGCGGCGCCGCGTGCGGGTCGACGATCGTGAGGAACGACTTCCTGCTCGCGCCCACGAGGATGGGCACCCCCGTCCGCGAGGCGAGCTCGCGCGTGTGAGCGAGGAGCGTCTTGCTCTGCGTGGCGTTCTTGGAGAAACCTAGGCCGGGATCCATGACGAGGCTCGCGCGCGGGACCCCCTTCTCCCTCGCACGCTCGGCGGCCGCGTTCCATTCCGCGAGCACGTCGCTCACGACGTCTCCGTAGCCGCTCTCGGGGTACTCGCTGAAGCCTCGCATCCTCGACTGCGGACCGCGCGCGTGCATCAGGATCAGCGTCGCGCCCCTCTCCGCCGTGACCCGCGCGAGCTCGTCGTCGGCCAGGCACGAGACGTCGTTCACCGCGACCGCGCCGGCTTCGAGACAGGCGGCGGCGACCGCGGCGGAGGTGGTGTCGACCGACACGGGCACGAGCTTCGCTGCGTACCGGACGACGTCGAGCATCCGCCGCAGCTGCTCGTCGGGAGGGACGGCGGCGGCCCCCGGGCGGGTCGACTCGGCGCCGATGTCGACGACATCTGCCCCTTCGGACACGAGGAGGTCGACCCGCGCGCTCGCAGCCTCGACCGTGAACGACACCCCTCCGTCGCTGAACGAGTCGGGCGTGACGTTGCAGATCCCCACGAGCGCGACGCCGCGCCGGGCGCGTGCCCGGGCGAGCGCTTCGTCGAACGTCTTGCGTCGCGTGGCCAAGATAAGGAACACCTCACGCCGGGCGAAGACCGTGCGTGCCTCTGCCATGCAGGGGATCGCAGCCTTCTCACGGACGCACCATTATTCATCGCGCGGAAGGCGCCGGTCCACCTTTCCGCCAGTCTGGCGTGCCAACACGGGCGTCGACGTCGGCATTCCATAGAACTCCGTCGACGGCAGAAGGCTCCGTCCACTACGGTTTCACCCCCGACCGAGGAGAGACCGTTGCCCGAATCGTTCATGAAGCCGCTGTTCCAGGGCGGGGTCTCGGACCAGTCCGTGTTCCCCTTCCCGAGCCTGTCGCGCGCCAACGAGAACCGCCTCAACCCGATCCTCGACGGCGTTCGACGGCTCTTCAGCGCGAAGGTGGACGCGGCCAAGCTGGACGACGAGGCCACGATCTCGGGCGGATTGCGGAGCGACCTCGCCGCGCTCGGGCTGTTCGGCCTGCTGATTCCGGAGGCGAGCGGTGGGTCGGGGCTGTCGGCGACGGCGTATGCGCGCGTGATCCAGGAGGTCGCGAGCCACGACGCCTCCATCGCACGGCTCCTCGGGGCACACCAGGCGCTCGGAGTGAACGCGCTCCTCGCCTTCGGGACCGACGCGCAGCGCGCGCTGTACCTGCCGCGGCTCGCCTCGGGGGAGCTGCTCGCGGCCTTCGCGCTGACGGAGCAGGGGGCGGGGAGCGACGCGTCCGCCATCCAGACGCGCGCAGAGCCTGTCCCTGGAGGCTTCGACCTGCACGGCTCCAAGACCTGGGTGACGAACGGCGGCTACGCGGGCCTCTTCACGGTCTTCGCGCGCACCTCGCCGGCCGAGGAGGGGGCGAAGCCGAAGATCACGGCGTTCCTCGTCGAGCGCAGCCTCGGGGTGACCAGCGGCGAGGAGGGGGTGAAGCTCGGGATGCGCGCGTCGTCGACGACGACCGTCGCCTTCGATCACGTGCCTCTTTCGAGCTCGGCGGTGCTCGGCGAGGTCGGGCGCGGGTTCATGGTCGCCATGGAGGTGCTGAACCGCGCGCGTCTCGGTCTCGCGAGCGGGTGCGTCGGCGTCGCTCAGCGCCTCATCAAGCTGTGCGTCGAGCGGTGCACGTCGCGCCGCGCCTTCAACCGCCCCATCGGTGAGTTCGGGCTGGTGAAGGACAAGATCGCCTCCATGATGGCGGAGACGTTCGCGCTCGAGAGCATGACCTACCTCACGACGGGGCTCATCGACGGAGGCGCGACGGACTTCTCGGTCGAGAGCGCGATCTGCAAGGTCTTTGCGTCGGAGGCGCTGCTCCGGGTGACCGACCACGCGGCGCAGATCGCGGGGAGCGCCTCCTACAGCGGCAACGAGCCTTACGAGCGCATCCTCCGGGACGCCCGCGCCAACCTGCTGCTCGAGGGGACGAACGAGACGCTCCGGTGCTTCATTGCCCTGTCCGGAATGCAGGGGCCGGGCAAGGAGCTGGAGGAGGTCGCGCGCGCCATGCGAGAGCCGATCAAGGGGTTCGGGCTCCTGAGCGACTTCGCGCTGCGCAAGGCGAGGACGGCGCTCGGGCGCGAGCGTCTCGGGCGGGCGCATCCTCTCCTCGCCTACGGCACGCTCATCTTCGACGAGCAGGCGGCGGCCCTCGCGCGCAACGTCGACCGGGTGCTCCGGAAGCACGGCAAGAATATCGCCGAGATGCAGTTCACCCAGAAGCGGGTCGCCGACGTCGCCATCGATCTCTACGCCATCGTCGCCGTGCTCTCTCGCACGACCCGCGCCATCGAGCGGCAAGGGGAAGAGGGGGCGAGGCGCGAGCTCGACCTCACGCAGATCTTCATCGCCTCGGCCCACAGGCGCCTGCGCGAGACGTCCGCCTCGTTCGACGACAACGACGACGAGCTCAGGAAGGCGGTCGCCACGAAGGCCTACAACGACGGCGGCTATCCGTTCGACATCCTCTGAGCGCGCGGAGCTCGGCTACGAGGGGAGGCCCGACGGCGTCGAGGGGTTCGACACGCTCTGCACGCGCATCGCACGCATCCCCAGCATGTACACCACGCCCGACGTGGCACTCCCGGTGAACCACGCGGCGTCGTACAGCACGTGCAGCGCTGGCACGAAGAGCCCGATCCAAGCTACGGCGCACCCTGACGCCGTCGCGCCGATGGCCACCCAGTTGATCCCCTTGGAGCCATACGCATACGTGCCGTGCCGTCGGTAGAGATCCGCGAGGACGAGCTCCTTCTTCTTGATGAACCAGTAGTCGCAGATGAGCACCCCCGCGATTGAACCGAGGCCGCCGGAGTACCCGAGGAGCCAGCCGTTGATGTAGCGATCGGAGTCGGCGAGGAGCTTCCACGGCATCATGAGCGTGGCGACGACCCCCGTGATGAGGCCTCCGGTGCGGAACGTGATCTTGCTCGGCGCGAGGTTGGCGATGTCGTTCGCGGGAGAGACGACGTTCGCGGCGATGTTCATCGCGAGCGTGGCGATGACCGCGGTGATCTCGGCGAGGGCCACCAGCCAGCGTGACTCGAACTTGGCGCCGAGATCGATCGGGTTCCAGATCGCCTCGCCGAAGATCTGCGCGGAGGCGCTCGTGATGATGACGCCCATCGCGGCGAAGAGGGTCATGGTCGTCGGGAGCGCCACGACCTGACCGATGATCTGCTCGCGCTGCGAGCGCCCGAACCGCGTGAAATCGGGCATGTTGAGCGAGAGGGTCGCCCAGAAGCCGACCATCGCCGTCACGCTCGGGATGAAGATCTTGATGAAGGAGCCGACGGTCGTGAACTTCCCCGGATCCGCGAGCAGGTCGCCCAGCCCGTGGCCGACCTCGCCTGCGCGCTTCACCGCCCACACGACGAGCGCGAGCGTCATGAAGAGCACGTAGGGAGCCGCCCAGTTCTCGAGCTTCCGCAGGAGATCCATGCCGCGGAAGATGATGAGGATGTGCAGGCCCCAGAAGAGCAGGAAGCACAGCCACTCCGACGGCAGGTAGCCGAACACGGCGTCCTTGCCGAACATCGTCGCGAAGCCGAGCCCGAAGCAGTCGAAGAAGCGGTAGAGCGCGTGGCCGCCGATCCAGCACTGGATGCCGAACCAGCCGCACGCGACGATCGCGCGCATCATCGCGGGCACGTTGGCGCCGAAGACCCCGTAGGCCGCGCGCGCGAAGACAGGGAACGGGATGCCGTAGCGGGTGCCCGGGTGCGAGTTGGCGAGGATGGGGATGAGGACGATGACGTTGCCGAGCAGGATCGTGATGAGCGCCTGCCACCAGTTCATCCCCGCCTTGATGAGGCCCGAGGCCATCATGTAGGTCGGGATGCAGTGGGCCATCGAGATCCACAGCGCCGCATACGTGTAGGTCGTCCACGTGCGCTTCGAGATCGCGACGGGGGCGAGGTCCTCGTTGTAGAGCGCCGGGTCCGAGAGCGTCACGCCCGGGGCGAGCTCCACGCGGCCGTCCGCACGCACTATCTGGTCAGAAGCCATGCCGTCCCCTCTCGGAAGCGGCCGGGTCTAGCATGAGCGGGCCCGCGCCCGCGAGCTTGCCACGCCACGCCGCGCGACCTGGAGCTACGCCCTCGCCGCGAGCGACGCGCGTCCGCTCACTTCGCGCGGGCGGGCTTCTTCGCGGCCGGAGGCGGCGCCTTGCGCTTCGCTGCGGTCGCACGCGCACGCTTCTTCGGTGCCTCCGGCGACGCCGCACCCAGGCCTGCCACCAGCTTCTTCGGTGCGACGGCGCGATAGCTCTCGCCGATCCACGCCTCGATGAGATCGTGCGGGACCTCCTCCCCCTTCACGAAGCGCGCGGTCACCCACCCGGCCTTGCCGAGGCCGTAGCCCGTCGGCGAAGCGAACGGGAGCGAGAGCGCCATGTCCGCCGACTCGGGGAGCTTCACGGACACTCCGACCTCACCTTCCGAGGGGACCCCCAGGAAGACGAAGACCTTCTTCCCGACCTTGGCGACGCGCTCCCCCCAGGGATTGTCCTCCCATGCTTCGGGATACGTGAGGGCATACGCGAGGAGCTCGGCCACGGAGGCCGCTGCGGGTTTGCTTGCCTTGCTCGCCTTGCTCGCCTTCGCGTCGCTCACACCGTCACCAGTCCGACCCACCACCGCCGCCCGAGTCGCCACCGCCGGACTCACCACCACCGCCGCCGTCCCCTCCACCGCCGCCGCTGTCCCAGCTCGAGCCGCCACCCCCCGCGTCGTAGTTGCCGCCGCCGTCGTTGTTCGAGCCGTTGTCGTAGTTGCCGCCGCCGCCGTAACCCTCGTCACGTCGCTCGCGCTCGCCCTCCATCTTGCCCAGCTCGTAGCCCGCGACCCCGCCGAGGCCTGCGCCGATCAGCCCGCCGCCGACGGGCCCCATCCCGCCGCCGCCGTATCCTGGGCCGCCGCCGTAGCCCGGCCCGCCGTAACCCGGCCCGTTGTATCCAGGACCGCCATACCCCGGACCGCCGTAGCCCGGCTGCTGGAAGGTGCCGCGGGTCGCGCGCCGGATCGCCGAGGCGATCGCGATGATGATGAGCACGGGGATCGCGATGACGAAGAACAGCATCACGACCCCCCCGAACGCGAGGCCGCCGACGCTGCTGCTCGAGGTCCCGTTGGTCGCGGTCCCGCGGGTGCCGGTGGACAGCGCCGCCTGATCGAGGATCGCGACGACGCCCGTCGCCCAGTTGGCGTTCTTGAACGCGCTGTTCCCCGCCCGCTCGATCGCCGGCCACTCCGAGCTCGCGATGTGAGACCCCCGGCCGAAGCGGACCTCGGTGAACCGGTGGGTCGGGTCGAGGCCGACGACGACCTCGTTCGCCTCGTTCACCTGCGCCGCGACGTACCGCGCGAACGAAGCCTTGTCAGATGCGGTGCTCGACGTGACCACGCGCACGTCGAACGGGTACCGCGAGACCGCCGCCTCGATCTGGCTCCGGTCCGACGACGTCAGCAGCGACGACCCGTCCCGCACCTGCAGCGACCCCGCGAGCGCGACGCGCCCCTGGGCAAGAAGCAGCGCAACCACGGCCACCACTGCGAGCAACACTCGTGACGCACCACGCAGCATGCTTTTCATGCGCCATAGCATCAGCACGAAACACCCCCTGCGCAATGACCCGGGCAGCCGGGCCTCGCTGGCCACCGATCAGGAATAATCCTTCTCGATGCGCTCCTGGTCCTCTTTGCACTTGATGCAGAGGGTGGTCTCCGGCCGAGCCTCGAGGCGCTTCACGGAGATCTCCTCCGCGCACTCCTCGCACACGCCGAACGTGCCGTCCTCGATCTTGGCGAGCGCCTTCTGGATCTTCTCCAGGAACGCCTTCTCGCGTCCGCGCAGGCGGAAGGTGAAGGACTGGAGGTACTCGCTCGAGGCGAGATCCATCTCATCCGGGAGGTCGTTCGAGTCGAGCGACATGTCCTCCTCGAGGGTCTGCTTCGCCTTCTTGACGATCTCGTCACGTTTCTCGGTGAGCAGCGTCTTGAACTTCTTCAGTTGGACCTTGTTCATCGAGGATTTCCCCTGAAAGTGGCGCGGTGGGCGCCTCTAGGAAGCCGGAAAGCTTATTCACGCGACCCCCGTCCGTCAATGACTGGTCCCACCCTCGCTCCATTGCGGTGGCCAGCGCTGCCGTATGCCTCTCGTGCAGCGGCTCGGCGTTGACCTCGGACCGCGCACACGGCATGGGTCGCCTGCCGTGACTCGCGCGACTCGCACCGAGAGCCCGTCGCGCCTCCGCGTGGGCATCGACGAGAACGGCCTCGGCCCGAGGCTCGGCCCGCTCATCGTCACTGCGGTCGTCGCTCGCACGCCAGTGGATGGTGAGGATGCAGTCCTCGAGAGCCCGAAGGGGGCTCTCTCGTCCCGCATCGGGGACTCGAAGAAGCTCGTCTCGTTCGCAGACTCGGACCTGGGTGAAGCCTGGGCCCAGGTGCTGTGCGCGCGCGCGGGTCTCCCGGCTCCGGGCACTCCCGACGACCTCATCAACGCTCTCTCGATCGACCCTGCCGCAGTGCTGCAGCGCCCCTGTCCGGACGCCCACCGTGCGCAGTGCTGGAGCACCCACGGCGAGGCGCTCGTGGCGGACGCGCCCCTCATGGCGACCCTGGCGAAGGACGCGACGAAGCTCGGTCGCAAGGGCATAGAGCTCCTCGGCGCGCACGTCGTCATCCTGTGCACCGAGCGACTCAACGAGCGCGCCGCGCAGGGGGTGTCCCGCTTCCAGACGGATCTGCACGCGATGGAGCGGCTCGTGCTCCACGCCCGCGAGCGCTACGGCGCCGAGCTCGACGTCACGTGCGGCAAGGTCGGCGGCTACAACAGCTATCCGGGCGCGTTCGGTCCGCTCTCCGGCTACCTCTACACGACCCTCGAGGAAGGCCGCGCGAGGAGCGCGTACCGCATCGCGAACGTCGGCGACATCGCGTTCGTGCGCGACGCCGACGACAGCCACCTCCTCGTGGCCCTCGCCTCCCTCGTCGGCAAATGGGTGCGTGATTTTCTCACCCGCCGCGTCACCCGCTACCACCGCGCCGTCGACCCGAGCCTGCCCGAGGTGAGTGGCTACCACGACCCCATCACGGCGCGCTTCGTGGACGCGAGCGCGCTTGCACGCAAGGAGCGAGGGGTCCCGGACGTGTGCTTCGAGCGAGTGAAGGCGGCTGTCTAGTGGAGCGCAGTCACCCGCACCTCTACGTTGGGCACTCCGACCTCGTTCAGGTGCAGGAGCCTGCGCTCGGACGACGCTTCGCGTGCGGGACCCGGTAGGCCCTCCTGGGCCCCCTAGGAAACCACCGGTACCTCACGCGAAGCGTCGTCCGAGCGCAGGCTCCTGCACCTGAGTGCGCTCCACATGTCCAAGGTAGAGGTGCGGGTGACTGTGCTCCACTCAATGCACCGTCGCTACGCCGGGCTTGCCAGGGGCGGCAGGGAGGGCCCCCGCAGCCAGCCACGCCTTCAGGTGGGCGACCTTCTCTTCCTTCGTCAGCCTCGTCGTCCCCGTGGGGAGGTCCTCGTCGCCCACGCCCAGCAACCACGGTCCCTTGCGGGCGAAGACGTAGTCCTTGTGGGGTGCGTTGGGGGCGGGCGCCGGCGGGGCGAAGGACACGGCGACCGCCTCGTCGCCGAGCCCCGCGATCGGGAGCGCGCCGGGCCTGGTCTTCACCAGCTTCCAGGCCTCCAGCGCCTTCGCGTCGTCGGGCGAGCCCATCGCGACCTCGCGATACCGCACGGGCCCCTCGGCGTAGTAGCCGACGGCCAGGGGTCCGAGCCCCTTGATACCGAGCGCGTCCTTCGGAACGAGCTGCAGGCCGTTGACGATCCTGTGCTCCGTGGGAAGCGCCAGGACAGGGATGGGGAGGCTTGCCAGGCCGGGGAGCGCGGCGCCGATCCCCTTGGCGAGCGAGGTGAGGACCTTCGCGCTCGAGCGTGTGAGGGCCTCGGGCGTCTCCGTTTCGTTGTTGTAGGTGAGCTCCACGAGATAGAGGTCCTTCCACACGTAGGCGCGACCGGTCCCTATCGCGCCCGCGCCGCCCGCCGCGAGGACCTTCGGCGTCGTCGGCTCGGCAGGATCGGAGTCCGCGATCACGCGCTTGGTGAACATGGCGTAGGCGCCGTTGGCGTCGGCGAACCGCGAGAGATTGACCTCCACGATGCCTGCGCCTCCAGCGCCGTCCACGTAATGGAGGGAGACGAGCCGCTTCAGCCCCAGCTGGTTGTAGATCGCGCACTCGCCGTCGAACGCGGTGGTGCACACGGCCTCGAGATCGAGCTTCCCCTGGTCGCCGTAGGTGCGCACCTCGCCGCGCGGGTCGACGCAGTACCCATCGAGGGTTCGCGGGAAGAAGGAGACGCTGACGGCATCCCCCACCACGCCTCCGCCGCTCGCACATGCGCCTGGCTCGGCGCTTGCGGCAGGAGGGGGAGGTGGTGCCCCGTGGGAGGTGTCGTCGGGCTTGTCGCACTCTGTGCAGACGAGCGCAACGAGTACGACAGGCAGCGCCAGTGAACGGAGAGGTGTCATGGGGTGTCTGTTCCTCGGTGCGGGCGAAGGTAGTGGACGGAGCCTGGCGCAGTCCATGTAGGTCTCACTCGCCGGAGGGCTTCGTGCTCCCTCGGGGCGGGCCGCACGTTTTTCACACCGTCGCAATCGTTTGCGAGCGGGGCAGGGGTGCAGGGGGCCTCTTGGTGGAAAAAAGTGGGGCCGGAGGCTGTCGCCATGCGAGGCACGTCCCTTGCTGCCTGGAGGGTTGTGCGAGTCCCCTCCGAGCGAAGTAACGCAGAAAGACGTGGGTCAGTGTACACCCTGCCCCGTCACCCTACGCTGTGGAGCGACGCTGCGAGCGACGCTGCGAGCGACCGCGCCACCCGCCGTTCGGCGCGCGCCTTCACGCTCATCGAGCTGATGGTGGTCGTCATCCTCATCGGGATCCTGACCGTGATGGCGATCCCCACGATGGCGGAGGCCCACTACAACGCCAGGACGCTGGACGACGCGACCCAGATCGCCGAGCTCTACCGTGAAGGCCGCACCCGCGCCGTCGGCCGTGGCGCTGCGATGCTCGTCCAGATGGTCAGCGCGAACACGATGGGTGGGGTCGGCACGGAGCTCGGTACCTTCTCCCTCTACGAGGCGCAGGTCCCGCCGGGCGCGGGCGCCGCCTCGCTGCTGAACGCGCTCCCCGGCGGCTCCCCCCTCAGCTCCTGCGGCAACGCCCTCACGAACTGGGCGACGCTCACGACGACGAACTCGGCGACCAGCCTGATCGACATCGTCACTCTCAACAAGCTCGCCGAGCAGCAGGGCCAGATCTGGACGATCCTGAACGACGGCACCGGGGTGGCCCCGACGCAGGGCTCGCTCTGCTTCACGCCGCTCGGCCGCAGCTACTACCAGCCGACCGTCAACCCCGCGCCGGTGTTCACCCCGGGCGTGAACCTCCTCCACGGCAACCTCCAGATCTCGGTCCAGCGGTCAGGCATCGGCGGCCCGGTCACCGGCGTTACCCGCACCGTCATCGTCCCGGACTCGGGCGCTACCCGCATCGTGTCTCGATGAGAACATCCCCAATGCATACGCTAGTGACTCGACTCGGGAAGCGCGCGCGTCGGGCGTACACCGCGGTCGAAGTGATGCTCGCCCTCACCGTCCTGCTCATCAGCACGGCGGGGGTGATGAGCATGCAGAAGGCGTCCATCCAGGCGAACGTCGATGCGCGACGGCTCGACACGGCCAACCAGATCGCCCGCATCTGGCTCGACCGCCTCGCGATGGACAGCGCCAACTGGAACTCGAACACCCCGCTGAACCAGACGCTCTGGCTGGGCACGATGCTCGGCAACGGCTTCCTCACCCCCGCCGCGGAGCCTTCGTCGCTGCCGGTCTGGAGCCCCGCCTTCGACATCCTCGGGCGCGACCTCCCGAACGTCAACGACACCACGGCGTCGTTCTGCACGAAGGTGAACGTCTCCCTCCTCGCCAACGGCCCCAGCCCGACGGGCGGTCCAGTCCCGGTGATGCTCGAGGTCACCGTGCTCGTCTTCTGGCCGAAGAACCTGCTCGGCGCTGCCGGCACGCCGCAGTCTCCCCTCTGCCCTGGCCCGTCGGACGTCGCGAACTACGAGAACAGCAACCCCGGCACCTATCACATGCTCTTCGCGACCGAAGCCCTCCGGAGGAGCTCGTGAGCGTCGTGGGGCCGGCGGCCGGCGCCTTGAATCGCCACGCGCGGCGTGCGGCACGGGCTCGGGCGCGGCGCTCGCGCGGCTTCACCCTCGTCGAGCTGGTCATCTCGCTCGTCGCGGGGCTCATCGTCGCCATGGCGGTGATGGGTGTCTCGAAGGAGGCGACCAACACCTTCCACGAAGAGGTGCGCGTCGCGGGAGCCGAGATGGGGCTGCGGATCGCGATGGAGCGGATCCGGCTCGACCTCGGTCGCGCGGCCTTCATGGGGACGGGCAACCTCGCCGGCGACCCGCTCGTCGCCCGCGCGGCCAACTACGTGGGGACTTCGCCCAACCTGTCGAACTTCGTCGGCGGCTCCATCCCCTACTCCCTCCAGTGGCTCTCCGGCATAACGCTCCGCCCCGAGCAAGCCAGCGTGCTCCAGGACGCGAACGGGAAGGCCCAGCTCACGCAGGCCGCGAACAACCTGCAGCCGGACTCGATCGACATCGCGGGCAACTTCTCCAGCTCGGACGAGTACGCCGCCTCCATCGTGTGGAACCCCCCGTCGGCGGGCGCGTGCGCGGCGACGGCGGCGATCTCCCTCGAGATGACGACCCCCGCGGGCTGGCGAATCCGCAACGCCGAGACCGCGGCGTCGACCACGTCTGGCTACAAGGCCGGTCAGGCTCTCCAGGCGGCGTTCCACCCCGGCGCGAGCATCACGAGCTCCTTCCTCCTGAAGCTGAATGACCAGAGCGGGCACTCTCAGTACCTCGTGAGCTGCCCTGGCGGCATCGGCGTGAGCACGACCTACTCTCCGATCGGGACCGTCCCGACCGCCATGATCTACCTCTCCCCCGTATCGAAGATCCTCTCGACGAACGATACCGGAGGGGTCGGCGGGGTGGCCGGCTTCGCCGCAGGGTGGGTCACCGTGAGCCCGCTCGAGATCGCCCGCTGGGACATCGAGACGCCTGCCCAGCTGACGACCCAGGTCGCCACCGCCGTCGTGCCCGCCAGCTACATCTACAACCAGACGGCGACCGGAGCGATCGACGGGAGCGACTTCCTCCTGACGCGCAGCTACCTCGACATGTCGGCCAACTGCACGTCGAGCACGCCGTGCGCGCCGGACCCGGACACCGTCGAGGTCATCGCCGAGTACGCGGTCGATCTCAAGTTCGGGCTCACCGTCGACTCGGTCGTCAACCCGCTCTGCACCGGCCCGACGGCGTTTCCCTGCCCGCAGACTGCGCCGACCTACACGGGCAGCCCGCTCCTCAATTACCGGATGGACAGCCTGACCAGCACCACCAACAACGCCTATACGGCGCAGACGGCGGCGTACACCGGTGGCATCGGCCCCCAGCGTATCCGTGACGTCCAGGTCCGCGTCGGCGTCCGCGGGCCGTTCGGTGACCGTGCGGTCGACATCAGCATGCCCTCGACGAGCAGCGCGCTCTCGAACGGTTACCTGCTCCGCTACAAGCTCGACAACAGCGCCCTCCACTACAACGCGGCGAACCCGTACGCGCGCGTCCGCGAGACCACGGCCGAGGTCGGCCTGCCGAACCAAGCGAGGTTTTACTGGTGAGCTCTCTCCCTTCCGCCTCTCCCGCAATGGTGGTCTCGGGCGCGCCCACCGCATCTCCCCTGGCGAACGAGGCGCTCAAGCGTCGCGCACGCCGCCGCATCGGGCAGCGCGGAGCCGTCATGTTCATCGTGGCGATGACCCTCGCCGTCATCGCGACAATGGGGATCTACGCGCTCAAGATCGCGTCGACCGAGGTCCAGACGGCAGGCTTCGTTCGCCAGCAGGTCCAGACGACTTACCTGTCGGAGATGGGCGTCGCGTCGATGGCGCAGGCGCTCACCAACAACGCCCAGACCTACGCCTCGGTCATGCTCCAGCAGCCGGACGCGTTCTGCTACTCCCTCTTCGGGATCTCGAGCCAGGCGACGGCGACGCCGCAAGCCATCGCCTGCCATCGCGCCGGCTCCCCGGAGCTCGGGGCGCAGGTCGTGCCGCTCGGATCGCCTCCGGTGACCCTGCTCACGCCGGTGACCTCGTTCAACGCCGCCAATGACGCGACGCGCGGGCCGGTCGGCATCAACACGGCGCCCGACTTCTTCGTCGAGGTGACCGACCCGAACCAGCGGCAGCCGCCGGCGGGCTATGCCACGAACTCGAGCTCCCCCGTTTGCTTCCTCGAGGTCACGGCTTCTTCGATGGGGATCACACCGACGACATTCACCGCGAACGCGGCGACCGACAGTTCCGGGTTTCGCTCCGAAGGCTTGGAGATGGCGCGTGCCCGTATCGTGTTTGGTCCAGTCCAGTGCACGGGTACCAATTGAGGAGGAGCGGGTCGATGCGACAAGCACATGATGGCGGTCCCGCCCGGACGAGGCGTTCTCTGTTGAGGAAGCGAGCACCGCTCCTGCTCGGCGCGATGTGCGCCACGGGAGGCCTTGCCCTCGTCTCGATGCCCGCGCGCGCCCAGGTCGGGAGCGCGAACGTCCCGCTGCCGAACGTCATGCTCCTGCTCGACACCTCGGGGTCGTTCGAGCACATGATCGACGGGACGAACCCGGAGGACACCGGCCCCACGGCGATCAACCCCAACCTCACGTACGGCAACAACAACACCTCGGTCAGCCCTCCGCTGCTCGCGAACTGCGAGCTTGCCGCTGCAGCCGGCGTCGCGGCCGTTCCGAACCGCTGGGGCGTCGCGGTGCAGGCGCTCACGGGGACGATCCTCAACGCGTCGGGGACGCCGTTCTACAGCTGCGTGACGATGGATCGCGCCACCGGCCCGCTGGCGACGGTGAACGGAGTGCTCAACACACAGGTGGCGAGCACGGTCGCGCAGGGGGACGGTCTCGACATCCAGTACGGCCTTCGCGACGAAGCGGGGAACTTCTTTTACCCGTACGACTCCGGCTACTACCTCCCCTTCCACCGCCCCGTGTCCGTCACGGCGGGCGGTGGACGCTGCGTGTACTCACCGCACGTGCTCCCAGGCGCCAGCCTCGGCGGCGTCGGCATCTCCGGAGGCGCGCCCGCAGCGAACGACTGCCCCAACGAGTCGGGGATCTGCTGGGCGACCGACTACCCCGCGGACTCGATCGGCCAGTTCCTCTACGACACGACGCCCGCCCTGCCTGGGCAGACGGGTGTTCCCATCCCGAACGGTTCGATGGGCATCCCGGCGACGCTCAACACGCCGAACATGGGGTACTCGTCCAATACGCAGCCATGCTCCTTCAATCAGGCGAGCGACGGCATCATTCAGCAGGCGTCGACCCTCGTCCGGTTCGGCCTGATGACGTTCGACAACGATCCCAGCCCCGACGTCGGTGTGCAGGGCGCGGCGCCCGTCATCCCGATGCAGCTGGTGACGGCGCCGTCGGTGCCGCCTCCATTTCCTCCTCCCGCAGTCCTGCCCGCAGTGATCCCCCCGCAGGGTCCGTTCAGCGGCATGTGGAGCTACGACTCGACCTGGAGCGCCAAGTGCGCGGCCGCGTCGACCCCTCCTCCGTTCCCCTTCCAGAGCCCCAGCTCCGGATTCCCCGCGCAGTGCGGGACGCCGTCGTGGTTCGAGCTCGGGGCGCGTAACTCTGCGGCGCCGCCGTGGGAGGGCCGGCTCCTTGGCTTCCCGAACCCGAACGCGGACGTCAACGCCATCGGTCAGTCGAACCTCCTCGTCCAGACTTCCATCAGCGCGATGCGACCGTACGGAGCGACGCCGACGGGGGCGTTGATGGCCGACGCCGAGTATTACTTCTGGGGAGACCCGAGCGGCCCGAACGTCCACAACAGCACACCGGATCCGTACGTCGCGGGCGGGTGTCGCGCGCAGTACATCATTCTCCTGACCGACGGCGCGCCGAACCAGGATCTGCGCACGGGCTGCCAGGGTACCGGTGCGCTCGGGTCGGTGGCTGCGGGCGTGTGCCCTTACCAGCTCCCGGAGGACACTGCGTCGGTCCTCGCGACGGCGACGCCGGACGTCCAGACGGGCCTCAGCCCGGGAGCCAACGGCAACGTCTACACGTACGTCATCGGGTTCGCCGTCAGCGGGAACACCAACGGGAACGTGGCGGGTACCGAGGCAGGCACCGCGAACTGTGCGGCGCTGGCCGCTTCCGGCGCACTCGCCGCCACCTGTGGAACGGGGAACCCGTACTCGCCCACCGACACGAGCACGTCGACCATCACTCCGCTCACGCAGCAGCAGAACCTCTCGACGACGGCCGTGACCGAGTCGCCGTGCTGCTCGCTGCAGCGCATCGCCGTCGCTGGCGGGACGCAGCACGCGTACTTCGCCGATACCCCGGGTGACCTGAACGCAGCGCTCGCCGCCGTGCTCGGTGACATCACCGGCCAGCTCGGTAGCCGGACGCTCCCCGTTGCCGCGCCGACGATCTCCTACGCAGCCACCGGGCCGCTGACCGCAACCTTCCTCTCCACATTCCAGGCGGCGACCTGCCCGAACCTGAGCGCGACCGGGCAGTGTCTCGGCCCGTGGCAGAGCTCGGGGCCATGGATGGGGGATGTCCAGCGTCAGCAGTACACCTGCGCTGGTGGTGCGGCGGCGGCGTCGCCGCCGGTGACGTCGGACGACTTCAGCGCCGACCTCGCCACCCAGCCGAGCCGCAACTTCCTCTTCTTCAACGGGTGGAACTCGGGAACCACCACGTCGACGAACGCGCTCACGCTCCGCCCGTACCTCAACACCAACCACATCATCTCGAGCTACAACCCGGGCTCGATTCCGCCCGCGGACAACCTCGACTCGTTCGCTGCGAACGGGCAGACGGGGCAGGAGATCAGCAACTTCGGAGGAGGCGTCAACCCGCTCTACACCGCCTTCAACCCGAGCATCAGTATCGCGCTGAACATCCAGCCGACCTCGTGTGAGGATCCCTTCACCGCGCAGTACCTCGACACTGGAAGCTGCGGAAACCTCGCCCTCTCGTTCGCGATGGGACAGTCGAGCTTCCCGACGGCGACCAGCAGCCCGGCGGCGCTCGACCTCGCGAACGCGTACCAGAACGGGCATGACGGCGCCAACACGGTGCCCGTGACGAACCGTTCAGGAACCGTCACCACCCCTACCGGAGCCATCGTCTCCCAGGCGTTCGGCGCGATCCTCGACTCGACCCCGTCCATCATCGCCGTCCCCAGCGCGCAGGTGCGTGACGACTCCTACCAGGCGTTCTCTCGCGCGCTCTCGACGGGCGTGCTGAGCGCTGCGGGTCATACGACCCGCGACACCATGCTCTACGTGGCGACCATCGACGGTCTCCTCCACGCGTTCGATACGGGCGCGGGGATCACGGGCACGGCAGGCACGTCGATCTCGGCTTCCCAGGTCGAGGCGTGGTCCTTCATTCCGCCGGCGGTCCTCCCGAACCTCATCTCCAACTACCCCGGCGCGAGCCACGTGCTGCTCGACGGCGCGCCCGTCGTGAAGGACGTGGTCTTCAGCCGCTGCGCGACACCGGGTGCGATCTGCGGGAGCCCGCCCTCGAGCCAGTGGGTGCAGGACTGGCACACGATGCTCGTCGCGGGCTTCGGTCTCGGTGGTCGTGGGTACTACGCCCTCGACGTGACCGACCCGCGACCGCCGACGGCGCCGCTCCCGCCGACGTTCGCCACGCCGAACTATCCGAGCTTCGTTGCTTCGGGCGCTCCGGCAGTGCTGAGCGGGACCGGCCCCCACTTCCAGTGGCAGATCACCAACGTCAACCTCAGTGGAACGTCGACCGCAGCGTCCCTCGGTTCGAGCTTCGTGCCGAACGAGCTCTTCGGAAAGATCTCCGGGACGCCCGCGATTGCGACCGTCTACGCGGATCCGACGCTGCCGAGCCCTGGCAGTACGACCTACCCGCAGGAGATCGGCATCGCGATTCTCCCGGGCGGGCACGACGGCCTCCCGACCGCTGGGCTCGTCTGCCCCCGTGAGCTCGAGGTCAACGCCGGCAACTACACGACCCACGCCCCGCTCTACATCAACGCCGGTCTGAGCGGGAACGGCGCCAGCGTCACCACGCAGAGCCCGTTCAATGTCAGCGACACGAAGTTTCCGCCGCGCAAGGCGGTTCGAGGCTGGGCGCAGACCTGCGGAAACGTACCCGGCCAGCTGAACAGCGCCGTCGCTGGACGGTCGGTCATGGTGGTGAGCGTCGCCACCGGCCAGGTGCTTGCGGTGTTTGCCCGTGCTCCCTCGCAGAACTTCCTCACATCGCAGAGCGCGTCGGCGTGGGACGTTCCGAGCGACGGGAAGGGAAACGCGCTGATCGGCAATGGCGCGACCGGCGCCGGAGCCAACCCGTTCCTCAACTACACGCCGCTCGATTCGCCGATGACGGGACGACCGGTCGTGTATCCGTCGGGCGTCGGCGTCGTCGCCCAGGCTGCGTACATCGGCGATGCGGATGGCACGATGTGGCGCTTCGACCTGAGCGACCCGAACCCACGCAACTGGACGGGCGCGATCTTCGCGGATGCGTACTCGCCGGTCGCAGACCTCGCCGGCGGCGATGCCTACCCCCTCGGCTCGGCGACGGACTGGACCGCGCTCGATTCGGAAGGGATCACCGTGGAGCCGCAGCTTGCGCTCGACGCGACGGCGAACGTCACGATGAACTTCGCCACCGGCGACCAGACGGCGTTCAACGCGTGTTACTCGGCAACGGGCACGACGGGCGGGGACGTCAACACCAACGGCACCTGTCTCTCCCCGCTCCAGCCGACCGTCAACTTCGTCTACTCGGTGAAGGAGCTTCGTCACGTCACTGGTGGCGCTGGCATACCGCCCTACACCGCGTCGGTTAACTGGTACCAGGAGTGGACCACCGGGGAGCGCGTCACGGGACCGATGGCGATCTTCAACGGGATCCTCTACTTCGCCACATACGTCCCGCCGGGCGGAAGCTCGACCGGGTGCGCGGGGGGTGGCGCGAACCTCTACGCATGGGACTTCGCGAAGCCTGCGACCAGCTCCGGGTCGAACGGTGGGAACAACGCGAGCAACGCCGTAGGCGACACGACTCTGCCGGTCGGATATGGCGGCGTCGGCAACGTCGACCCGAACTTCGCTCCGACGGGTCAGCTGAATTACAGCGCGCTCCAGGGGCAGAACCCGAGCATCACGGTGAACACGATCATCCCGGGAGTGAGCATCGCGTCGACGCCGAGCTGCGCGACGACGAGCGTGAACCCGGCAGGCGACGCGTACAGCGGTGCCGCACATACGACGATCGCGAATCCGACGCCCCCCACGTATTCGCTGATGGCGAACATCGGGAAGGGGAAGAAGTCGACGGCCCAGAACCTCGTCACCCAGAAGCTCGCCGCCCCGACCGCTCCCACGATTGTCGATTCCTGGGCGGCAGTCTCCGAGTGAGCTCCCGCACGGTCTAGACTGCGGGCGCTGGTCATCCGAGCCTCGAACCGAGTACGGTCGCCTCATGAGCCGGAGTGGACGGAGTCTGCCTAAGTCCACGGAGGTCGACGGAGTGGCAAGCCGAGGTTGGCACCAATTGAACCGGAGTGGACGGAGCCTTGCGAACTCCAGGGAGGTCTGCGGAGTGGTAGCCCGAGAGGGTTGGCGCGAAGTGTACGGACTGAGGCGCGCGCCGCGTCGGCTCGGTGCAGCGCTCTCGCTGGGCCTGGTTCTCGTGAGCTGTCACCGGCCTCACCAAGACGCCGGCCCCGCACCAAGCGCCTCCGTTGCTCGCGACCGTCTCGCGCCCGGCGAGCTCGTGGATGGTCCGCTCCATGCGTTCGAGCTTCGCCTTCCCGTCGGGATGGAGATCCGCGAGGCCTTCAGCAGCGTCGTCTACGCGTGGGGTCCGGTGGACCCGATGCAGCTCGCAAACTACCTGCGGGGTCAGGTGAAGGGCGGGTCCATCAGCGTCGGGGCCGCCGCGACAGTGTTCGACCAGGTGACTGCACCCGGCAACGCGAAGCGAATCCTTCGATTGCGTGTAGAGACCACAGGGCAAGGCCGTTCGGCACGGCTCGAGGTACGCGACGTGACGCCCCCTCCGCCCGTGCCCGCCGTCGATGACGCAGAGCGCTGGAAGCGTGTCGGGATGACACCCGACGGGAAGCTGATCGACCCGTCCCATCTGCAGTAACGCATCCTTCCCGCTCCTCCCCGCCAGTGTTAGACGGGGCGGCACACACGCCATGACCTCGGAGCGAGACCAAGCGGGCCGAGCGGGACGTGGTGGGATCGCCGTCCTCGGAGCGAAGGTCTTCTTCGTGGTGTCCGGTTTCGCGCAGCAGACGCTCCTTCCGCGCGCGATTGGTCTGGCGGGGTACGGCGCGCTGGCGCTCGTCAGTGTTCCCATCAACATCCTGAACAGCGTCGTCATCGCGAGCACTGTCCAGGGAGTCAGCCGGACCATCGCAAGCTCCCATGGACACGAGCGTGCCGCGTTCCGCTCAGTCTTCCGCGTCCATCTGGTGATCACGGCAATCGTCGCGGCGCTCTTCGCGGCGCTCGCCCCGGCCATCGGCGCGTTCGAGCGAGCGCCTCACATCGTGCTGCCGCTGGTACTCGTCGCGCTCGTCGTAGTTGCGTACGGCGTGTACTCGCCGCTCATCGGGTTGCTCAACGGCCGCGGTGAGTTCACGCGGCAGGCCGGCCTGGACGTGACGTTCGCGATCGGGCGCACCCTGTCCCTGCTCGCTGTCGGGTGGCTCTTCGTTCATCGCGGGTGGGGCGGCACCCTCGGGGCAACGCTGGGGTGGGTGCTTGCAGCCATCGCCATCGTCCCGATCGCCGCCTGGCTTGCTCTGCCGCTGCGCACCGGCACCGCGGGCCGGAATGTCGGCGCGGCGGCGATCCCGGTCGGCGCGTACTTGAAGCAGCTCCTCCCGCTCGCGGGCGCGCAGCTGTTCACGAACGCGGTCATGCAGATCGATCTCATGCTGCTCGGTCGGTTCCTGTCCGTGAACGCGAGCGAAACGCAGGTCTCCGACGAATGGGTCGGGGTCTACAAGGCGTGCCAGCTCTTCGCGTTCCTCCCCTACCAGCTCCTCCTGAGTATCACGCAGGTGCTCTTCCCGATGCTGGCGCGGGCGAAGGCCGAGGGGGATCCTGTGAGGATTCGACTCTATGTGGAGCGCGGAGCGCGTCTGGCCGCGGTCGCCTGCGGGATGATGGTGTCCGTCCTCGTCGCAGTACCGGGTTCGGTCCTCCGATTTGCATACAGCGAGGACGTCGCGGCTCGCGGCGCGCACACCTTGCGCATCCTCGCGCTCGGCCAGGGCTCGTTCACCATGCTCGCGATCGCAACGACGATCCTTTCGAGTCTCGGGCGCGAGCGCATTGCGGCGCTGATCACGATGAGCGCGCTCGTCGTCGTCGGCGCCGCGTGCACCTTGCTGACGTCGCGAGCCTCGTTTGGACAGCCACAGCTCGTCGCTACCGCAACCGGAACGACGATCGGAATCGTCGTGGCGCTCTTGACCGCCGCGCGCGAGGTACGGAAGACGACGGGTGGCTTCGTGCCGTGGGTCACGGTCGCGCGCGTGCTCCTTGCGCTCGCCGTTGCTGGAACGATCGGCTCATTCACACCCACCACCGGGCGCTTGCTGACCCCTCTCGTCGCGATCTCCGTGGCGATCGTCTATTTCGTCGTGCTCGGAGTGTCCCGCGAGCTCACGCGAGCGGACGCGCACGCCCTCAAAGCGCTTCGGGGGTAAGACCAACGCGGCGAGTCCCGCTCGCCGCGTTGCCCCGACGACATGAGACAGCTCCTTCAGGAGGCTGCGTCGCCCCTCCTTCCAGGACGCACGGGTCCCGACGCGAGGATGGTTTGCCGCAGCGTGCCCTGCAGATCCACGTTCTCGATGAGCGTGTCGCGCGACCGCTCGCGTCCGTTGCCGAGAGGTGTGCCCGCGAACGAGAGGTGATTCCCCGTCTTGTCGATGAGCCCTCGAGAGAGCCCGAGGTCGATGAGCTCGGCCGCCCGATCGACGCCGCGCCCCCAGCGAATCTCGAACTCTGCCTCCGTGAAGGGCGGCGCACATTTGTTCTTGGCGAGCTTCACGCGCGTGCGACCGCCGACCGGCTCGTCCCCGACCTTCACCTGCGCGATCCGGCGGACATCGAGCCGCATCGACGCGTAGAACTTCAGAGCATTTCCGCCGGTCGTCACCTCCGGGGAGCCGAATGTGACTCCGATCTTCTGCCGCAACTGGTTCAAGAAGATCAGCGTCGTACCCGTCCGGTGGGTGATCCCGGTCAGCTTTCTCAGCGCCTGGCTCATCAGACGTGCCTGGAGCCCCATGTGCTGATCACCCATCTCCCCTTCGAGCTCGGCCTTCGGCGTGAGCGCCGCGACGGAGTCCACGACGACGAGGTCGACCGCGCCGCTCCGGACAAGCATCTCGACGATCTCCAGCGCTTGTTCGCCCGTGTCAGGCTGCGACACGAGCAACCGATCCGTCTCGACGCCGACGCTGCGCGCGTACGTCACGTCGAGCGCGTGCTCGGCATCGACGAACGCCGCCACGCCGCCGCTCCGCTGCGCTTCGGCGATGGCGTGCAGCGCGAGCGTCGTCTTGCCGCTCGACTCGGGGCCATAGATCTCGATGACCCGTCCACGTGGATACCCTCCAACACCGGTCGCCATGTCGAGGGCGAGCGATCCCGTCGGTATCGTCGCCACCGGCTCGGTGTCCTCCTCGTCCCCGAGCGCCATGATCGCACCTTTCCCGAACTGCTTCTCGACGGCGATCACGACGCCCTTCAGCGCCTTCATTTTCTCTGCAAGCTGCTCCATCATGATTCGATCTCCTCTCCTCGATGCAATGGTGCGTCTCCCGCCTCGAGGACGAGCGGGCGACGCTTTCCGTGCCGGACGCGGCACGAGAACTTCTGGCTCAGGCCGCCGACACCGCGACAGCGACGGACGTTCGATCGAGCACCCGGTACGAGATCGCCTCGGCGACGTGGTCGACGCGGATAGCTGTCGCGCCTTCGAGATCGGCGATCGTCCGCGCGACCCGGACGAGCTTTGCGTAGGCACGCGCAGAGAGGCTGAGCCGCTCGACCGCCCTGGTGATGAGGCGCGCGCCTGCCTCGCACAGCTTTGCGACGTGCTCCGCGTCCCGCGTCGACAGCAGAGCGTTCGTGGTTGCGGCCGTCTCGCCTGCCTCCGCCCGGGCGCGCTGAATGCCGCGAGCGCTCTCCACGCGACGCCGCACGTCGTGGGTGCTCTCTCCCGCCAGACCGCCCTGCAGCGACGACACGCTCACGGGTGGGAGCACCACGTGAATGTCGAGGCGATCGAGCAGCGGCCCGCTCAGCCGCGCGCGGTAGGCAAGCACACGTTCACCGGTGCATGCGCAGCGCGATGTCCCATCCCCACGATATCCGCACGGGCACGGGTTCATCGCGCCGACGACGAGGGGCCTTGCTGGAAACGTTGCCTTCGCCTGCGCGCGCGAAATCGTGACGATGCCGTCCTCGAGCGGTTGTCTCAGCGCCTCGAGCGCGCCGCGTCGAAACTCGGCGAGCTCGTCGAGAAAGAGCACGCCATTATGGGCCAAGCTGACCTCGCCTGGGCGGGGAGTGTCACCACCGCCGACGAGGCCGACTTCACTCACGGTGTGATGTGGCGCGCGGAATGGCCTCGTGGGTACGAGAGCCCGAGCAGCCGATAGCAGCCCGCTGATGCTGTGGATCGCCATGACCTCGAGCGCCTCGCTCTTCGCGAGCGCTGGCAAGATCCCCGGCATCCTCCGCGCGAGCATCGTCTTCCCCGCCCCTGGTGGGCCGATCATCAGCAGGTTGTGACCGCCCGCCGCCGCGACCTCCAGCGCACGACGGGCAGCGGTCTGTCCGCGCACGTCTTCGAGATCGGGCCCATTCGCAAGCACCGTCTCCTCGCACGCGATGGCTCGCGGGAGCTCGTAATCCCCACGCAGCGAGTCGCGAAGCGCGCCGATCGTGGCGACGGTCCCGGTCGTTACGCCCACGACGAGAGCTGCCTCGCCGCCGTTCCCCTCCGGAACGATGGCGTGCACCAACCCGTGCGCACGGAGCCCCACGAGGCGTGGGAGAACCCCGCGGACCGCGTGGACAGCGCCGGTGAGCGACAGCTCTCCAAGAAATAGCGTCCCCTCGAGTGACGCGAGCGGCACGCGTCCCAGCGCAGCAAGCGTGGCCGCGGCGATTGCGACATCAAACGCGCTCCCCGTCTTCTTGACGTCCGCCGGAGCCAGGTTGACGACGACGCGGTACTCACCGAGGTCGACTCCGATCTGCGCGAGCGCGCTCTTCACGCGAACGCGGCTCTCTCGAACGGCGGCCTCGGCGAGCCCGACCAGCTCGAAGGACGGGATGCCGCGAGCGACTTCCACCTCGACGCGAACGAGGTGTGCCTCCAGGCCGACGAGAGTTGCACTGAGCGCGGTGGCGAGCATGAGCGCTCCTAGAGCGAACGCCGTGCCAAGCTTCGCCTGGTCGTTTTTCGCTCAACTCTCGCGTGACGGCGATGTCCGGGACACCTCACCGCCGTCCCCGGGACAGGATCCCGCTGCGATCAGCGAGGCGTACAGGTGACGTCGACCTCCGCCGTCCCTCCGGTCGGCGCGACGTTGTTGACCGAGAGATGAGCCATCGCTTCCATCATGCAATCCCCCGTGTTCGCGAAGAGCGGGTCCACGCCGCGCGCGCCGACCTTGGTCACGGCGCCCGTCCCATCGATGGTCATCGTCAGCGTGACATGCCCTTCGAGGGTCTTGTTCGTGCGCCCGAGTGCAGTCTGGTAGCACTGCGTGAACTTCCACGACGGCAGCGCCCTGCGGACATCCGACGCCGTCGCGCCGGTCGCGTGTGTCACCGTGGGGCTCGCCGCGGCCGTCGCCAGGTTGAAGCCGCTGGCGGTCGGCGCCGCATCCGCCGGAGAAGCCGACACTGGCGGAAGCTTCGCGGAGTGCGCCGTCGCCACGGCCGCATGTCCCGGCGCCGTCGTCGGAAACGCCGCGCTCGAGATCGATCGGGCTGTGGGGGTCGACGCGACCGGGGGTGGCGCGGCGGAGCTGGTCGCGCTCGGCGCCGCGATCGCAGCGTCGACGACGTCCATCGCCCGAGCTGCGACGGGCGCAGGCTCCAGCCAGTGCATCCATGCGAGCGCCGCGATGAGCGCGCCGACGACGAGCGCGCCGCCGCCAAAGAGCCAGATGTTCGGCTGTGAGACAGGCAAGCTCGGAAGCCCCGCGTCGGGGAAGAGATGCGTCTCGTCGGGAGCGGTCGGCTCCGTGCGCGGCAAGCTGACGGTGGCGGCATGCTCCATCGCCGAGTCGAGCATCCGCGGGATCGTGCTCGGGGACGGCGTGACACGACGCGGGTCGGCGCCGAAGAACGACCGCAAGGCCGCGCGCATCTCGCGCGCCGATTGAAAGCGATCTTCCGGACGCTTTGCGAGCGCCTTCAGGCACACCGACTCGAGGTAGGGATCGATGTCATGACGAAGGCTCGTCGGGCGCGGTGGTGCGTCGTTCACTTGCTTGAAGACGAGGCCGAGCGCCGTCTCCGCCTGGAACGGGAGCTGCCCCGTGAGCAGCTGAAAGAGCATCACGCCGACCGAGTAGAGATCGCTCCGTGCGTCGAGCTTGTCCCCCTTCCCCTGTTCGGGCGACATGTACTCTGGCGTGCCGACGACGAGCCCCTGGGTCGTGAGCGGCCCGCGCGTGGGGTCGGACGCGACGCCACCGAGCGTCTTGCCGCTGATCTTTGCGATGCCGAAATCGCAGACCTTGACGAGATCGATTCGGTTGCCCTCATCGTCCCTGCCGTCGAGGATCATGATGTTTTCGGGCTTCAGGTCTCGGTGCACCACTCCCATGTCGTGGGCGACCACCAGCGCGGCGAGCGCCTGCGTGAGGATGTCGACGATCCGCGCCTCCGGAAGCGGGCTCTCGTCGTAGATGATCCGATGCAGATCCCGGCCGTCGAGGAACTCCATCGCGATGTAGAGCATCCCGTCCGGCTCGGTGCCGAAGTCGATGACCCTCATGGAGTTCGGATGATCGAGGCGGCTCGCGGCCATCGCCTCGCGGTGGAACCGCGCAGCGAACGTCTCGTCGCCCGCAAGGTCCTGGTGGAGCACCTTCAGCGCAACCGTCTTCTCGAGCGCGATCTGCCGGGCCCGGTAGACCTGCCCCATCGCGCCGCTCCCGATGTGCGCCTCGATCGCGAACTTCCCGGCGATCGTCCGACCGATCAGCGAGTCCTCCGGGCGAGCCATCGCCGCGAGTGTATCCCGCCACAAGCGTCGCGCCAGACTAACCGGTGAGACGTGGCTGTTGCATTCTCCGCCGTTCTCGGCGTCCGAGAGCCCTGAGCGGGGCGATCACGGAGACACGTACCCGAGCGAATCCTGGCTTGCTTCCATCCCGAGCTCGTACACGTAGACACCGTCGCTGTCGTACAGGCACGGCCAACCCCTGCCACGCACCGTCGCCCGGAACGCCGCGGGGGGATCGACCGCGAGCAGATAGTGAAACGTCACGAACGCCTCGTCGAGGACCGCGTCTCGCAGGGCATCGTAGAAGTGTGGGTCGGCCACTCTCGGGAGGATGAAGCGGGCCGCGTCCGTGATCTCGCTCTCCTCGAGACCGTAGTCTGCGTACACTCGTACGGTCCGGGGGGGCGGACCCCACAGGATACGGGCGGCGAACTCGTCAGGACCGGGCGGGAAGGGCGGATGTGCATCGGCTCGCGCGACCAGCATGAGGCGCCGAAGGTTCTCGAACCCGAAGGGTACCATCGCGCGACGGAGCCTCGCCGGAATCGCCCACGAATGAAGCTCGAGCGTCGCGCGCGCGTCGCGGACCGCGGGCGACGCCTCGGAGCCCGCTTCGAACACCAGCGGAAGGACCCTTGACCCACGGCGCATCACCGACGCGGCTCTCGCGACGTGATCCAGGTGCTCGCCGATCTCGCGCCACCCATACCCGATGCTGACCACCACGACAGCGGCCGCGACGGAGACGAGCCCCGACAGCCTGCGCTCCGCGAGAGAGCCGGAGCTCGGCCACCACGTAGCCGCAGGCAACATGAGCAGCATGAACGGGATGATCCGGGCCGAGGCGTGATGCCAACCGCCGATCGTCGTCGGAAGGACGAAGAGCGCGAGGCCGAGGAGCAGCAGCACGCCAAGCGGCCACATCGGCCGTGACAGGTCGAGCTCGATGACGCGTCGATCTCCGACGTTCTCCACCGGCGCGGGCTGCACCCGCAGGACGACCGCAGCCAGCGTGAGCGCGAGCGCGAAGGCGAGCACGACGAGCTGAACGCCGCGATCGAGCGAGCCCACTCCGGCCAGGACGTAGACGAAGAAGTACCCGATCGTCTCGATCGGGCTACGAAACTCGAGGATCTCCGAGATCGGCATCTGGTGGGACGACACCACGACGCCGAGCACGCGCGCCGAGTGTGCGACCACGAGCAAGGCTGGCGCGAACACAAGCATCGAGATCAACACCTGCGACAGAGGCGAGCGACGAACTGCGAGACCGATCGTCACCAGTCCGAGCGCCAGGGCGAGGCTCGACACATGGGCGAGGGCGCACGCGAGGAGAAGCGCGCTGGCCAGGATGCCCCGCGCGACGTCGACCAGTCGCTTGTCGAACGACCTCGACGCGAGCAGAAGAATGCCGCCCGCCGCCAGCGGCACGCTCGCGACATACGGGAAGAAGCCCGACGTCACGAAGCCGCTGAGGAAGAACGGCGCGAGGAGCAGCGCACGAGCTGGCGCGTCAGGGCGTGCGATACGCGTGATCGACCATCCCACCCATGCGAACCCGACAATGCAGAGCGATAGCCAGATGCGCTCGGCGGGCGCGACACCGACCACGGGGTGGAGGAGGTAGCAGAACCACGTGAAGATCGAACCGGTCACCGCGCCGAGTGAGTCGTGGTAGACGGCGTGAAGCGGCGACGACGGATCCGTCCGCATCTCGATGACGAACTCGCTCAATCGAAGCTGCTGCGGGCCGTCCTGGGTCGGGACCCACTTCGGCAGCCACGGAGTGCTCGCCGCTGCGAGCGCGAGGAACACGTAGATGCGGCGCCAGAGCCGAAGAGCCACCGACCGCTCCGCCGAGCCGGCGATCTCCATGCCGCCACCATATCGGCTGCGTACAGGAGGGGCAAGGCGCCGACGCTGGCGCGCGCTGTGTGCGGGGGACTCCGTGGTATATCGCGACCGATGATCGAGCCGCTCCGCCGTTCGAGCGCGCTCTTGTTCCTCTGGCTCGGGCTCGTTTGGGTCACGTTCGAGCTGTTCCTCGTCCTTGACTGGGGTCACGGGCAAGCGCGCGTCATCTTGCTTGCCGTCCTCGCCACGCTGCTGTGGGTATGTCGACGATGGGCACCCTGGTTCCGGTCTCTCCGGACGCCCTCTCGAGCGACATCCCACGCGGCGGTCGTCCTCGTGGTGATCGGCGCGCTCGCGAATCTGGGCCCATGGCTCTACTTCGTGCAGCAGAGCCTCGCGACACACACCGTGCAATCGGACCAAGCAGAGACCGTGATGTCCGCGCTCGACGTGCTCGAGCAGGGAGCGAACCCGTACGGGAGCGACACCGTCACGGACTCGGTGGCCTACGACCTGGCGACCGAGGCGCTCGCTGCGGAGCCGACGTGCCGTGGGCCAGGGGGCGCGGTCAAGTTTCGAGTGGGGCGCGCCGACGACAGCACTGTCCCACACATCGTCCGCACCGCCGGCTGCGAAGATGTGCAGCGGATGTTCTCGTCCCTCGGCTTCAAGTACGGCCCCGTCATGCTCGCGTTCTACTGGCCATTCATTGCGCTGTTCGGCACCGCGGGTTTCCTGATCGCGCACCTCGTGCTCGTCATCGCGTTCAGCGTGCTCCTGTATCGCACGGCGCGCGAGACCACGGGCTCCACGTTCTGGGCGAGCATCTCGCTATTGCCGCTCCTCTGGCCAACCGTGCTCGCGTGGAACGTTCTCGCGAAAGAGCACCTCGACTTCCTCCCGATCTGTCTCGTCGCGGTCGCATGGCTCTGCTGGAGCCGCGGGCTCTTCGGCGCGGCCGGTGCGTTCATCGGTGTGAGCCTCGCTGCCAAGTTTCTCCCGGCGCTGCTCTTCGTGCCTCTGCTCGCGAAGGCGCCGCGACGTTTCTGGCCGGTTCCTGTCATCGTCGCGGCGGCCCTGTTCACGCCCTTCGCCGCATGGAGCTGGCACGGGTTCTGGCAAAATATCGGTTATCCGTTCACGCGGCCGCCAGACTCGACGGCGCTCGTCTTCTTCTGCACTCACGCAGAGCGTATCGGGGTTCGGGTGCTCGCGATTGCGATACTCGGCGGGCTCGCTCTTCGCGCACACCTCCGCGCGTGGGATCGTCGGAGCGCGGTCACGTATCTCGTCTTCGCGCATATCGCCGTCCTTGCGTCAGGCACCGCGCTGCACAACAACTACCTCGTATGGCTACTTCCGCTGGTCTCTCTCTACCTGACCGAAGAAGTCGGGCGCACCGACGCACCGGTGATGCAATGAGCCGTCTCTCCGGCATCGGTCATGCGTCGACGACCATCCTCGCCGCATTGACCCTGGCGCACTGCGCGGACTCCTTTGCCGTTGCCGCCCCGCCGCGTACTCCCGAGGACGTCGTCCGTGACGAGGCGGCTCGCACGCTTGCGCCCACGCCGCCGATGGGGTGGAACTCCTGGAACAACTTCGGCTGTCACGTGAGCGACGCGCTCATCCGTGAGGTAGCTGACGCGATTGCCAAGAACGGGATGAGGGACGCGGGCTATCGGTACGTGAACATCGATGACTGCTGGGAGGCGCAGGCGCGAATCGACGGGCATCTCCACGCAGACCCACTGGCATTTCCACACGGGATGAAGCCGCTGGCCGACTACCTTCACGGGAAGGGACTCAAGCTCGGCATCTACTCGGACCATGGCACGAACACCTGCGAGATGCGTCCCGGCTCCCATGGCTACGAGCAGGTCGACGCGAACGACTTCGCAGCGTGGGGAGTCGATTATCTGAAGTACGACAACTGTAACGAGGTCCGCGGCGCGAGCCAGTCGCAGGACTACCGCGCGATGATGAACGCGCTTCTCGCGAGCGGTCGACCGATCGTCTTCAGCATCTGCGCCTGGAAGTATCAGGGCTGGATGCCGACCACCGGGAATCTGTGGCGAACCTCGGCCGACATCCGGGACAACTGGGCGGCCATCCTTCGCGAGATCGACGCCAACGAGCGCTATGCCGCGCTGGCCAGGCCAGGTCGATGGAACGACCCGGACGCGCTGGAGGTCGGAAACGGCGGCATGAGCGACGATGAATACCGCGCCCACTTCAGCATGTGGGCGATGATGGCCGCGCCGCTCATCGCGGGCAATGACGTCCGAACGATGAGCGAAGCCACGGCTGCTATCCTGATGAATCGGGAGGTGATTGCCGTCGACCAGGACCCGCTCGGGATGCAGGGGACGAAGGTCGCCGACCTGGGCGACGGTCTCGAGGTTTATGCGCGCGGGCTCGCGGGTCAGGCCTCGCGCGCCGTCGTCATGTTCAACCGGTCCAAGAGGGCGGCGACGATGACGGTGACGTGGGCGGCGCTCGGCCTCGACGCTGATCTCGCGTCCGTCCGGGATCTGTGGGCCCACGCAGCCATGGGTGAGTTCCGCCTGCGCTACGCCGCGACCGTGGCCCCTCACGGCGTCGTGATGCTCAAGATCGACGCGACGCCTCGTCCACCGTAGGCGCGGCGTTTCGGAGTAGGCTCCGCGCGTGACGACCGAAGCGGACGCAGCAAGCACTGGCACCGGGTCTGTGCGCGCACCCGCGTCGACCTTCCATGGCGCGGTCCGGGCGCTCGCATTCGTCGGGGCGGGCGTCATCGCAATGTTCGTCGTGGAGGCGCTCCTTTGCGACGCACCCTGCGACTACGGCGAGGGGGACACAGCGACGTGGATCTGGCTCCTCCGTCACGGTCACGCGATTTACGGCAACGCAGCCGCGCAAGGGATGACGATGGTTCGTACGAACTATCCACCATTTCAGCTGTGGCTCGTGGCACTCCTCGCGCCGAGCGACGAGACCATTCTCCTCGTCGGCCGACTGCTCTCTCTCTCGGGCTTTCTGCTGACGATGGCGATGGTCGCGCTATCGGTCTCGCGCGCGACCGGGTCGCGCATCGTCGCCCTCATCGCTGCGCTCTTTCTCGCTGCCACCTTCCGCGCCGCGTTCTGGGCGGCGATCTGTCGCGCAGACGCGATTGCGCTCGGGCTCGGGTCGGTGGGCGTGACGCTCGCCGCGCTGCGCGTCCGGATGTGGCCAGTCCTGTCGGCAATCGCGTTCGCGACGGCTCTCCTCACGAAGCAGAACCTCGTCGTGTTCCCGATAGGCACGATCCTCTGGGCGCTGACGTTCGGACGCGAGAGACGCGCCGGCCTCGTTCTCGCCGCGACGACGGCCGCGCTCGTCGGAGCCCTGCTCGCGGTCTTCCACCTCTTCGACGCCATCGTGTCTGGCTCGGTCGCCAGCTTCCGATGGATCAATCTCGCGCGGCACCTGGCCACATCGGTCGCGCCGTCGCTGCTGGCGATCATCCTTGCGCTCCCACTCGCGCGAGGAGCTCGACCGGTTCCCGTCGCGGCGCAGGCCGTCCTCGGGCCATGGCGCGGGATCTTCTGGGTCGGGCTCCCGTGGATCGTCGCGCTCGGTCGAACCGGCGCCGACCACAATTACCTCCTCGAGCTGCTGACGGCGCTCGCGGTCCTCGCTCCTACCGCAGTCGCGTTCGGTGCGTCGCGAAAGCTCTTCATCGCCCAGCTCTCGCTGGCCGTGGTCGAGAGCACACTGTGGCTCGGCGGCGGGTCGACCCTCATCGCGTCACGCATCGCGGACGTCAAGTTCGCGCGGGCGCAGCTCGAGGGGGTGCATGGGCCGATCTTTGCGGAGCAGACCTATTTCGCCATCGCAGCGGGCAAAGCGCCGGTGGTCATCCCATTTCTCGCGGCGCAGCAGGCCGCCCAGGGACTGTGGCAACCAGGCGCGCTCATCGCTGCGGCGCACGATGGCCAGCTCGAGCGCGTCCTTCTCGGGTTCCCGCTCGAGGAGGGTGCGCACGGCTCGTTCGCCTGGCACGACGAGCGATTTCCTCCGGGTCTCCTCGACGCGATCGCGTCGCGGTACGAGCTCACGGCGCACACGGCGACCCTCTTCATCTACTCACCTCGGGTCGGAGCGGGGTCCAAGTCCGTCGTTCGCTGAGCTCGAGCGATCGCCATCTACCGCGCTGGTGATCACGAACGCCATCGCGCGAGCTGGAGCGTGTACGTCGGCTCGTACCTCTCGCTGACACGCGACCGACGTGCGAGCTTCCCCAGCGGGCCGACCATCCCAGTCGCACGGATGAGCGGCAGGCGCGAGGAATGCCCACGATCTAGCTGATGCGCTGCGGATCGTTGCCGCGATCACGCGCACGGAGTGATCGATATTGCCGTCGTCTCGACACCATCGAGAAACGGGAACGAGGCTTCTCTCGTCCTCCGTCGTCCGTGAACGCGGACGGACGAGCTCACGACGTCATGCGGAAATACATCAATGAAGGCTCGGCCCGATCCTTGACCAGACCGGAAGCTGTCCATGCCGCCGGTTGATACCGCGAACGCCGGTGTTCCCCGGTCGACGACGAGAGGACACCTCGCCGACCCATCACCTCCGGTGAGCGCTCTCTATGGGTGCATCCGCTCTCGGGTCGCGCGCTGCGCCGTGCGATGGCCAGCATTGATGGCCACTCTTCAGCTCTGCGTCGGTCTGTACTTCCTGAAGCTTGGCATTGCCGACCGCGGCACCTCTGGCGCTACGAAGCTGCTCGCGCTGTCGTGCCTCACCACGTACGCGCTCGTCGGCGGCTTGCGCTCCGCGACGTCCCGGTGGCCAGTGCTCGCACGCGTCACGGGCTTCTCGCTCGCGCTTCTCTACATCACCCTGTGGGCCTTCCAGTACAAGACGCGGCACCTGCTCGACTTCGCCACTCTAGCCGAGAATCGCGCCGAGCTCTTCGCGCCGGAGGCCTTGCGTATGTACGCGGCAGCGCTTGGCTGGCCAAGCGTGCTTTGCCTCGGCGCCGTCCTACTGGCGTTCATGCTTTGGGAGCTGACGACAGGCACGCTGCTCGAGACGCAACGTCGGTCGTCCACCGAGGCGTCGCTCCTCCTCGCGCTTGGCTTCGCCGCCGTCTGGGCTGGCGGCAAGAGCATCGACCCGGTGGGCAAGCTTCTCCGCGGCGCCACGATGTACTTCACCCCAGCAGAGAGGCTGTCGGCCGACGACACCGGCGACGGTTACCCGTACTACCATGCGACTGCAGACGCGCCGAGCAAAGGGCCGCGCACGCTGCCACACGTCTTCCTCGTGCAGATCGAGGCGTTCAACGCCAACTTCGTCGACGCGCGTACGCCCGAAGGGGATGAGTACACGCCCTTCTTCAACGGGATCTCCAGACAGGGTCTCTCGATCGAGAAGTTCTACGGGACGAGCATACAAACGAGCCGTGGTCAGTTCGCTCTCCACTGTGGCCTCCCGGGTAGCTACCGGGGCAAGGTGTTCGTCGATTACGCCGAGACGGCGTTCCATTGCCTCCCCGCGATCCTCCACGAATCGGGGTATCGAACGCTGTTCTTCAAGGCGTTCAACGACGTGAGCTTCGACAATAGCGGACCCTTCATGCTCCGCAACGGCTTCGATGTTGCCCGCGGCATGGACGCGAGCTTCATCAAGCCCGAGGACCGTCCTTACATCTGGGGCTGGGGGCTTCAGGACAACGTGTTCTACAGGAAGTTCTTCGCGTACCTCGACGAGGACGAGCGCAGGGAGGCGACGGAGGGGCACGAGGCCCGGTACTTCGCGTCTTTGCACACCGTCAGCAGCCACATGCGCTTCGACCTGATCCCCTGGAGCCAGCGGCACCTCTACCGCAGTCCGAAGTCGCCGAAGGAGCAGTACGCCAACGCGATCAACCTCGCGGATCGCTACCTCGGCGAGTTCTTCTCCCAGCTCCACAGTCGCCCCTACCTGAAAGACAGCATCGTCATCGTCGTCGGCGATCACAGTTTTCCGGCCGGCGAGCATGGAAACTACGCCAATGACGTCGGCTACTACGACGAGTCGTTCCGCACGCCATTCGTCGTGATCTGGCCTGGCAAGATCACGCCGAAGCGAGTGACCGACCTCGCATACTCACAGCTCGACGTGGCGCCGACCGTGCTCGATCTCATCGGCGTCACCGCAGCCAACCACTTCGTCGGCGTCTCCATGCTCCGCGAGACGAGCGAGCAACACAGCATTCCGATCTACCAACCGTACGACGGCGTGTATCTCGGGAGCGTCTACTATCCCTACAAGTTCGTGAAGCACATCGAGACCGGTGAAGAGTTCCTGTACGACCTCGGCGCCGACCCGACGGAGGCGCACAACCTGGTACGGGATGCTAGGAACGCGTCAGAGGCCTCCCGGGGGCGCCGTGACACCGCGGCGCTTCAGCTGCATCAGCAACTCATCGAGCGCGATCGGATATGGCCGAAGCATGCCGCCGTCGTCGGTGAGGGGGGACGCACGGACGGCGGAGACGCGCTGACGGAGCCGTTGCTCAAGCGCGCAGGGTTCGACTATGGTCCCTGATCGCTGACCACCGAATGGGCGGGGCTCGCGCCGTCGCCGTACGTCTACGGAGTGCCTGGCCGCTGGGCTGGCAAGAAGTAAAATGAGCGCTCCCGAGGCCGATCCAGAAAACCCCGCCGACGGCGGCGCATCCCACGTGGAGGTGCGCGACCTCTTCGACGGTGTCGCCGAGTCGCACGACGCCGTCCAGACCCACGGCTTTCGCGGATGGCTGTCACGTCGTGACGACCGCGCGCTCATGAAGCTCCTTCAGCCGTCTCACGGGCTCGAGGTCCTCGAGGTCGGGTGCGGCTCCGGAAGGCACTCACGTCAGCTCGTTCGCGCCGGGCTGCGCGTGTGCGCCCTCGATCTCTCTCCGAAGATGGTCGAGCTCGTCCGACCCCACGTCGCAGAAGCGCACGTCGCCGATCTCGACACGCTCTCGCTCGGCCGGCAGTTCGACCGTGTCACCTCGATCGGCGTGCTTGATTTCGTCGACGACCCTGCGCGCTGCATGGCGAATCTGGCCGCGCACGTTCGCGAAGGCGGCCGCCTCGTCATCGAGGTGCCCCGTCGGTCGATCGGTGGGTACATCTATCGGCTCGTCTACCGCCTCCACCGGAAGATCGCCGTCCATATCTTCGGCAGGCGAGAGCTCGACGCGATGGTCAAGAAGCTCGGGCTCCGCCCCGCCGGGTACGAGTACACGTTCTTCCACTGCATGTTCATCGCCTGGACGAAGGACACGACGGTCGGACCAACCCAGACGCGAGAGGGATAGCGCATGACCAAGTGTCTGCGCCTGTACTAAGAGCGTCCCTGTGAAGGACGGCATCGGCGCACTCGTCGCACGGCTCTCGGGATGGGCAGTCGCGCGTGCGCGCTTCGTCATTCTCCTCAGCTGGATCGTCGCCATCGGCAGCGGCGTCCTCGCCTCGAAGCTCGAGGTCCACGGCGATTTCTCGAGCTTGTTACCTCCGGATGCGGAGTCGGTCCGTCACCTGCGCGTGATCGAGGGGCGAACGCGCGTCCTCGCGGACTACATGGTGGGCATCGAGAGCGATGACCGCGCAGCCAGAGCGGCGGCGGGGACGATGCTGCGCAGCTTGCTCGACGGGATCGATCACGATCTCGTGTCCGGGATCACGTCCGACAACCATGCCCCACGGCAGTTCGCCTGGGACAACCGCTTCCTCTTCGCGTCGTTGCCGGACCTCACACGCGCGCGCGATGCGCTCGAACGGCGGGTCGCAGAAGCGAACCCGATGTACGTCTCTCTCGATGACGTACCGGCTGGCGCTCCGGTGGCGACCGACGACCTCGAGGCCAAGCTCGACAAGGCGGAGGCGGACGCCAGGGATCCGGGTTCCTTCATCTCGAAGGACGGCCGTCTCCAGCTGTTCATCGTCAGGACGGCCTTCACCTCCGACGACAGCGCGCGCGGCGCGAAGCTCAACGCGTTGATCTGGGCCGCAGCTCACGACGTGGAGGCGCACGTTCCCGGCGTCCAGGTCGGCGTCTCGGGAGACGTGATCACTAGCCTCATCGAGCACGGCTCGCTGCTAAAAGGAATCCTCGCGTCCACGCTCGCGACCATCGCGCTCGTCGGCGCTGCCCTCCTGCTCTACTACCGCTCGGTGCTCGGAGTCGGAGCGCTGTTCTGGTCGCTTTCGGTGGGCGTGCTCGCGACGTTCGGCGTCACCTCGCTCACGATCGGTCACCTCAACATCGCGAGCGCGTTCCTCTCGTCGATCGTCATCGGAAACGGGATCAATTGCGGGCTCGTCCTCCTCGCGCGATACCAGGAGGAGCTCCTCTCGACTCCAGATCCGAAGCTCGCCCTACCTCTCGCCGTCCGCGGTGCGGCGCCAGGCACGCTCGTCGCCACCCTGACTGCGGTCGTCGCGTACGGATCGCTCATGGTCACGCCGTTCCGAGGGTTCCGCGACTTCGGCATCATCGGCGCCGTGGGGATGCTTCTCTGCTGGGTCTCGGCGTTCACGGTCATGCCGGCGTGTCTCGCGATGCTCGGGACGCGCATCCACGGACGCAGCGCCGCACGGCTGGGCACCCTGCTCGATCGCGTGCTCCCGTCGAATCCCCGAGTCGTGGCGACGATCGGACTGTTCCTCCTCGTGGTGACGGCAGGCACGACCGTCCGCTATCTCACACACGATCCGCTCGAGGACGATCTTCGCAACCTGCGGTCCGACAACGCCGAGCTCGACGCGCTGAACGCGTGGACGCACAAGTTCGACGAGGCGTTCGGCGGGGGGCTGTCGGGCGGCTTCATCGTCGCCGTCGACGACGCAAAGGAAGCTCCGAAGGTGGCCACGCGCCTCAAGACCGCTGGCAAGGGCAAGGGCAAGCCGCTGAACGAGAAGGTCCTCGTGCAAGACCTCTTCAGCGAGGTGACGACGCTCGACGACATTCTTCCGGCCGATCAGATGGCGAAGCTCGCCGTCCTCGCAGACATCCGCCACCTCCTCGACACGAGCATCCTCAAGCACGCGTCTCCCGAAGACCGTACGCGCCTCGCGAAGCTTCGTCCGCCGGACGGGCTGCGGCCTCTCGTGTACCAGGACATTCCGGACGCCATCGCGTGGCCGTTCGTCGAGAAGGACGGGACCCGCGGGCGGTTCGTGCTGGTGAACACCGGGTTCGGCGTCGACCTGTGGAGCCTCCACGCGCTCGAGCGGTTCGCCGCGTTCGTGCGCGGCCTGAAGCTCGGGCCCGATGTCGTCATCGGCGGCTCCTCCTTCGTGTTCTCCGACATGCTCGCCGCGATGACCCATGACGGTCCGCGCGCGACGGCGACGGCGATGGTCGGGTCCGTGCTGGTCGTTCTCCTCGTGCTCGGCTTCGGGCGCGATGCGCGCGTGACCCTCGCGTGTGCGGGGCTCGGCGTCATGGGGATGCTCACCGCCGCGTGGGCGATGGGGATCAAGGTCAACTTCCTCGACTTCGTCTCGCTCCCCATCACGATCGGCATCGGCGTCGACTATGGCGTCAACATCGTCGCCCGCGCCCGACAGTCCGTGGGGAGTCACCCCGGGCGGCAAGCGCTGCGTACGACGGGCCCCGTAGTAATCCTCTGCTCGTACACGACCGTCGTTGGCTACGCCTCGCTGCTGTTCTCGCAAAACCGAGGGATCCACACGTTCGGGCTCTCGGCGATGATCGGCGAGCTCACGTGCATCTCGGCCGCGATACTGCTCGCGCCCGCGCTCCTCGACTACCGCTCCTGAGTCGAGCGTCACGCAGGCGCCGGGTTCGTTGAGTCTGGGTCCGAGGAACGCAGCCGCTCCCCGGACCGCAGCCTCACACTTCAGCGGTGTCCACCACCGTGTCCACCACCACCGCGGGCGCCACCGCCTCCGCCGCCGTGGACGCCACCGCCGCCCGGAACCGCGGGCCCACCGTGCACTCCGTTCGGGGCGACGCCGGGACGCCCGCCGAAGCCAGGCCGACCGCCGAAGCCGCCACGACCGTCAAAGCCAGGGCGACCGTAACCGTACCCGCGACCACCCCATCCCGGTCCGTAGTAGCCACCGTAGTAACCCCCGCCCCAGACCGGCGTGTCGTAGCCGTAGTAGTAGGGGGGAGCGACGACGACGCGCGGAGCGAGCGGGGGAGCCAGGACGACGCGAGGCGCAACACCTACTCGCACCCCTGGCGCGCGGACGACCACGCGCTCCTGGGCCGACGCGATCGACGAGTAACCCACGGTGCCGCAGAAGGTGGCGGCTGCAAGCACCGTCGACGCGATGTAACGACCGACCGCACCAAAGACCTGGGTATTCATGACTTTATCCTTCCAGCCGCCTCTGTGTGGCGACCGTCGGACAAGGGTTATTGCATTCGCGATGCCAGGCGTAAGTGATGGAAACTACTGAAGGGACGTGGTCGACGAGGGATCCCGGGGCCGAAAGCCCATCCAACGGGCGGGCGCGCTAGGGCAGACTGTCCCAGCGAGCCTTCGGGACGGCCTATCGGGCGCAGCTCCACATCACAGTCGAGCCGAAGATGACCCCGTTCGCGTCCGTCCCCTCGGCTCCGTTGTTGTCGAAGGTCTCGGCCCCCGGCGACTTGCAGCTCGTCCCCGCCTGGTTGTAGCCGCACACGTCGCTGAAGTTTCCGCCGTGTGCCGTCACAGTCGTGTACCCGAGGTCGTTGCAGATCTGGGTCGCGTGGAAGCTGCCGCCCGAGGCGGTCGACGAGACCCAGAGCGCGGTGGCGGAGGACGAGCACACGACCCACGCCGAGCCTGACTCGGGATCCGTTCCGGAGGTGCACGGCGCAGGCGTCGAGAGGACAGTGCACGCGCCGGCATTGCACAGCTGACCTGCGGCGCACGTCTTGCCGCACGCATTGCAGTTCTTCGAATCGGTCAGGGTGTTCGTGCACGAGCCATTGCAGACGGTCAGGCCACCCTGGCACGTCGCCGCACACGCCGAGCCGGAGCACACCTGGCCCATCATGCACGTGCTGCCCGCGTTCGCGCCCGAGCACGGGGCGACTGCTCCACAGTGCTGGTTGTTCGTCGTGGGATCGATGCACGCCCCGCCGCAGTCGATCTCGGTTCCCGGGCAGGAGACCGTGCACACGCCGGCGACGCACGCCTCACCGGCCGGGCATCCCTTGCCGCAGCTCGCGGTGCTGCTGCAGTACTGGTTGCTCGTTAGCAGGTCGACGCACGTGCCCACGCTGCTGCTGCTTCCGCCGTCGGCCGCGACCTGTCCGCAGAAGGTCTCACCCTTCAAGCAGGACGGCGCGCAGATGCCCGAGCCGTTGCACGTCGTTCCGGCCGCGCAGGCGACACCGGCGGTGCCACCGTCTCCGACGAGGCACGCCCCGCTCGCGCCGCAATGCCGGTTGTCGGTCGTCGGGTCGATGCACTTGCCGCCACAGTTGATCTCGCTCGGCAAGCAGCTGACGAAGCACTTGCCCGCTGCGCACGCGTGACCCGCGGGGCACGCGTTGCCGCAGGCGCCGCAGTTGTCCTGGTCCTCCTCGAGGTCGGCGCAGAGCGACGGCGCCGTCGAGCCTGCGTCCGTCGCGTGTGAATCGGTCACGGCCGCGTCCTTGCTCCCGCTCGCCGCATCGACGGTGCCAGCGTCGTGAGACACGACGCGCGACAAGCAGAGCGTGAGGCCCGTCTGGCACGTCGGAACGCAGGCGCCGCCTGCGCAGCTCGTGCCCGCTGCACACTGGTTGCCGCATGCGCCGCAGTTCGCGTTGTCGGTCTGGGGGTTGGCGCAGTACGCCCCCGCGTTCCCCGTACAGCTGTCGTAGCCAGCGGCACAGGCGCTCGCGCACTGACCGGCGGAGCATTGGTCGTCGGCCGCGCACGCCTTCCCGCAGGTACCGCAGTTGCGTGGGTCGACCTGCTCGTCGACGCACGCAGCGCCACACTTCGAGGTCCCGCCGCTGCACGTCAGCGCGCAGCTTCCGGAGCTGCACACCTGACCGGGCAGACACTGCCTGCCGCACGTGCCGCAATTGTCGAAGTCCGTGCGGGTGTCGACGCACGCCTCGCTGCAGGCCGTCGTGGTCCCCGTACACTGCGGCGCCACGGTCGCGTCCAGCCCGGGGCCGAAGCTCGTGCCGTTCGCACACGCGCTCGCGATCGCGACCACGCCGGCGAGGAAGGCGAGGGCGCCGCGTCGCGGGCGACGTGACGGTATGACACGGGCGAAATGCGGCGGCGACAGGGCGACGAGACGGCGATTCCCCATCCCCAAGCTCTAGATTACGAGGGCGGATCGCGCAACGTACGTGCCCCGTTCGGATAGGCTGTACGGGTGCGCGCTCCGTCCACCGCGGCTCTGCTGCTCATCCTCTCGAGCTGCGGACCGCCGCATGCAAAGCAGTTCGTCGGACCCGACGGGTCGCGCGAATGGTGGGCGGTCGAGTGCCGCGGGGACCAGGCAGCTTGCCTCCACCAGGCGAGCGAGGCGTGTCGCGGCAGCTTCGAGGCTCACGAGGTCCGGAGCCGCGCGGGTGCGGCAGAGGCTCTTGCGCTCAGCGTGCACGACGCCGTGATCCCGCCGCTTCCACCGGGTGCGACGATCGACGGCAAGACGCTCGTCGTCACCTGCGCCGCGCCGACGATCCCGCCGCGTTCCGTCGCAGGCCCCGAGTGCGCGTCGAGCCCGCCACGCCCCAATCACTGCGACGTCGCCGCAGGCATCACGTTCACGACCGGGCGAACGTACCTGCCCGGAAACGTCGTGGGGACCGTCGTCGCGCCGCTCGACGGGCTCACGCCAGAGAGCGCGCTTGCCGAGCTGCGCGTCATCGCGGACGGGCTCGATGCAGAGGTCGACGCCGTCGCCGCGCCGATCCTCGCCGTCGACGCCGTCGTGAAGGCGCTCCGGGATTTTCCACGGACCTATCGCGTGAAGCCAGCGCAGGTGAAGGCGCTGGCGAAAGCCACGCTCGCCGGACGGACAGTGACGCTCCCTCCAGACCTCAGGCCCGAGGTGGCAGAAGAGCTCTCCGGCCTTCTCGTACATCTGAAGGCGGCGGACACAGCGGTGAGCGCGACGCCGGACAGGGCCGCGGCGCTCCTCGCGAAGATCTCGACGCGCCACGCGAGGGTGAAGGTGCTGGCAGCGGCTGCGACAGCGCCTTGGGACGCGAAGCTGCGCGATCCGGGGACGAGCGCGGCCGAGAAGGCCACGGCCGACGCGAACATCGCCGAGGTGCAAGAGTTGCAGGTCGACGCGCGGAAGAAGCTCGATGTCGTGCGCACACACGTCACCGACCTGTCGTCGCAGATCATGCAGGCACTCGCAAAGCTCGGCGACGCGACGTCCTGACGAGATGACAGCGGCTGCCGTCAGGGAGAGAGCGTGTCGTTCTGCGCGCGAGCCGTCCTCGCGAGCGTCGAGTCGAGGTCCAGCTTCATCGCGCGTTCCAGCTCTTCGTTCGACCGCACGAGGAAGCTCCTGTCGCCCAGCTCGAGCGCGAGCCGTCGGTAGTACGCGCCAAGCCCGTAGTGTGCGTGGGCATCGCCCGGGTCCACCGCGAGCGCACGCTCGAACTCGGTCTTCGCCAGCTCCGGCTCCCGGTCAGCCCACAGCGCCTCGGCTCCCTTCTCGGTGTGCGCCATCGCGACGACCTGTCGTCGGAAGGGGGCATCGGCCCCATTCGTCGACCCGAGCCCGCCCTCGGCCAGTGCAATGCCTCGGTCGAACTGCCCGCGAAGGACGAGGAACGTCGCGAAGGCGGCCGCTGCCACCGGCGTACCGCTCGGAGGCGCGAGCGCAATCGCACGCTCGAAGGAGCGCTCCGTTGCGGCGTAATCCCCGCGCGCTTGATGCACGCGGGCGAGCGTGAGGTACGCGATCTCGAGGTCGTCACGGGGTGAAAGCCCGATTGCCGCCAGCGCGAAGGCCTCTGCAGGACCCAGATCGTTCCGGCTCGTCGCGAGCACGGCGAGGAGGCTCTGCGATCGACCCGTCCGTGCGAGCTTGTCGGCGGCCTGCGCCTCCTCGCTCGCGCGGACGTTGTCCTTCTCGTAGTAGGAGAGCCAGCCGCGCTCGAGATGTGCCGCCGCGAGGCCCGGGGCGAGAGCGAGAGCGCGAGCGACCAACGCATCGGCCGTCGCGAGCGACTCGGTGCCGAACGCATCGACGCCGACGAGGCCGCGTCGCAGCGCGACGCGCGCGAGCCCGACCAGCACGATTGCGCTGGCGGGGTTGGTCTCGCTCCCGAGCGCTGCGCGGAGCAGCGACTCGGGCTTGTCGAGCGACGCCGGGTGTCCGTCGTACCGGGCGATCAGCGCCATCGCGTCGCTGTATGCTCCCTCGGCCGGCGTCACCCACGGGATCGCGAGAGGTGCGTCTGCCGGGATGGGCGGAACGTCGTCGAGCCTCGACGGCGCGCCCTTGCCGAGGATCGAGATTCGCCCCGTCGCGTCGGCGGCGACGAGCACACCGTCGCGAGACCAGGCGAGGCCGAGCACGCGCCTCTTCGTTGCGTCGCTCCTCAGGTCGCGGGTTGCGGCAAGCTTCCACGATGTCGTGTCGTACACGCGAACGATGCCCTCCCTCCCTGCCGTCGCGAGCTGACCCGACGGCCCCCACGCGACCGCGGAGAGGTCTCCTTCTGCGTCGCCCGCTCGCCGCTGGAGCTCGGCAGAGCTCGTGCTCCACACGCGCAGCGTCCGGTCGTCGCCCACGCTCGCGAGCCTCTTCCCGTCCGGCGACCACGCGACGCTCTCGACGCTTCGTCTGTGCCCGACGAGTGTGTGCGTCGTCTCGGCTGACGGGAGGCGCCAGATGCGCACCGCCTCGTCGCCCGCGCTCGCGAGCGACTCACCGTCCGGGGAGAAGCGGACGCAGAACACGTGCCCACCATGGTCGAAATGCGCAAGGACCGCGCCCGTGCTCGTTGACCACGTGCGCACGATGCCGGTGAGCGAGCCTGCCGCGACCTGCGTGCCGTCGGGCGAGAAGTCGACGCTCGTCACCGGGGCTCCCTCCATGTCGAGCTTGAAGCGAGTCTTCGACGTGCGCGCGTCCGCCAGGATGACAGCGACGTCTCCCGCGGTGGCCACGAGGGAGCCGTCGGGGCTCCACGCGACGGCGCTGACGCGCGCGGTGTGACGGGTCAGAGCGCGGACGAGCTTGCCCGTCGCGACGTTCGAGATCACGGCGGTGCCGTCGGTCCCTCCGCTGAGCACGAGATCCCCCGCAGGGGACAGGGCGACCGCGAACGCGCCCCCCTTGTGGGCTTCGAACGAACCGAGGAGCGCGAGAGGTGTCACGAGCCGGGAGAGCCTCCATCGCGGCGGAAGCTCGTCGCCACCCCGCGCAGCGGGAGTCGCGACCGCAGACGCAGGCGCTCTCGCACGGAGCAAGCGCGTGTCAAAATACACGAAGGCCACGACGGCCATTGCGCCGAGCACGAGAGCGACGGTGCGCGGCGGCAGCGAAGGCTTCACGGGTGACGGAGCTCAGCGATGCTCGGCCGGCCTGTCGACCTTCGAGTACCCCTCGGGGACGGCAAAGTCGTCGTCTCGCACCGACGTGGCCTCGATCTTCACGACCTCCATCCGCGACAGCTCTTTGCCCGCCGCGTCGAACTCGACGGACTCGAGCGGATACGACTTCTTCTCGCGGAACTCCTTCGCCAGCACCGTCTCGGGCTCGCGCGCCGCGCCCGGCCTGAGCCGGGTCGGGTCGAAGTAGGCGATCCCCTGCGCGATGCACACCTCGGACCGATGCCCCGCGGAGTCCTTCACCGACCACTGCTCGCAGTCGTAGCCAGCGACCGTCTTGTGCGTCCCGGCCTTCGTGATGGTGCTCGTGCTCGGGCTAGTGTTCGGTGCCGCGGTCGGCGAGGTGAAGTCGAGCCCCAGGTACTGCTTCTTGGCGTCGAGGAACACGAGCATCTGGTTGGCCGTCCCGTCGTACACGGCGTGCGTCGGCGAGCCGTCCGGCCCCGCCATGTCGAACCGCAGCTTCTCCCCCTTTGCGCTGACGCTCATGTCGTGCGCCTCGCCGCCTGGCTTGGTCGTGTGCATCGCGATGTGCCCCTCGAACGACGCGAGCGAGCGCGGGTGTGAGCACGCGGGGAGCGCCGCGACCGACGCGGTGACGATGATACGGAAGATGCGCATCGCGCCACTGTAATCCGGGAGCAGCCTGGATCCCACGCACGAGGTAATGTGCGGCTCTCCATGCGCTACGAAGGAAAGCTGTACCGCCCCCCCTCGGAGGCTGACTCGCTCATCCTGCAGGCCACGATCGGCTGCTCGTGGAACCACTGCACGTACTGCGACATGTACCGCGAGAAGACCTTCCGGGTCCGCGCGCTGGAGGAGTCGCTCGCGGACCTCCACAGCGCCGCGGCGCACGTCGCGGTCGGTGAGCGCGTCGAGAAGCTCTTCGTCGCCGACGGAGACGCGCTGACGCTGCCGATGGATCACTGGCTCTCCATTCTCGACAGAGCGCGTGTCCTCTTTCCGTCCCTCCGCAGAGTGTCCTGCTACGCGATGGCGAGGAACGTGAACGAGAAGTCCGAAGCCGAGCTTGCGCGTCTCCGCGAGGCGGGCCTTTCGCTCCTCTATATCGGGCCCGAGTCCGGAGACGACGTGACGCTGAAGCGCATCGCGAAGGGGGACGACTCGGCCGCGCACGTGCTCGCGGCGCGCCGCGCCCACGACGCCGGGATGCAGCTGAGCGTCATCGCGCTCCTCGGTATCGCCGGTGAAAGGAGCGCCGAGCACGCGACGGCGACCGCGAAGCTCGTGACGGAGATGGACCCCGCGTTCTTCTCGGCGCTCACGGTGACCGTCGTCCCGGGGACGCCGCTCCACACCCTCGAGCGACGCGGACGCTTCACCGTGCCGCCGGTCCCCGAGCTCCTGCGCGAGCTGCGCGCGATGGTCGACCTCGCGCGCCCTACGAGCTCGACGTTCCGGACGAATCACGCCTCGAACTACCTGCCGCTCGGCGGCGAGCTCCCGCGCGACCGTGAGCGCATCGTGGAGGTCATCGACGCGGCGTTGACGGGCGCCGTACCGCTGCGCCCGGAACGGCATCGTGGGCTCTGAGAGCGCGCGTCATTCGATCGTGCTCGCCGCGCTGCTCGCATCGAGCGTCGGGTGCCGATCGGTCGACCGCACGAGCGGCCCGGGCCGGGCGACAGCCGCGCAGGCGAGCGACGGTGGCTCACGCTCGGACGCTTCGGGGGACGGTTCCGCGGTCGTGACGATCGCAGGCGAGTCCTTCGTCGTCCGGAGCTGGTCTTTCGATACGGCACGAACATCGTTCACGCTCGCAGACCTCGGAATGCATGCCTCACTGACCGATGCGCTCGGCGACGCCGGCCTCGTCGCGATCAACGCCGGGTTCTTCGACCCCGACGGGCACGCGGTCGGCTTCGCGGTCTCTCGGGGAAAGGTGCTCTCGAAGTACTCGGCGACGATGTCCGGCGGCGTCTTCTTCACCGTGGACGGGGTCGCGCACGTCGCCGCGACAGAGGAGTTCGACCCGCGGCAGCGCGTCGATCTCGCCGTGCAGTGTCGTCCGCGCCTCGTCGTCCAAGGAAGAGCGAACGTGAGAGGCGACGACGGACAGCGCGCCGAGCGGACGGCGCTCTGCGTGCGCGACGCGGGACGAGCCGTCGACATCGTGATCGCGGAGCCTGTGCGAGGGACGCGAGGGCCGTCGCTCTTCGCGCTCGGTCAGTTCCTCGCCGAGCAGCGCCACTGCGACGACGCGCTGAACCTCGACGGTGGCCCGTCGACCGGCGTCGCGTACCGGGTGGGAGACGCGGGGACGGCGAACCTCCTCCGGCCACGCGGCCCGCTCAGGTACGCGCTCGTGATGCGCTAAGGAGCGACCTCGTCCTCGAAGAGGGTCCACGTCGATCGAGCTCGTCCTAGGCCCGCCGTAGTACGAGGGCACCATGGCGAAGCGTGCACCGAGGGCCGACGGGGTCGAGGAGGGGAGTCTGGTGATCGTCCCGCTGCCCAACGGTACGACCCGCGTCCTCTGGATGCTGGAAGTGGCGACGTACGAGGGCTTGGCGCCGTACGGCGGGAAGAGGTACTTCAGGTTCCTCGTCATGGAAGGCACTCTCCCTGAGAGTCCCGGCAACGACGAGCTGGCGGCATTGCACGTCGCGGCGAGCCCTGGCGGTGCCTTCCCTGGGCGAGCGAACGTCTGGAAGGGGTGGTTCTGCGGGGATCTCCCCGACGACTTCAGGGTCGTCGGCGCGCGGGCGTCTCCTCAGGAGCACGACTCGCTCCGTGCCGCCCAGGGGACGATGGTGTTCCAGGGGGCGGAAGACGTGCGCGCCGAGCTCTACAAGTCCTGGCGCATGATCCACGACCGGCCGGCGCTCGAGGCGGAGTGGGCTCGCGCGCGGGAGGCGCGAGAGGAGCGGCAAAGAGAGCGGCAACGCACGCGAACGTTGCCGAAGATGCTGCGCGAGAAGGCCTTCGTGAGCTGGTCCGAGATGTGGCCGCCGCGCGTCGTGCGCGAGGCGCGACGCATCTTCCACGACGCGACGCGCGACCTCATCACGCTGCAAGCGAAGGGGACGAAGCGGCAACGCACCGCGGTCCTCAAGCGCATCGTCACGGAGCTCAACGCCCTCTACGACACGGAAGGCTGCATCGAGACCGTCGAGCGCGAGGCCGTCATCCTGCGGATCGAGGAGCTCGCGTCGCTCGTCGGGGTCTCGAACGAAGACGAGAAGCTCACGGGCCATCGAGACTGGTGAGCACGCCGCCCACGGACTGGCTCGTCCCTCAGCAACTCTCGTTGGGGTTGGGGAACGCGTCGTCGTCGCTCTCCCCTTCGCGCGTCGTGAGGCACGCGAAGTCCTTCTCGATCAGGATCTTGAGGACGATGCCGGGCTCGACGACCTGCTCTGCCTCGATGCCGACGCGGTCACTCCAGCTCCAGTCCGCCGCCGTCGCTGCCGGCACGCGTACCGTCACGCACCCCTCGCGGAAGCTCGCATCGACGGCGTCACCGCCGCACTCGAGGACATAGACGAGCTTCTCGGTCGGCGTGAAGCTCACGACCTCCTCCACGGGCTCCCCCGCCCCGAGGGCGAGGACCTCTTGACGTGTGAGCCGCAGGCGTAGCGAGCTCCCCCGAAAACGTAGCTTCATGTGACGCTCCCCCCTCTCACTCCGCGAGCGGCCGCACCGACCCCGACGGGATCCACGCGACGACGTTTCCCCACCGCACCTGCGCCCACCCGGCACGGTGCCCGACGATCTCGACCTCCGCAGCTTCCGGTACGACCGGCGCGTTCGCGATGACGAGCCCGCGCTCGTCCCTCGGTCGCGCGCCCGCGCTCACGATCACCCCCTCCGTGGCGGTGAGACGCTGGTGCCTCGCCGCGAAGAGCGAGGTCGTCGCGAGGAGGGCGAGCAGGCTCGCGAGGACGGCGGTCACCGCTGCGGCGATGCGCGATCGTCGCTCGCTCGCGGCGCGGCGCACGAAGAGGGAAACCCCGAGGACGACCGATCCGAGGACCGCGAGGAGCGCCCAGACGTCCTCGGGCAAGAGACGGAGGAAGCTCGGCCCGAGCGCGAGCCCGGGGTCGAACTCGACGGGCTCGCCGGCGCGGGCTCGACGACGCCCGACCTCGGCGCGCACGAGACCTAGCGCGCGGGCAGCCTCGAGAGAGAGCGCGCGGTCGTTCGTCAGGTGCTTCGCCTCGACGAGACCGTGCGCCGCCTGCCCGAGATCGCCGGGCTGCTCCCCTCCCACGCGAACGCGGCTCACGTAGGCGAGCCCGCGATCGAAGCTCACGGTCGCGTCGACGACCCCGTGGTCCGCGAGCGCTTCGAAGTCGACGATGGCCTCGCCTGGCTTCCCCTCTTTCATCCGTTGCACCGCGGTCTGGAACAGCGTGTCGTCCTCGCTCGGCGCGTCGGCGCGCGCGGTGAGCGTCGTCGTGCTCGCAGCCAGCGCGACGATCGCGAGCGCGAGCGCGACAGGAAGGCGAAGCCCTTTCATGAAGCGCTCCGCAGCACCTGGATCACCCCGCGTGTCGCGGTCCATCGGTCGCGCGCCAGAGAGAGCTCCGGGGCATCCGGGGAGAAGCGCGCGGACGCGCACGCGACGAGGAGCTCGTCGATCTGATTCGCGACCGCCTCGGTCACACCCGCGACCACGAGCCGCTCCTTCGCCTCCCCACCGCGCGCATCCCGCACGTTCACCTCGGCGTACGCGAGGGTCGCGGCCTCGAGCACGCGGGCGGTCGCGGACGACAGCGCGCGCGCGTCATCCCCCTTCGCAGCTCGCTCGGCGACCGACAGCTTCGCCTTGAGGTCCGTCTCCGGCGACGCGGCGCGCTCGGCGGACCGCTCGCGCAGGACGCTCACCGCGCGTGACGCCGTCGAGAACACGACGAACCCGAGCGGGGTAAAGCCGAGGGCCAGCCAGAACAGCGCCGGGTGACCCTCCGCGAGCTGCGTCGCAGGGGTCTTCGTGCGCCCCATCTGCGCGAGCACGTCGGGCACCGCGGAGAACGGGTCCGGGGGGAGCTCCTTGACCGCCTTCCCGCCGGGCGTGGCGTTCGGACGGACCGTGACCGTCCCGAGGTCCGCGACCGCGACGTCGTAGCGGTTGGCGGTCGGGTCCCAGAACGGGAGGGAGATCGAGCCGAGGTGGACCTCTCCCGGCTTGTGGATGCGGAGGACGTACGTGAACGTCCGACTGCCGCCGAACATCTCCGGTTGCCCCTGCACCGGCCCGACCTTCTCGTGGACCTCCGGCGCGAGCCACTCGAGCCCGGCCTGCGCGGGCGGCGTGATCATGGCGGGCAGGTTGCCGGTGCCGCGGAGCGAGAGCGTGACGCCGACCGCGCCGTCCTCCTCGATGTCGCGCGGGGTCGTGTCCGCGGTGAGCGTGAACTTGCCGACGTCGCCGAGCTGGTAGCCGGGGGGGCGGCGCTCGGTCGGCGGCTCGGTCACGTGGATGGTCAGGAGCTCGCTCTTGCGCGACGGGTCCCCTGTCGTGCGGCTTCGCTGGAGCGTCATCTCCATCGGCGTGACGACGAGATCGCCCGCCTTGATCGGGAAGAGCGCCCACTTCCGGAGCAGCCGGACGTTGAAGAGCCGTCCGCCGACGTTCGCGCGCGACACCGCTCGGTCGTTGTTGTCGTCCTCGAACAGCGGTCGCTTCACGAAGTCCGCCGCCGTCGCTTCGTGGATGTCGACCATCCCCGGGTCGCGGGTGCTCGTGTCGACGTACAGATACATGCTGACGGTCACCTGCTGACCGACGACCGCGCTCGTGGTGTCCACCGTCGCGTGCAGGAACGCCACCGTGCCCGGCGCAGAATCCATCGCGAGCTTCGGGTCGGTGCCGTACGTGTCGTGCGGCTGCGCCTGACCGTTGAGCGAGTCGAGCAGGCTCTTGAACGGGTCGAGCCCGCCCCCGCCGAACGGATCGAACGGGTCGGGCGGCGGCGCGCGCGGAGGACCTTTCCCCGCGGGAACGACGGTGATGCGGATCGGGCCCGCGCGGGAGGTGTTGCTCCCGACCTGCACGCTCACGGGGCCGACGCTCCACGTCCCGACCTTGTCGGCGCGCAGCGTCCACGCAGCGTCGAGGCCGTGCTGGGTGACCATCCTTCCGTTGGTGATCGTCACCTGCTGCGACGGCCCCGACGACGACCCCACGACGGTGAAGCCTGGCGTCGCGCCCGGGCTGGCGTGCGCCGGCTGGAACTGACGCGAGGCGACGTGGAGCGTGAGGCGCAGCACCTCGCCGACTCCGAGCCGCTGCGTGTCGACGGTCGCCGTCATCTCCGGATCCTCGGCGCGCGCGGTCCGAACGACCAGGAGCGCGACGACCAGCACCCAGAACGAGACGCGGCGAGCGCCGCAGGTCATTTGTCCGCCATCCCCCGCACGCGGTGCCTCGCGGCCATCTTCTTCGCCGCCTCCTGCTGCACAGTGGGAGCGCTCTCGAGCTGGTCGAGCATCCGCTCATCCTGGTTGGCCTTCGGAGGCGGAGGAGGCGGCCCCGAGTCCTGCGGCTTCGGCGGGGGAGGTTGACCGGAGTCGGGCTGACCCGAATCCTGACCGCCGGAGTCGTGCGGCGCGTCCTGTCCGCTGTCCTTCCCTCCACCACCGCCGTCGTGGCCGCCGCTCTCCTGACCGGCGTCGTGACCGCCGCTGTCCTTGCTGCCCCCCTCACCGGAAGCGTCTTGCCCGCCGTCGTGACCGGCGTCCTTCTTCTTGTCCTCTTCACGACGAAGCGCGATCGCGCGGTTCCACGCCGCGTCGCGCCCGATGCGATCTCCGCTGTCGGGCACTCCCGGCGCGAGCGTCAGGGCCTTGTCGTACGCGCGGACGGCGTCTTCGTACTCGGCGTCGAGAAAGTCGAGGTTCCCTTCGAGGTAACGCGCGCGCGCTCGGAGCTCGAGGGGCACGGTCTCGTCCGTGGCGATCTGCCCGAGGATCCTCACGGCGCACCCGACCTCCGCGCCGCGCATGCCCTTCTCTCCCCCAGCGCCCCCGTCGAGCTCCTCTTCGCCGAAGCGCTTGCCGAACGCTTCGCCGATACGGAAGAGCGATAGCCCGAGATCGAACGTGCCGTCGGCGCGGCGCTTCAGCGTCTCGGGTGTGCCGATGTTCCCGTCGGCGCACGGCCCGGTCGAGAGGTAGTCCTCCAGCGTCGACACGGCGGCGGTCGCGTCGCCGCCGTCCGCGAGGTTCTTGATCGCGCTGGCGACGGCGGGGGACTGACGATCGAACGGGCGGGACGGGTTCCACCCGCACGCCGCGACGGCGGCGCATGCCACGCCGACGACCATCCCCGCGAGCGCTCGGAGTCTAGGCGGTCGCATTGGCTCGCACCTTCTTCGTCTTCTTCTTCGTCTTCTTTGCGCTCTTCGGATCCTTCGTCGGGACCGCCGCACGGCGTCGCACGGGCGCCTCGTCGATCGCAGCCTCGATCATCAAGAGCAGCAGCGCGGCGCCCAGCGGCCACGCGTACTCCTCCGCGTAGACCGTCTCCACCTTCTCGGAGAGCTCCTCCCGCATCATCCGCGTGAGCTCGCGGCCGATCTTGTCGATGCCGGTCTCGCCGTGCTCCGAGCGGACGATCGTCCCGTTCGTCGTGCTCGCGACCTTCGCCAGCTGCGCCTCCCCCTCCGCGCTGAGCTCCGTCGTGATCAGCTTGCCGTCCTCGTCCTTCCGTAGCCCGATCACCTTCCCGTCCGCGCCGACGTCGGGGATCGTCTCGGGGAGGCGCCCGCCGATCTGCACGACATCGATCCGTGTCCCCTCCTTGGCGCACGCCTCGGCGATGTTGACCGGGTCGCCTTCGAGGTCCTCGCCGTCGGTGACGAGCACGATGACGCGGACGTGGTCCTTCGACTTCGGATCGTGCGCGAAGAGCTCTCGCGCGCGCTCGAGGGCCTTGGCCGTGGCCGTCCCGCCGATCGGCATGTCGTTCGGCTCGAGCTGCCGGAAGAACTGCGCGATCGCGCCGCCGTCGCTCGTCAGCGGGAAGCTCATCGGCTCGCCGGCGAAGGCGATCGCGCCGAAGCGCGCGCCCGGGAGATCGTGGATCAGCCGCCCGACCTCGGCCTTCGCGCGAGCGATGCGGCTCGGCGCGACGTCGCGGGCGTACATGCTCTTCGAGTAGTCGAGCACGATGACGACATCGAGGTTGGTGGCCGGGATGAGCCGCGTGCCGTGACCGAACTGCGGGCGGGCGAGCGCGATGAACGCGAAGAGGACGGCGACGACGAGGAGGCCCCCTTTGATGGTCCGCCTTCCGGTCGCGTCGAACGTCTCGAGCTTCGTCACGAGCGCGACGTCACCGAAGCGCTTCGCGGCGCGCGCCCGCTGGTAAGACCCGAGGATCAGCATGCCGGTGAACGTCAGCCACAGGAGCAGGCCGACCACGCCGAAGACGAGCCCCCATCCGCCGGTGAAGTCGTAGGCGAACTTCACGGGAACCTCCGGAGGAGCAGGATGCGGACGAGCCCCTCGAGCGCGACGAGGATCACCGCCGGGATGAGGAGGAAGGGGAAGAGATCCTCCATCGTCGCGGCCTGCGCCTCGAACCGCGTCTTCTCGAGGCGGTCGAGGATGGAGTGCATGCTCTCCTCCAGCCCCTTCTTGTCGGTGGCGATGAACGCCTCGCCCCCGGTGTCGGACGCGATCTTCTTGAGCAGCGTCGGGTTGACCGGGAAGTGGGCGTTCGCGTAGCGGGGCTGGCCGAAGAGATCGATCCCCTCCTGCACGAGCACGTTGTCGCCGTTGCCGATCTGCACCGTGTAGACCTTGACCCCCTGGACCTCGGCGAGGTGCGAGGCGTACGACGGGTCGATCGCGCCGGCGTTCGAGTCGCCGTCCGTGAGGAGGATGACCGCCTTCGACCGCGCCGTGCTCCGGCGGAGGCGCGCGACCGCCGTGCCGACCGCGTCACCGATGGCGGTGCCGTTTCCGTCGATGAGGTCGAGGTCCATCTTCTGGACGAGCTGCGTCAAGAGGCCGTAGTCGAGCGTCGGCGGCGAGAGCACGAACGCCGCCCTGCCGAAGACGACGACGCCGATGCGATCGGTCTTCCGGCGTGACACGAAGTCGGTGATCACGTCCTTCGCGACGTCGAGGCGGGTCGCGCGCTTGGGCTTGCCGTCGTCCCCGATGGTCGGCTTGCTCTGCGAGGACGCATCGTCCATCACGGCGCGCATCGAGCCGGAGAGATCGAGCACGATGACGATGTCGATGCCGCGCTCCTCGGCGTTCTCCCCGCGGAGGACGTCCTGCGGACGGGCGAGCGCGACGATGCCCAGCACGAGCCCCGCGCCACGAAGGACCCCCGGGAGATCTCGGAAGCGCGAGCGCCAGCCGCGCGGCCCCGCGAGGAGCCCGGCGAGGGTCGAGAGGCCGAGGCGAGGGACGCGGCGATCCTGCCCGAGCGTGGCCTTCCACACGACGAGCGGCACGAGAATGAGCGCCGGGAGAGCCCACGGAAACCCCCACTGGGCGTGGATCCACGCCTCGCCGCGCTCGATGCCCGGGTAGAGGCAGCCGAGCAGGAGGGCCCCGAGGGTCGCGAGCGCGACGAAGAAGCCGCGTACCCAGGCGCTCATGACTCGCCTCGCCGGCTGTCGCGATCGCTGTCACGGTCGCGGTCGGAGTCACGCTGCGGCTCGCGTTCGGGCGCGCGCGCCGGAGGAGCGAACGGTGGTGACGGACCGTCGCCCGAGAACCCGGGACGAATGCGCGGCATCGTCGTCCGCACGATGCGCTCGGCGGTGTCGAGGACGCGCTGGCACGAGTCGAGCGACGGCGTGACGTTCGCGAACTTCACGAGATCGCACTCTTCGCAGAAGCCGAGCACGAACGGCAGCGCGACGTCGTCGATGGAAGCTCGCTTCAGCGCCGTGAGGATCTCGTCCGTCGTCGATTCGAGCCCGTCGAAGCCGTAGCGATCGCCCAGGTAGGCGCGCACGGCGTCGTTCACGCGATCGAAGTACTCCTGGAACCGCGCGACCTCGAGCAGCCCTGCGTGGCGCACCTCGTCGAGTCGCTCGAGCGCGACCTCCCACGGCGGGCGCGGCGGCGGCGGCGGGATCGCGGGCTTCGGGCGCGTCCGCCACTTGTAGACGAGGTACGCCAGCACCAGCCCGGCAGCGACCCCGAGCGAGCCGTAGGTCAGCCCCTTCCTCATGGCCGTCCACTCCTCGTGCTGCGCGCGCGGGGGCGGGTTCGGCTGCGGCTTCGGGTCGGGCGTCGACGCCGTCGGATCGTCGATCACGATCACGTGCGGCCGCGTGCACGCCGTCTCGATCTCCCCGTTCGCCCGCGCGAGGGCGACGGGCATCGGCGGAAGGACGAGCGTGTGGCGGCCCGGCTTCGGAGGGAGCGCGAGCAGCGGAAACTCGAGCGTCGTCTTCACGAGATCCGGGTGGGCAGCATCGGGCGGAGCGGTGTGGAGTCGCGCGGTGCCGCCGCCCGTCTGGTCGGGGATGACGAAGCCGGCGGCCTTGAGCTGCTTCGCCGCGTCGCTCTCGCTCTGCAGCTCGAGGCCGTGCGGGAGGACGCTCTCCCCCTTGCCGTGCTCGATCACGACGGTGAGGACTGCCGCGTAGCCGCTCTGTCCGTGGAGGGGGAACTGGTCGACGAGGGTCGGGCGCTTGACCCCGTCAGGGAAGCTCTCGACGCAGCCTCCGACGTTCTCGGGAACCGGCGCGCCGCTCGCGGAGGCTGCCGGCGCTGGCATGGAGGACGCCGCGAGCGACGCGGCAGGCGCGGACGACGACGACGCTGCCGACGCAGACGCGCTGGCCTTGGCCGCATGCGCCGGCGGCTTCGCGAGCGCGCTCGAGAGCGGCACGAGGAGCGCGAGGCCTGCGAGAAAAGCGAGACCAGCGAGCGAGGCGCGAGCCCTCATCGGGTCCGGATCCTCCGTGCCCTTCGCGCAAACAGATCGCGGAGCGGCGACACGAACGAGCCGCCCGTGTCGATCTCGACGGCGTCGAGACCGAGCTTCGTGAACAGCGCGCGACGCGTCTCGGCGATGCGCTTCATCTCCCGGGCGTGGTGCGCACGCACGGCGCGGTCCGACGTGTCGACGACGATCGTCTCTCCGCTCTCGAGATCCTCGAACGACGCGAGGCCGACGTCCGGGAGCGCGAGGTCCCGCGCGTCGACGAGCGTGACGGGCACGACGTCGTGCTTGGCCGCGGCGAGCGCCAGCGCCCGCTCGTACCCCTGCGCGAAGAAGTCGCTCACGACGAACGCGATGCTCCGGCGTCGCGCCACACCGACCAGAGCCTCGAGCGCCCCCTTGAGATCCGTCTGGGCGCCGAGCACCTGGCCGCCGCCCGTGCGCTCGCGCCGGTCTCGACTCTTCTTGGCCCGCGCCTCGCTCGGCCCGTCTCGCCCGAACTCGAAGCCGCTGTAGTCGAAGCCGAGGATCTCCCGGATGACCCGCATGACGTGCTTCTCCCCCTTCTTGGGGGGCACCATGCGCTCGATCTTGTTCGTCGACAGGATGAGGCCGACGCGGTCGCTGTTCCGGATCGCGCTGAACGCGAGGAGCGCGGCGACCTCCGAGGCGACGCGGATCTTGTCGGCGCGGCGCGTCCCGAAGCGCTGCGAGGGCGACAGGTCGACGACCAGCATCACCGTCATCTCGCGCTCTTCGACGAAGACCTTCACGAAGGTCTCGCTCATGCGCGCCGACACGTTCCAGTCGATCGTGCGGACGTCGTCGCCGGGCTGGTAGGGCCTCACTTCGCGGAACGCGAGGCCTTGCCCCTTGAAGCTCGACGAGTACGTCCCCGACAGCTGCTGGTTCGCCAGCTTGGCCGTGTGGATCTCGATCGTGCGGAGGGCCGCGAGGAGCTCTTTGGGGATCATGACGATGTCGACGTGCGCTAGCTCTGCTCTCTCCTGTTACTGAGGCCTCGGCAGCCGAGGCTCACGGCACTTCGATGACCTCGAACGCGCGCCGCACCACCTGCTCCGCGGTCACCTCCTCGGCGTCCGCCTCGTACGTGAGCACCAGGCGATGGCGGAGGACGTCGGGCCCGATGGCCTTCACGTCCTCCGGGGTGACGTACCCGCGGTGGCGGAGGAACGCGTGCGCGCGCGCGGCCATGTTGAGCGCGATGGAGGCGCGCGGCGACGCTCCGAACTCGATGAACTGCGCCATGTCCTTGAGGCCGTGCTTCGCGGGCTCGCGCGTCGCGAACACGACGTCCACGATGTAGTCCTTCACCTTGTCGTCGACGTAGATCTGCTGGATGACCTTCTTCGCCTCGAGCAGCTCGGAGAGCGTCACGACCGGCTCCGCCTTCGCGATCTCGAACGCCGTCATGCGATCCATGATCTTCCGCTCGTCCTCGCGCGACGGGTAGCCGACCTTGACCATCAGCATGAAGCGGTCGACCTGGGCCTCGGGGAGCGGGTACGTCCCTTCCTGCTCGATCGGGTTCTGCGTCGCCATCACGATGAACGGCTGCGGGAGCGGGTAGGTCCGGTCGCCGATCGTGACCTGCCGCTCCTGCATCGCCTCGAGGAGCGCGCTCTGCACCTTCGCGGGGGCGCGGTTGATCTCGTCCGCGAGCACGAGGTTCGCGTGGATCGGGCCGAGCTTGGAGGTGAACTCGCCGCGCTGCTGGTTGTAGATGACCGTACCGATGAGGTCGGCCGGGAGGAGGTCCGGGGTGAACTGGACCCGCGCGAACTTGGCGCTGATCGCGTCGCAAAGCGTCCGCACGGTCAGGGTCTTCGCGAGCCCGGGGACGCCTTCGAGGAGGACGTGGCCGCCCGTGAGGAGGCCGATGAGGATCCGCTCGATCATGTAGGACTGGCCGACGATGACCTTGCCGACCTCGTTGAGCAGCTTGTCGACGAACGAGCTCTCCTTGGCGACAAGCTCGTTCAGTGCGCGGACGTCGTACATGGGCTAGCGGACTCCGGAAGGGGCGGATGCGGGAAAGCGGGCGACGGGTGTACCACCGAGCAGGCCGCGGACGAAGCCCGGAAGACAGGCTCGGATGGACAGGGGAAGAACGCTCACGTCGGAGCTGGAGCTTCGAGGCATGCGCGCGCGAAGCACCGGAGCTCGGCCGGTTATTCCCGCGACCTTGCCGTCCCGGGAGGGTCTGCCTCTCCCCAGATCCCCACGGCGCCGTCGGCTGGAGCCTCAGGGCCCCGACAGGCAAGCGGACGGCGAGCAGGGGGCGGTCTCGTCGCACCTGCGGAGACACCGGGCGTTCTCGGCCGGAGATGCGCCGGCCTTCAGCGCCGTCGCGCACCGCCCGCGGCACTCCTCGTGCCCGGGGGCCATCGTCTGGTCGCAGCGGGCGACGCAGGCGCGCGTCGCGGCCTCGTCGGTGTGCGTCGACGAGGGCTGGCACGCGGCGAAGCAAGGGCCGTAGACGGCGCATCGCTCCGCGCAGTGATTCGCCTTCCAGGCGTGCTCGATCGCGACCTCGCAGTCCTTCGAGGCCTTGCCGCAGCCCGCGGTGTCGCAGCGGTCCATCGTGCGCGTGCACGACTGCTTGCAGGCGGCGGTCTTGGTGGCGCAGGCCCGCTTGCACGCCGCGTCGGTGCACGCCGCCTCGCACGGCTCGCAGGCCGTCGTGCACGCGGCGGAGCAGGACGTGCACCGGGACTCGCAGTCGTGCCTGCAAATGCCCGTCTCCTCGTAGCAGTCGTCCGTGATGCAGGCCTGCTCGAAGGTCAGCGTGCACGCGAACACGTCGCCGTCGGTCCCGGGCAACCCGGGGTCCTTCTCCGGAGGGAGGGGGACGAAGTCGCAGCGATCGGCGAGCCGGGCGACCACTCTCGGGTCCGTCCACCCCGCGGGCCAGCGGTCGTCCCACGCGGGAACGGGGACCCCGGGCGTCGCGTGCGCAGATGGCGGAGGAGGATCGGGCGGGCGCGCGGCGGCGGCGGCCACGGTCGCAGGCGCAAGAGGCGTCGGCTCGGGATGGCTCGGCGGCGGCGGCGCGACCCGTTGCGTCGGCGCCACGGCGACGGTCGTCGGCGGTGTGACGACCGGCGGCGCTGCCTCGCTGGCGGCGCACGCGACCCCGAGGGCCACGCACGCGAGCGACGCGCCGATCATGCTCGTTCGGGACGCCATCGGCGCAGCCTAGCGTGGAACCCGACGACGCATCCGAAGGACGACTTCGAGCGGACGGGGCACCCGCTCGACCGATCCCGTACGACCACTTTCGAGCATCTGGGGCACTTTCGAACCATTTTTCGGGTTTGCCGGACCTGAGTGAGAGGTGTCGATCCCCGACGACCTCCGAAGGAGTCCGCATGACCCGAGCGCTGGCAGCCATCAATTTCCCGCGACGCATCCCCGAAGCTCTCCTCTACGCCCAGTCGGTGGCCGCGGCGATGCGGGGCAACCCCGCCTTTCCATCTCCGCGACCGACGCTCGCGACCTTCGAAGCCGACATCGCCGCGGCCGAGGCGTCGCACGTCCGGACCCTGACGCGCACGCTCGGCACGACCTCCGACCGCGACGCCAGGCTCGCGAAGGTGCACGCCGACCTCTTCTCCCTGCGCACGTACGTCCAGCAGGTGGCCGACGAGAGCCCTGGACAGGCCGAGGTCGTCATCGCGAGCGCCGGCATGAGCCTGAAGCGGTCGTCCGGACACCCGAAACCCACCTTCGAGGCGAAGCAGGGGCTCGTCCTCGGCACCGTGCGGCTGGTCGCGAAGGCGCCGCGCGTCCGCGCGTCGTATGACTGGCAGCGCTCGACCGACGGGGTGGTCTGGGTCGACCTCGAGCGCACCGTGCGGGCCGACGCGGAGGTCACAGGTCTTGCGGCGGGGACTCGCTATCTCTTCCGGTACCGCACGCTGACCAGAGACGGGGTCGGCAACTTCAGCCAGGTCGTCTCGCTCCTCGTCGGGTGACCCGCGGTGCGAGCCGGGCGGCGCTGCGAGAGGTGTGACGTCGTCGTGCCTCTTGCAGAGCGTCTCTGCGAAGTTGCAGAGCGGCGCTGCGAGAGGTGCGACGTCGCCGTGCCTCTTGCAGAGCGGCGCTGCGAGAGGTTCGACGTCGCCGTGCCTCTTGCAGAGCGGCGCTGCGAGAGGTGCGACGTCGCCGTGCCTCTTGCAGAGCGGCGCTGCGAGAGGTGCGACGTCGCCGTGCCTCTTGCAGAGCGTCTCTGCGAGCTTGCAGAGCGGCGCTGCGAGAGGTGTGACGTCGTCGCGCCTCTTGCAGA
>Ga0302276_10000111_pt1 | contig 69813 bp, 48 predicted proteins | sample III_Bog_N2_3_FD_198768 | JGI IMG/M metagenome (GOLD analysis project Ga0302276, IMG submission 198768) | Peat permafrost microbial communities from Stordalen Mire near Abisko, Sweden - III_Bog_N2_3 | ecosystem: Environmental > Terrestrial > Soil > Wetlands > Peat | place: Sweden: Abisko...
GAAGCCCTTGCCGGTCGGCCAATGATCGAATGGACCGGCGTCGGTCCCCTCGTCGTTAGGCGTTACGCCATACTTGCCCACCGCAAAGGTGTTGTAGCCGTTGGCGCGGAGGATCTCGGCGATGGTGCCGGCGGTTGCAGGCACGCGGCCGTCCCAGCCGGGAAAACCAGCGGAAGAGGTGACGTCCGAAAATCCAGACTCATGCACCGATGCACTGTTGCGGCCGGTGAGCAAAGCCGAGCGGGTTGGGGCGCAGATGGCGCAGGTGTGAAAGTTCGTATAGCGCAGACCGTTGTTGGCCAAGGCGTCGAACGTGGGAGTCTGAATCAGGCCGCCGAATGTGCCGGCAGCGCCGAAGCCCACATCGTCGATCAAGATCCACACAACATTTGGTGCGCCAGCAGGCGCTTTCACCGGTTCGGGCCACCACTCTTTGGACTCGGCGAGCGTTCTGCCAACGGTCCCTTGATACGGCTGTGCCTCCTGCGCATGCAGTGAGAGTCTGGCTCCCACCGCCAAGATCAACGCCGATGTCAGCGTCTTCAGTATGCTCTTCTCGTTCATGGAACTCCTCTTGGTTTCGGTCATTTTCAGATAACCTGGTGGATAGCTCGCTTGGCAGCCGCCTGAAGCGCGCTCCGGGCCGCATGGTGTCCGGAGCACGAGAAACAATCTAGCGACGCCAGCTCACTTCAGTTCGACAGTCACTTTTTCAATCTCTCCGGTGAAGCGATACGGCGATCTGTATTCGAGGCTCACAGGCGAACCGAGGTCGCTCCCCACGTCGAGGGTCTCTCCGGAGCCGTAAACGCTGGAGAATTGGCTTTGGCCCGCCGGAGCACCGTTGATGGCAAGGCGGACCGAGCCGGAGACCGGACCGCGGCCCAAGTAGCCACCTGAGCCGGCAGACGGCGAAGCGGTGACGGCCGCTGCATCCGGCGTAACCACGAGCTCGATGTGCTGGAGGCCGGGACGAAGGGTCTGGGTAGCGACGAGTTGATCGCTATGTTCGTTCGAGGCGTTCACTTCGTAATAAACGTGGTTGTTTTTGACGAACAGGCTGAGGCCGCCGAGTTCGCCGCCATCGGCAAGGATGACGCCCTCGGCGCCGTCGGGAGGAATAATCACGTCGGCATCGATGGTGTAGCCGTGGCCGAAGAAGCCGGGCGCATAGCGTAAAGGCACCCTCTCATCGCCGGAGCGGAAGACAAACGTAGTCTTGTTGCGCTGCGCGGCATCGAGGGGCGAGGAACGTGGAGGCAGTATCGGGAACGCGTGGTTGCGGGTTGCTTCCTCGTCAAATACCTTGATGAGTTCCTTGAGTTTCTCAGGATTCTTGTCAGCAAGGTTGTGTGCCTGGCTGGGATCGTCGTTCAGGTTGTAGAGTTCCCAGGGGCGGACGTCGAGGTTTTTGTCGGTGTTAGTGAAGGGCAGCGGAGTCTCCCACGTGGAGTGATAGCGGTCGCCGGCCCACCAGCCGTCCTTGTAGATGCCGCGATTGCCGCTCGTCGTGAAGTACTGGAGGGTATGGCGAGTTGGAGCGTTGGGGTTATCAAAGGTGTAGGTCAAGCTCTTGCCTTCGAGGGGAATCTGCTTGACGCCGTCCACCTCGTCGGGGAACTTGATGCCGGCGATGTCGTAGATGGTTGGAGCGATGTCGTTGACATGCGAGAACTGGCCGCGCACGCCGGGCTTGATGTGGCCGGGCCAGTTGACGATCAGTGGATCGGTAACGCCGCCCAGGTGCGAGGCGTCCTGCTTGGTGCCGACCCAGGGCGAATTGAGCGCCCAGGCCCAGGCGGCAGCGTAGTGGTTCATATATAGCTCGCTGCCCAGAAGGTCCGCTATGTCGTTGCGCTCTTCGATGCTCTTGGGCTTGCCATTCACATCGTGCGCGTCATGGCCTTCGATTCCGCCCTCGGCGCTGGCGCCGTTATCTCCTATGATGGCGAAGACGATCGTGTTGTCGGCCTTGCCCTCCGCCTTGATCGCATCCAGCACGCGGCCAACCTCGTGATCGGTCTGCTCCAGATAGCCGGCGTAGACCTCGGCCTGATGAGCGAGCAGCTTTTTCTGATCGTCGGTGAGCGAGTCCCATGCCGGCAGCCCTTCGGGCCGCGGTGTGAACTCGGCGTTGGCGGGAATCAGACCCGCGGCTTTCTGCTGGTCAAAGGCTTCCTTGCGAATCACATCCCAGCCGCGGTCAAAGCGCCCGCGGTAGTGTTCGATCCACTGCTCAGGAACCTGGTGGGGCTCGTGCGTAGCGCCGGTGGCGTAGTAGAGGAAGAAGGGCTTATCGTTGGCCACCGCGTCGTGCTGATGCAACCACTGGATGGCGTGATCGGTAATGTCGGTGGTGAAGTGGTAGCCCTCTTTGGGAGATTTGCCAGGCTCGGCCGGCGCGTTGTCGTTGAAGATGCGCGGATAGTACTGATCGTCGGCGGCCTGGATGAAGCCGTAAAAGTGCTCGAAGCCGAGTCCGAGAGGCCAATGATCGAATGGGCCTGCGGGGCTCACCTGCCACATGGGCGTGTTGTGCCACTTGCCGTAGGCCGAGGTTGAGTAACCGTTGTCCTTCAGGATCTCGGCGATTGTGGCGGCGCTTTGCGGAATGGTGGTGTTGTAACCCGGATAGGGGGCCGACCACTCGGCGATGGAACCGAAACCAACCTGGTGATTGTTGCGCCCGGTCAAAAGGGCCGCGCGCGTGGGTGAGCAAAGTGCGTTCATGTGAAAGCTGTTGTAGCGCAGGCCGGCGTTCGCCAGCCGCTCGAAATTCGGGGTGTAGATGGGACCGCCGAACGCGCTGCTGGCGCCAAAGCCGACGTCGTCAATGAGAATGACGACAACGTTGGGCGCATTGGCGGGAGCCTTGGGCGGCTCGGGCCACGACTTCGGCGGCGCTTCGTGCAGCGGCGCAGTCGGCCAGTTTGGCTTTGCCTCGGCGTCCTGGGCCCTGGCCGGCAGCCACGAGTTAAATGCCACTGCTCCACTGAGCATCCATCCCACATGTTGCGAGATCTTCATGTCTATCTCCGTTTCTTTTTTGTCTGGGTAGCTTCAGAGAATATGCAAGCCCACGAGCATTCGCTCGATCGCTGCAAGTCCCATGGATGAGCGATGCGGGAGTCAACAACAACAATTGCTACACAAGGGCAGGCGCATTACGGCCCTCCCTTGCAGCAGCGCGGGCGCGCTGCCGTCCACCGGACCGCGCCCACTCCATCACGCGCGCCGGCGCTCCATTTTTCTTGAGCTCCTCTGCCATGAATCGCATGTACGGATCGATGTGATGGAAGAAATGCTTGTATCCAGCGCAAAGGTAGTTGAGCCCATACTCACCGGATGCCGTTTGCGTGAAGCGGTGCTTGGGGCACTCGCCGTTGCAGGCGAAACGCACATCGCACGCACGGCAATCGGATGGCAAACCAATCTCCTTGGCATTGCCGAAACGCGTCTGTTGCGGTGAATCCACCAGGCTTGCCAATGCCTTCTGCATGATGTTCCCGAGCTTGTTGTCCGGATAAACAAAGTGATCGCAGGAATACACATCGCCATTGTGTTCGACAGCAAGCGCGCTGCCGCAAGTCGGCTTGAAGACGCAGAGCGACTGCGGCACGCCGTGCCAGGATTCCAGCGCGACATCGAAGATTTGAACGAAGACGCGGCCCACATCCTGAATGACCCAGTCGTCGAAAACCTGCTGCAAGAATTTTCCGAATTGCAGCGGCTCGACCGACCATTCGGAGACGGCGGACTGCTGCCGCGAGTACGGCTTCAACAGAACCAGGCCGTTGGGATCGGGCTGCGAGGCGACCTGCTCAACGATGGGAATGAATTGCAGATACTTGCTGCCGATCTCCTTGAGGAAGCGATAGACCTCGTGCGCACGATAAGAGTTCAGGCGGTTGATGACGGTGAGCGTGTTGAACTCTACACCGTGCTTCTTGAGAAATCCCAGGCCGCGCATCACACGGGCAAACGTAGGCTGGCCGCCTTTATCCACGCGGTAGGTGTCGTGAAGTTCTTCCGGACCGTCAACCGACAAACCGATCAAAAATTTGTTGCGCGACAGAAACTCACCCCACTCATCGTTGAGCAGAGTACCGTTGGTCTGAAATGCATTGTCGATGGTCTTGCCCGCAGCATGCTTCTTCTGCAACTCTACGACGCGCTCGAAGAATGGAATTCCCAGCAGCGTCGGCTCCCCGCCCTGCCACGCAAAACTCACCTGTTGCACAGGCTGCGATTGAATGTACTGGCGGATGTAAGTTTCAAGAACATCATCGGCCATGCGGAAATCGCGCCCGCTGCCCGCATAGAGATTTTCTTTCTCCAGGTAGTAGCAATAGGTGCAGTCGAGATTGCAGATAGGGCCAATCGGCTTGGCCATAATGTGAAACGGCTTCATCGGAACGCTGCTCTTTTCCTGAATCGCAATGGGGACGAATGCCCAATGAAAAAACCCACGAGGCAGAGGCTCGTGGGCCGGAAATTCTGGAGGATTCAGGCGATGCGGATCGGTTATATCCGCATGATTGCCGCTTTCCCACGAGACTGCTCGACTGTCAGGAGATCGACAGGACAACAACAAGCGCGGGATGGAGTGGCAAGGTGCATGGAGCGCAAATTCCTTTACTGCCGCATTTTCGCTCGAAAATTGAGAAGCATTTTTCAGCGAGAACTGAGTCGATGATGCATGGTGATGAAAAATCTGTCAAGCAATCGGAGATGAGTGTCGGATTTTTTGGGCAGGAAACTGGGAGCCGAACTTGACACTCATCCGAGTTTATGGCCCAATACAAACAAATGCAGGAGCAACGTCACATATCGGCAACACACGTTCCCGCTTCCGAGCTGACTCCCTGTCGCTCGTGTTGTTGTTGTTGATCCTCCGCATTCTCCGTCACACAACCGATTGCTGAAGTAGTGGGTAGATAGCGCCTCGAGAGCCGTCTCCTCGCAGGTGTCCGCTACCAAAATGCAATGTTTGTGACAACTCGAAACCAAAACTGATCTTCCATCGCTACCGATTGATTTTGTAATCGATCGAGGCGCTGAAGTACCACTCGCTTCCTTTGAAGGGAAATCATCCATGAAGACCTTGCAGAAGTTTGCTCTGAAATCGGCGCAATGTTGTCGCATCTCTCTCATCCCCGAGCAGGATGCGCTTTTCGTCGTGGGCAAGCGCGTCATACCCATCTAGTTGCAGTGCGCACCGCGCAGTGCTATGGCCCACGACAAATGTCGTGGGCCATTTTCATTTGCGGTCAAGAAAGATCGCAACCTTGGAGGCATCATGTCTGCTGTACATCTCTCTTTACGATCCGTCATTAAGCGAAACCTCTCCCACATGCTGGGCGCACTTTTCCTGCTTGTTGTGGCCTCAGCCCTGCCAGCCCAGATTGTCGAAACCGGAATCATCACCGGCATTGTGAAGGACAACACCGGTGCAGTGGTGATCAAAGCCAATGTAACCGTGCGCAACACGAGCACCGGACTGACGACCAACACCACCACTGACTCGCAGGGACTTTATGTCTCACCGCCTCTGAATCCTGGGAACTACGACATTGCGGTGGATGTTCCGGGCTTCAGCAAAGTCGTTGAGCACGTAAGGCTCGAAGTTGGACAGCGTCTTGCTGCCGATGTCGCGCTAACTGTGGGTGGCGCAGCGGAAACCATCGAAGTCCAGGATACGGGCGCCGTACTTGAGACCGAGAGTTCCACTGTAGGCAATCTTCGCACCGAGCAAGCCGTCAGGGATCTGCCCCTCAACGGTCGCAATTTCAACGAGCTGTTTAACCTGGGCGCGGGCGCTATCTCGACGACAGCCCAGTCCACCGGCAGCATCCCTTATACGCAGCAGCGCGGCCCCTCGTACTTCGCCATCAACGGCTCTCGCCCCCAGGAAAACCGCACTCTTGTGGACGGCATTGGCGACCAGGAAAACCATAACAGCATGACGGCGATCTTCCCGCCAATCGACGCCATTCAGGAGTTCTCTGAAGAGACCCAGGACGCCGATGCGCGCTACGGCCGCGGCAACGGTGGCACCATCAGCGTAGTGGTCAAGTCTGGCACGAATCACTATCACGGCGACGTTTTCGAGTTTTTCCGTAACACCGCTCTGGATGCTAGAAACTTTTTCAATACTCCAGTCGCTGGACCGACAGGAGTGAAATCGCCCCTGCGGCAAAACGAATTTGGCGTCACCTTCGGCGGTCCAGTCTTTTGGAAGCAAGCTGATCCAAAGACATTCTTTTTCGCCGACTATGCCGGAAAGCGCTTCGCTCAGGGCCAGAACTTTCTGAATAGCATTCCGGTTGTCAATATCACCGCCGCAGGCTACGACTTCACAAACTACTTTAACCAGAACCCCAGCCTTGTTATCAAGAACCCACTGAACAAGGCCATCACTTATACCAAGAGCAACCCCATCATTCCGGCAAACACTCCAGGGTTGGACCAGACCGGCATCAACCTTCTGAATCTCTATCAGAAATATGCGAAGCCGAATTATGGAGCGGCAGGCGCGACCACCAACAACTTCTTTTACGGTCCGCAGTTGATCACCAATGAAGACGACTTCGATATCAAGATCGACCGCAAGTTTAGCGAAAGAGACAGCGCATTCCTTCGCTATAGTCAGGGCCATGACATCCTCTCCCAGCCCGGCACGCTGCCGACACCTCTGGTTGGCGCTGTCATCTGCGGGCCTGCGTCGGATCCATCGCATCAGGCGGCGCTCAGCGAGACGCACATCTTCTCTCCGACCACCGTCAATACGGCGCGCTACGGCTGGACTCGCTTCTTTGTCTACGCCAAGAATTGGGATGGAGCTGGCAGCCCGTATGCGGGTCTGGCTTCCGCCTCGCAGCTCAATATTCCCGGCGTAATCAATCCGAACAATTCCCTTTCCGTTGGATTGCCGGTGTATAGCTTCGCCGGCTACACGTCCATCGGCGATGCGGGCAACAGTCCCACGAATATCGGAACCAACAACTACCAATGGGACGACGATCTCAACCTGGTACGCGGAAAGCACTCGCTGGACTTTGGCTTCGAGCTTCTCCGTCTCCAATACAACATGTTCCAGAGCGGCGCGGAGCATGGCTCCGAATCATACGGCACGCGTTACACCGGGCTGGCATGGAGCGATCTGCTCTTTGGCGCCCCGACGGGCGGCAGTTTCGCCTTCCCCTCGGGGGTAGGCCTGCGAGAGAGCGATTTATCCTTCTACGCGCAAGACAACTACAAAGTCAGCAATAGGCTCACGTTGAATCTGGGCGTGCACTATGAGAACTTCCTGGGCTGGCCATGGAGTGAAGTTCACACCAAGGAATACGCCTTCGTTCCATCCATCTCGACAACGTCCCTGGAGCAGGTTGGAACCCACGGAATTCCGAGCAGCGGTTTGAGCGGTAACAACCTGAACTTCGCTCCGCGCGTTGGCCTGGCCTACAAGGTCACCAGCAAGACGGTCTTCCACGCTGGCTATGGCATCTACTACGCAGCACCTAACGTCAACGTTTCCTCCTCATTGGCGGCCAATGTTCCGGTGTATGACTATTGGGCCTTCAATAATCCGGCCGCATATGTAGTCGGCGCAACGAACAGCGCGGTGTTCAACTATGCGAGCAGTGGATTTGTTCATACAGTTGCCACGTCAGGCAGCCAGATCCTTCCGGGCCAAGCTGCCTATGCCGTGGATCCGAATGCCAAGACTCCATACACTGAGCAGTGGCATGCGGCTATCGAGCAGGAGATTCCTTTCTCCACCGTGCTCAAGTTCGCCTATGTCGGAACCAAAGGCACACACCTGGACAATATACGGGACATCAATTCGAACCAGTGGGGAGCGAACGGAGCGACCACTGTTACTGTAGCGCGTCCCTACCCGACCTTTGGCCAGATCAGTGAGCTTGAAACCAGGCAGGTATCCAGTTACAACGCTTTGCAAGTTACGGCTGAGCGTCGCGCGCGTGGACTGGGCCTTCTCGCCTCCTACACCTTCAGTCACGCTCTGGACGAAGGTTCGGCTGAATCGGCTACCGTCACGAATCCCTATAACCTCCGTTACGACTACGGAAATTCGGACTACAATGTCCCGAATCGCTTTGTTGCTAGCGCGAATTACGAGTTGCCCTTCAAGGGTAGCGGGCTGCTGGGATCGCTTGAGAATGGGTGGCAATTGAACGCCATTGCACAGTTCTACGATGGCATGCCGTTTTCCGTTGGTACGACTGACGCATTTGGCGATGGGCAGACAACCCGTGCGATACTGCTTCCCGGCTTCGGCAACGGATCCCTGCCCAAAGGCCAGCGCGGCCTCACGGCGTCCCATCCGTGGTTCAACACCGCGGCCTTCGCGGTTCCTGCCCTTACCTCTTTCACGTATGGAAACTCGGGCCGCAATAGTCTTCAAGGTCCGGGCACAAAGTATGTGGATTTCTCGATCTTCAAGGATACGCACCTGACCGAATCGAAGGTCCTTCAACTGCGCGCAGAAGCCTTTAACCTGGCCAACACACCGCAGCTCAATAACCCGGCCGCAACCGCTGGTACAGCAGCCTTTGGAAGCATATCCACGGCAGGTTCTGACTTGACATTCCAACGAACTGCGCGCCAGTTTCAGTTTGCTGCGAAAGTCACCTTCTAACCTGTTAATCGCTCTCTGACTTATCCTGAACCACACTCTGGCGGCGCGAGGAAGATCGAGCGCCACCAGAGACTCACAATACACACCCTGCACACAACTCTTTCGCGCATCCCCAACGGAGGTCGTGATTCATGGAAATCACTACGCGCAGTCTCTGGACTTTGATCCACGGCATGGGCTTTGGTGCGCTCTATCTGCTGGCCGGATCCGGCGCCATCGCATTCCTCTACCAGCGCTTTTCTGCCGACGCTCCAGCAGCTCCTTCGCCTGGAAAAGATCACTTGCTCGGCATCTATCTAGCCGTTATGGCCGCGCTTGCGTGGCTTACCGTTCTCACCGGAACCTACATCATCTATCCGTGGTACCGGGCCGCGCCTCCCAAAGGAACCACTAGTCTCGGAGACTATCCGCGCTCCCTTCTTCTTTCGAATCCCGCAACCAGTCAGTGGCACTTGATCGGCATGGAATGGAAAGAGCATGTTGCATGGCTGGTGCCAATTGCCATCACAGCGGCTGCCGTTGTCGTGATCAGGTACGCGCGCGATCTGAAGTACCACCCGCAACTTCGTGTCGCACTTCATGGATTCATCGTGCTTTCGCTTTTCGCCGCAGGCATAGCCGGATTCTTCGGCGCCATGCTCGACAAGAATGCACCCGTTGAAGGCGGTCAAACCGTTCAGTTGGTCCAAGGAGAAAAGCAATGAGCACTCAAAACACGATTCCAAGACATGATTCCGCGCTTGTTCCCAATGGACCGGGGGCAGCAGCAATTCTTGCTGCCGGCATAGGCTCGTTTGCGGTAGCGGTGTTGACCGTAGCGGCAGATAAATCCGCGCTGGTAAAAAACCTGTTGGCTATCTATAAGCCAACTGGGGCGCTCTCCGGCGTGACTACGGCATCCATCGTTGTTTGGCTGGCGGCATGGGCGATTCTTGAATGGCGCTGGCAGAAGAAGAACGTTTCTCTGAGGTCAATCAATATTGTTGCCTTTGCATTACTGGGGCTGAGCCTCCTGTTGACCTTCCCTCCGCTGGGTGATTTGCTCTGATGTTCTGTGCGTTTCGCTGGAGTGTGAGCATCGGCAAGTCTGTTAGATACAGACATTGATATCGCGTGCCACTCCGAAAGACTTAGAGGAAATGCGCAGAGAACTCGAAGCAATGAGATACGGTGATCATAATCGCATCATTTATGGAACCCACGATTTAGCCTTCCACAAGGCGATAGCAACGGCCTCCGGCAACCGATGTTTTATCTGGTTTCTATCTTTAGCAAACAAAGTCCTCTATCAAGCGTTGAAATGCTTAAGCACGTGGTTGCCCCTGCCTTAAAATCTCAGCTCTTCACCGTTCTTCGCCCATCAGCATTGGTACTTCGGCCGGTAATCGAGCTTGGCGGACATCATGCTCCGTAACCGCGTGTCGGGCCACACTCGGCGATCCCGTCACATCTGCAGACTGCAGGACAAGAGTGCTCATTTGTTGGACTTGTCTGCCCAGACAGATATTTGGCCCTGCGCTTCCCTCGGGGACCTGCTTGGAATCGGCATACCTAATGTCTTTGGACTCACCCAAGAATTCACCCAAAATTGAGAGGGCTTGCACGTAAATACAGGTGCTTAGGCGTAATACTGTTCACTTAATTATTCTGATGGCTTTTTGGATGTTGATCGGAGGCAGGGGAATTCTTTGTCGGGGTCGGAGCGGGAAATTGCTCATCTTGCGCTTGACGCCGCGGAAATTGCGGCGGTTGCGGCTGGAGACGACGCGTTCCTCGAGTATCTCGCCAAGCACGGCCTTATGAAAAGCTCTTCTCTTCGCAGGGGGGAATAGCGCCATAGACAGCCATTTTGCGGCGGATCACGCGAACGGCATGGAGAAACGAGAGTTGGTCAGGATCTTCATCTGCTTTGAGGGCGGCTTCGTGCATGAGACCGCGGATGGCGAAGTGAGCCATCAAGAGTCCGTAGAACTCCTGTCGCACCAGATCGGGGGTCTTCGAGCGTAGCACGATCTTTGCGCCGCGCAAATGGGTCTTGAATTCGTCGAACGCAGTTTCGATCTCCCAGCGCTCATGATAAAGAGCTGCCAACTCGCCGGCTGGAGCCTTGTCCGGATCGAGGATCGTGGTTGCCAGCCGATAAATCGGCTCGGAACCCTCAATCCCTTCAAGGCGGTAATCGATCACCCGCAGCACGATGCCGTTTGTCTTGTGCCGCCAGTCTCGTTCCGAAGGATACACGTGGCTCAAATACGAACCATCCGGCAGGCGCTTCTCGCAGGCCATGCGCATGTTCTTTTTCATCCGCCAGAGCAGATCGGCGCCTGTTGCTTGTGCCGTTTGCCATAGTTCGAAGCCAAAGAAATTTCGGTCAGCCAGGCAGAGCATGCCGTTTCCGATGCGCGGAAGCACCGCTTTGGCCAGCGTAATCTCGCCCGTCCGGTAACTGTCCATCTGGCTGCCGAACAGCACGTGCGTACCGTTCTCCACCAGGGACACAAAACGGATTTGCGGATATGCGCTGGAGCCACGGCTCGCTCCTGGCCGACTGAAAGCATCTTCGTTGGCCTTCTCGTCAGCCACATCCAGGGTGCTGCCATCCAGACTCACCAGCCGCCAACTCCGATACCACGCACCCCGTGTGTTGCGCACCGCCACAGGCTTCACCAACTCGTCGTGCAACTGCCGCAGCGGCTCCCAGCCAAGCCGCGTGCGGGCCTGAGAGATGCCTGACTTGCCCGCAACCCGAACACCAAGCGATGGATCACGCAACCACTGCACCGCTTCCAGCAGACAACGCAATACCTCGCGATAGGACGACTGCATGTAGAGCGCCAGAGCTATCACGTAGTAAACAACCACTTGAGCCGGAAGATCGCGTTGCCGAATGCTAGACTTCCCTGTGTCCGAAAGCACAGGCCCAATACTGGAGAGAGGAAAAGTCTTGGTTATTACGCCAAGGCTGATGTAGTCCGTGATCCGAGCCCCCGGAGGGAGTTCCGCAACCGTACGCGCCACCTGTGGCCTCCTGTCCTTGCCTCATACAGAATGCCACAAATCTCGTTAAGTGAACAGTATTATGCTTAGGCGGTATTCCGTGTGCGGTTAAGTCGTTGAAAGTAAATGTTAGATGCAGATTGACACGGAAGCGATGTTGGTTCGACATCAAAGTACTTTCTGCCGCCTCTGTAATTCGCCCCGGAAGGCGCGGTCCGCTTCGACCTTGCGAAATTCAGGTGCGGGGCCGATTGGTTGGTTTCGAACGAACAGCATCGGAACTTCAATACCACTTGATCTCGCTGACCTCCGCGATCCGCTCCTGGGCCGCGGCGGGGCGGAGATAGCGCAGGGTCGTTTCGAGATCCGCGTGTCCGGCGTAGGCCATGACGGTTCGGGGATCGATCTTGCTGCGAAGCCAGGTCGTGATGCAGGTACGGCGGAACTTGTGCAACTCGAACTCTTCACATCCACGCTCGCCTTTGACCTTGGCGAGGCAGTTGGGACACCATCCGCATTCGATCTTTGCGCGGCGTGCCAAGCGCTTGATCATGACGAGGAGTTTAGTATTCGGATTCCCTTTGGTGTTCGCCACAATGAGGTTCTGATCCGGGTGCTCCTGTTTCCATTCCTTCAACTCGCCCAGGAAATCTGTGGGGATCGGAATGTCTCTCTCCTCATAGTCCTTCACCGTGAACTCGTAATTCGGCTTGCTGCGGACACGAAAGACCGACTCGTGCCAGCTGATGTCGGTAAACTCGGCAAACTGCACCTCCTGGTCACGCAAACCGAGTTTAAGCGCGAGATTGCAGACCATGCGCTCGTAGGGTTTGGCCGCCCCGAACAGGCCACCCAGTTGGGAGGGCGTGTAGATGGTGGGCAGCTTCTTATCGAACTTGGGCTTTGGCGGAAAGATGTCCGGGTCGACTCCGGCAGCGCGCAGCATGGACTGCAGGCGTTGGCGCTTGTTGGCGATTGTTCGCTTGGAACGGCCGAGCTCACGCAGCTTCGCGTCGAAGGTAACGATGCTGTCCCGCGTGACCTCCGCGACGTAAGTGAGGGCAACGAATTTCAAGAATTCAGCCTTGACCAAGATCGCCTGTTCCCGGGCTTCGAGAGCGCCGCGCTTGAACTCGTACTCGATGTAGTCGTCGAAGGTGTCGGCCAGCCGGGGTTTCTTCTTTCTTTTCTCCTCAATTGCTGGATCGATGACCTCGAGGCCAACGGCTTCCGCTTGCGTTTTGGCATGAAACTTGGCCGCGGCCTGCACCCTCTGGGCTTCAGCATCGGCACCGTTCTTGCCGGCTGGCTTGTAGGTGGTGCGGCCGTCCTCGATGCGGATATCGAACGCGTAATTGTCTGGCACCTCTTCGACCCAGATGCGCCCGGTAGTGCGGTCCTTGAACTGGGCGAAACCGGAGCGGACGCGGCCGGTGGAGCCGTAGACGGCGGGGCGCCGGATCCAGTTCGGATCGGCGGGCCGTTTGAAGCGGACCATAAGGGTGGCTTTTGGCATTTCGGGTCCTCAGAGATCATTATAGACCCGACAATGATCCGACAACGATATAAGTCATTGATTATAAATACTAAGTCGAGAATCCCCCTCTCTCCGCCATAAAGCGTTTATAATAAACAACTTACGGCAACATGAATCCCTCGCAAATTGATCATTTTTCGACCCTTTTGGGGGGCTGAGGTGCACACTTTGTTGCACACTTGCCGGAAAACCTTGTTTTCGGTTGCATCTGGAACCACCAGGGCTGCGCGGAATTCGCCGGATACACCGATTGAGGTATTCTGCCTCGATGCAGCCCATGATTCCAAGGCAAGTGCTGGACTACACGGAAGGACAGCTTCGACCGTGCCCGCCGAGGTACTGTGATCTCTGGCTGATCTCCGCCAAAGTCGAAATCCCTGAACGCGAACTCCTGGAGAGTCTGCTCTCGGCAGATGAGCGGGAGCACGCCAGCCGCTTTCGTTTCGAAGAAGATCGTATACGTTCCATTGTGGCTCGGGGAGGACTTCGTCGGATTCTCTCCTCTTACTGCGGAGCTTCACCCCGCGCAATGGAGTTTCACATCGGGAAGCATGGCAAGCCCAGACTGCTCCAACCTCTTGCGGCACTTGAATTCAACCTGTCGCACTCATGCGATTGCGTGTTGATTGCCGTCACGTCCGGAGTCCAATGCGGCGTGGATATTGAACAGTGTCGGCCAATCATCGAGGAGCCGGAGTTAGCTGAACGGTTCTTCTGTCCTCGAGAAATGGAATGGCTTTCCCGTACAGAGAACGGCTTCTATCGAATTTGGACGATCAAGGAAGCGATCATCAAGGCCATGGGACTCGGACTGTCGATCCAACTGTCCCAGATCGACGTCACTGACGTCCTCGAAGGCATGACGTTGTCTATCCCAATTCGGACTCCTGGTTTGGAGCCGCAGTTGCTCTGGCCGCAGGAACTTCTTCTTCTGCCGAACTACGCGGCTGCAATTGCGACGGTACAAGATCAATGCATGTTTCGTCTTGTGCAAGATCGGGCTGAACGGGCAACTCTAAAACAACCGAGCGAGCAAGACAGTGACAGTTAGAGCAGGGCAGAACGGCTATCCCCGCGCCGTCATCTTGGCGGGATTTCCGCCCCAGCGAGAGTGCGCGGGGACTACCTCGCCTTTCATGAGAAAGGCATCGGCGTCGAGGATCGCGCCATCGCCCATCTCGACGCCATACAGAATGAGGCTTCCCACCCCAACACTCACGCCGGCCCCGATTCGAATAACGTCCGACTTGAACACGCCTTCTTCCATAGAATGCGATTGCAGGTAGCCCCACGCGTTGAGGTTGGCGCCATCGCCGATCTCAACCAGCGTGCGCTCTGACATCCCGCACCCGTCATTGAACACTCGGCGCCCGACCTTCACACCTGTCAGGCGGAGGAAGAATGGGGAAAAGGGAGTGCCGGCGAACATCGTCTCCAGTTCGTTTTGCGAGAGCTTCCAATAGCGCTCCACGGCCCAAAAAGCCGGATCGTAAACGGTGGCGATTAGCGGCGCCATGCGGCGAAACCCGAATGAGGCACGATCAACGAAGGTCAGGATAGCGAGATCAGCAACCAGGGCTGCGCCAGATGCTGCTGCCATGGCGAGAAAGTTTCCGTTGCCCCAGACCGTCGCCGTCAGGGCCAGCAAGTAGATCGTCACGAATTCCACTGCCCAATGTGACACCAGCAGAAGCGCCATGGTGACGAGGTTGTGGCGTGTCTTTGCAGAGAGGCGCTCCCGCCGCTCGGTTTTGGATAATGCGGCGACGAGGGCGACGTCTCGCGCTGCGGAGCGCGGAATCTCGAAGGCGGGCGAGCCAAGCAAGCCGGTATTCTCGCGCATCGGTCCGTCGATCGGCATCATCGCCTTGGTGCCGATCAGGCAATTGTCGCCGACGCGCGAGCCTGCCAGGAACCAGATGTCGTTACCGATGTAATTGTCCGCGCCGAGACGGCATTCGCCCAGGCGGAAAGCGCTGCTCGACTGCGATATATTGACGAAATTCAAACTGTCGGAGGTGATCGTTCCGGCCCCGACCGTGCAGAGGAAGGGGTTGTCGTGCCGCTGAACCGTCCCGAAACTCGATCCCGTTTCACTCCGGCCGCGGATGCGCCACCCCACCCAACGGAGATAGCCATCAATGAAGACGCTATCGCCGAACAGCAGATTGAACATCCGGGAATTGCTCGCGTTCTCCACCAGCCGCTGCATCGCATGATGAAAGCCGTAAAGCCGATAGAGCCGTCCCGGCTTGAGGGCGCGGTTGGCCAGTCGCGGAACGACGCCAACGGACACGAGCCCGATCGCAAGGGTGGCTAGATACAACCCGAGCGAGACGAGCAGGGAGGGCACAAGGACGTTGCCCGCTGCGCTCAGAAAACTGGAAGAGGCGCCCACGATTTTGGAATCCTCTACGCTCGCGCCGAACGCGACACTTGAGGCTTCAAACCCGCCCACAAGAAGAGCCGCCACGGTAAGCGAACCCAGCGAGGAGATCACCCGGCGCGTGCGAGAACAGGGGATCTCGTCCGCCATGCGGAAGTTAGTGGTGGTCTCTTCTGCTGGTGAGCCGTGGTAGCGTTTGCCGGCCGGAACCGCCTGGCCGCTCGCCAGCATCGAAGTGTGTCCCAACTGGCCGAAATCGCCGATCGAGGTGTCTGTGTCGAGTACGCTCGCATCCCCGGCATATCCGCCCGCACCAATGTCGATGCGGCCAAAGTACAATCGGTTGCCGACGGCCTTGACGCCAAGAAGGATGGAGCGCCTCGCGACGACCGCACCTGGCCCGACGCGAAGAAGGTCGCCAATAACGGGCACGTCTCTGGTAACGATGAGGGCGCCGGGGCCAATTTGGGCGCCCAGCGCCCGCAGGAAGACGTTGAAAGGAGGTGTGCCGATGAACAAATTTGCGGGCGCAGAGCGCGTGAGCTGCTTGACAACCCAATAGCGAAAATACGTCATGCTCCATATCGGCATCGCGGCGGGGCAGCCGCGGCCGAGCAGCAGCCACCTGGCCACGACGGCAAGGGCGTTTGCGCCAATGAAATAAGCCGCGACACACGCCACGCCACGCGCCCAAAGCTGGAGGGGGGAGGCAAGGGCGGTGGCCTGCCATTCGATGCTGATTTGAGCGAAGGCCACGGCGGTGGCCCCGGCCGCCATGTAGAAGGCAAGCTGTAACGCTCCGCAACCGAAATAAGCAAGTGATGAAGGTCGATGATCAGGACCGTAATCGGTGGGCGCGGATTCGACGGGCTTGGCTGTGTCAAGCGCAGCGGCCAGCTCACGCACGTTCGGGGCGGCATAGACGTCGCGCATCGCGATCGCCAACATAGGCGCGAGCGTGCGGACGCGGGTGCAGAAGCGCGCCAACAGCAAGGAATGCCCACCGTAATCGTAGAAAAAGTCCCCGTCGACAGAAATCTCGTCGAGCCCCAGAGTCTCGCCCAGCGCATGGCACAGCACTCTCTCTGTCGCCGTCGTCGGCGGGCTGATGCTCACGCTCGATACCAGGCGCGAGGACTTCGGTGCGGGAAGGCACTCGCGATCAACCTTGTTGCTCACCAGCGTAGGGAGGTGCGCCAGGCATTCGAGATAGGCTGGAATCATGTAATGGGGCAATCGTGAGCGAAGAAGTGTCACGATTGCGCTTGTCTCCGGCGGCGAGGCTCCCCCCCTGATCGCATAGTAGGCGACAAGTTCCTTGGCTCCGGGCGCCACCTCGACAATCGCTGCGGCGGCCTGCGAGATCTCCGGAACTTCGAGCAATACCGTCTCGATTTCTCCCAGTTCGACGCGATGGCCGCGCAGCTTCACCTGGGTATCCAGACGGCCGAGGTACTCGATCTCACCCTCGTCGTTGATGCGGCCGAGGTCGCCGCTGCGGTAGATGCGGCCCGAGAGATTGTTGGGGAGGGAAAGGAAGTCTGGGATGAACTTCGCCTCCGTCAGTTCCTGGCGGTTGAGATAACCTTCGGCAACGCCAATGCCCGCGATGCCGATTTCACCCGCGTCGCCGAGCGGCAAGGCTTCGTCGCGCAAAGGATCCAGAATGACGATGGTGTAAGTCGGCATCGGCCTGCCGATGGTGATCGCCTTCTCCGGGCAAAGCTCGCCGAGCGCTGCGGTAACGGTGGCTTCCGTCGGCCCGTAGGTGTTGAGCAGCTTGCGCCCTGGTGCCGCCCATCGCGCCACCAGCGCCGGCGGGCAGGCCTCGCCACCGATGAGCAAGAGGCGCACCAGGGGCAGGTCCCACTCGATCGAGGCAAGCAGCGTTGGCACGCCGCAAAAGCATGTGACCCCGCGTCGCTCAAGAAAATCGGCGAGTTCTTCGCCAAACAACGTCTTGTGCCAGGTGTTGGGCACCACCGTCGCCCCCGCGACAAGCGGCACCCAAAACTCCTCCATTGAGAAGTCGAATGCAAACGACATGCCCTGATAAACACGGTCGCTCGGACGGAACCCGTATTGCTCAGCCGAGACGCGCACGAAATTGCAGATGCTCCGATGCGCGACGGCCACACCTTTCGGCCGGCCTGTGCTCCCGGAAGTGTAGAGAATGTAGCAAAGCGCGTCGTCGGCCAGGAGGGTGCCGTCTTCGAGCAGCGGCGAATCGTCAAGCACACAGATGTCGTCGCACGCGGTGTCGATCACGATTGCCGGGACGGCGCTTCGAGAAAAGTTATCGGCGAAGCCGGCTTGCGTGACAATGCGCGTTGCAGCGGCGTCAGAGAGTGTATGGGCGAGGCGGTCGGCCGGGTTGTTTGCGTCCAGCGGAACGTAGGTCGCGCGCACTTTGAGCAGGCCGAAAAGGGCAGCGTAAGCTTCAAAGCCACGGTCGAGCAGAATGGCGACGCGATCATCGGCCTTGATGCCCTGTGTGGCAAAGTACCGCGCCATCTGATTGGCGCGCGCGTTCAGTTCGTGAAACGTGTAGTCGCCCGCTTCGGTGGAAACGGCGACACGATCGGCGTACTTGCGACACGCCTCATCGAGAACGTCCTGGAGGCATTCACCATGCTTCCAGCGCGGTGCCGAAACGTCTTCCAACACTGAGATTGAGCGAAATTCGCATGCTGTCGCACCCTGCGCGGCGCTGGGGCGGGTTGCTCCAATCCCATCGCCGGGCGAGAAGCCGGTCGCATCACGATTTGTCTGGCGCTGCGTAGCGACATCGCCTTTCATGTGGTCATTGTCGGATGCGGGTAGCGTTCGATATCCATACTTGTAATCTCTGGCGTTTCAGGGGCCCAAATGGGCGATTCTCGATACGCTCGAAGTCTGGCCAAATACTACCCGACGAAAACAGCGCAGTCAACGGCCCATCCCGGCAGCATCCGGTCGACCCACAGCGGCAGTCCGCACAGAAGGTCGAATCCCCATATCGCTCAAGAAAGCATTTATAGTCAATAAGTTAAGCCGATGGAGTCTTCTCAGGAGCCCCCTCATTTTCGACCCTTTTGGGGGTCCGCGCCGCACATTCGCGAAATAAGCGTGCTTCGGTGGCATATGAAAGCTCGGAGTGACGCAGGATTCGCTGAACAGACGACGCCACTCTGCCCGGCTCGAAATGCGAGAGAAAACTCCCAATTGTTCTTGGCTCTTCGCCCCAACTCCTGCTTCTGCACGGCACTCCATTGCCTTCCCCCAGGCTGGTGCCGTCGCTGCGCAGTCGCCTGGGATGCTCGTCTTAACGAGGACCAAGTGATGCACCAATGAGTCGAAGGACCACCGAAGAAGTAGTAGCTCACTCCTGTCAAAACGGTCTCCCGCATCTTGGCGAGCATCAAACAGCCGCTGCGAAGCCGGCTCGATTACCGTCGCAAAGTCGATCCTGGGTTGGCACCTGGAGTTCATTGACGAGGATGCGAGTTGGCGCCTTGCTTCTAGAATTCAGCGCAAGAGAAGCACTTCCTTCTATCGCTCTGGGCCAAAATGAACGTCCTCGGCGCTTGAGGGTTGGTCAAGAAACTGAAACGTTGTCGCCGGGCCGAGATCGGCGGGCGGGGTCCATGACCGGAGTGCCCATACGACGTTCTTATCGGGAGTAATTTCAATCGCCTGTATGCCCCCTGGGCTGTTCTCTTCCGTTTTGGTCCATTCATTGATCCAGTTATTGATGACCGTGTTGCCATTTGGCAGCCGCCACGCCTGCTGCAGGCTGGCAATCCGATAACCCGGAAGGTCGGACGGTGCAAAGCTCCACACGCAATCGCCTCGGCGCGTAATTTCCCGCACGCCAATACGATCTGTAATCAAGACATTTCCATTGGAAAGCGGAGTGACACCCCATGGGCTGGTGCCCGGAAACGACCATAACTCGTTCCCATCGGAGTCATACTCCACCACCTTGTTCAGGTCCATATGCGCGACGAGAAGTGTGCCTCTATCCGTGAGCCGAGCGTGACGAAACTGTCCATGCGTACTGGACGGACGTTTCACGGCGAGAGGGAATTCCTTTTCGATAGCGTTTGTCGCGATATTGACTACCCGCACCACAGCGGGATCGCCATTCTGGATGTACAAAACCCGCTCTTTTCCTATCGGTATTGCCGTGTGGACCTCATGGCCGGCTGGTGCATCGTAATTCCAGACTACTGTCTTTTCCGGTGTAATTTCTGTCACGCCGAATTGATGCGTGAACAGCACGTTTCCGTTTGAAAGCATAACCGCGTCGCTAATTTCACCCTTGCCTGCGGGGTCTTCATAACTCCAGACGACCTTTCCCTGGCGCACGATAAAAATCTTGCGCGCCTGGGCCTCTCCCGCATAGAGGAAATCATGCTGCGCGAGACCTTTGCCTGGAAGTGGAGACGAAAGAAGAGTTTGACAGGCAGCACCATGTGCCACGCACGCACAGCAAACTCCCAAAAGACAAAAACGAACTATCAGGCTAAACATTGTTCCTCAATCCTCCATCTGTTTCGGCTTTGGCGACGCCACCTTTACGGTGTCCGATTTGTCGCTAACGCCATTCGTTCCTACTGCAATGATCGTGTAGGTGGCGGACTCGCCTCTTTCAGCGGCTGGTTCTGTGAACTTCCCGGTAATCAACCCTGCCGCAACCAGCTTCCACTCAGGCTCCAGCGTGCTCGTCCGCAATTCGCGGTAAACCCTGGCCCCTGGCACAACATCCCAGGATCGGCGGTCTTCGACCTTGTACACGTCGTTGAGCGTGTCCTGGAGGGCAGAGATGCCGACCGAAGCGGACCAGATGGCGGCAATGAGTCCAAATGTCAGCTTGCCGGAGCTGGCCGCAGCGGTCGTCTCATGGAACGTTGTCAGCACCGCGCCGAGGGCGTCCGTGGGAATCACCAGCGCAAGGTAGTCCAGAAGCCGGTAATAGAACTGGTGGGCTGACTGCGCGGCTAGACCCAGGATCGAACTGGCGCTGAAGAGTGTGGGAAAGAGGGCCAAAAGGAAGTAGAACCCGAGTTCGGCAGAGCGACCGAAAATTCGGTCGAGGAGCATGGAGTTCCAGGTGCGCGTCGCGATCACGCGGACGGGGACACCCCGCAGGCCCCAGAGCGAACGCAAGGGCCAACGAGACACGAACTCCCATTCACGTCTTTCAGAGCGGTTGAGTTGCGGACCGGGGTTGGCGTACGGGCCAGGAATAGATGATCCTCCACCGCCCAGATTGCGGGGTTCCGAACATGATGTTTGGTTGGATGCCGACTAGCACGCTTGCGACCGCACGGAGCGGTGGCGTAATCCGCGCCTTCTTGGCCGCCTCGCTCCTGTTGAAGGGAGCGCCACCTGTCTCAGATAGCAGGCAAGCTCCCCCTCAAACGCAAATCATCCCGCTGGGTTCAACTCGTTACCCGGCGCAGAACCACTGGGATGCTCTTAGGAAGATCCATCATGCCCCCAATGGAGGGATCGGAGCCGTCTGGCGCGGGGCCAATCACCGGGTGGTCTGGGGAGGTGTCTGCTGCTTTCGGCGCGGGCCTGTCCCAGGGCAGTTTGAAGGACCGCTGCAGCTCAATCCGATCACCCTTGACCGTGCCAATATAGGTGCTCGGCCCGACCATGAACCTAACCTGGTCGCCATTGATTTTTCCCTCAGTGATCGGCGCAGGTGCGTCGGAACCTCCAATGAAGCTGATGCCGGTTCCCTCAACGCTTCCGGTCACACTCCCCGCCGACTCATGGAGCGTATACACGGAATCCCCGCCGGCGATCATGTTCAGCAGCCAGTTCCCCTGAGGCGCGGGAACGGGACGCCAAAGTCCCGTGATCCCCGAGCCCGTGGGTACCTCGCGCTCCCACACCGCCACTTGCGGACGCAGTTCCACTGACTTGGCTGCAATCGTTGCGCTGGCCGAAGTGAGGCCCGGCGACGTCGCCGCAACGGTGATGCTTCCAACGCTCTTGCCCGACTGCACCAGGGCCATGCACAGGCCCCCGAAGGCCTTGCGCGAACTGCCCTTGTCCGGTTCCTGGTTGGTCGGGTCGCCGTTGCCTGTCCCTACCAGCTTGCCCTTGCCGGAAACGTTGAAAGTAATCGCGTTGTCCGTCACCGGAACCAGCCGGCCCTGTGCATCCTGCACTTCCACCGCGAACATCGCCACATCCTCGCCGTTCGCGTCAATCTCGGTCCGGTTGGCTCGCAGCACCAGCCTCGCCGCAGCGCCTGTCGTCTCGCGCTTCGTGCTCATCGCCAGCTTGCCGTCCTTGTAGCCCTTCGCCTCAATCGTCCCCGCTGCATAGCTCACGTTCCAGGCCAGGTGCGAGTCTTTCTTCATCTCCTTGGCGCCAAGGCTTTGGCCGTTCAGGAACAGCTCCACCTTGTCCATGTTCGAGTGGACCCACACCGCGATCACCTTGCCCTCGTAGCCTGCCCAGTTCCAGTGCGGAAACAGGTGAAGCACCGGATTCGAAGTCCACCACGACTGGTAGTAATAGAACGTGTCCTTGGGAAAGCCGCACGTGTCCAGAATGCCGTACTGCGAGCTGATGTTGGGCCAGCCATTCGGCGAAGGTTCCCCGCGATAGTCAAAGCCGGTCCACACAAACCCGCCGGACAGCCACTCCCGCGAGTTGCAGAAGCTCCACCACCCCTCCGCCGAAGCCCGTCCAGAGCTAGTGTAAGGATCGTAGGAACTCACAAATCCCTTGGAAGCATCCGTAATATAGATGCCGCGGGTTGACACCGCGCTCACCGTCTCCGTCCCCATCACAGGCCTGTCGGGATGTGCCTTGTGGAAGGCTTCCGCGCCGGGGTCCATGTAGTTGTAGCCAACCACGTCGCATACTTCCAGGCCCCCGGTTCCAATCGCTCCGGTCGGCGCAATCGACACAGGCCGCGACCCGTCCTGCTCGTTCGCAACCGCTTTCATCGCCGTCAGAATCCGCCTGCCCAACTCCGTGTTGGCCTGGCCCTCTTCATTGCCCATCGACCACATAAAAACACTCGGCCGGTTCCGGTCGCGCCGCACAAGGTTCGTAAACTGGCTCAGCCCTTCCGGGTTCGACGACATCATCCGCGTCTCGTCAAACACCAGAATCCCCAGCCGGTCGCACGCGTCCAGCAGCTCCGGGGTTGGCGGATTATGCGACGTCCGAATCGAGTTGCAGCCCATCTCCTTCAGCTTGGCCATGCGGTAGTACTGCACGGCGTCGGGCACTGCCGCGCCCAGCCCCGCGTGGTCTTGATGATTGCAGGTGCCCTTCAGCTTGATCTGCTTGCCATTCAGCAGAAATCCCCTTTCCGCGTCGAAAACCGCGCTGCGAATCCCGAACCTGGTCTCATACCGGTCCACAACCTCCCCACCCGCCTGGACTTCGGTCACCAATTTGTAGAGATTTCTCTCCTCGGTTGACCACAGCAGCGGCTGGCGCACCTTCACCTGTTGCTCAAACGTCTGGTCCTCGCCCACGGAAACAGGGGCGATCGGCGAAACATCCCGTCCAACCTGCTTGCCGGAGGGGTCCAGAATCGTGGAAACGATGCGAGCGTTCCGCGCACCCTTGCCGTGATTGCTGATCTCGGTGCGAATCGAGAGACCGGCTTCTCCCGTGCCGACTTCAGCCTTGACCAGCGTACCCCATTGCTTCACATGCACCGAGCCCGTCTCCACCAGCCATACATGCCGGTAGATTCCGGCGCCTTCGTAGAACCAGCCATCGCTCTCCGTGGCATCCACCCGCACCAGCAGCACATTCCGCCCACCAGGATTGGCGAAGTCCGTTACGTCGAACGTGAAAGGATCATACCCGCCGCTGTGACGGCCAATGTAGAACCCGTTGAACACCACCATGGATTCGCGATACGATCCGTCAAACTCAATCGTCAGGCGCTTGCCGGCGCTGGCTGCCGGCAACTCAAACACGCGGCGGTACCAGCCCACGCTGGTTGCGGGATAATTGCGGCCCAGCGGATAGAATCCCTTGCTGGAGAGACCAGGATCGTTCTGGAACGGAAGCTCGACAGCCCAGTCGTGGGGCAGATCCACAGCCGTCCAGTCCCCGTCGTCAAACGCGTTTCTCCCCGCCGGAATGAAGTTCCCGGTCTTCTGAAAGTTGCCCGCCGCGGCTGTGCCAAACCCGAAATCCTTGGTTGCGTCGTCGGCATTGCCCAGGTGAAAGCGCCAACCAAAGTCCAGCAGAAGACGCTGCCGGTCAGCGCCCGACTGAGCCGACTCGGGCGTCGGATACGCGGCCAAAGGCGCTACAGGTTCACTCACCGCCTGAATCGCTGCATGGAATGGGACCATATTCTGGGCAGCTGCCACTGCGGCTGGTGCAAGCAAACTCGTCTTGAGAAGATCGCGCCTTGAAAACGGTTTCATTCGTCCTCCTGGAATCGCCCCGGCATTCCCTTCAGCGCAGGGAATTTACCCCGCATCTGTCACCTGAAATCCTGAGCAAGCGGATTATACCCCCTGCACGCTCGCCTGCAACAGCCGCCGGAAATGCCTCTTCCCCCCCAGTTCACGCCATCGTGTGCTTCCGCGGCAACTGCGCTTCAATCGAGACGCCCTTCCCCGGAGAGCTCTCCAGGCTGAACTTCCCTCCCGATCGCTCAATTCGTTCCCGCATGCCCCGCAATCCAAAATGGTGATGCCGCTCCCGCTCCTTCGGATCGGCATCAAACCCGCACCCATCATCCACCACCCGGAGCGTCAGAAACTTCTGCTCATAGGCCAGCCGCACGTCAACCCGTGACGGCTTCCCGTGAAGCAGTGCGTTGAACACAGCTTCCCGGGCCACCATCAGCAGGTCGTGCGCAATCGGATAACTCAACGCAAATGGGGTCCCTGTCACGCTGGAATGCACCGGTGTCTGGAACTCCTTGCTCACGTGAGCTGTCATGCTTTCAATCTTCTCGTCGATGTCTCCTGCGCCGGTGTTCGACTGACGAAGATTCCAGATAGCCTCCCGCGCTTCATTGATCGTCGCGCGCAGCTGCGTACCGGCAAAATCAAGCAGTCCGGCATGATTCTCCGGGCCCTCCATCGATGCCGCCTCGATGATTGCAGAAACCCCCGTGCACCCCTGAATCACGGTGTCGTGCATCTCGCGGGCCAGTCGGCTGCGCTCTTCCAGCACAGCTTCAAACTTCGACCGAACCTGCCGGATGCGGTACCGATACGCCGCCAGCACCATCAGCGCCACTAGAATCGCGACAGCGGCGATGAACCACCAGGTGCGATAAAAATGCGGCTCCTGCACCACCTCCATCGCGGCTTCGCTCACCGCATCGGGATTGCCAACCTCAAACACCTGCACCCGGAAGCGGTAGGTGCCAGCGGGCAGGTTCGTATAGTCTGCCGTCCGTGCCGTCGTCGCCGGACTCCAGCTCTTGTCAAATCCGTCCAGTCTGTAGTGGAACCGCAATCCGTCCTGGGAGCGAAGCCGGATCGGGGCAAATCCAAACTCCAGCCGGCTGTTGCCCGGCCCCAGTACAATCGGGCCCGCCGTGCGCCAAGGCCGTCCATCCGCCAACGTCGCCTGCAGCTGCAGCGGAGGCGGCCCCAGCAGGGAGCGCTCTACCGGGAGTATGTGAATCGGACCTCGGCTCGACGGAAACCACACGTCCCCTTCGGCCGTGATGCACCCCGCCGGCTGCGTTCCCCCATAAATCTCCGTGTTCCCCTCCATCTCAAAAATAGAATGGAAAGTCAGCGCCAAGTGGCGAACAGGCGACTCCGCCTGCGCGTCCAGATCATGGCGGTTCACCAGCGAGATTCCATTCGGTCCGCTCATCCAGAAGTGACCCTCGCCATCCTCCAGAATCTGATAAATGGCATTGCTGGCCAGCCCGTCATCCACCGTAAAGTGCGCCAGCTTGCCCCCATGCAGCCGGTACAACCCGTTGTCGCGCGTGCCAAACCAAAGTGTCCCATCCGCGTCCTCGTCGATCGCCCACACCTTCATCTGGGCCAGCGACTTCGTCGCCACGTCGTTCAGAAACGTGCCACCACGCATGTGGCTCACGCCGCGATCCGTGCCTACCCACAGGTCTCCGCTCCTGTCGATCAGCAAGGCTCGCGTGCTCGGATACGAAAGCCCGTCCGCCACCAGGTACGCCTGCACGCTCTGTCGCTCGCCATCCAGAACAATGTGGTTCAGCCCGCCGTCCGTGGCCACCCACATGCTTCCATCCCTCGCCTGCGCAATGGCCCGGATAAAGTTGTTGGATAGAGTCGAAAAATGCGTCGTCTGCCCGCCCGCAATCCGGAAAAGACCATTCCCGTCCGTCCCCGCCCACAACGCTCCGCTACGGTCCCGGAAGACGTTCCGCACGTGAATCCCCTGCATCCCCGGCAACGTCTCAGGAACGAACACACCGTCCATCAAGTGAAAGAGAAGCGTGGACCCGATCCAGAACCTCCCGTCGCGATCCTGATAAATCGTCCCAAAATCCGAGTCGTTCTCCTTGGGCAGCGGAAGTACGCTCACCGGAGATCGCGTCAACCGCAGCATCCCCGTCTGCGTCCCTATCCAGAAGTTCTTCTCTCCGTCCGCAAAAAAATTCAGTACCGTGTTGCTGGGCAGCTGCGCCGGTGCGGTCATGTGCGTCAGCTTCCCCCCGCTGTACTGGAAGACCCCTTGCCCAATCGTTCCAATCCACAGCACTCCGTCAGGCGTCTGACGCAGAACCCGCACTGTGCTCGAAATCCCTTTGAACGGCACGAAATGGTCCTGCCCCGGTGGCATCCAGTCCAGCCCGGAAACCGTGCCCACCCACAGCGTTCCATCCTGCGTCTGCACAATGGATTTCACCATGTTCTCGCTCAACTGCGAGCCCAGCGAATACCCCTTGGCAACCATGTTCTCGATGCTCTCCAGCTTGAATCCACCCACCCACAGCCGCCCGCTGCGGTCCTGCTGGATCGAGTGCACGGATACCGCCGCAATCGCCGCTGTACCATCCACCCGGACAAACCGGTCTCCCTGGAACTGCATTAGCCCGTTATCTGTGCCTGCCCAGATCGTTCCCGCAGAGTCCTGGAACAGCGCCCGCACAAACTCGTTGCTCAGTCCATCCTTCGCCGTCCACGATCGAAATTCCCCATGCGCATAACGGGCAACCCCGCCCCCTTCGGTTCCAATCCACAGCGCGCCATCGCGCGAAACCATCAGGCAGAATATGCTGTTCTCGTGCAACAGCGGAGTATTCTCCCGGTCAAACAGCGTGAAGTGCGCTCCATCGAAACGAAGCAATCCACCCGTAGTCCCAACCCACAGATAGCCGTCCGTGGTCTGCGCAAACGCCTGCACTGTCTGCTCCGGCAATCCATCCGCAGCCTGCCAAACGTGCCGCGTGTACCCGGCAAACACCTGGGCGAGCACGGTGCCACAACCGGCAGCACACAGCATCAGCCATACGGCAATTGTCCCAAGCTTTCCCATCGCGGCACCCAGTATATCGTTAAGGTGCGCACCGCTCCCTTAATCCCCGCAACTCCATCACCCCAACACTGCGGCCATCTTCCTTCACTCCGACTTAAGTCGGATTTGCAAACCCTTCACGCGGAGTAGATTTGTCTCACTCCCTCGCTCGACTGCAACCCACGTGAGGAGAGAAACTGTGGTCTCTCCGGAGTCAATATCGATGGCCTGCCCAGGGCGCTTCCTCCAGCACAACGCACTTCTGCCGATCTTCCTCAACTGCGCGCCCGCCGTCGCTGCTCTCTGTCTCCTGATGCTTCCCTGCCTTTCATCGCATGCGCAAGCCGTTACGCCCATTCGCATTGACGCCAGTCAGCCCTACGCCCAGCCAGATCCCGCGCCCTATGACGGCGGCTCGCCCACCTCGCCTTCCGGCAGCACCATCGCCGTAAACAGCCGCTATCTCACCCGCGACGGCAAACCCTGGCTGCCCGTCATGGGCGAGTTTCACTTCTCTCGCTACCCCCAAAGCCAATGGGAAGAAGAACTCCTCAAGATGAAAGCCGCAGGCGTCGAAATCGTCGCCGCCTACGTCATCTGGATTCACCACGAAGAGATCGAAGGGCAATTCGACTGGCAGGGCCAGCGCAATCTCCGCGCCTTTGCCCAGCTCTGCGCCCGCCACGGAATGTACCTCGAACCCCGCATCGGCCCCTGGGATCACGCCGAGGTGCGCAACGGAGGCTTCCCGGACTGGCTCCTCAAACAGGGACCAACCCGCGTCAACAACCCCGCCTACCTCGCACACGTCAGCGCATGGTACGGCCAAATTGCCCAGCAACTCCAGGGACTGTTGTGGAAAGACGGTGGCCCGGTCATCGGCATTCAGCTCGAAAACGAGTACTCCTTGCGCGGCCCTGGCGCAGGCGAAGAACACATCCTCGCCCTCAAGAAACTCGCCCTCCAGAGCGGCCTCGACGTGCCCCTCTATCTCGTCACCGGCTGGGATAACGCGGCCGTACCACCGCGCGCCGTCATTCCCGTCTACGGCGGCTATCCTGACGCTCCGTGGGACGCATCCCTCACCATGCTGCCTCCCGCCGAGGTCTACACTTTTCGCTTCCACAGCCGCGTCACCGCCAATATGGGCGCAATGGGTGCAGCGTCGCCCACAAGTCCGCCGCCATCCGCCTCGCCGGACCTGCCCTACCTCACCGCCGAAGTCGGCGCCGGCATCCAGGACACCTACCATCGCCGCCCCGTCATCCAACCCGACGATATCGCAGCCATCTATCCCGTAATCCTCGGCTCCGGTGCCAATCTCTACGGCACGTACATGTTCCAGGGCGGAGAGAATCCAGAAGGAAAACTCTCCACTCTCCAGGAATCCCAGGCAACCGGATATCCCAACGATCTGCCCGTCAAGTCCTACGACTTTCAGGCGCCACTCGGCGAGTTCGGCGACGAACGCACCGCCTTCCGCAAGATGAAGGTCTTCCAGTACTTCCTCAACGATTTCGGCGATCTCCTCGCCCCCATGCTCGTTCACTCACCGGATCGCCAGCCCGCAAACCCACAGGATCTTTCCGTTCCCCGCGCCTCGGTCCGCTCCCACGAAGACTCCGGCTTCATCTTCCTCAACAACTATGTCCGTAACTACTCCATGCCCGCCAGACCCGCGGCACAGTTTCAAATCCGCCTGCCCGGCCTCACGCTCCAGGTTCCCAGCCACCCCGTCGACATCCCCTCCGGCGCCTATTTCATCTGGCCCTTCAACCTCCGCTCCGCCGGCGTCACCCTCCGCTACAGCACAGCGCAGGTGTTTACTCGAATCGACAACGGGGCGGAAACCACGCTCTACTTCATCGCCATTCCAGGCATCCAGCCTGAGTTCGCGCTGGACTCAAACACACTTCGTCACGTCGAGACATCAAGCGGTAAAACCACCCGCGACTCCGCCCTCACCATCGTCTCTGGCGTCAAACCCGGCGTCGACTCCTTCATCGACCTTACCGCTTCCGATGGCCGCAAAACCCGCCTCGTCCTCCTCACCGAACAGGAAGCCGAGAACGCCTGGAAGCTCCGCCTCGACCCAACCGCCGGCCCCCACGCCCAATACGACCATCTCCTCATAACTCCGCAGGACTTCTTCTCCGACCCCGACGCAACCCCTGACCGCATCTGGCTTCGCTCCCGCGCAACGCCCCGGTTCCACTTCACCATCACCCCTCCGACGGCCCTTTCCTTCAGCAGCACACTGCCCCTCACGCGCACCGCCGTAACGGCCCAGTCAGCCACTTTTCTCGCTCAGGCCCAGCCTCGCCTTCCAGTTCTCCAGGTCGCCAGCATCCGACCTGCCTCCGCCGCGCCTCCCGTCACCCTCGGCCCCGCTCCTTCCTGGCGACCCACCGGAGTCGCTCAAGCTCCCACCGATACAGCCTTCAACCGCGCAGCAAAATGGAAAATCACTCTCCCGCTCCAACCACTCAACGGGCTCAGCGAACTCTACCTCCAGGTGGACTATCAGGGAGACATCGCCCGCCTCTCCGCCAACAGCAAGCTCCTCGTCGACAACTTCTACAACGGCCAGCCCTGGTCCATCGGCCTCGCCAGGTTCCTCCACCCGGGCGTCAACTCCTTCGACCTCACCATCCTGCCCCTGCGCAAGGATGCGCCCATCTATCTCGAACTCGGCCAACATCCCGCCTTCACGCCTGCCGGCCAACTCGACCGCCTCGACCGCGTGCAACTCGTGCCGGAATACCAGCTCATCCTCAATCCCACTGCCGATAACTCCAGGTAGCTCACCCCTCCACTTGCTTCCGTCACATCGCCACGCCCGCCAGCCCCGGTCGGCGCTCGCGCAGGTGCACGCAACCCTGCAGTCCCATTCAAAACAGCATCCCATCCCCGCCCATAGGAATTATTTCCACCGATCCGACTTTGGTCGGATTCAAGTTGTATTCTCCCCGGACTAGTATCCGTTTCGAAGCTTCACGCTGATTTGTACGCACGCTGAAATGCAGGCGCGACTCAGCCAAATCACAGGAACCTGAAGACTCACCGCACGAACGGCTCGATATTTGTAAGTCCCATAGGAAGGTTGATCCATGAACAAGTCTGCCCGCATGATCGCAATCGGCATCGCCCTCACTCTGCTGCTGATATGCGGAACCACCGCAGCCAGGGCGCAAAGCAACTCCGCCACTCTCACTGGCACCGTTGTCGATCTCACCGGAGCCGTCATTCCGGGCGCAACCATCACCATCACCGATGAGGCCTCCGGCGTCATCCACACCACCATCAGCGATGGCCGCGGTGTCTTCTCCCTCGTCGGCATCCCCGTTGCTACCTATGACGTTGAGGTCGCCGCCGCCGGCTTCAGCACCCTCCAGCGCAAAGGCATCCCTGTTCATATCAACGATCAAATCGAGCTCAAGCGCATCACCCTGAAAGTAGCTGGAGAAAACGCCTCTGTCGTCGTTACCGCCGAGCCAACCGAACTCACCCCAACCGTCTCCGGCGAACTTAGCTACACCATCACCGACACCCAGATGCACGACATGAACCTCGAGGGCCGCAGCGCCATCGAGTTGCTCGGCCTCATCCCAGGCTCCGGCAACACCGGCAACTTCAACGGAACCTACTCAGGCGCAGCCGCCGGCTTTACCCAGAACGCCAGCGCCTTCACCGTCAACGGCAACCGCTTCGACCAGGTCTCCATCGTCAGCGACGGCGCAGCCGTCACCGATCTCAACACCGCCGGCGGCGCAGCCGTAACCCCCAACGTGGACATGATTGCTGAGTTGAAAGTCCAGTCCGCGGCCTACTCCGCTTCCGAACCCAACGGCCCCATCGTCGTCTCCACCGAGACCAAGTCAGGCGGCCGCGACCTGCACGGACTTGCGGAAATCACCGTGCGTCACCACGCCCTCAACGCCTCTGACTGGCAAGAGAAAGCCAATGGTCTCCCCCCGCCGCAAACCTCGCTTTTCTATCCCGCCTTCCAGCTCGGCGGCCCCGTAAAAATTCCCGGCGCACATAGCCTCGCCGGCAAACTCTTCTACTTTGCCGCAACAGAAATCTCCCAGCAGCACGTGGATCTCCTGCCACGCTCCTCCGCCGTTCCAACGGCCAACATGCGCACCGGCGACTTCAGCGACTCCGCATACCTCTCCGCGCTCTCCGGCCCCAGCAACAACTACCTCAACTGGATGGTCGGCAGCAACCCATGCAACAAGAATGAGTCCCTCTGTTCCGACTGGCACGGAATCCTCTCGCCCAGTGTCATTGACCCAGGCGGAAAAATCCTCCTCAACTCCCTGCCTCTTCCCAACGTCGATCCCGAAACCCACGGCGGCTTCAATCTCATCACCGATTACACCGTCTCTCAGCCGCGCAACCAGGAGACCATGAAGGTCGACTACGCCGCTTCAGACAACGTCCACGCCTACGTCCGCTTCAACCACGAAAACGAGAGCGTCCCTTCGCCCTACGGTCCATGGAACCAGTGGAATCAGACCCCGTATCCCGTATCGCAAACACAAAAGAATGCCTCCAACTCCCTCAACACAACCCTCACCAACGTCCTCAGCCCTTCGCTCACCAACGAGGCATCTCTCGGCTATACGCGATTCACGCTCCGCACCGTCATCGGCGACATCGCCTCTGTCTCGCGCACATCCCTCAATTACCCTTACGCAAATCTCTTCTCCACGCAGAACGACATTCTGCCCAATGTCTCCTTCGAAAAAAATCTCGGCGTCACCTATCTCGCGGGTGGCGAAGCGCCCGCCTATCTCGGCGCGCAAAACAGCTACTCCTTCAGCGAAGGCCTCACCAAACTCAAGGGAGTCAACCTCATCAAGGTCGGCTTCTTCTGGCAGATGGGCCGCTTCAACAACCGCACCACCGGCAACGACAACGGCTCTGTCGACACAGAAAACTACACCTCCGTTACCGGCAACGACTGGGCCGATCTGCTCCTCGGCTACACCTCAAACTTCAGTCAGTCCAGCTCCAACATCAAAGCCGCAATGCAGGCCAATCGCTTCGACTTCTACGCACAGGATGCCCTGAAGCTCAACTCCCACCTCAGCGTCAACTTCGGCCTCCGCGTCGATCACATCGGCTGGTGGTACGACCGCGGCGGACGCATCGCCATCTTCAATCCCTCCGCCTACGTTTCCACCTCCGCCTATACCGACTACACCGGCTTGCAATCGCATCTCACCAACTCCTCCGTGCCCATCTCCGGCTCCAAGCCCCTTGGCTTCCAGTGGGCCCCTTCGCTCGGCCTTGCCTATGACGTCACCGGCTCCGGCAAGACCGTCCTGCGCGGCGGTTTCGGAACCAACTACTACAACGACCCCGGCATCAACGCATACTCCGCCATCATGGCTCCGCCCAATTTCAAGGTCGTCAGTCTCTGGGCTGGCTCCACTCCCTACACCCTCAGCGGACTCTCTTCGCTTGATATCTCCACCACGCTCCCCACTGTCTGGGGAACCGCCAGCACAACCGACCATCGCGCCCCCGTCACCTACTCATGGAACCTCGCCGCATCCCATCTCTTCTGGGGCGCAAACAAAGTGGAAGCCAACTACGTTGGCAACTCAAGCCACAACCTCGTTGGCTACGGCATTCTCAACGCCGTCCCTGAAGGCAGCGAAACGGGCCCATACTACGGCACATGGTACGACCAGCAGTACCGCCCCTACGCCAACTACGGAGACATCTCCATCCACAAACACAACCTCAACTCCAGCTACAACGCCGCCCAACTTACCGTCACCCGGCAAAAGGGATGGCTCAGTTACTGGGGCAGCTACACATTCGGCAAAACTCTCGCTTATAACGCGGAAGACGCTTTCGATATGAAGCGCTGGTACGGCCCCGCTCCCTTCGATCGCAGCCAGATACTCAGCTTCTCCTACTACCTCAGCCTCCCCGAATTCAGCAAGAAGCACCTGGGCAACAGCAAAATCGGAAATGCTGCGCTCGACGGATGGCATTTCTCCGGTATCTTCCAGGCCATGACCGGAGGCCCCATCGGCAACAACTTCGGCTCAGAATATTCCGTCAACCAAAACACCATCGGCATCTGGGGCCCCGGCAACTACAGTTCCTTCGCGGACGGCACGCCCGATGAAGTTGCCGTACCCCGACTCACCTGCGACCCCCGCAAGGGACTCACAAAAAATCAGTACTTCAATCCAGCATGCTTCGCCGGCCCCACCCTGCTGAACAACGGAACCTATCGTCTCCCCTACATCCACGGCCCGGCCTACATCAACGACTCAACCGGCCTCTTCAAGACCTTCGCCATCACCGACAAGCGCAAGCTGGAAGTGCGCGCCGAAGTCTTCGACCTCTTCAATCATCCGTGGAACTGGTTCAAGGCCTACGATCCAAATATGTATATGGGCTTCGACTCCAACGGCAACATGACCAGCACCAACCCCGCCGGAACCATCGACAACAAAACTGGCCACAGAGAAATCTCCATGGCTGCAAAGTTCTACTTCTAGTCCACATCAGGAGTTGGATCCCGCATCCAACTCCTGATCCCCACCTCTGCAAGCAGCATCGCAACCCCTGGAGCCTCTTCGACTCGCCTCAAGCTTCTTCTCGATAGGAAATCCCAATGCGCATTGTCTACTGGCTCCTCCTTGCATGCTGCTTTGCTGCGCCCTGCGTGCAGTCAATGCAGGCGCAGAGTTACGCCATCGGTGCCGACGTCTCATTCCTCGCTAAATGTGAGCAGGATGGGCAGGTCTTCAAGGAGGCTGGCCAGCCACGGGACGTCTTGCAGATGCTCCGTCAGCACCACTACAACTGGGTGCGCCTGCGCGTCTTTCAAGACCCCTCCGCAAGCGCCGACAAACTTCCCAACAACCTTGACTACACGCTCGCGCTTGCCAAGCGAGCTCACGCAATGGGCTTTCATCTCCTGCTCGATCTCCATTACTCCGACACCTGGGCCGATCCCGGCCACCAGATCATCCCGGCAGCGTGGGCTCCCCTCAAACACAAGCAACTCGTGCAGCAGATCTCAAGCTACACACAGAATGTAATCGCCGCCTTCGTCCAGGCGGGTGTCATGCCAGACATGGTTCAGGTCGGCAACGAAATCACTCAGGGAATGCTTTGGCCCGACGGAAAACTCCCCGACAATTGGGACAACCTTGCCGATCTCCTCGATGCGGGCATTGCGGGCATCCAGGCGGGACGCGGGTCTGCGCCCATGCCGCGCATCATGATCCACATCGAACGCAGCGGCGACTACGACGCTGCCGTCTGGTTCTTCGATAACCTCATCGCCCATCATGTCCCCTTCGACGTCATGGGACTCTCTTACTACCCCTTCTGGCACGGAAACCTCGACAGGTTCCGCGCCAACCTCCATGACCTCGCGCTGCACTACAAGCATCCAATCATCGTCGCGGAAACTGCATATAATTGGACTCCGGAAGGCTCATCGGGAAAGAAGCTCGATTTCCCCGAGAGCCCGGAAGGCCAGAAAGCATTCCTCCAGGCCGTCAACGCAGCTGTCCACGCCATTCCAAATGGACTCGGAGCGGGCGTCTTCTGGTGGGAGCCGGCGGCGGAAGGCGATCTGAGAGAGCGCAGCTTTTTTGACAACGACGGCAACGCCCTCCCCGTCCTCTCGGCCTTCGATCCCACGGCTGCGCCATAGCTTCTCTGGCCGCGCAAAGTACCCCGTCAACTACTGGGATCAAGTCAAAGGATTGTCATGGAAAAGCAGATGCCCGCTAAGGAAGTCCCCAAGATTAAGGTCCTCGTGGTGGACGACCATCCCATCATGCGCTTTGGCATTGCCACCATCATCGACGCCACGCCGGACATGACAACAATCGCTCAGGCCGGTAGCGGCGAAGAGGCTATAGAACTCTTCGAGCAGCATCTTCCCGACATCACGCTCATGGATCTCCGGCTCCCCGGCATGAGTGGTGTCGATGCCATTCGCACCATCATCGCCCGCCATCGCAACGCCAGGTGCGTCGTGTTGACCACCTACGAAGGCGACGAGGATATTCATCAGGCCCTTGAAGCCGGAGCCCGCAGCTACATCATCAAGGGGATGCAATACAACGCACTCGTCAGTGCGCTGCGACGAGTCCATGCCGGCGGCAAGTTCCTTCCATCGCCCGTCTCCCGCGTCCTCTCCTCGCGCACTCCCAACTCCGATCTCAGCTCCCGCGAACGCGAAGTCCTCAAGCTCATCGTCAAAGGCATGAGCAACCGCGAAATAGCCGGCGAACTCGGCATCGCCGAGTCCACCGTCAAGTGCCATGTCGGTGTCATCTTCCTGCGCCTCAACGTCACAGATCGGACCCAGGCAGCCGTCGCCGCTCTGCAGCGCGGCCTCGCCCATCTGTAGCCAACCCGCCTCTCCACACTGACCACATGGTCTTTATCCTCCCGTCGCAAATCGCACTGTAGCCAACGCCGCTTCCCACTCCAGTCGCGCCTTCGCTTCAGACATCGCCGCCTCGGTCTGCTGCAGCTCCGCCTGGCTCAGTTCCACAATCGAGCTCAACCCCAGCCGATAACGCGTCTGCGCCAACTCCAGAGCCTTGCTTGCTTCCGCCAGCAGTTGCCCCGTCACGGTCATGCGCTCCCGCGCGGTCTCTGCACCAAGCCACGCCGTCCGCACATCCCGCGTAATCCGGTCGCGCAACTCCCGCGTCGCCTCGTCAGATGCGCGGGCGCGCAGAGCAGCCTCTGACGCCTCCGCCTGCAGGCGAAATCCGCTGAACAGCGGAACCTCTATATTGACCCCCGCAGCCCCGTACCAGGACGGCTGAAAATATGTGCTCGAACCCACCGGAATTGTCCCCACCACTCCCACTCCTGAAACGGTCGGCAGCAGTTGCGCACGCTCTGCCCGGCTCGTCCGCACATCCGCTGCGTGGCTCAATCCCAACCCCTGCAAATCCGGACGCTCCTGCATCGCCTGCGCCACCAGTGCCTCCGCTGTCTCCGGCAATTCCGCCTCCTCGCCGCCATCCTCGCTCACCAGTTGCCAGCCCCAGCTCGGCGCAGCTGTCCCCAGCACTTCTTCCAACTCTGCCATCGCGGAATCCGCCTGGTTGCGCGCGTCCAACCGCAGCAGCTTGGCCTCGGACAATCCCACATCGGCAAAGCTCAAATCCAACGTCGACTTCAGCTTGCTGGCAGCCAGCGCAGCTACCTGGTCTCGCACCGTCTGCCGCTCAGCCACTGTGCTCTCTGCCACACGCTCGCTCGCCTGCGCCTCCAGCGCTCCGTAATACGCCAGGTCGGCCGCCAGCACAATCTCTTCTCGGGTCGCCTGCGCCTCGGCATCGGATGCGCGTGCCCGAAGCGCCGCCGCCGCGGTCAGGTTGGTCGTCTTGCCAAAATCCGTAATCAGTTGCCGAAGCTCCAGCCCTGCGCCCACGTGGTTCAGCATGCGCGAGGCATCAATCGTCCCCGACGAAATCCGCGATCCCTCCTCCGCAGCCACTCCCGTCACATTCCCGTTCAGCGTTGGCAACAGATCCGCGCGCGCCTCCCGCGTTCGCTGCTTCTCAGCCAGCGCCAGCAACGTTGACACTCCGATCCGCGGATTGTTCTTCACTGCAATGTCCTCCGCCTCCTGCCGCGTCATTCGATTTCCGCTCGCTGCATCTGCTCCTGCAGTCCCCTGCACCTGGGCCACCAGCATGATCCGCGGCGCGGGCGCGGCCGGCAGCTCCTGCGCCGCTCCACGCCCTGCCGCCATCCCCGCGCCCATCAGCAACGCAATTGCCTTCCAACGCTTACCCATGTGCTTCCTCCTTGTGTGCTGCTTCATCCTTGCGATGCATCAACAGGTAAGCCGTCGGTACCAGGAACACCGTAACCACTCCAGAGACCGTCAGCCCGCCCAAAATCGCGCGGGCCAGCGGAGCATACTGTTCACTGCCAGGCTCCAGCGCCAGCGCCATCGGAATCAGACCCAGCACCGTCGCCAGAGAGGTCATCAGAATCGGCCGCAAACGCGCCTTGCACGCCTCGATAAGCGCCTCCTTCAACTCATATCCCTGCTTGCGCAGCGTTCCCGTAAACTCCACGATCAGAATGCTTCCGGAAACCACAATCCCGATCATCATGATCACGCCCATCAGCGACATCACATTCAGCGTTGTATTTGTCACCAGCAGAAAAAGAAGCGCCCCGGAAAGCCCCGGAGGAATCGCCAGCAGAATCAAAAACGGATCCGAGAACGAAGCAAACTGCGCCATCAGAATCAGATAAACAAGCACAATTGCCAGCACAATTCCGACCGCAAAGCTCTGGAAGGTGCTCTCCATATCTTTCACCGCACCGCCCATTGTCACCTTCACAGCTTTGCCATGCGGAGTCTCGTCAATCACCTTCGTCACAGCCGCGCTCACTCGCGAAAGATCTTCCGCCTTCGGCATCACATAGACATCAAAGCTCCGTCGCAACTGGTAGTGGTCCACTTCGGTCGGCGTGCGTATCTCCCGCAGGCTTGCCAGCGACTCCAGCGGCGTCGTCTCCGCAGCCCCAGGCGCGCGCAGTGGTATCTGCATCAGGTCCGTCAGTGTCTTGATCTGATCCTCCGGATACTGCACCGTCACCATGTAATTGTTGCCCGTCTTCGGATCCACCCAGAAGCTCGGCGCAATTTGCGAGTCCGAGGTCAACGCCGTAATCACATTGTCGATCGCAACCTTCGGCGTAATCCCCAGCAGCGCAGCGTGCTCACGGTCGATGTTCAACTCCAGACCCGGATAATCCATATCTTGCGGAATCAGCACATCGTCCACCGTCGGCAGCTTCCTCACCGCCGCAGCAATCTGGTTGGCATATGCAAAACCGTCGTCCATGTTCGCAGCACTCACACGCACATCAATCGGAGCAGGCTGTCCCTGGTTCACCACCGCATCCACAAGTCCGCCAGTCGAAAAATACGTCCCAACCTCGGGAAACTCGCTGCCAAATCGCTTCCGCAGCCGCTCCATATACACAAAACTGCTCGTCCGGTGGCCCTCCTTCAAACTCACCTGGATAAACCCCGTGTGCATCCCCGAATTCGTCGTATAAATCGCTGACAGATCCGGCGTGATGCCGATATTCGACACCAACATGTTCAGGTCCTTCGCGTTTACTACTTGGCGAATATCAGCTTCCATCCGCGCCACGTACTGGTCCGTCACCTCCAGCCGAGTCCCCGGCGGAGCCTTCACCTGCACCACGAACTGCCCTGGATCCGTGCGCGGAAAAAACGCTTTGCCCAGCAGCGGGTACAGCAGAAAGCTCAGAACAGTGAACACTGCAAATCCAGCCACCACCGCCACGGGACGCTCCAGACATCTTCCGATGCTTCGCTCGTACCCATGCTGCAGCCGCTCATACTGAGCATTGAAGCCCACCACGATGCGACGGAAAAGATTGCTCTTGCGCTCCGCAAGCGATGCTTCGTGCTCCGCTTCTGCAATCCCTTCTTCCAGCGCTGTCACGTTGTGTTCGTGATGCCCCGACAACCGGATAAATCGCGCGCAAAACAATGGCACCACCGTCATCGCCACCACGTAGGAGGCAAACATCGACAGCACAACCGCCAGCGCAAGCGCCGTAAACAAATACTTGCTCACTCCCGACAACAGGATCACAGGGAAGAAGACAATGCACGTCGCGCACGTGCCTGCCAGAACGGCAAGCTCAACCTCCTTGCCCCCCTTTTCCGCGGCCTCCACTGGGCTCTCGCCCATCTCCAGATGCCGGAAAATGTTCTCCAGCACCACCACCGAGTTGTCGATAAGCCGCGACAACGCCAGCGCAATGCCGCCCAGCACCATCGTGTTGATCGTGCTCGCTCCCATGGCGAGTGCAATGAATGCCGCCAGACATGAAATTGGAATCGACAGCAACACGGAGATCGTCGCACGCACGTTGCCAAGAAACAGAAGAATCATCAGCGCCGTAAGACACAACCCGATCGTGCCTTCGTTGATCACGTTCTTCACCGCAATCTTCACAAAAGCCGACTGGTCAAACACCACGGCTGTCTTCAACGCATCCGGAACATCCAGCAGATGCGCAGTGGCCTCTCGAACGCCGTTCACAATGCTGATCGTGTTCGAGCCGCCGCCTTGCTTCAGCACCGGAATATACACAGAGTGCTGCCCATCCACGCGCACAATGTTGGTCTGCAACTGCCCCGCATCCTGCGCCTTGCCCACATCGCCCACCAGCACGCTCGCCCCGCTTGCCGTCTTGATTGGCATCGCGTTGATCTGCTCCACTGCAGGTATCTGGCTATTCGCATACAGGTTGTAATCTCGCGTCCCAATCCGCACATCCCCAGCCGGAAGAATCAGGTTCGACGCATTCACTGAGTTCACAACATCCATCACCGAAAGCTGGTGCGCCTCCAGCTTGACCGGGTCAACGTAAACCTGTATCTGCCGGTACTTGCCCCCATACGGCTGTGGCACACTCGCACCCGGCACATTCGCCACCTGGTTGCGAACAGTAAACTGCGCCAAATCCTTCAACTGCGTCTCGTTCAGCCCTTCGCCCTTCAGCGTAATCAGGCATACCGGAAGGTTCGATGCATCAAACTTCAGCACCACTGGCGGCAGCGTCCCAGGCGGCAAACGCCGCAGGTTCGCCATCGCAAGATTTGAAATATTGCTCACCGCCGCATTGGCATCTGTGCCAGGCTGAAAATAAATCTTGATCAGGCTCACGCCCGGCAATGATCGCGACTCAATGTGATTGATCCCGCTGCCCAGAGTAAAAAATCGCTCGTAGCTGTTCGTGATATCGGCTTCAATCTGCTGCGGCGGCATTCCGTTGTAAAACGTAGCCACCACCACCACCGGAATATCAATCTCAGGAAACAGATCCACCGGCATCCGCGCCACCGTCGAAATTCCGAGGACCACCACCATCAGGCAAAACATCAAAATGAAAAACGGATACTTGATCGCAAAGGAAGACATTACTTGTTGTCCTCCTGCACGGCCTTCGGTACAAACGCCTCATGCGGCGCAACAACTTCTCCCTCGCGGAATCCGCTCTGCCCGGCCGTAATCACCCGCTCGCCTTCTTTCAGTCCGCTTGCAATCTCCACGCGATCTGCCGTCTCCATCCCCAGCGTCACCGCCCGCTTCTCGATGCGATTTCCGCCATCCACCACCAGCACGCTAGCCCCGTCTCCCTCACGCACCACCGCACCCGTCGGAACACTCAGCGCATCCGGCTTCTCTTCCAGCGCAATCCGCGTCTCCGCATACATCCCCGGGCTCAGCGTCAAATCCGGATTCGGCACATCCACTTCCGTCAGCATCGTGCGTGTGCTCGTATCCAGCGAACGCGCAAAGCGCACAATCTTTCCCGTGAACTCACGACCCGTCGCCTGCACGTGTACCTGCACACTGCCGCCCACTGCAATGTAGGGCACATCCGCCTCCGGCACAGGCATCCGCAATCGCAGCACATCGCTCTGCGCCAACCGCACCACTGGCATCGACTGCGTATCCGAGGTCGTTCCCGCCTGGATAAGCGAACCCGTATCCGCATACCGCATCGTCACCACCCCCTTGAACGGCGCCACAATGCGCGTGTAATCGCTCAGGTCCTGCACCCGATGCGTCTCCGCATTCGACACACTCAATTGCTGCTGCGTCGCTTGCCACCCTGACTTCGCTGCGGCCAGTTGAGCTTCCGCTTCATCGCTCCGCGCACGTGCATCTTCCAACTCCTGCTCGGCAATCAGGCCCGGCTGCGCTTTCGAAGCAGCCTCCAGCCTCTGCCACGCATCATGCAGCGCCGCATACGCGGATTTGCTCCGCTCAATCTCGCTCGACGCCTGCTCCACTTCCGCCTGGCTGTGCCGCACTCCCGCGCGCGTCCCCTCCAATTGCTCGCGAAGCTCCGGAACCTCCAGCGTCGCCAGCACCTCGCCAGCCGATACACGGTCCCCGATATCCACCCGTATCTCCCGGATGTACCCCGACACCTTCGCGTGAAGGTCCACTTCCTGGTACGCCTGGAACTGCCCGGCCACCGTCAGTGCATTCGTCAGCGCACCGCGAGTCACCGTCGTCACTGCAGCGCCCTGCAACTCACTCTTCGCCGCGTCCTTGTTCCTCGGCATAAAAAACAACACAACCGCGACCGCTATCACAGCGACCGCAGCAATCCAAATCCATCGCTTCCCTGACATTGACCCACCTATCGGCTCGTGCGCTTTATGGAATTTCGTGATCCCTGAGCACCGGTCAAATGTGGCCTGCCCGCGTTGGGAACACCACGCGAACCCCTCTCGCCCCACCTGACTCTGATGTGCTCTATGGGCAGTCTTCTGCCCTTCCCAGGAAACCGTTGCGCCGCTGCGTCTCCACAGTCGTGCGCATTCCGTCGTGTCTCAACTAGGAAAGAAAAGGAGGGGGTCGTGAAAACAGCTTTCGATTCGCAACAGGCTCACGCCATGGCCCGCGCTCAGCCACCGATTCAACCCGCCAAAGCTTTCGCGCCTCTGCGGTCGGCTCCGCCGGCACCACGTCCCACTTCAGCATCACTCGTGCCGGCAACTCACCCGCAGCAGGCGCCGCGTCCAGCGCAAATAACTTCAACTCGCGCCCCGTCAGCAGCTTGGCTGAGGGAACCTGGGCCCGTGCAGGCTCTGTTGCCCGATACAACGACATCTTGTATCCCGCTCCCCACGCCACAACGCTCACCGCCAGCAGCACAAGCATAAGCTTGGCGGCCGTCGCCGCGAATCGTCTCAGGGAGGTTGGCATCATGATCCGTCTGACCCGCAGCTAGAGCTGCTGTCCTTAGCTTTGACGAGCTCCGGCCCCAAAAGGTTGTATCCCCTTCCGGAACTGCTTCGAATACGCCTTCCCTCCAGCCCGGTCGGTCGTTACAGTTCTCGCCACAGCTCCAGCTCCGCCTCCTGCGGCGCATTCATCACCCGGCTCGCCACATCCAGCATCATCGTCGACCGCGTCTCCGCGTGATACTCCGGCCACGCCGGAAGGCCCACCGCACACGGTGCCTCGCCCTGCAGAAACGCTGCCCACGCCCCATGTACCTGCCCAGCCAGTGCAGCCTCTTCCGCCGCACTCCCATACTCCGTGTTTGGCTTGTCCCACACCAGCGCCAACTCCTCCCCGTGGAAGGCCTCTCCCTTGGACATCCCTCCGCTCCGCGCAAACTCCAGCTCGTACATCCAAACCTGCACGCCCGAGTTTGCTGCCGCATCCGCCACACGGATCGACGGCACCCAGTACTCCTCCGCCGTCGCCGCCCGCACTCTTCGCTGCTCCACCGCCATCTCCGGATAAATCAACCCGTAGCGCGCATATACCTTGCTGAAAGACTCCGCACTCATGTTTCCCAGGTCCGACGCTCCCGGGTCATGGCTCGGATGGGCGCCCAAAAACGCCGCGCTCTCGTCCCGGTTGGTCCCAATCAGCAGCCGCTTGCCCTTTGCAGATCCCGCCGCAATCGTCTTGATAGGCAACGCCGGAAACAGTGCTCCATCCAGCTCGCACCGCAGCGGAAAATGCTGCGGCCACGTCTCGTAGAACGCCACCTGCGTCTCCATCAACAGCCGCGCCGGCGCCGTCCTCAAATCCGCAAGCGTCCTTCCCGCACCGCCATCTCTCCACTGCTTTCCAAACCCCTCCCCAACGCTCTGCGCATTGCTCTTCGGCCAAATGCGCTCCGCTCCTCCGCTCTCTGAAATCATCCCCGAAAACAGCTTCTCAGCGCTCGGCACCCCCATCAGCAAATCCGTCAGCTTCGCCCCCGCCGACTCGCCTCCAATCGTCACCCGCGCCGAATCTCCTCCAAACGACTCGATATTCCTCTGCACCCAATCCAGCGCCATCATCAGGTCCCGCATCGCGTTGTTCGCCGATCCCGCGTACTCAGCTCCCAGCAGCGGCTCCAGATCCATAAATCCCAGCACCCCCAGCCGGTACGCCACCGTCACCACCACCATCCCACGCCGCGCAAATTCCGCGCCATCATACAGCGGCTCAAACGATGCCCCGCCCGTAAAACCGCCCCCGTGTATCCACACAAAAACAGGCAACCCCTTCGGCGCTCCATCTGGTGTCCAAACATTCAAATACAGGCAATCCTCACTCTGCGCAAACCCTCGTTCGCCTGGCTGCACCGCCGCCGCCGCAAACTGCGTAGCATCCCGCACCCCCGTCCACGCCTGCTTCGTCACAGGCGCTCGAAATCGCCCGCTCCCAACCGGAGCCTCGGCAAACGGCACCCCGCGAAACACCCGCACCGCACCCGACCGAACACCCGCCAGCCGTCCCAGCGGAGTCAGCAGCTCCACCTCAAGCTCCACGACGCCACCCTGCCCGAATAACGTACCCCCAGAAATCAAGGCACACCCCGCCAGCATCGCCTGGCGAACAAACCGTCTTCTGCTCATCCCAGCCATCTCAGTCATCTCTTTCCCTCCTCATCCAAATCCAAAGCCTGCATCCCCATTCCCTGCACGCACGCTCACCGCCCCGCCCATCTCAAAACCGGCACTTTTTCACCGTTCCAGCCTATCCCAATCCACATGTCCTCCACATCCGTACCGCATAGACCACACGGCAACGCCGGCCACATTTATACTTGTCCGTATACAGGTGACCAGGAACCATGTCCAAACGCGAATTCCAAACCGAAGTCAGTCAGCTCCTTCAACTCATCGTTCACTCCCTCTACTCTCATCCCGAAATCTTCCTCCGGGAACTCATCTCAAACGCCTCCGATGCGCTCGACAAGCTGCGCCATCTCACCGTCGCCGACGATGCCTACAAGTCCCTCGCCTTCACCCCCCGTATCGACCTTGAACTCGACGAAGAAAACAACACCCTCACCATCGCCGACACCGGCATCGGTATGAGCGAGGATGACCTCGTATCCAACCTCGGCACCATCGCCCGCTCCGGGACCAAAAACTTCCTCTCCCAGCTCTCCGGCGACGCCAAGCGCGACTCCAACCTCATCGGCCAGTTCGGCGTCGGCTTCTACAGCGCCTTCATGGTCGCCGACCGCATTGAAGTCACCTCCCGCAAGGCCGGCGAAGACCAGGCCTTCCGCTGGTCCAGCGACGGCAAAACCGGCTTCGATATCGAGCCCGCCGAGCGTTCCGCTGCCGGCACCACCGTCCTGCTCCACCTCAACGAGGACGGCAAGCAATACGCCAACAGCTGGCGTCTCCAGGAACTCGTCAAGAAATACTCCAACCACATCGCCTTCCCCATCTTCCTCACCTATGACAAAAGCGAGTGGAACCCCGACCAAAAGAAGTCCATCAAGACCCGCACCACCGAGCAGGTCAACGTCGCCAGTGCTCTCTGGCGTCGTCCCAAGGCCGACATCTCCGATCAGGACTACAAGGACTTCTACCAGTCCATCACCGGCGACTCCCAGGACCCGCTCTTCTGGCTGCACACCCGCGCCGAGGGCTCCCTCGAATACACCACCCTCTTCTTCGTTCCCTCCAAGGCCCCGCTCGACCTCTATCAGGCCGACTACAAAGTCGGCGTCAAGCTCTACGTCAAGCGCGTCTTCATCATGGACGATGCCCGCGAGCTCCTTCCCCAGTACCTTCGCTTCCTCCGCGGCGTCATCGACAGTGAAGATCTTCCCCTCAACGTCAGCCGCGAAATCCTCCAGCAGAATCGCGTCCTCTCCAGCATCCGCACCGCCAGCGTCAAAAAGTTCCTCGCCGAGCTGAAGACCATCGCAACCAATCAGCCGGAACTCTACCTGCGCTTCATCACCGAGTACAACCGCCCCCTCAAGGAAGGCCTCTACGGCGACTTCTCCAACCGCGAAACCCTGCTCGATCTCGTCCGCTTCAAGTCCACCAAAGCGGAAGGCCTCACCAGCCTCGCCGACGTGCAATCCCGCATGAAGGAAGGCCAGAAAAGCATCTACTACATCACCGGCGCGCAGGAGTCGCTGCTCCGCACCTCGCCCCTGCTTGAGATCTATCGCAAGAAAGATCTCGAAGTCCTCATCCTCGACGACGACATCGACGAAATCGTCTTCTCCGGCATCGAGAAATATGGTGACATAGACCTCAAGGCAATCAACAAGGCCTCCGCCGGCGATGACCTCAAGGACGAAGCGGAGCCCGACAAGAGCGAAGAACTCAAGCCCCTCCTCGAAAAGCTCAAGGCCACCCTCGGCGATCGCGTCAAGGATGTGCGCGCATCCGTCCGCCTCGCCGACAGCCCCTCCTGCATCGTCACCGATGAAGAAGAGCCATCCCTGCAGATGCAGCAGATGCTCCGCGCCATGGGCGAGAAAAACATCCCCTCGCCCAAGCCCACTCTCGAAATCAATCCCGATCACGAGATAGTGAAGAAGCTGCTGCACCACGCGCCCGACGCCATCGCCGAAGACGCAGCCTGGCTGCTCCTCGATCAGGCTCTGCTCATGGAAGGCGTCCAGCTCAAAGACCCGGCAGCCTTCGTCCAGCGCCTCAACCGCGTCCTCAACCTCTCCATCTAGCGCACATCCACGCGTACGCAAAATTGCGCAAAAACAAAATGGGCTGCCCCAACCGGGACAGCCCATTTCTCTCTCACCGCACGCTTCTTAAACCCACTCCCCCGCGCGCATCAGCGGCTCCGCAGCGCCCGTCGCCGTGATTCCGTCAATGTCCAGCTCGCCCGACCCAATCATCCAGTCCACATGGATCAGGCTGTCGTTCGCGCCCTTCGCGGCCAACTCTTCCGGCGTCAGTTTCTCCCCATCGCGAATGCACGACGTGTACGCCTGTCCCAGCGCAATATGCGACGCGGCATTTTCGTCAAACAGCGTGTTGAGAAACAGCAATCCGCTGTGCGCAATCGGCGACGAGTGCGGCACCAGTGCCACTTCTCCCAGCCGCCGCGCGCCCTCATCGGTGGCAATCAGCTTCTGCAGCACTTCCTGCCCCTTGCTCGCGCGCGCCTCCACAATCCGCCCCTTCTCAAACCGCACCTGGATTCCCTCAATCATCGTCCCTTGGTGCGACAGCGGCTTGGTCGCCGTCACAGTTCCATCGGCGCGATCCTTGTGCGGCGTCGTAAATACTTCCTCCGTCGGCATATTCGGAATGCAGTACACGCCATTGCCCGCCGTCGTTCCGCCACCCATCCACTCGTGGTCGTCCGCCAGCCCCAACCGGAAATCCGTCCCCGGCCCGCGGTACTGCAACGCCGAGTACCGCTTCTCGTTCAGAAGCTTCGCTCGCTCCTGCAAGCTCGCATCGTGCGCCTTCCACGCCCCAACAGGATCGTCCAAATCCACCCGCGTCGTCCTGAAAATCGCATCCCACAGCTTCGCCAGCGCACCCGCCGGCGCATCGTTCGGAAACACCGCCGTAGCCCACGCCGGTGTCGCGCTCGCCACAATCGTCCAGTTGATCTCGTGCCGCGTAATCAGCTCAAGCGCTGGCCTGTACGCCACGGAAACCGCACGATTCGCGCGGCTCACCTTCCCCGCGTCTTCCTTCGCCAGCAACGACGGATTTCCCCCCGTAATCGCCAGCCGCGCCGCCCCGCTCTTGAACGCCGCGCCCATCCCCTCATACAGCCACTTCGCAGCTTGGTCAAAGCTGCCATCGGTGGCATACCGGTAGCGCATCAGCGCCGCCGCATCGTCGCTGTACAGCACCGTAACCAGCGAAGCTCCCGCCCGATACGCCTGCTCCGTAATCCGCCGCGCCAAGGGAACCGCATCCAGTGACGCGGTCATCACCAGCTCCTGCCCGCCGCGCAAACCCAGCCCAACCCGCACCGCAACCACTGCCAGCAAATCCAGGTTCTCTTCGTGTGTCCGTGTCTCTCCAGCCATCGCGCTACTCCCCTGTCCGCAGCTGTCCTGCGGCGTCCATCGTCATGGCCATCCGGCGTATCGCCGCCGCGCTGCCATCCCCACAATTCTAGTTCCTGCCCCCAGGAACAGACGCAGAGCCCCCGCCCGCGATAAACTTGTAAAGGATTTGGAGCAGTGCCATGAGTGATGGTCGCGAAGAACGCGAAGAACGCGAAAAGCGCCGCGAACAGGAAGAACGCGAAAACCGCGAAGACCGCCTTGACAGGGATCAGCTTGACCAGTGGGAGCCGGAGCGCAGGGAATCCTGACCCGCAACTCCCTGCCTCACGCCAAGTTCAATCGCAGCCCGTAGCTAGGAGCGCGAAACCCCGCCGCCAGAAATGGAATCAACTCGCGCACCAGATTCTCCACTTCCAGCGGATTGCACCGCCCTTCCGAGAACCCTGTGATCCGTTCCGGCCCTAGCGCCGTGTAGTTAATCGTCCCCATCATAAAGTGGAAACGCCACAGCACGTCCTCGCAGCTAAGCCCCGGCAGGCACCTCTGCAGCGCGTCCACAAACACCTCGCACGACCGGCCAAACTCCTCCGCCACCACCGCCTCCAACATCGCGGAACTCTCCGCGGCAAGCAGCGCTCGCAAGCGTGTAAACTCCCTCAGCCCGTTGGCATTCGTCGTAGTCGCCAGTGCCGGCCGAACAAACGATTCCAGCACTTCCTCCAGCGCCGCTACGCGTCCCCCCGTCTGGTACATTTCCAGCAGACGCAGTCGCTCCGCGTGCATCGGACCTGCGTGCCGGCGATACACCTCCTGCAACAGCCCTTCCTTGCTGCGAAAGTAGTACCCAACCAGCGCCGAATTCACCCCCGCGTGATTGGCAATGTCGCGCACCGTCACCCGGTCCACCCCATACGCGGCAAACAGATGCAACGCTGCAACAAACAGCTTCTCGCGGGAGTCCAATACGATGTTCAGCGGAGTTGTGTATGTCAGGCCGCTCTTGCGCCTCTGCCTGGGACTGCGTGTCTCACGAGCAACTACCATGGTGACCTCTGTCCTGTACCAAAACCACCCCGGAAACTCCGCCTTCGCTTCGTTGCGGGGGGCATCTGTGTCACCGCAGGTTAGTCAGCGCCCGTGCCATGGGCGCGTCCCAGCGGATCGTCGTTCAATAACCTGCCTGGATATGGGCCCATACATCAAACCATAGGACAGGCGTTGGACGTATGCCACTCTTCGTACAGTAAAGTCTCTGATCAGCGCACAGACCTTTACCAGGGAGAGATACCCGAGCCCGCCCGAAAAGCTAACTCGGCCGACCCTGTCCCCTCTTCCGCTCAAAGAGTGCTGGGTAGTGGCAAAACCCACCTCAGCGTTTCAACCTTTTTTCAGATTTTTCGCCACTCCCCACCCCCGGTGTCCCACAAAAGGCAAACCCCGCCCCACCGCCCCAAATCAACACTCGCCCCACCCACCCTCCGCCCCAACCCCCCATCACGATATACTTGGGCTTTGACAATCACCCGTGGACACTGAGGGACCGATGAGCACAAATGTCACAATCGATGAGGTTGCCCGCGTCGCCGAACTCGCCAATCTGGATCTGGCAGCCGACGAAGCACCCCGCATGCAGCGGGATCTGAACGCCATCCTGGAGTACGTCGCCCAGCTAGGCCAGCTTGACACTCGCGGCATCGAGCCCATGGCCCAGGTCAGCGACCTCCTCGACTCCGTCGTTGACTCCGGCCACGGAGACACCCTCCGCCCAGACGTTCTCAAACCCTCCGTGGATCGCGCCAAAGTCATGCGCTCCGCCCCGGATACCGACGGCGCTTTCTTCAAAACTCCCAAGGTCATCGAGCGCTAAAATGAGACCGCTCGATTCGGGAGTCAACCGGATGACGATTGGGTGCCCCCGGTCCGGGGTCCCCACGGACAGGTCTTCATCCGTGGAGTGGAGTTCCCTCGCCTGTGGGGACCGGGGAGATCCCAAATCCATAGGGTCACGGTACTAACCAGGCCGCCCAAAGGCCAAAACGCAAGGATTGCCAGAGTTATGACGAACATTCGAGTCAGTACGGAAAACCTCGTAGAAAAGCCCCTCCCCATCGCCCAGCTGCGCGCCAGCATCCTCGCCGGCGATACCAAGGCCGTTGATCTCGCCGAGCAGTACTACAGCCGCATCGCGACCCACAATCCCCTGCTCAACGTCTATCTCTCCCTCACCCGCAATCGCGCCCTCGCCCAGGCCGCGTCGGTCGACGAGGCCGCCGCGAAAGGCGTGTCCCTCGGCCCCCTCGCCGGCATCCCCATCGGCATCAAAGACGTCCTCACCATGCAGGGTGCCCCCGCCACCGCCGGCTCCAAAATCCTTCAGGGCTACCTGCCCCCCTACGACGCCACCAGCGTCCGCAAGCTTGAAGCCGCCGGCGCCGTCCTCCTCGGCAAAATCAACTGCGACGAGTTCGCCATGGGCTCCTCCAACGAAAACTCCGCCTACGGCCCCGTCCGCAACCCCGTCGACACCGACCGCGTCCCCGGCGGCTCCTCCGGTGGATCCGCCGCCGCCGTCGCCGCCAACCTCGCCGTAGCCACCCTCGGTACGGATACCGGCGGCTCCATCCGCCAGCCCGCCAGCTTCTGCGGCGTCGTCGGCGTTCTCCCCACCTACGGCCGCGTCTCCCGCTACGGACTCATCGCCTTCGCCAGCTCCCTTGACCGCGTCGGCCCCTTCGCCGCCAACGTCCGCGACGCCGCGGAAATCCTCGGCGTCCTCGCCGGACACGACCCTTCCGACGCTACCAGCTCTCGCCTCCCCGTCCCCAACTACGCCGCCGACAGCGATCAGGACGTCAAAGGCCTCCGCATCGGCATCCCCGAGGAGTACTTCGCCGAGGGCCTCGAACCGGAAGTCCGCGCCGCCATCGAATCCGGCATCGACTCCCTACGCGCCGCCGGCTGCGAAATCAAGAAGATCTCCCTCCGCCACACCGCCTACGCCATCCCCACCTACTACATCGTGGCAACCGCCGAGGCCAGCGCCAACCTCGCCCGCTTTGACGGCGTCCGTTTCGGCTACCGCTCGCCCCGCTCCACCAATCTCTCCTCCATGTACCGCCTCAGCCGCGAAGAGGGCTTCGGCCCCGAGGTCAAGCGCCGCATCCTCCTCGGCACCTACGCCCTCAGCGCCGGATACTACGACGCCTACTACAAAAAGGCCCAGCAGGTCCGCCGCATCCTCGCCGAAGAGTTCCTCACCGCCTTCCACGGCGTCGACGCCATCGTCACCCCCACCTCTCCCATCCCGGCCTTCAAGCTCGGCGAAAAGTCCGACGATCCCCTCGCCATGTATCTTGCGGATATCTATACAGTTACCGCCTCCCTCGCCGGCATCTGCGGCGTCACCGTCCCCTGCGGCGCCACCGCCGCCGGCCTCCCCGTCGGCATGCAGGTCCTCGGACCCCACTTCGGCGAATCCACCGCCTTCCGCGTAGCCCGCGCCGTCGAAGCGGCGCAATAAGCCGCCGCTTCTTGGCTTTTCCCCTCACTCGGCGTACCATCGGCTGCAAATGAAATCCCCCATCGTTGCCCTTCTCCTGCTGGCCACCGCCTGCGCAGCCGCCGCGCCCCGCAAGCCGCACACCGTCGCCCTCGGCCCCATCCGCCAGGTCGCCTACTCCCAGGCCGGCGACCCTGCCGGAGCGGCCCCCGACGAGAAATCCCTCCGCACACGGCCCCTCATCGTTGACGGCCGCATCGTCGAATGGACCACCGGCGACATGCACGACGTCACCGATCGCAGCTTCGTCGTCCGCCGCGCCCTCAAAATCAACGACGCCCTCCCCGGCGACAAATCGACCGCCTCCCACTGGGTCTGGCAGCGCGGCCCATGGCTCATGGTTGACCGCGTCACCGGCCACGTCACCGCCCTCAAACTCCCCGACTACGACCCCGCCGCCAGCCAGGTCTCCTGGTTTCGCGATTACGCCGCCTACTGCGGAGTCACCCCCACCGGCAAATCCCTCTACGCCGTCGTCGCCCAAATCGCCCAGCACAAGCCGCTTATCGCCAAGAAACTCTTCGCCTGGGATCCCGAAAACCATCCCAACCCCGTCTGCGCCCTCCCCGACTGGCAGCGCGACCCCATGCGCGTCACCTTCCATCCCGCCGGCAAAGACCCCGTCAGCTACGACGTCGTCGGCAACTCCGCCATCCTGGTCGAAGACAACGAAGACGACCCCGACCCGCCAAAACAGTAAAATGCACCCCAGGGAGTTGTTCCTCCCGTGAGGTGCTCCAGTGGAATCATTCGACGATCTCCTCCTCCAGGCTGAGGCAGCCCACGGTCACCTCTGCGCCGGGCAAATCCTCGGCGTCCGCATGGCCATCCTCGCCTGCCGCCTCCTCCACGTCGACGATCCCCGCGGCGCAGACCGCAAAACCCTCGTCACCTGGGTCGAAATCGACCGCTGCGCCACCGACGCCATCGGCCTTGTAACCGGCTGCAAACTAGGCCGTCGCGCCCTCAAATTCCGCGACTGGGGCAAAATGGCCGCCACCTTCCTCAACCTCACCACCGGCCTGGCCGTTCGCATCGTCGCCCTCGAAACCTCCCGCGACCTCGCCCGCCTGCGCTTCCCCGCAGTCGAAAACAAGTCCCTCCAGCAGCAGCTCGCCTACCGCGAACTGACAGACGAAGAACTCTTCCACTCTCAATGGGTTACCGTCGATCTCCCGGCTACCGAAATCCCCGGCTTCAAAGGCCCCCGCGTCACCTGCGCCCAGTGCGGAGAGGGCATCAACTTCAGCCGCTACGTCACGCGCCCAGGCCCCGGCGGCCAGCCAACTCTCCTCTGCCTCACCTGCGCCGACCCCACCCTCCGCTACTGGCGTCTCGTCGGCGAAGCCTGAGCCTTCAGCCCCTCCACATAGTCCCGCCACTCCCCGGCCAGCGCCTTCCACTGCTCCGCCGTCGGCGCTTCCTGCGTTGACTCAGTCCGGCTCACAAAATACAGCGCTGGAACCCCGATCGACGGCTGTGCCTGCATATACGCCCACCAGTCCCGCAGCGTCGTCGAAGACGCATTGTCCGTATCCACAAGCGGCCATCCCGTAATATTCGCGACCCGCGCCCGCACCCGCATCATCTCCGGCACATGCCGGCTGCCATACCAGATGTCGTTCAACCGGATCAGGTCGCTCGACTCCCGAAACAGCGCGTTCACCGTCTGCGTCTCCACCATCGCTTCCGGCTTCGCCGCGTGCGCCTCGCTCCACAATATCCACTGGAACCGCCTCACCCACTCAATTCCCACCGCCGGCCCGGGCAGCGGCAGCCCCGCCACCGCCGGAGCACCTACCCAGTCTTCCTTGAATCCATCCACGCCCACGTCCGCCACCAGGTGCCGTATCCGCGGCCGCAGATACGCCTCATACGCCGCGCTCCCCACGTCCGCCGTCACGCACTTGCCTCCGGCCATCACACACAGCTCCCGCGGCAGCCCGTCCGTCTCCGCCACCGGAACCCAAAGCAGCACATGCCGCCCTTTTGCATGTTGCGCCGCCACAAATCCAGCCATATCCGGCCACTTCTGCTTGTCTACCTCAAACGTGCCGTAGTTTTTCTGCCACTTGTCGTCAATCACCACCGTACCCACCGGCAAGCCCCGCTCCTCCAGCGTCGCGATCCACTTCTCGTAGTTCGCCTGAGTCGCCATCGTGTTCGGCGCCTTCCCAAATGGAGCCGTCTCCACCGTCTGCTCCGCCCACCCGCAAAAAATCGGCAGATGGTGCCATGCCGCGTCCGTCTGCGCCGCCTTCGTCGCAAACCCCCGCTCGTCCAGCCACTCCGTGTACTCCGTCAGCGCGTCCAGCGGATCTCGCGAAAATGTCATCTCCATCACCGGCGACGCAAACTCCCCGTCAATCGCCTTGTAACCCATGTAATCTACAAAAAAGGATGCCCCCGCATACCGCGAACCCGTGTATTCCAGGGCAGGGAACTGGTACTCCCCGGGATTCGTCCCCACCCCCACTCCAACCCAGTTCCCGTCCGCATGAAACGCCAGAAACAGCGGCGGCGGCGCAAATATCCCCGTAATCCGCTCCGGCCGGAAATCCTCCTCCGACTGCGCTTCCCGCCCCACGCTGAAACCCAGTATCTGCGGCATCGCAATGTTGAACTCATACTGGTTGGCGTGGTTCGGGCTCGGCGAAAAATACCGGTCCGCATACACCGTCGCATCCCACAGGTGCCCCTCCGTCGTTCCGTTGTCCCACCGGTTCGACACCCCATTCGCCAGGAAATAGGCCCTCCCCAGCTTCCCCTTGCCCCTCGCAAATTGCTGAAATTCAATCCGTCCCGGCAAAAACCGCCACAAGAACCGCCGCCCGCTCCACAGGCTGCTCGTCGCCGTCGCCCTCAACTCCCACCCATCCCCCGCCTTGCTCAGGCCGTAGTGGATCTCCGTCAGCCGCTCCTGCTCGGTCGCTGAAGAAAGCCCAGACACCACCGGAACCACAAACACCGGAGCATGCTCCACCTTTACCGTGATCCGTGGCGACCCTCCCGGTTCAATTTCAGCCGAGTACTCCGCCATCGTCACCACTGCGGCGGACCCAGCAACGCCCTCTTCGACTGCGGCTTGGGCGCATCCACACACACCGCACACAGCGATCGACCCGATTCCAACCCAAAAGAAACGCGCACAGAAAGAGGGCATTTGGAGACCTTTCCACTCAGATTCCTTCGAATCCTACGGATACTCGGCAATCCCTGTCCATCCATTCCTCACGCGTTGCGTCCCCGCCGTTGCTCCACGTGCCAGTGCCAAAGCACCCAAACCAGAAAAGCCACCGCCGCCCCAGACGCCAACAACAGAAGCAACCCACCAATCTCCATAAGCCCCTCCCGGCCCCGGGCTGCATCAGCCCAACGCCTCATCCCCCAGCAGAGACCGCTCGGCATCAGCGCAGCGCATGGCTTTCATCAGGATTATGTAAAGATCCGCTCCCTCCGCAGCCCCTACCGCCCTCCACCCAGACGCTCTGGCTCGCACAGCAGCCGCTCCAGCCCGCCCGAAATCCCCCGAAGTGCTCCTTTGCCCATTTTTCTTGCCCTCCCAAGCTCCCTCCCCAAGTCAACTGTCCCGCCAGTTTGCTAGACTGATTGCGACGCTCTGCGCAGGCAGAGCCCCACTTGTTTCCGTGGGCGGCCCGCCCGGCCGGCGTCAGGCAAGGCAGCAGTGTCGAACAGGAAGCAGAGGACAGTCAGGCAGACAGCGGTGCTTTCCAGGCGCTACGTGGGGTCAAACGGCCTCCACCCGCTCCCGGATATCAATGCAACCCAAGCGTTTGCCTCAACCACCTCGCGCATGGCTACCGCCCCTGGGCAGGCGGACCATTCCCGGAGACCAAAACTACTGGCATTCCACCTGCTCCCTTGGAGTTCGTGTGTGTGCGCTACCCTGGGCACTCAAGCCAGGCAGGCAGGAAAAGGATCGAAGTGCTGACTACGGTTGCAGTTTTTGCAGGTGGTTTCTTTGGCGGACAGAGCGGCGGCGGCATCTCGCTGCTTCTGCCACTGTTGATGATCGGTGTCGTCTACTTTATGATGATCCGACCCCAGCAGAGAAAGCAGAAAGTCTGGAACGAAATGCTGGCCCAGATGAAAACCGGCGACAAAATCACCACGGTGGGCGGTATTCGCGGCACCATTCTCAGCATCAAGGACGATTCGCTCATCTTGCGCGTCGCTCCCGATGGCATCAAGATTGAGGTAGTGAAGAGCGCAATTGCAGCCGTCACCACCCAGGAAGAAGGCAAGTAGCCCCAGCGGGATTTCCCGACCGGCTTTGACTAGATCACCATGAAGAAAAACCTCAGAAACAAAATCGCTCTCATCATTGGCATCCTCCTGGTCTTCCTCTATGGAACCTTTTTCGGCTTCGATGCGCCGAAATTTGGCGCCGGAGAGTCCCTGACCAAGCAGCTCACCGAGCACATTCACCTCGGACTCGATCTGCGCGGGGGCGCACACCTCATCCTCCAGGTTCAGGTTAAGGATGCCGTCAATGCGGAAACCGACAACACCGTCGCCCGCATCAATCAGGACTTCCAGACCGCCAAGCTCACCCTCGGCAACGTCCTGAAGCCAAACCCCGATGCCCCCCAGACCATCCAAATCACCGGCACGGACCCCGCCCATGCCACGGAGGTGCGTGACGAACTCACCACCCGCTATGGCACCGAGTACGACATTCACTCGGGCGGCGACAACAGCTGGACCCTCACCATAAAGCCAACCGCCCTCACCGAGCTCGAAACCAAAACCGTCGATCAGTCCATTGAGACCATCCGCGACCGCGTCGACAAGCTTGGTGTCAGCGAGCCCGTCATCCAGAAGTACGGCCTCGGCGAAAACCAGATCCTCGTCGAACTCCCCGGCATCGACAACCTCGACCAGGTCAAGGACATTATCCAGTCCACTTCCCGCCTTGAAGTGCATGAGGTTGCCGGCAGCAGCGGTTCCGGCTTCGCCAGCGAAGCGGAAGCACTCGCAAGCGTCGGTGGCCAACTCCCTCCTGACGAGGAAATGCTCCACGGCGACGGACAGGGTGCTGTCTCTGACAGTGCCGACCATGTCTACATCGTCAAGCGCGTCTCCATCGTCGGCGGCAAGGACTTCCGCGATGCTTCCGCCATCGGCGCCAACGAAACCGGCCGCCAGGGCGTCAACTTCGTCCTTACCAACGCAGGCGGCGAGCGCTTCTACGACTACACCTCCGCCCACGTCGGCTCCTACATGGCCATCACCCTCGGAGACCGCGTCAAGAATGTTGCGGTCATCAAGTCCGCCATCCGCGACCAGGGACAGATCGAGGGCCAGTTCTCCAAAGACCAGATCGATGCCCTCAGCTTCACCCTCCGCACCGGCGCTCTGCCCGCCACCATTATCCCCATTGAGCAGCGCACCGTCGGTGCCTCGCTCGGCGCGGACTCCATCCGCCAGGGTGTCATCGCCGCTATCGTGGGAATGGTCGCCGTCCTGGCCTTCATGCTCTTCTACTATCGCGGATCGGGCATCAATGCGGATCTCGCTTTGATCCTCAACCTCGTCATCCTCCTCGGCTTCATGGGCTTCTCCCACGCCACGCTCACCCTGCCAGGCATCGCCGGCATCATCCTCACTATCGGTATGGGCGTCGACTCAAACGTGCTCATCTTCGAGCGCATACGGGAAGAGCTCAGGGCAGGCAAAGGCTCCGCGCAGGCCGTCGAGCAAGGTTTTGCTCACGCCTGGGTCACCATCGTCGACACGCACGTCACCACCATCGTTTCAGCAGCCATCCTCTTCATCTTCGGCACCGGCCCGGTCAAGGGCTTCGCGACCACACTGGTCTTCGGTCTGCTGGCTAACCTGTTTACAGCCGTCTTCGTCTCCCGCGTAATCTTCGATTCGCACCTTGAGAGCAAGACGGTAGGCACAAAGTTCTCCATCTAGCACCACCGCTGGAGAACATCTGATCAAGTTGCCGCACGGCATGGGACGGCGCTTCAAGCGCCCTCCACCCCGCGCAAGGCATTGGGAAGGCGAAGGAATCGTGGAACTTTTTGGCAAAGTAAATATCGACTGGCTGGGGAAAAAATGGTACTTCCTCGGCTTCTCACTCCTCTTCAGCGTCGCAGGCATCATCGCGATGAGCATGAACTACGCGCACACGGGCAGCCCTGTCCCGCTCAGCGTCGACTTCCGTGGCGGCACTGAGGTGCAAATCACCTTCGCCAACACGCCGGACGTCAACCAGGTCCGTCAAGCCATCGATGCCGCTGGCGTCAAAGACGTCAAAATCGTCCGCTACGACGCTCCCGAGAAGAACGAACTCCTCGTCAGCCTCCCCGAGCAGACCGACGCCACCGTCGACACAGGCCGCAAGCAAATCCTTGACGCACTCGCTGCTTCCTACCACAATCCCATCAAGGACTCCAGCGTACAGGCCGTCGGCCCTACCGTCGGCAAGCAACTCGAAACCAAGGCCACTCAGGCCACCCTCTACTCGCTCGTCGGCATGCTCATCTACCTCTGGTTCCGATTCGAGCTCATCTATGGGGTCGCGGCCGTTGTAGCCGTCTTCCACGACACCCTCATCACCGTTGGCTTCTTCGCCCTCACCGGAAAGGAAGTCAGCCTCACCGTCATCGCCGCCATCCTCACCCTGGTCGGCTACTCCATGAACGACACCATCGTCGTCTTTGACCGCATCCGCGAAAACCTCCGCATCACGCGCCGCGAGGTCCTCACAGATGTCGTCAATCGTTCCATCAACCAGACACTGAGCAGAACTGTGCTCACCTCTGGCCTCACATTCCTCACTGTCCTCTCCCTCTTCCTCTTCGGTGGGGAAGTCCTGCACGCCTTTTCCTTCGCGCTCGTCGTCGGCATCCTCATCGGTACCTACTCCTCCATCGCCGTCGCTGCTCCCATGCTCGTCGCTTACCAGGATTGGCGTGCCACCAAAGGCGCCGCAGTCGTCCTGCCCGCCGCCAAACGTACCAAACGGTAGAGATTCCTACGGGCTGCCCACAAGGCGGCCCGTAAACTTTTTACTCTCCGAATTTCCCTGATTTTGCACTGGTTTTGAAGCATGTTTTGCAGCAGTGCGGTTCATCTGATATAGGTGGAGCACACTTGATGTTGGCCCAAAATTGAACTCGAAAATACCCGGGAACAAAAATTGGTCCCGCGGTGTCTAAAGTGAGAGAAACCAACACAAGATTTGAGGTCGGCCATGTTTGAAGATTCCACATTCGAATCAAGCAACAGGATTAAGACCAAGACTGGGCGCTGGATGGTTTTCACCTTCTGGCTTTGCGCAGCAGTTCTGTTTGTCATGATCCTGATTCCGCTGATTAATTACGAAGCCTTGCCCCAGACCGCCATGGCGACATTGTTGGTGGCGCCTCCACCTCCCCCTCCGCCTCCGCCGCCCCCGCCACCAGAGGTGCATGTGGTCCAGATCAAGCCCCAGATGATCAACAATCAGCTGACGGCCCCCACAAAGATCCCCAAAAACATCCTTCAGGTCAATGAGAAGGAAGCCCCTGTCGCAAGCTTCGGCGTGGCCGGCATGGAAGGCCTCGGCGGCGGCGGCAATGCCATGGGTGCCGTCTTCGCCGGCGACGCCAAGCCTGTCGTCAAGGCCGCCGTACCCAAGAAGATCAACATCTCCTCCGGCGTGGCTACCGGCCTGCTCCTCCAGAAGGTCCAGCCCGTCTATCCAGCCATCGCAAAGGCTGCCCGCGTCTCCGGAACGGTGATCCTCCAGGCCACCATCTCCAAGAGCGGCACCATTGAAAATCTCCGCGTCGTCAGCGGTCCGGCCATGCTTCAGCAGGCCGCACTCGATGCCGTCCGCAACTGGCGTTACAAACCCTACCTGCTTAACGGCGACCCGGTTGAGGTGGATACGCAAGTCAATGTCATCTTCAGCCTCGGCGGCTGAGATTCCTCTGGGTGATCCCTGCCAATGGCGAGGATCACCTTTTCCATGGCCTGAATGCGTGCTTCTCTCTGACGCATTCCCAGGTCGTTGCACGGCAGCAAGCAGTTCAAAACAAGACTCCCTAGGAGGAACGATTCAGTGATTCTCGCTCAGTTTGCACATCTCGCCTCGCACCCGGCCAGCTTGGCCATGTTTGATGACCAGCCTGTTGACTTCAGCATCTTGGGCCTCTGGGGCCACATGGGCCTCTTTGCCAAAGGCATCGTGGTCGTCCTCTTCATCATGTCCATCTGGTCCCTCGCTGTCATGATCGACCGCTACCTCTACTTCTCGGCTGCACGCAAGCAGTCCCGCGAGTTCGCCCCCAAGGTTGCCGGCGCCCTCAAGGAAAGCAAGCTCGACGAGGCCATCAAGATCGCCGACCGCTCCAAGAAGTCCCACCTCGCGGAAGTAGTTCAGGCCGGCCTCCAGGAATTCAAGAGCGTCGGCGGCACAGTCAACGAAGAGACCATCGCCTCCGCAGAACGCGCCCTCGAGCGGGCTGAAGCCATCGTGCACGCCAAACTCAAGCGCGGACTCTCGGTCCTCGCCACCGTCGGCGCAACCGCTCCCTTCGTCGGACTGCTCGGCACCGTCATGGGCATCCTCAACGCCTTCCAGCAGATCGCCGTGCAAAAAAGCTCCGGTATCGGCGCAGTCGCCGGTGGTATCTCGGAAGCCCTCGTCACCACCGCATTCGGCCTGATCGTCGCCATCCCCGCTGTGATGACCTTCAACTACTTCTCAGGTCGCGTTGAGGCCTTTGACGTGGAAATGGACAACTCCTCCAGCGAATTGGTCGACTACTTCATCAAGCAGAGCCACAAGCGCTAACTGTGTGGCCCAAAGCATAAGCTGAGCGAGCTTTCCTCTTCGCCGGCAGTGGTGATTCTCCACCCCTGCCGGCATTTCGAAAACCAACTCCGCATCGCCAGGGCCAGATGAACGATCAAGACAATTCCAGAGCCGTGGAGCATAGACATGGGAATTTCAGTACGTAACGAAGGCGCCAAGATCAACTCGAACATCAACGTCACCCCAATGGTCGACGTGATGCTGGTGCTGTTGATTATCTTCATGGTCATCACTCCGATGCTCCAGAATAAAGTCAACATCGATCTGGCAAAAACCGACAACCCCACCGCCATGCCCGATGCCGACAAGGAAGATGCCATCGTAGTGGCCGTGACCCGCGACGGTACCTTCTACCTGGGCCAGGACAAGATCGCCCCGTCCAACCTCGGCGCTGCCGTTCGCGACAAGCTCGCCGACAAACCCGGAAAAGAAATCTACGTCCGTGCCGACGCGCGTGCGCGGTTCCTCGACGTGGAAAATGCAATTGACGATGTCCGCACTGCTGGCGTGGATACCGTTGGACTGCTCACCGAACGGCGACAAGTACCCGGAGAATAACCCCCTTAAGTCGGGACAAATTCAGGAGCAAATACTATGGCAATGACATCGGGTGGTCCCGGAGGCATTAACTCCGACATTAACGTGACTCCGCTCATCGACGTACTCCTGGTGCTGTTGATCATCTTCATGGTCATCGTGCCGGTTGTGCCCAGGGGCCTGGATGCTCTCGTGCCCCAGCCGCCGAAAAATCCAAACCAGAACCAGGACAACAGCGACCGCACCATTGTCGTACAGGTCCTCGCTACTGGAAACAGCAATCGCGCGACCTACAAAATCAATCAGGACGACGTGAACAAAGTGGATCTCCAGGCTCGCCTGGCCACCATCTTCCAGAATCGCGCCGAACGCATCATGTTTGTGAAGGGTGACGACGATGTCAACTTCGCCCTGGTTGCCGATGTCATTGACATCGGTCACGCAGCCGGCGTTGACCACGTGGGCATCATGACACCCAAGATCCAGGCAGGTCAGTAAAGGCTTCACCCCGCTCTCTCGCGGGGTGGCCAATACACCTCCTCTCTGGCGAAACGCCAGCCGAGGATGACTGGTAAGAAATCATCAGGCCGTACGCTTAGAACCACCAAAAGTGACGGCCGCGCGGGGGACACCAGGCGCGATAAACCTGGCGACGACTCGAAGGAGAAGGATACGCATATGAATCGACTCGCACGTCTGCCGGTAGTCGCGGCTGCCCTGGTCGCCATGATGGTCTCGATGACCGGTTGCAACAAGCTCGCTGCCCGCGATCATCTCAACAAGGGAGTGGAGGCCTTCAAGGCGGGTAAGCTCGAAGCCGCCATCAACCACTTCCAGGAAGCCAGCAAGGACGACCCTCAGCTCGCTGTCGCCAAGAATTACCTCGCCGCCGCGCTCTCCCAGAACGTCGTCCAGGGCCTCACCACTCCGGACAACATGAAGACCGCGACCGATGCTATCGACATCTACAAGCAGGTCCTGGTGGATAACCCCAACGACATCCGCAGCCTTAAAGGCGTCGCGGCCCTCTACTTCAGCATCAAGAAGTTCAACGAAGCTGAAGACTGGCAGAAGAAGGTCCTCGCCGTCGATCCCAAGGATCCTGAAGCCGCCTACACCGTCGGCGTCATCGACTGGACCCAGGCTCACGAAGCGATGCTCCGCATCTTCTCTCCCGAAGGCCTTACAGATGACGGCAAGGGTAACGTAAAGATGTCCAAGAAGGTCTGCGAAGCCATCAAGACAGAGAACGGCCCGCGTGTTGAGGAGGGTCTCAAGTACCTCAACATGGCCATCGCAAACCGTCCCAACTACGACGATGCCATGTCTTACCTCAACCTCGTCTATCGCCGCAAGGCCGATGTTGACTGCGGCACCGCAGCCGACGTTACAGCCGACGTCAAGCAGGCGGATGACTGGGCTGCCAAGGCCATGGGTATCCGTAAAGAGAACGAAGCCAAGAAGGATGCCGGACCGAAGGGCATCACCATGGATGCCAACGGCAACATGCAGTAGTTCCACTCAACAGCGATATACGCAGAACAGGCTCCAGCAATGGAGCCTGTTCTGCGTGTGCGCCGAAGCAGGGCGCACTCCCGGGGACCAAACTCCCCTCATGAGTTCATCGCCACGAGCAAGAGGAAACCCAACTCCCCCCTGGCAAAATCCGCCGATCAACCCGAAATCCGAGCCCCAGGATGACCTCGACTTCTTCAATCACCCGATACCTGCGCCCGCGAAGAGATAGGGAGGGGGTCGGCCCCACCTGCATCGCCGCCTATCCCAATCTCCCCAAATTGAACCCGGCAACCAGCCGCTAACGACAATCCCTCCTGCTATCCTTTCAGCATGCTCGACCCTGTAGCCGGCAGCGACAGCGCACTCCTCTTCACGGAGCAGGTCCTCGTCCTCGCCACCATCATCGGCTCCGTCGCCGCACTCCCAGCCTTCATCGAGTTCATCACGGAGGCCCGCAAGCGCAAATCCCGCATAGATCTCTCCCTCGAAGACGAAGAGGTCTCCCAACTTTCCCCCCGCCTCGCTGGCATGGACGAACTCCTGATCTCCATTGAAGACCTCGTCGATCGCGCACGCTTTCCCGCCGCCTACCAGGAACTCAAAATCGGCAACGAAATTCTCGTCATTGGCCCCTCCCAAAGCGGCAAAAAATCCCTCGCCCAAACCCTCGCCCGCATGACCGGCATGGAGCGCCTCGTCACCGTCTACAACCCCCGCGATTCCGACGCCCTCGCCAAGGCCAAGAGCCTCGTCCACAGCTACAAACGCAAAAAAGTCATGCTTCTGCTCCCCCGCATCGACCTCGCCTACAGAGAGAGCGATCCGGAGGTTCTCACCGAGCTCGACGCCCTCATCGAAAGCACCTCCGAGCGCCAGAACGTCCTCGTCGTCGCCACCGCCACCACTTTCGAGCCCGACAGCGACCTCGACAACCTCTTCGGCATCAAGCTGGTCCTCCCCGGTGCCAACGTCATCGGCATCCACCGCCACGAACTTCCCCCCGAGGTCCAGGCAGACATCCACTCCATGATGGCCAAGGTCGCCCGCTTCTATCTCGCGGAAGCCCGCAGCCGCGGCTTCCAGCTTGAGGGCATCACTGACGACGCCTTCTGCGAACGCGTCTACACTGAGGCCATGAACCCTGCGGAAATTGAAGACATCGTTGTCCTCTGCGAAACCGCAGCCCTCTTCCGCCGCCGCACACGCAAGGCAACCGCTCTGCTCATCACGCCCCAGATCCTCGAAACCGCAATCGCCCGCGTCGTCGTCGGCTGAATCCTTACGAATCGAACCCATCTTCCTCCTCATCCAATAGAGGCAAGCCTTTGCCCACGGAGCGCCAAAATCTATGGAACTGAGTCTGGAAAAAGTGAACAAGCTGCAAGAGATCCCCGGCCTGCTGCCCGCCATCGCACATCGCTGGAGCCCACGCTCCTTTCGCTCCGAGCCCGTCTCCCCTGCCGACTTGAAAACCGTCCTCGAAGCAGCCCGCTGGGCAGCGTCCTCCTCCAATGAACAGCCGTGGCGCTTCCTCGTCGGAGTCCAAGGTTCGGAGACCCACGCCAGGCTCTTCGCCACCCTCGTTCCCTTCAATCAGGAGTGGGCTGCCCATGCGGCCGTCCTCATTCTCGGCCTCGCCCGCACCCTCACCGAACACAGCGCCCGCACCAACCACTATGCCCTGTACGACCTCGGCCAGGCCGCCGCACAGCTAGCCGTTCAGGCATCCGCGCTCGGACTCGCTACCCATCAAATGGGCGGCTTTGACCGCGATGCTGCTCGCGCGGCCTTCTCACTTCCAGAAGATATCGCCCTCGGGTCCATCATCGCGCTCGGCCACCAGGCAGAGCCCGCCATCCTCACCAACGAACAACTCCACCAGCGAGAAGTCACCCAGCGCACCCGAAAGCCCCTCGAGGCAATCGCATTCTCCGCGCTCAACGTGCCCTTCGACTTTGGTGCCTGATTCGTTATTTCGCCAACCCTGCATCGCACGATACAGTCGTAACAGGGGCAAGCGAAAATGACGAAACCTGTTCTCCGATCCAGCCAGCCGAGGCACCGCCCCACGCACATAGGCCGGCGCGTCTTCCTGACCGGCCTCGCTCTCACTTGCGCCGTCTTCGCTTGGGCAGCTCTCGCTCGTCACTTTGCCCCACTCGCCAACACCCCGCGCCAAACCTTTGACGCCATCATCGTCCTCGGAACCCCGGCCGACAGCGACGGCAATCCCACCCCCTCCCAACTCGACCGCGTCACAGAAGCCGTGCGGGAGTATCAGCGCGGAGTCGCCCCGCGCCTCTTGATGACCGGTGGTGCCGCCCACAACCACTTCGTCGAGGCGCAAGTCATGGCCCGTGTCGCGGAAGCGCAGGGCGTCCCGGCATCCGTAATTCTCATCGAGCCCCAAGCTCAGGACACCATCCAGAACGCCTGCTACTCCACCCGCATGCTCGTCGGCCAAGGCCTCCACTCGGCCGAAGTCGTCAGCAGCAAGAGCCATCTCCCTCGGGCCGCCATGATCTTCTCAGGCCAACCCCTCGAGTGGCGCACCCACGCATCTCCAGACAACAGCTCAGGCGGCCTTTACGCCAGCGCGGGCGAAGCCGTTGAGATCCTCAAGACCGCCCGCTACCTCCTCTGGGCCCGCTGGACCGAAGCCTGTCCTTCCTGATCCTGCTCACCACTTTCTCGCCTCCCCCACATACCCAAACCCCACTCCGTGCGGTCTAACTACCCATGCCCCTCCGCTCATCTCCGTTTCTGCCTCAATTCTCCAATCCCCATTTGTTCCACCCCGCCCCAGCCATTTACCATAAGTCTGTGATGCGCCTCGTTAAACCCACTGCTCGCCTTGCCACCATTGCCGCGCTCTTTGCGGCCTTCTCGCTTTCGCTGCACGCTCAGACTGCTCAACCCGCTCAGCCTGCTCCGTCTGGCCCGATACAAAGCACCAACGGCACCTATATCCAGATCGACCCCCTCGCCGGCGTACGTTACGACAACCGCTGGGATGTCTCTGTCGGCCTCGCGTCCGGCCACATCCACGCCGGTCCTAACCTCCGCGAAGGCGCCGATCTCGGCGGTCTCGACGTTTCCGCTTCCTACTGGCTCACCAAACACTGGGGCATTGAGGGCAACGCCCGCGGATTCATGGGCACCAGCGGCACCGCACCAAACCCCGATAATCTCCATGGCCTCTTCGTCGCCCAGTACATGTTCCTCGCCGGCCCGGAGTATCTTTGGCTGCACAACAAGCACGCCGCCATCACCCTCCACGCTCTGGCTGGCGGCGCCTATGGCGACTTCAACCGCGACCTCTCGGGATACACAACCGGACCTGCCGGCCCGGCCGCCTTCTACAATACCCAGACCGCTCTCGGCGGTGCATTCGGCGGCCACCTCGACCTCAATCGCTCCGCCCACTGGGCTTTCCGCGTTACTCCCGACGCCCTCATGACTGGCTACGATGGCACCAGCCAGTATCCGCACACCCAGTGGAACTTCGGCATCTCCGTAGGCGTCCTCTACAAGTTCAAGCCCAAACGCTAGAAATTGTTCTCAATCTCCACCCAAACCCCCAGCCTTCCGCTGGGGGTTGTCCTTGTGGGCCGATCAATAGAGCAAATCCAGATGATTCGTGAACTCGCTATCGCGGCAAAGCCTTTGCGGAACTACCTCCGCACATCCGGCGTCAAATACTCCGGCCCAATCGGGTCCGTCACGCACCTCGCCACAATGCCGTCAATCTCGGCCATCGCGCTCTCATCCAGCCGCCAGCCCATCACCCCTGCCACGGCATCCAGCTGGTCCGGCCGCTTGGCCCCCCACAGCGCCACACTCACCCCTGGCCGGTCCAACACCCACCGCGCCGCCAACTCCAACACAGTCTTGCCATACCGCGCTTGCGCAAACTCTCCCAGCTCCTTCACCGCAGACAGATACTGCCCAAATCGCGGCTGCTGAAACTTCGGATCCACCCGGCGCACATCCCCAGCGTCAAACGCGGTCTCCCCTCGCAGACGCCCGCCCAGCAAGCTCCGGCAAAGCGAACTGTACGTCAGCACCGCCACCCCGTTCTCCAGGCACCACGGCAGCACAGCCCCGTCGATCTCCCGCTCAAACAGGTTGTAAGGCGGCTGGCTTGACGCCAACGGCGTCACGCTCCGGAACGCCTCCATCTGCGCCACGTTGTAGTTGCTCACGCCCAGCGCCAGCACCTTGCCCTCGCGCACAAACTCCGCCAGCACTGCGGCAGTCTCTTCCACCGGCACCAGCGTATCCGGCCAGTGCACCTGATACAGGTCAATGTGATCCGTACCCAGCCGCCGCAAACTGTCCACCAGCTCCTGCCCCAGCCGCGCCGCGCCCGAGTCCGCGTAGCACCCATCGTCTCCCGGCTTCAGCTCCCAATTCAACCCGGCCTTGGTCGCAACAAAGAACGCGTCGCGCTTCCCATGCGCCCGCATCGCTTTGCCCACAATCGTCTCGGCGCGCCCGTGCCCATAGATCGGCGCAGTATCGATCAGGTGAATGCCGCGCTCAACCGCAGCCAGGCAGGTCGCAACAGCCTCGTCTTCCGGAACCGCTCCCCACTCCGACCCGCCAATCGCCCACGTCCCCAGCCCAATGCGGGAGACTGTCTTGCCATTGATCTCTGTGAATTCCATAGGCCGACAGAATACCGCACTCGGGCGACTCCCCGGGAAATGCCACGCAGCAAAAAGCGCAGCCCAGGCCCCGACCTACCGGGTGCCTGGTACTCCGCTCGTCCATCCGTACGCCTTTCGCTAAACCAGCTCGCTGCCCGCGAACCAGTAGCCAATCTCGAAAGCTGCCGTCTCCGGCGCGTCCGAGCCGTGAATGGCATTCTCTTCAATCGAGCCCGCAAACTGCTTGCGAATCGTGCCCTCGGCCGCGTTCGCCGGGTTCGTGGCGCCCATCAGCGTCCGCAGCTCAACAATCGCGTTTTCCTTCTCCAGAACCAGCAGCACAATCGGTCCAGACGACATGAAACTCGTCAGCGAATCAAAGAACGGGCGTGCGCTGTGCACTGCGTAGAAGCCTTCCGCCTGCTTCTTCGAAATCGACTGCTTCTTCACGGACACAATCTTGAAACCGGCCTTGGCAATCTCGGCCAGAATTGCGCCAGTGTAGCCGTTGCGAACCGCGTCGGGCTTGAGGATGCTGAAAGTGCGTTGGGACAAGGGGAAGACTCCTTCAAACGGAAGAATCCGCGACATCTCTATTGTAATTGGGCCACCGCAGCTCGGCGCCACGTGTCCCCCTCACTCGCCATCTGCTAAAGTTCTCACCATGGTTTGGAATCGCCTTTCTCCCACACTTCTGGCCGCCACTGCCCTCGCCTTAGCATGCTGTACCCCGCTCTCTCGCGCCCAGGCAACCCCTCCAGCGCCCGCACTTCACCCGCTGCGAGTCTTTGACCCTTCCATCATCGATCCCACCGTCGACGCCTGCGAAAACTTCTACAAGTTCGCCTGCAACGGCTGGTTCCAGCGCAATCCCCTCCCCGCCGACCAAACCTCCTACGGCCGCTTCACGGAGCTCTACGAGCTCAATCGCCGCCATCTGCGCGAAATCCTCGAGGCTTCCGCCACTCCCGCTGCCACACGCACCCCCAACGAGCAGAAGATCGGCGACGAATACGCCACTTGCATGGACACCCCAGCTCTCGACAAGCTGGGAACCGCTCCCCTCGCCCCGGAACTCGAGCGCATTGCCACTCTCCGCTCCAAGGCCGAGCTCCCCGCCCTCGTGGCGCACCTCCAGACCATTGGCGTCAACGTTCTCTTCGATATGGGCTCCAACCAGGATTATGCCGATTCAACCTCCGTCATCTCTTTTTACGGCGCTGCCGGCCTCGGCCTTCCGGAGCGCGATTACTACACCCGCACCGATGCCAAGTCCGTGGAGCAGCGCACCCAGTACGTCGCCCATGTTGCCAAAATCCTCGTCCTCGCCGGCGAGACGGACCCGCAGGCCGCAACCGATGCCGAGACGGTCCTGGCCTTCGAAACCAAACTCGCTCTCGCCTCCCTGCCCATCACCGAGATGCGCGACCCGCAGAACCTCAACCACCCCACCGACGTCGCCACCTTTGAGCATCAACTCCCGCACTTCGACATGGCCGCCTGGATCCAGGCCGACAAGGCGCCCGCCGCCGGCCGCATCAACGTCATGGAGCCAAGCTTCTTCGCCGCGCTCGACCAGCTCCTCGACCACACTCCGCTCGATCAAATCAAGGTCTATCTCCGTTGGCACCTGCTGCATGCCTTTGCCGGCAGCAGCTTGCCCATGAGCTTCGATCACGAAAACTGGAACTTCTACTCGCACACACTGCGCGGAACGGAAAAGCAGCAGGAGCGCTGGAAGACCTGCACCAGCCGCGTCGATCGCGAGCTCGGCGAGGCGCTGGGACAGGTCTACGTGGCCCGCTACTTCCCGCCGGAAGAAAAGCAGCGCACCCTCGACATGACCCTCGCCATCGAGCAGGCCATGGAAAAGGACATCAACGGCCTCGACTGGATGAGCCCCGAGACCAAGCTGCGGGCTAAGGAAAAGCTGCACGGAGTCATGAACAAGATCGGCTATCCCGACAAGTGGCGCGACTACTCCACCCTCACCATTGTGCGCGGCGATCTCGCCGCCAACCAGATGCGTGCCCAGGCCTTTGAACATGCGCGCGACCTGGCCAAAATCGGCAAGCCCGTCGATCGCGGCGAGTGGGATATGACTCCGCCGACCGTCAATGCCTACTACGATCCGCAGCAGAACAACGTCAACTTCCCCGCGGGCTACCTCCAGCCGCCCTTCTTCAGCGGCAAGGAAGACGATGCGGCCAACTACGGAGACATGGGCTCCACCATCGGCCATGAGCTCACCCACGGCTTTGACGACGAGGGTCGCCAGTTTGACGCCGCCGGCAACCTCAAAAACTGGTGGACGGCCGACGATGAGTCCAGGTTCAACGAGCGCGCCAACTGCATGGTCGACCAGTACAACGCCATTGAGTCGGTTCCGGGCGTGCACCTCAACGGCAAGCTCACCCTGGGCGAGAACCTCGCCGACCTCGGCGGCCTCTGGCTGGCCTGGGTCGCCTGGCTCGACAAGGCCCACGAGGCCCACCTCGACATGGCAGCCAAAACCGACGGATACACGCCCGAGCAGCGCTTCTGGATTGCCTATGCGCAGCAGTGGTGTACCCAGACCCGCCCGGAAGATCTGCGCGCCGGCGCCCTCACCGACCCCCATGCCCCCGACGAGCACCGCACCAACGCCATCCTGCGCGACCTCCCGGAGTTCGCCCAAAGCTTCGGCTGCCGCAAGCCCCAGGCAATGGTCGCCCCAAAGCCCTGCCGCGTCTGGTAGGTTTGCGGGCAAGATGAAAGCAGAAAGGTCGGGTGCCCCAACCTCAGCTTTTTGCCTTTCCTCCCAACTTCAACCACTGTTCGGGTGCCCCACCCTCGCCGGGTACTTGTTTTTCCGGCTAGGGTGGGAGAGACAAATGCCAGCCTCAAGTTTTTTGCCTTTCCTCCCGATTTCAACCACTGTTCGGGTGCCCCACCCTCGCCGGGTAGTTGTTTTTCCGGCTAGGGTGGGAGAGACAAATGCCAGCCTCAAGTTTTTTGCCTTTCCTCCCGATTTCAACCACTGTTCGGGTGCCCCACCCTCGCCGGGTAGTTGTTTTTCCGGCTAGGGTGGGAATCACCAATCCCCCGTTCTCAGCGCCCTAAAACCACCATCGAGCGCAGCTCGATCCCTGACCCCTGAAAACTGACCCCTGTTAGCTGGATAGAGCTGCGCCCAATGGCGGCTCGCTTGGCTCGGGAGATTGGGTGCTGCGTCGTTTTTCAGGGCTGGGGATTGAGTTGGGCGCGGGCAGGTTTGCGTGGCAGCAGCGGTGGCGGCTCGTTTGCGGGATGGGAATCAGCCTCACGCGTGGGAGGCTGGGATTTTAGGAACCCAGGGTCTTTTGCCTGACTTCGGAGCGAAGCCCAGCGATGCGTCCATGGGCGCACGGCGCTCCAGGGGATCATGCACGCATTTCCGAGGAGGTGGGTGAACCGTTGGCGGCTTCCGGGGAACAATCAGTCTCGATCAGCGCTTTGGCGATTTCGCGTAAATCCAGAATCCATTCTGGCGCAATCGGCGTTTTTCAGGAGCAATCCCGACGCTCGCGCATAATCGGTAGTCAATGAGTGTTTGAGCTGTTGGCATTCGCTGAATGCCTGAAGGCGCCTTTTTCAACTCTGCAGCTGGGTATTCCTCGATTTCAGCACTGCCAAAGCCGACATTCCGCAAGGCCATCAGTTGGGAGTTCGCTTGGCTTCGCTGGCTGATTGCCCTTCAAGAGCAACCACACAATCATGACGCTGAGAACCAAACTGTAGAGGATGGGTGCCTGCAGGCCCAGGCGCCACTCATAAAACAGCCAGTTTGAACCTCCGAC
>Ga0302276_10000112_pt1 | contig 69698 bp, 57 predicted proteins | sample III_Bog_N2_3_FD_198768 | JGI IMG/M metagenome (GOLD analysis project Ga0302276, IMG submission 198768) | Peat permafrost microbial communities from Stordalen Mire near Abisko, Sweden - III_Bog_N2_3 | ecosystem: Environmental > Terrestrial > Soil > Wetlands > Peat | place: Sweden: Abisko...
CTCCTCCAGGCGCTTCGTCTGGTCCTCTGTCAGGTCAACCCGCCCAGCATGTGCCATGTCGCCCCTCAGTATCAGGTGCCACGAGGCGAGGATTTGTTACAAGTATTTCTGGCGGCCTACACTAGGAGCGCCTGGGGCGCTGGCCCCGGAAACCCCTGGCCCCGGTGGGGGGTCTGTGATTGTATAGACATGTCTATACCTTCCTGTCCATCCTGCGATGAGGCCGTCCATGTCCCAGCCCGTGGTCGAATGCGTTCCCAACTTCTCCGAAGGCCGCGATCCGGCCAGGATCCGGGCCATCACCGACGCCATCGCGGCGGTGCCCGGCATCCGGGTGCTGGACGTGGATTCCGGTGCCGACACCCACCGGACCGTGGTCACCTTCGCCGGCCCGCCGGAACCGGTGCTCGAGGCGGCCTTCCAGGCGGTGCGCAAGGCCGCCCAGGTGCTGGACATGCGCACCCACCGCGGTGCCCATCCGCGCATGGGCGCCACCGATGTGTGCCCCTTCGTGCCGGTGACCGACATCAGCCTGGACGCCTGCGCCGAACTGTCCCGCCGGCTGGGCGAGCGGGTGGGGCGGGAACTGGAGATCCCGGTCTATCTGTACGAGCACGCCGCCAGCCGACCTGAGCGTCACAACCTGGCCCAGGTGCGCAAAGGCGAGTACGAAGGCCTGGCCGCCCGGCTTCAGGATCCCCAGTGGGCCCCCGACTACGGTCCGGCCCGGGTGCACCCCACCGCCGGCGCGCTGATCACCGGCGCCCGGGCCTTTCTCATCGCCTACAACATCAACCTCAACAGCCGGGACAAGGCTCACGCCACTGACATCGCCTTCGAGCTGCGGGAGAAGGGCCGGGTGGCCCGGCGCGGCCAGACCAGTGCGTTCTACAGCAGCGGCCGCGAACTGCGCTACGCCGAGGGCTGCTACCCCTGCGGCAACTGCGGCTTCGACGCCGCTACGCTGCCGGAGCTGGAGGCCCACTGCCGCGGCGCCCACGGCTACGATCTGGCCCGGCTGCTGCGCCTGAACGATCTGGATCCGGACCAGGATCTGGTCGGGCAGAAGGCCTACCGGGCCGGGCGGTTCAGCCACTGCAAGGCCATCGGCTGGTACGTGGACGCCTACAAGCGCGCCCAGCTGTCCATCAACCTCACCGACTACCAGATCACCGGCCCCGAAGCGGTGCTGGAGGCGGCCCGCAGCCTGGCGGCCGACCGCGGGCTGGTGGTCACCGGCAGCGAAATCGTCGGTCTGGTGCCCTGCCAGGCCCTGGTCGGCGCCGGCCGGCACTACCTGAAGCAGCAGGGCAAGTCGCCGTTCGTGCCGGTGCCCGATCTGCTGGCGACCGCCGTGGCCTCCATGGGCCTGGCGGACGTGGCGCCGTTCGAGCTGGACCAGAAGGTGCTGGGCCTGCCCGGCGGCACCGGCGCCGGGCTGGTGGACCTGAGCTGTGCCGCCCTGGTGGACGAGGTCAGCCGCGATACCCCGGCTCCCGGCGGCGGCTCCATCGCCGCCCTGGCGGGCGCCCTGGGCGCCGGCCTGGCGTCCATGGTGGCCAACCTGGCCCAGGGCCGCACCCGCAGCGCCCAGGACGAGGGTGCGGGGCTGGCCGATGCCGGGCAGGGCCAGCGACGCGAGGATGATCTGTTGGCCGCGGCCGAGCAGGGCCAGCGGCTCAAGGACCAGCTGCTGCTGGGCGTGGACGCGGACACCCAGGCCTTCAACGGCTACCTGGAAGCCCGGCGCCTGCCCCAGCGCACGCCGGCGGAGCGGAGCGAGCGCGCCGCCCGCATGCAGGAAGGCCTGCGGTCGGCGGTGGCGGTGCCCCTGGCCACGGCCGAGGCCAGCCTGGAGGTGCTGAAGGCGGCGGAACGGGCCCTGGCCGCCGGCAATCCGGCCTCCATCACCGACGCCATGGTGGGCCTGCAACTGGCCTTCGCCGGGGTGCGCGGCGGCCTGTGGAACGTGCTGATCAACCTCAAGGACATCACCGATCCGGCCTTCACCGAGGCCCGGCGCCAGGACTGCGCCCGCCTGCTGGCCGAAGCCCGGGAGCTGCTGGACCGGGCCCTGGCCCGCGGCGACGCGGCCCTGGAAGGGATGCTGGCGACCGGAACCGCCCAGGGAAAGGAACAGGCATGAACGCGCCGAACGAGCAGAACCAACAGAACGAGCAGAAGGCGTCGACCCCGGCCAGCGATCCGCGCCGGGACGAGACCCGGGTGGTCCGCGCCCCCCGGGGCGGCGCGTTGAGCTGCCGCAACTGGCAGATCGAGGCCGCCTACCGCATGCTCCAGAACAACCTGGATCCGGAGGTGGCCGAGAATCCCAAAAGCCTGGTCATCTACGGCGGCATCGGCCGGGCCGCCCGCAACTGGGCCTGCTTCGACGCCATCCTGGCCGCCCTGCGCGCCCTGGGCGAGGACGAGACCCTGCTGGTGCAGTCCGGCAAGCCGGTGGGGGTGTTCCGCACCCACCCGGACGCGCCCCGGGTGCTCATCGCCAACTCCAACCTGGTGCCCCGCTGGGCCACCTGGGAACATTTCCACGAACTGGACCGCAAGGGCCTGTTCATGTACGGGCAGATGACCGCCGGCTCCTGGATCTACATCGGCGCCCAGGGCATCGTCCAGGGCACCTTCGAGACCTTCGCCGAGGCCGGCCGGCAGCACTACGCCGGCTCCTGGGCCGGGCGCTGGATCCTCACGGCCGGACTGGGCGGGATGGGCGGGGCCCAGCCCCTGGCCGCCACCCTGGCCGGGGCGGTGTCCCTCACCGTGGAATGCCAGCAGAGCAGCATCGACTTCCGGCTGCGCACCCGCTACCTGGACGTGCAGGCCACGGACCTGGAGGACGCGTTGCGGCGGGTGGCGGAGCACTGCCGGCTGCGGGAGCCGGTGTCCATCGGCCTGCTGGGCAACGCCGCCCAGGTGCTGCCGGAGCTGGTGCGCCGGGCCCGGGCCGGGCAGCTGCGGCCGGACCTGGTCACCGACCAGACCTCGGCCCACGATCTGGTGAACGGCTACCTGCCCATCGACTGGACGGTCGAGGCCTGGAAGGCGGCCCAGGCCGATCCGGCCAGCCACGCCCGCCTGACCACCGATGCGGGCCGTTCCTGCGCGGCCCACGTGCAGGCCATGCTGGACTTCCAGGCCATGGGCGTGCCGGTGGTGGACTACGGCAACAACATCCGGCAGGTGGCCAAGGAGCACGGCGTGGCCCGCGCCTTCGACATTCCCGGGTTCGTGCCCGCCTACATCCGGCCGCTGTTCTGCGCAGGCAAGGGGCCGTTCCGCTGGGTGGCTCTGTCCGGCGATCCCGAGGACATCTACCGCACCGACCAGAAGCTCAAGGAGCTGTTCCCGCAGAACGAGCAGATGGCGCATTGGCTGGACATGGCCCGGGCGCGCATCAGCTTCCAGGGCCTGCCGGCGCGCATCTGCTGGCTAGGACTGGGCGAGCGGCACCGGGCCGGGCTGGCCTTCAACGAGATGGTCCGTAAAGGCGAGCTCAAGGCCCCCATCGTCATCGGCCGGGATCACCTGGACACCGGCAGCGTGGCCAGCCCCAACCGGGAGACCGAAGCCATGCTGGACGGCACCGACGCCGTGTCCGACTGGCCCCTGCTCAACGCCCTGCTGAGCACTGCCGGCGGGGCCACCTGGGTCTCCCTGCACCACGGCGGCGGGGTGGGCATGGGCTTTTCCCAGCACGCCGGGATGGTGATCGTCGCCGATGGCACCGAGGCCGCGGCCCGGCGCCTGGAGCGGGTGCTGTGGAACGATCCGGCCAGCGGGGTGATGCGCCACGCCGATGCCGGCTACCCGACGGCCCGGGACTGCGCCCGGGCCCAGGGCCTGAACCTGCCCATGCTGCCATGACCGCCACCCCCCGCCCGCACCCGCGGGACCCGGATCCGCCCCGCCCCCCCGCCACCACGCTGTACCAGCAGGTCAAGGACAGCATCCGCCAGCGCATCCACGCCGGCCATTGGCAGCCCGGACACCGCATCCCCTCCGAGCACGAGCTGGTGGCCGAACTGGGCATCTCGCGCATGACCGTGCACCGGGCCCTGCGCGAGATGGCCCAGCACGGGCTGCTGGTGCGCCAGCCGGGGGTGGGCACCTTCGTGGCCGAACCGCCGGCGCAGGCCGGCCTGGTGCAGATCTCCAGCATCGCCGCCGCGGCCGCGGCCCGGGGCCACGCCTACCAGTGCGACCTGGTGGCCCTGGGCCGGGAGTCGGCCACCCTGGAGGTGGCTTCGGCCCTGGGCCTGCGCACCGGCGACCCGGTCTTCCACGCGGTCTGCGTGCACCGGGAGAACGGCGTGCCCATGCAGCTGGAGGACCGCTTCGTGAATCCGGCCGCCGCGCCCGACTTCATCCACCAGGACTTCAGCGCCTCTGGCTTTTCCGAATACCTGCTGCGGACCGTGCCGCTGGACGAGGTGGAGCACGGGGTGGACGCGGTGCTGCCCACCGCCAAGGAAGCCGAACGGCTGGCGATCCGCCCGGACCAGCCTTGCCTGGTGCTCACCCGGCGCACCTGGGCCGGCGCCCAGGTGGTCACCCTGGTGCGCTGCGTGCATCCGGGCGCCCGCTACCGGCTCAGTTCGCGCTTCCAGGTGAGCGGGCCGCAATGGTGCGGGTAGGGACGGCCAGGCCGTTACTCCACCCGCAACCGGTAGCCCACGCCGGGCTCGGTGATGAGGTACTGCGGGCGGGCCGGGTCCGCCTCCAGCTTCAGCCGCAGCTGGGCCATGTAGACCCGGAGGTAGTGCGGCTGGGCGCCCTGGACGCCGCCCCAGACCTGCTGCAGCAGCTGGTGGTGGGTGAGCACCAGGCCCGCGTGGCGGACCAGGGTGGTGAGCAGCTTGTATTCGTTGGGGGTGAGGTGCACCGGCTGGCCGGCCACGGTCACCTCGCGCCGGGTCTGGTCGATGCGCCAGGGGCCCAGCTCGAACACCGGGGTGACGGCTTCGCCGGCGGCCTGGTGGGCGTGCCGCAGGGCCACCCGGATCCGGGCCAGCAGTTCCCCGCTGCCGAACGGCTTGGTCAGGTAGTCGTCGGCGCCCGCGTCCAGGGCCTGGATCTTGTCGGTCTCCAGGCCCCGGGCCGAGACCACGATGATGGGGACCGTGCACCAGTCCCGCAGCCGCTGGGTCAGCACCAGGCCGTCCAGGTCCGGCAGGCCCAGGTCCAGCAGGATCAGGTCCGGGTGGTGGCTGGCGGCCAGGAGTTCGCCTTCATGGGCGTTCACCGCCTCCAGCAGCCGGTAGCCCTGGGGGACCAGGGTCACCCGCAGGTAGCGCCGGAGGGCGGGTTCGTCCTCCACCAGCAGGATGAGCGGTCCGTCCGCAGCCATGGCGCGGCTACTCCTCGGCGGGGGGAGCGGGCGGGGCGGCGCCCAGGGGCAGGCTCACCAGGAACTGGGCGCCGCCGCTGGGGCGATTGGTGGCCTGGATTCGGCCGCCGTGGGCCTGCACCACGCCCTTGCAGATGGCCAGCCCCAGTCCGGCCCCGGGCCGGGTGTCGCCCTGGGGGAAGCGCACCAGCTTCTCGAAGATATGCTCCTCCTCGCCGGCCGGGATGCCCTGGCCATGGTCGGTCACCGACAAGGTGATGGCCCGTTCGGTCGCCCAGCCCTTGATCTCGATCGGCTGGTCGGCGGGCGAAAACTTGCAGGCATTCTCCAGCAGATTGATGAGCACCTGGCCCAGCAGCACCGGATCCGCCTGCACCATGGGCAGGTTGGCGGGCAGTTCCACCTTGATCACCCGATCGCCCAGCGTGCCCTGCAGGCGCTCCAGGGCCACGCCCACCAGTTCTTCCAGGGGCACCCAGTCCTTGGCCAGATCCACCACCCCGGATTCCAGCCGGGTCACGTCCAGCAGGTTGGTGACCAGTCGCTGCAGCCGGTTGCCCTCCTCGTGGATGGTCTCCAGCAGGTCCTTGCGCGAGCTGGCCGGCAGTTCGCCGTGATCCGCCAGCAGGGTGGAGGCGGCCCCGGTGATGCCGCCCAGGGGGGTGCGCAGATCGTGGGAGACGGAGGACAGCAGGGCGTTGCGCAGCTGCTCCCGGTCCACCTGGCGCTGGGACTCCCGGTTGCGCTCGGCCAGCAGGGCCCGTTCCAGGGCCACCGCGGTCTGGTTGGCGAAGGCCTCCAGCAGGTGGCGCTGGTCCGGTTCCATATGCCGTCCAGCCGCTTCGTTCGGCCGGATGCCCATCACCCCGATCAGTTCGTGGGCCCCCTTCAGGGGCAGGTACAGGGCCTGGGCTCCGGGCAGGGTGTCGGTGCCCATGCCGGCCGGTTCGTGGTGGTCGTAGACCCACTGGGCCACGCCCAGTTCGTCCTGGCTCACCACCTCATGGTCCACCAGGGAATTGGATCTGAGCCGGCCGCCGGCGCCGGGCAGGAAGATCAGCACCTTGCTCTGGAAGTGGGTGGCCACGTTGCGGCTGGCGGTCTCCGCCATGGCCGTCGAGCCGGTGGACCGGGTCAGGTCCGCGGACAGCCGGAACAGGGCGCGGATACGGTTCTCCCGGTTGCGGGCCAGCCGGGCCTGGGAGCGGATCCGCTCGGTGAGGTTGCCGATCACCAGGCCCACCAGCAGCATCACCCCGTAGGTGGCCAGGTGCCGGATGTTGCCGTAGGCAAACGAGAAGCGGGGCGGCATGAAGAAGAAGTCCAGGGCCAGCACGCTGAACCCCGAGGCGGCCAGGGAGGGCCAACGGCCGAACCGGCTCGCCACCAGCATGATCCCCAGCATGTAGACCATGACCACGTCGGCCATTTCCAGGTGCTTGTGCAGGGGCATGCAGATGCCGGTGAGCAGGGCCACGGTCACCGCGCCGGCCAGGTAGTGCGAAAGCCCCGGCATGCGGGCCTGGCGGGCGGCAGGCTTGGCGCTGGGGGCGGGCTTCTCGCCCTCCTGCCGGCCGGTGATCACATGGATATCGATATCGCCGCTGCGGCGCACCAGATCTTCCAGCATGGAGCCGGTGAGCAGCTCCATCCAGCGGGAGTGGGCGGGCTTGCCGATGATGATCTTGGTGACGTTGTGGCTGGTGGCGAAGTCGATGATCGCTTCGGCGGTGGACATGTCACCCTGCACCACCGAGGTTTCGCCGCCAAGACGCTCGGCCAGGCGGAGGTTGTCCTCCAGCTGGGTGCGCTCCTCTTCGGAGTAGCGGATGTGCTTGCCGGTCTCCACGTAGGCGGCGATCCAGGGGGCGTTGAGGGATTCCGACAGGCGCCGGGTGGCCCGGATCAGGCTGGCCGAATCGGCCTTGGAGTTCACGCACACCAGCAGCCGCTCGCCGGCCGCCCAGGTCTTGCCGACGATGCCCTTGCTGGCCATGTACCGGCGCATGTCGGCGTCCACGTGCTCGGCCGTGCGGCGCAAGGCCAGTTCGCGCAGGGCCAGCAGGTTGCCCTTGCGGAAGAACCGCTCCACCGCGTGCTGGGCCTGCTCGGGCACGTAGACCTTGCCCTCCTTCAGGCGCTCCACCAGCTCTTCGGGCGGGATGTCCACCAGCTCGATCTGGTCGGCCCGCTTGAGCAGCGTGTCCGGGATGTTCTCCCGCACCAGCACCCCGGTGATCTGCGCCACGGTGTCCTTGAGGCTTTCCAGGTGCTGCACGTTCACCGTGGTGAACACGTCCAGCCCCGCGTCCAGCAGGTCCAGGACATCCTGCCAGCGCTTCACGTGCATGGAGCCCTGGACGTTGGTGTGGGCCAGCTCGTCCATGAGGATCAGCTGCGGCTTGCGCTGGAGCGCCCCCGCCAGATCGAACTCCTCCATCTGGGTGCCCCGGTAGGGCAGCTTGCGCGTGGGCAGGAACTCCAGGCCCGCGGTGAGCGCCATGGTGTCGGCCCGGCCGTGGGTCTCCACCACGCCGGCCACCACGTCCACGCCCTCTTCCCGGCGGATCTTGGCCTCCTGGAGCATGGCGTAGGTCTTGCCCACCCCCGGGGCCATCCCGAAAAAGATCTTCAGCCGCGCCCGCTTGGAGCGGGCCTCCTCCTCCTGGACATTCTTGAGGAGATCATCTGGGTTCGGGCGTTTGGGTTCCACCCGAACAGGGTAGCTCAATGGCTGGCATCCAGTGCCAAGTTAAGCTTCAGCACGTTCACCCGCGGTTCGCCGAACACGCCCCATTGGCGGCCTTCCGTGGCCCGGGCCAGCTGCTCCAGCACCACCGCCCTGGGCAGGTTGCGGACCCGGGCCACCCGGGCCGCCTGGTAGAAGGCCGCCTGGGGGCTGATGTGCGGGTCCAGCCCGCTGCCGGAACCGGTGACCAGATCGGTGGGGACCGGGTCCAGGTTGCCCGGGTCGGCCGCGCGCAGGGCCTGCACCCGGAGGGTGGCGGCGGCCAGCAGGTCCGGGTTGCCCGGCGACAGGGTGGAGCCGCCCGAGGCGCCGGCGTTGGTGGGGAAGTCGGCCGTGGCCGACAGCCGGCCCCAGAAGTAGCGGGGATCCTCGGTGTGCTGGGCGATCAGCGCGCTGCCGCGCAGCTGGCCGTTCTGGAACATCAGGCTGCCATTGGATCGGCCGGGGAACAGCAGGTGGGCGGCGCCGGTGACCACCAGCGGGTAGGCGATTCCGGTGAGCAGGGCCAGGCCGCAGAAAGTGACCAGCGCGGGACGGAGCGATACGGTCATGGGTTACCTCAAACCAGGTGCAGGAAAGTCAGCAGCAGATCGATCAGCTTGATGCCCAGGAACGGCACCACCAGGCCGCCCGCGCCATAGACCAGCAGGTTGCGGCGCAGGATGGCGGCCGCGCCCAGGGGCCGGTAGGCCACCCCGCGCAGGGCCAGCGGGATCAGCGCCACGATGATCAGCGCGTTGAAGATCACCGCCGAAAGGATGGCGCTTTCGGGGCTGTGCAGGCCCATGACGTTCAGCCGGCCCAGGGCCGGGTAGGTGGTGGCGAAGGCGGCCGGGATGATGGCAAAGTACTTGGCCACATCGTTGGAGATGCTGAAGGTGGCCAGGGAGCCGCGGGTCATCAGCATCTGCTTGCCGATCCGGACGATCTCGATCAGCTTGGTGGGGTTGGAATCCAGGTCCACCATGTTCCCGGCTTCCTTGGCGGCCTGGGTGCCGGAGTTCATGGCCACCGCCACGTCCGCCTGGGCCAGGGCCGGGGCGTCGTTGGTGCCGTCTCCGGTCATGGCCACCAGGCGGCCCCCGGCCTGGTAGTCGCGGATCAGCTTGAGCTTGTTTTCCGGGGTGGCCTGGGCCAGGAAATCGTCCACCCCGGCCTCGGCGGCGATGGCCGCGGCGGTGAGCGGGTTGTCGCCGGTGACCATGACCGTCTTGATGCCCATGCCGCGCAGTTCCGCGAAGCGCTCCTTGATGCCGCCCTTGACGATGTCCTTGAGGTGGATCACCCCCAGGGCCCGGGCCCCCTCGGCCACCACCAGCGGCGTGCCGCCCTCCCGGGCGATGCGGTCCACTTCCAGGCGCAGGGATTCCGGATAGGCGCCGCCCTGGGCCTGGACGTACTCCTCGATGGCCGAGGTGGCGCCCTTGCGGATCTCCCGGCCCTCCAGGCTCACGCCGCTCATGCGGGTCTGGGCGGTGAACGGGATGAAGGTGGCGCCCAGGGCTTGGATGTCCCGCTCGCGCAGGCCGTACAGCTCCTTGGCCAGCACCACGATGCTGCGGCCTTCGGGGGTCTCGTCGGCCAGGCTGGAGATCTGCGCGGCGTCGGCCAGGGCCTCCCGGGTCACCCCGTCGGCGGGGATGAAGGCCACCGCCTGGCGGTTGCCCAGGGTGATGGTGCCGGTCTTGTCCAGCAGCAGCACGTCCACGTCGCCGGCGGCCTCCACCGCCCGGCCCGAGGTGGCGATGACGTTGGCCTGGACCATGCGGTCCATGCCGGCGATGCCGATGGCCGACAGCAGCCCGCCGATGGTGGTGGGGATCAGGCAGACCAGCAGGGCCACCAGCACCGTGAGGGTGACCGGCAGGCCCTGGCCGGCGGCCTTGACGCTGAACAGGGAGAACGGCAGCAGGGTGGCGGTGGCCAGCAGGAAGATGATGGTCAGGGCCGCCAGCAGGATGTCCAGGGCAATCTCGTTGGGGGTCTTCTGGCGCTTGGCGCCTTCCACCATGGCGATCATGCGGTCCAGGAAGCTTTCTCCGGGGTTGGCGGAAATGCGTACCACCAGCCAGTCGGAGAGCACCTGGGTGCCGCCGGTGACCGCCGAGCGGTCGCCGCCGGACTCGCGGATTACCGGGGCCGATTCGCCGGTGATGGCGCTTTCGTTGACGCTGGCCACCCCCTCGATCACCTCGCCGTCGCCGGGCAGGGTGTCCCCGGCCTCCACCAGCACCACGTCGCCGATCCGCAGCTGCGGCGCGTCCACCACCTCGGAGGGATCGCCGTGCTTGGTGCCGCTGAGCTTGCGGGCCTTGACGTCGCGCCGGGACTTGCGCAGGGTATCGGCCTGGGCCTTGCCCCGGCCTTCGGCCATGGCCTCGGCGAAGTTGGCGAACACCAGGGTGAACCACAGCCAGAGGGCGATGGCCAGGATGAAGCCCGGGCGGGCCTCGCCGTGCCCGCCCAGCGCCTGGAAGTAGAGCAGGGTGGTCAGTGCGCTGCAGATCCACACGGTGAACATCACCGGGTTGCGCAGCTGGTGCACCGGGTTGAGCTTGCGCAGGGCCGCCCATATGGCCGGGCGCAGGATCGCCATTTCAAGCAGGGGACGGGGCTGGATCTCCCCGGTGGAACTGGATGTGCGCATCTTTGGACTCCTCAGGGCCGTGGTCAGAACCGCGCGAGCTGTTCTGCGATGGGCCCGAGGGCCAGGGCGGGCAGGAAGGTCAGGGCGCCCACCAGGAGCACCACGGCCACGAGCATGACGACGAACAGGGGGGTGTGGGTGGGCAGGGTGCCCAGGCCCGGCGGGGTGCGCTTCTTGCCGGCCATGGAGCCGGCGATGGCCAGCACCGGCAGGATCACCCCGAACCGGCCCAGCAGCATGGCCAGGGCCGTGGCCGTCTGGTAGAAGCCGCTGGTGACGCCCAGCCCGCCGAAGGAACTGCCATTGTTGTTGGCGACCGAGCTGAAGGCATACAGGATCTGGCTGAAGCCGTGGGCCCCGGGGTTGGATACCGCACCGGCGGCCGAAGGCACCGCCACCGCGCAGGCCGTGCCCACCAGGGCCACCACCGCCGGGATCAGGATCACCAGGGAGGCCATCTTCATCTCGAAGGCCTCGATCTTCTTGCCCAGGTATTCCGGCGTGCGGCCCACCATGAGGCCGGACACGAACACCGCGATGATCGCGAACACCAGCATGCCATAGAGGCCCGAGCCCACGCCGCCGAACACCACCTCGCCCAGTTCCATGAGCCAGAGCGGCACCAGGCCGCCCAGGGGGGTGAAGGCGTCGTGCTGGGCGTTCACCGCTCCGCAGGCGGTGGCGGTGGTGGCGGTGGCGAACATCGTCGAGCCGGTGATGCCGAAGCGCACCTCCTTGCCCTCCAGGTTGCCACCCGGGTGTTCCATGCCGGGCAGCACGTTCACCGCGCGGTTCACCGGCAGGCTGGCCAGGGCCGTGTTGTTCTGGCTTTCCGCCCAGTGGCAGACCCCCAGGGCCATGAGGAAGATCAGGGTCATGGCCGACAGCAGGGCCCAGCCCTGGCGGCGGTCCCGCATGAGCTTGCCGAAGGCGACGCAGAAGGCCGCCGGGATCAGCAGCATGGCCAGGATCTGGGAGAAGTTGGACAGCGGCGTCGGGTTCTCGAAGGGGTGCGCGGCGTTGGCGTTGAAGAAGCCGCCGCCGTTGGTGCCCAGCAGCTTGATGGCGGTCTGGGAGGCCGCCGGGCCCATGGCCAGCACCTGCTGCAGCACCGGCTTGCCGCCCGCGCCCAGGATGGGGGTCAGCAAGCGGGCCACCGGGTTGGGCGCCAGGGTCTGCACCACCCCCTGGGAGACCAGGAACAGCGCGTAGACCAGGGACAGCGGCAGCAGCACGTAGAGCGTGCCGCGGGTGACATCCACCCAGAAGCTGCCCAGGCTGGTGGCCTTGCGCCGGCGGATGCCCCGGGCCAGGGCGGCCATCACCCCCAGTCCGGTCGCGGCCGACAGGAAGTTCTGCACGGTCAGGCCGGCCATCTGGGTGAAATGGCTGAGGCTGGTCTCGCCACCGTAGGACTGCCAGTTGGTGTTGGTGACGAAACTGATGGCCGTGTTCCAGGCCACGGCCGTGGGCACCGCGCCCAGGGCCTGGGGATTGTACGGCAGGGCCCCCTGGGCCTTCTGCAGCAGGAACAGGAAGACGATGCCCATGGCGTTGAACAGCAGTACCGCCAGGGCGTAGTCCTTCCAGTCCATGCGGTCGTTGCCGGTGATGCCGGCCAGCCGGTACAGCCCCCGTTCCAGGGGGCCCAGCAGGCGATCCAGGGGGGTGGCGTCCCGTTCCAGCACCTTGCCCAGGTACTCGCCCAGGGGCTTGGCCAGGAGCAGCAGGACGCCGATCAGGAGCGCGAATTGGAGCAGGGCGTTGGCGGTCACTGGAACCTCTCCGGCATGAGCAGCGCGATGGCGAGGTAGCCCAGCAGGCCCAGGCCCAGCAGGGCCGCTAAAAGATGCATTCCGTTCAAGCGGCTGCCCTCCCGGGGCACACACGGCCCCAGGGGCAATCTATCAAGAATGGAATCAGGGGGCTGTACGGATTGTTCGGGAAAGTATCAAGATTTCGTCAAACCATCAGGCCTGATGGTAGATTTCCGCGCCGCTGGCCTCGAATTCCTTGGATTTCTCTTCCATGCCCACCGCCAGGGCCTCCTGCTCGCTCACCCCGTGGGTCCTGGCGTACTCGCGCACATCCTGGGTGATCTTCATGGAACAGAAGTGCGGCCCGCACATGGAACAGAAGTGGGCCACCTTGGCGCCCTCGGCCGGCAGGGTCTCGTCGTGGAACTCCCGGGCGGTGTCCGGATCCATGGCCAGGTTGAACTGGTCCTCCCAGCGGAACTCGAAGCGCGCCTTGGACATGGCGTCATCCCACAGGTTCGCGCCCGGGTGCCCCTTGGCCAGGTCGGCGGCGTGGGCGGCGATCTTGTAGGTGATGACGCCGTCCTTCACGTCCTTCTTGTTGGGCAGGCCCAGGTGCTCCTTGGGAGTGACGTAGCAGAGCATGGCCGTGCCATACCAGCCGATCATGGCGGCGCCGATGGCCGAGGTGATGTGGTCGTAGCCCGGGGCCACGTCAGTGGTGAGCGGGCCCAGGGTGTAGAAGGGTGCCTCGCCGCAGACCGCCAGCTGCCGGTCCATGTTCTCCTTGATCTTGTGCATGGGCACGTGCCCGGGGCCTTCGATGATGGTCTGCACGTCGTGCTTCCAGGCGATCTGGGTCAGCTCGCCCAGGGTGTCCAGCTCGCCGAACTGCGCCTCGTCGTTGGCGTCCGCGGTGCTGCCCGGGCGCAGGCCGTCGCCCAGGGAGAAGGCCACGTCGTAGGCCTTCATGATCTCGCAGATGTCCTCGAAGTGGGTATAGAGGAAGTTCTCCTGGTGGTGGCTCAAGCACCATTTGGCCAGGATCGAGCCGCCCCGGCTGACGATGCCGGTGGTGCGCCGGGCGGTGAGCGGGACGTACTTCAGCAGCACGCCGGCGTGGATGGTGAAGTAGTCCACTCCCTGCTCGGCCTGCTCGATGAGGGTGTCCCGGTACAGCTCCCAGGTGAGCTCCTCGGCCTTGCCGTCCACCTTCTCCAGGGCCTGGTAGATGGGCACCGTGCCGATGGGCACCGGCGAGTTGCGCAGGATCCACTCCCGGGTCTCGTGGATGTTGGCGCCGGTGGACAGGTCCATGACCGTGTCGGCGCCCCAGCGGGTGGCCCAGGCCATCTTTTCCACCTCCTCCTCGATGGAGGAGGCCACCGCGGAGTTGCCGATATTGGCGTTGATCTTCACCAGGAAGTTCCGGCCGATGATCATCGGCTCGGTCTCCGGGTGGTTGATGTTGCAGGGGATCACCGCCCGGCCCCGGGCCACCTCGTCCCGGACGAATTCCGGGGTGATGTGGCTGCGGATGCCTGCGGCCTCGCGGCCCAGGTTCTCGCGGATGGCGATGAACTCCATTTCCGGGGTGATGGTGCCCTGGCGGGCGTAGTGCATCTGCGACACATTCCGGCCCGGGGCGGCCCGGAGCGGCTTGCGGTCGGCGTGGAAGCGGATGGCCTCCAGCTGGGGGTCCCGCTCGCGCAGCTTGCGGTACAGGCTGGTGGCGCCGGGCAATTCTTCCACGTCGCCGCGCTCCCGGATCCAGGCCAGGCGCAGGGGCGCTAGCCCGTGCGCCAGGTCGATGTGCACCTGGGGGTCGGTGTACGGGCCCGAGGTGTCATAGAGGCGCACCGGTTCGTTGGCCGTGAGGGTCCCGTCGAAATCCCGGGTGGCGTGCAGGTTCACCGTACGCAGGGGAACCCGCAGGTCGGGCCGGGAGCCGGTCACATAGACCTTGTCCGAGGCCGGGAAGGGTTTCAGGCATTTTTCAAAAGTAGTTTCCGCCTCAGGGGTTGCGGATTCTGGGCTGGGCATGGACACTCCGGCGAAAGATCGGGGACGGTTGAGTTCTGGCACCCCGCTCCGGGGAAGTTTAACGCGGCGGCCAGCGAGATTTCAGTGTTTCGGATCCGGGCTGCAGGTGCAGAATGGTAGCGGTTCTCGGTACGTTCTACCTATCGTTCTTCCAATGGGGCATCCATGTCCGACAGCAACCAGGGCCGACCACGCAACTCCGGCGCCATTCCCGACCAGTTGATCCAGATCGCCCATGAGCAGGAGGGCGGGGCCGAGCGCATCATTTCCCAGATGGAAGTGGTCCAGAACAGCTTCGAGGAGATCCAGATCCTGACCCGCGAATGCCAGGAGGTGCTGGCCCGGCTCATGCCCCCATCCGAGGACCGGCAGGCCCTCATCGACAAGATGGAGAGCATCGGCCTGCACGCCGACAACGGGGTGTACAACGTCCAGGGCGCCTACGACCTGTTCCAGTACCAGGACATCGTCCGGCAGAAGCTGGAGAAGGTGGGCCACCGGCTGATCGACGTTTCCGAGTACGTGCTGTCCAACCTCAACCCCACCCAGGAAGGAACCCGCGCCTCGGCCTCCGCCGGACGGGATATCCTGGAGCGGCCCGCCCAGGCGGCGGACACCACCAAGGGCGAAACCGATGCGGTCATCGCCGAGTTCTTCGCCAAGCTGCGGGCCAAGCGAACCAGCGAATAGGTCCTCCCAGGCGGGACCCCAGTCTTATCAGGAGTCGGTTCATGAAGTGGTTGCAAACCTGGGTTCTGCCGCTCGCCATGGGGTGCACCATGGGGTGCTACCTGGGAGCCCAGACCGTCCCGGAGGATCCGGTGGTGAAGGCGCGCCAGCAGCGGGCCCAGGCCCAGGGCGTGGACGAGGCGGACCTGCCGCCCGTGCCCAGGGCCTTGACCGAGCCTCCGCCCCTGCCGCCCCCGGAGATCCACGCCAAGGACCTGCCGCACCCCCGGGTGGCCGCGGTCCCGGCCAGGCGCCGGGGCAAGGACAAGGCCGGCAGGCGGGGCCGGGCCGTCACCGCGGCGGCAGTCACGCAGACAGACGACGATACGGCCGAGGCCACCCCCACCCGCAAGGCCGGACGGGCAGCGCGCCGTTCTGCCGGGCGAGCGACGGAGCGTGCCGTGGCGACCGCACCGGCCAAGCCAACCGCTAAGCCATCGGCCAGGCCAACCACCAAGTCGGCCGAGCGGGCTGCCGCCCGGTCCACCGCGGCCGCGCCCAAACCCAAATCGGCCGTCAGGCCAGCCAAACGCGCCGGGAAACGGGCGAAGTCCTGAGCTCCGCCTGGCCTGGCTTTCCCCGCACCGGGGCATGGGAAACCCTTCAATGACCGAGACCGCACCGAACGTACACGACACTCCCCGCACTGGGGTCTGGGGGAGGCAGTAATGGGCAAGACCACGCCGAAAGAGTACCGCAAACTGGCCGTCATCATCTCGGTATCGCCTGCGGCGATAGCCGAGACTCCCCGCTCTGGGGCTTGGGGGAGTTTGTCATGAGCAAGACCACGCCGAAGGAATATCGCAAATTAGCCGTCGTTATGGCCGGAGGCCGGGGCACCCGTTTCTGGCCCCGCTCCCGGGGCAAGCGGCCCAAGCAGTTCCTGACCATGGTCGGGGACGAGTCCCTGCTGCACCAGACCGTGCACCGCCTGGACGGCGCGTTCCGGGCGGAGGACATCTTCGTGCTCACCACCGAGGAACTGGCCGACACCACCCGGGCGATGCTTCCGGAACTGCCAGCGGAGAACGTGCTGGTGGAGCCCGAAGGCCGCAACACCGCACCCTGCCTGGCCCTGGCCCTGGTGGCCCTGGAACGCCGGGTGCCGGACGGGGTGATGGTGGTGCTGAGCGCCGACTCCTGGATCGGGGACCGGGCCAAGTTCCTCAAGGACATCGATATCGCCGTGGCCCACGCCGCCGAGCGGCGGGATCTGGTCACCTTCGGCATCCGCCCCACCTACCCCGAAACCGGGTACGGCTACATCGAGACCGAAGGCAAGGGGCACGTGCTGGGGGTCAAGGCCTTCCAGGAGAAGCCCAGCTACGAGAAGGCGGTGGAGTATCTGGAATCCGGCCAGCACTACTGGAACGCCGGAATGTTCGTGTGGACGTTGCGCGATTTCCGCACCCAGCTCCTGGAGCACTGTCCGGAGATCCTTCGGCCCCTGGATGCCTGGGTGGCCGAAGGCGCCCAGCCCGCCCAACTCGCTCAGGCCTACGGCCGGCTGCCCAAACTGTCCATCGACTACGCCCTCATGGAGAAGTCCGAGCGGGTGGCCGTGGTGCCGGCACGGTTCCGCTGGTCGGACGTGGGGTCCTGGCCCGCGGTGGTGGAGTTCCACGAGGCCGACGCCTCGGGCAACGTGGTCCTGGGCGACGCCTTCCTGCTGGAGTCGCACAACTGCGCCGTGTTCGGCGGCCAGCGGTTCATTGCCGGCGCCGGGCTCCAGGACCTGATCATCGTCGACGAGTCCGACGCGCTCTTAATTTGTCGCAAGGACCGGGCCCAGGATGTCAAGCTGGTGGTGGACAAACTCAAGGCACTGGGCAGGGAAGACCTGCTCTGACCCCTCCACCCCACCCATAGCAAGGAAATCCGATGACTTCCAGACCAGCGAGCCTCCACGTCGACAAGCCCTGGGGCAGTTTCGACCAGTTCGTGCTGAACACCCCCTGCACGGTCAAGATCCTCACCTGCAACCCCGGCCAGAAGCTCAGCCTGCAGCGGCACCGGCAGCGCAATGAACTGTGGGTCGCCCTGGACGCCGGGGTCGTGGTGGAACTGGACGGCCGGATCCTCACCCCCGACAAGGGCGCCGAGACCTGGCTGCCCGCCGGCAGCATCCACCGCATGAGCTGCGCCAGCAGCAGCCCCAACCCCGTGCGCGTCCTGGAAGTGTCCCTGGGCACCTTCGACGAGAACGACATCGAGCGCCTGGAAGATGCCTACGGTCGGAATTGACCAAGCGGGGTCCTGGGCGTATACTGGCAAGTGAGGTGTTCCTCCCGGACCGTCCTAGATGCTCCAGGAACCAGGAACTTCCCGCCACCACTAGTCCCACCACCTAGACCAGCCCCCTTTACGGGGACTCCCGCACAAGCAACCCCACCAAACCTACCCCGCCAAAACATCCCACACGAAGCGCCCCTGCCTCGGGGCGTTTCACTGTACCTAGATCCCTGGGGCCGAAGCCAGGGTGAGGTCCCGGACGATCGGGTCAAGGGGGGAACGAAGGGGGTGCAAGGTAGCGCTCATCAAGCCATCCCGCGGCTACGGCGGCACGGGGGTCGCCGAGGTTCAACAGGTCCGCATAGGCTAACAGGGGCGGTACCGTCCGTGGATCCGGGAGGTCCAAGCCCGACGGATCCCAGAACGCCTTCAGCAGTTCAACCGATCCCTCCGGATCTGCCTTCAGCCGGAACCGGCCCACGACGGCCTTGGGGTCCCCCGAGGCGTAGAGGGTGGCGGTTGCCGGGCCGTACTCCTGGGTGAGGAGCACCGCAGCCACCTCGCTGCTCCACTGCGCTCCGCAAAGAGACAAATCGGCCGCCTTCAAACAGTCCGGCGCGGGTGCCTGGAATCCAGGTTGGGCCGAAGCCTCAAGGGGTAGCTCACCGCCCAGGCCTCGGCCAGCCGATGGGCGTCCACCAGGGTCAGGCCGGCTTTCCCCCGTGCGGCCAGGAAGCCCAGGGTCTTGAGGTCGGCGATGACACCGCGGTGGGGACTACGATGCCCTGGAGGCTCGCGTTCAATATTTACGATGTTCAACCGACGTGAAAAAAATGATTCCATGATCAAGATCGGATAGGACCCATGCTTGGCTGACCTGGAGCAGGGTAAAGGACCCAAGTATCTGGACCCTCAGAGTCTATTGAAAATCATTGCAAATCTGCCATCATGATCCCATATTTACCTGGATGATCTACCGAAGACTGACCTCCATCCTTCTTGCGCGGCTGGACGCCATGCCCGCTGTGGGGCTCCTCGGCCCGCGGCAGTCCGGCAAGACGACCCTGGCGCTGTCCGTGGGAGTGCCGCGCGACGCCGTATACCTGGACCTTGAATCCGAATCGGACCGGGGCAAGCTCGCGGAGCCGGAGGCATACCTGTCAGCCCACCTGGACCGGCTGGTGATCCTGGATGAAATACACCGCGCCCCCGGGCTGTTCCCGATCCTGCGGGGCCTCATCGACCGGTCGCGCAGGGCCGGGCGGAAGGCGGGACAGTACCTGCTGCTGGGCTCCGCCTCCCTGGATCTGCTCCGGCAATCGGGTGAGACCCTGGCAGGACGCATCGCCTATCTGGAACTCTCCCCTTTGGACGCCCTGGAGGCCCGGAGCCGGCCCCTGGACGACCTATGGCTGCGGGGCGGCTTCCCAGAGAGTCTGCTGGCCAGGGACGATGCCGACAGTCTGCACTGGCGTCAGGATTTCATACGAACCTACCTGGAGAGGGACATTCCCCAGTTCGGTCCCCGCCTTCCGGCCGAAACCCTGCGCCGGCTCTGGGCCATGCTGGCCCACAACCAGGGAGGGATGCTGAACAGCGCCCTGCTCGCCCGCAACCTCGGCCTGGACGTCAAGACCATCAACAGCTACCTGGACCTGCTGGTGGACCTGCTCCTGGTGCGCCGGCTCCCCCCCTGGCATGCCAATCTGGGCAAGCGGCTGGTGAAGGCGCCCCGGATCTTCGTGCGCGACAGCGGCCTGGTGCATGCCCTGACGGGTGTGCCGGACCGGGAGACCCTGCTGTCCCACCCCATCCTGGGGCCGAGTTGGGAAGGCATGGTCATCGAGAACCTGATCGCCGCCGCCCCGGACCAGGCAGAGCCCTTTTTTTTCCGCACCGCCGGAGGAGCGGAAATCGATCTGCTGCTGGCCTGGCCGGACGGGAGCCTATGGGCCATCGAGGTCAAGCGCAGCCTGGCGCCCAAACTGGAGCGGGGCTTCCACGTCGCCTGCGAAGACCTGAACCCGGTACGCCGCGTGGCGGTCTACCCCGGCACCGAACGGTATCCCATGGGCAGCGGCGTGGAAGCTATGCCCCTCCCGACGCTCATGGAGGAGTTGGCCGCCCTCAGTTAGGTTTGAGCCTTTCCAGCGGGCGGCTGCGCCGGGGCGGTGCGAACTGGACATCGAGCCGGGCCAGTTCCTCTTCCGATAATCGCAGCGCTTGCGCCGCGTGATTCTCCCGCGGATCCTGGGTGCGGAGCGCCGCAGGCCCCGCCAGGAGCAGTCCCGGGAACTCGCTATCCCCTGGCGATGATGAAAATTCAGATCCGATTCATGGCCGCGCTATGATGGACCGCCATGGCTATCCAGGACGTGATCATCATCGGCGCCGGGCCGTCGGGCCTGTCGGCGGCGATTGCCGCCAAGCAGCAGAACCTCGATTACCAGATATTCGAACAGGGTGTGCTGGTCAACTCCATAGGCCGGTTCCCGCCGCAAATGGTGTTCTTCACTACGCCAGAACTGCTGGAAATCGGCGGCCTGCCTTTCGTGTCGCCTTACGAAAAACCGACGCGGGTCGAAGCGCTCAAGTATTACCGCAAGGTCGTGGATGCCTTTGATCTCCAGATCGCGTTCGGGGAAAAGGTGCTGACGGTGGCAGCCTCGCCGGGTGCGTCGATGGGATCGGAAAGGGCGATCGATCCCGCCGCGCTGGAAGCAGAGGAACCCCGGTTCGCTGTGACGACGCGGTCGAAGCTGGGTGTGCAGCGGGTCCACCACGCGCGCAACGTCATCTTCGCGATCGGCTATTACGACCATCCGGTCCTGATCGGGGTACCCGGCGAGGCTCTGCCGCACGTGCAGCACTACTATACCGAACCCTATCCGCACTACCGTCAGAACGTCGTCGTCGTCGGCGGCGGCAACTCCGCTGCGGAGTCGGCACTGGAGTTGTTTCGCGCTGGTGCGCACGTCACCCTGGTTCACCGCTCGGCGAGCTTGAAGTCCGGGATCAAATACTGGGTGCGTCCAGACATCGAGAACCGGATCAAGGAAGGCTCGATTGCCGCGCGCTTCAACGCCTGTGTGACGGAGATTCGCCAGACTTCGGTGATCGTGAGGTCGGATGGCTCAGGGGGGCCGGGTGGAGCAGAGGAACTTCCCGCGGATGCGGTGTACCTGCTGACCGGCTACCGCGCTGACACCGACCTCCTGGTACGAGCCGGCGTTGTCCTGGACGACCGGGACGCGCCGGTCCACGATCCGCAGACCTTCGAAACCAACGTGCCCGGGCTGTTCGTCGCGGGCGGCGCCATCGCGGGTGCCGACACCGACACGATCTTCATCGAGAACGGCCGCTTCCACGGCGACCGGATCATCGAAGCCATCGCGAGCAGTTTCATGTAGATCGGCGATCCGGAGGGGTTACGGCATCGTCCTTCTGGCCCAGAATCGCCACCGCCAACCCGGCGGATTTCGCCATCCAGCTTCAGCTTGACGACGCCAGATTGACCTATCTCAACCCCTTCCTGCTGTCCCAGACCGGGGTGGACGTGGCTGACGGCCTGTTTTCGGTCTACACCGAGATCACCGTGAAGGGCGGCCGGGTGCAAGGGTATCTCAAGCCCCTGGTCCGGAACCTGAGGTCAATTTTTATTGTACCGACAGTATTGGTCCTAGGAACTCTGGAGGAGCCTGAGGCAATGCTGTGCCCGCAGGACGAGTCGTGTCTCCAGCTTTTCTAGCATGGGCTGGGCAAGACCATCCCTTAGGGTGGCCTCCCGGACATCATGGATGGCGTCGGGCACCCGTCGAGCCATATCGACAAGGCGGTCCAGCAGTCGGCTCTCGTCGATGCGAACCGCCTTGGCCAGGACTTTCCACTGACGAAGGCCGATACCGCCCAAACGATATTCTTCGCCAATCTTCATGGACAGTTTGACCTTCGGCAGATGGAATTCGTCGTAGGGCAGGATGCTCGCCACGTCGTACAGGGGCGCAAGACGCACAAACGGACCACCACCCAGGAGCAGCGAATAGTTCTTGGCATGGGCATCGGTACCGGCGATGAGCCAATTCAGGCTGATCCCGTCGAGGAAGGTCTGGATGTCGTCCCCGCGTTGCGTGGAGTGGGTTCGCAGCAATTCAATGATCTCGCCGATACCGGGGCCACCTTCGTTCTGGTACTTGTGCACGGGAAGGACCGCGAGCGCCTGGCACATGTCCACCTGGTGTACCCGGAGAATTCCTTCGCCAAATCGGAGGCGATCATAGCGCTCGACCACTATGGCGAGCTCCCTGCCAAAGCGTTCGACGCGGGAACGGGCTGCCGGCATCCCAAGGGCGCGCGCAAGGGCGAGACAGGCATGCTCATTCTCGGCATGGCCATCGAAATGGCTGAGGGACGGCTTCAGGATATGGGTCGTGGGCAGGCGGCCCGAGGGGATGCCCCAGCGGCCCTTCTCGAAGAGCAGAGCGGTCTTGGGTTGTGCCCCGGCCAGACTGAACTGGCCGGTGTCGCGCGGCAAGCGCCATGCCGCATGGTCTTTACGCAGCAGCCGCAGCCGGTCAGCGATCTCAGCTTCCTCAAGCCAATCGACCCGGTCGGCCCCGCCGCCTTGCACCTCCTCGAGCCGCTCGGGTCGAACGAACTGCACGGCGCCAGCGCAGTCCTCACCTACGTTGGCGATCAGGGCAAAGGGATTGTGGGCCGAGACCTGGAATCTCATGGCCCATCGCTCCAGGACCTGTTCGTTGTCCGGAAGCAGGCCCCAGATGAAGGTTTCGATGGCCGTGGACCCATGTTCCGCCGCGGCGATGGGCATGGTGAGGGAAAGGGGGTAGGCGTCCCTGGACTCGCTCCAGGCCGGGTCGTAGGTGAAGGTCAACCTCCCTTTCGGATTGCTTCTGACAAGGCCCACCCTTCTGCCGGCGAGCAGGACGACGAGTTCGGGAGTCACGGCTCAACCTTCCGCGCTGCCACGAGGATGGCATCCAAATCGGGTGCGGATGCTGAGTTCGGTGAGGGCTCCTGGATGTGGGTTTCCAGCCGGATACCCAGGGTATCGAGCGCACGCAGCACGAGCCCGAGCTCAGCGCGGCTGTGCCCTCGCTCGATGCCGATGACCCATTGGCGACTGACTTCAATGCGTTGGGCCAATGCCGCTTGGCCCAGGCCGAGGAGTTTGCGGCGGTTCCGGATGATCGCGCCGAGGTCGTTGGGTGTGCGAATGAGCATGGGATTGTCGCCGTCCGCTAACATTGTATGAATGTCAGCGTTCGAAGACAAGGTGCAAATGTTGTCTTTCGATAACAACGCGCGGGTGGGTCCGCGGATATTCCTGGAGCCGATGCCCGCCGACCAGGTTTGGCCGAAGCCTCAAGGGGTAGCTCACCACCCAGGCCTCAGCCAGCCGGTCCAGCTGACCCTCGTGGGCAAGCCTTAGGCATCGTCCATAAATAACTTGGCCATTTACAAGGGCGGCAGCTCTCGCATGACTGCGTTGGCCTCCTTTAGCGTATAGACCCGATACGCTGCCGTCGGCCGCCTTGTCCTGCTCGGCTGGCGCTCCCTGTAAATAACCAACTTATTTATGGACGATGCCTTAGAGCAGGGGGTTAGCCGATCGCCTCGCGCACCAGATCGGCCTGTTCCGTCAGGTGGGCCTTGTGCGAGCCGGTGCCGGTGGCGGCGGCCGGGGCGCGGCCGGCGTAGGCCGGTGGGCGGTCCCGGCCAGGGACCAGGCCATCCAGGAAACAGCCGCGCACGAACTGCCAGGCGCCCTGGTTGCGCGGCTCCTCCTGGGCCCAGACCAGCTCGGCGCCGGCCGGGAAGGGCTCCAGGACCCGTGCCAACTCGGCCCCGGGGAAGGGGTGCAGCCGCTCCAGGCGGATGATGGCGACCCGCCCGTCGCCGGCCTCTCCCAGGGCGTAGGCGAGCTTGCCGCTCACCAGGATGACCCGGCGCACCGCCGCGGGATCCGCGCACGGATCGGCCAGGACCGGCTCGAACCGTCCCGCGGGCAACGACTCCAGGGGCGAGACGCAGCGTGGATGGCGGAGCAGGCTCTTGGGCGTGAACACCACCAGGGGCTTGCCGGGATCCAGAGCCTGGTCCCGGAGCAGGTGGAAGTACGAGGCCGGGGTGGAGGGCTGGCAGATCCTCAGGTTGTCCTCGGCGCACAGCTGCAGGAACCGCTCCAGCCGGCCGCTGCTGTGCTCCGGGCCCTGGCCCTCATAGCCGTGGGGCAGCAGCAGGACCAGGCCGGAGGTCTGGCCCCACTTGCTTTCGGCCGAGGCCAGGAAGTTGTCGATGATGATCTGGGCGCCGTTGGCGAAATCACCGAACTGGGCCTCCCACAGGGTCAGGGTCCCGGGGCTGGCCACCGAGTAGCCGTATTCGAAGCCCAGCACCGCCGCTTCGGACAACAGGCTGTCGAAGGCCTGGAACCGGGCCGGCCGGACGGCGATGGTGTCGAGCGGAACGTGCGCGGCGCGCGTGCGCATGTCGTAGATACAGGCGTGGCGCTGGCTGAAGGTGCCCCGGACGGCGTCCTGGCCGGACAGCCGCACGGAGATCCCGCCCAGCACCAGGGAGCCGAAGGCCAGCGCCTCGGCCGTGGCCCAGTCCACCGGGCCCCCGCTTTCGGCAAGTTCCCGGCGCCGACGCAGCATCGGCTGCAACTTGGGATGCGGCTCGAAGCCGTCGGGAACGGAGCCCAGGGCGATGAGGGTGGTGCGCAGGGCGGCGGCCAATCCGCCCGGGGCCTCGGGCGCCGGGGCCGGCGGCGCCGCGGGCGGCTGCTCCGGCTCGACCGGTTCCTGCAGCCCGGCCTTCTTCTCGCCCCAGAGGGTTTCCAGCTCCGCTCCCGACAGCACCCCGTCCCGGACCAGGGCCGCGCCGTAGAGCCGCGCCACCGGGGTGTGGTTGCGGATCTTGGCGTACATGAGCGGTTGGGTGTAGCTTGGCTCGTCGCCTTCGTTGTGGCCCCAGCGCCGGTAGCACACCAGGTCGATCACCACGTCGTGCCGGAAGCGCTGGAGAAACCCCAGGGCCAGGCCCGCCACGTGCGCCACCGCATCGGGATCGTCGCCGTTCACGTGCAGGACCGGGGCCTGGACCATGCGCGCCAGGTCGGTGCAGTAGGTGGAGGAGCGCGCGTCCCGGGGCAGGGTGGTGAAGCCGATCTGGTTGTTGACCACGATGTGCAGGGTGCCGCCGGTGGTGTAGCCGTCCAGTCCGGCGAGATTGAGGGTCTCCGGCACGATCCCCTGGCCGGAGAAGGCCGCGTCGCCATGCATGAGGATGGGCAGGAAGAGGCTGCGGCCGGTGTCGCCGAACTGGTCCTGGCGGGCCCGGACCATGCCTTCCAGCACCGGATCGACGGCTTCCAGGTGGCTGGGGTTGGGGGCCAGGGTCACGGTGATCGCCGCGCCGTCCGGGGCCCGGTGGATGCCGGCGGCGCCCAGGTGGTACATCACGTCGCCGGAGCCGTGGGGGGCCTCCGGGTCGAGGTCGCCTTCGAACTCGGCGAAGATCCGGGGCAAGGGTTTGCCCACGGTGTTGGCCAGGACGTTCAGCCGGCCCCGGTGGGGCATGCCGAGCAGCGCCTCCCGGACGCCGGATTGGGCGGCGCCGGTGAGGATCCGGTCCAGCAGCGGAATGAGGGCCTCGCCGCCTTCCAGGGAGAAGCGCTTGTGGCCGACGTAGGTGGTGTGCAGGTAGCGTTCGAAGGCCTCGGCCTGGACCAGCTTGTCCAGGATCCGCAGGCGCTCCCCGGGCTCCAGGACGGGGCGGTTGCGGCTGGCCTCCATGCGCTCCTGGAGCCACTCCCGCTGGTCGAATTCCTGGATGAACATATACTCCGCGCCCACCGTCCGGCAGTAGGTGGCGCGCAGCACCTCCAGGATCTGCCCCAGGGTCTGCCGGCCTCCCCCGGCGAGGTCGTTGGTGAAGAACTCCCGCCCCACGTCCTCCCCGGTGAGGCCGTAGCCGGCCGGATCCAGTTCCCCGGGGACCGGGCGCGGCTCGCCGAGCGGGTCCACATCGGCCACCAGGTGGCCCCGGACCCGGTAGGCCCGGATCAGCTGCAGCAGGCGTGCCTGCTTTTCCAGGGCGTCCCGGCCGCCGGCGGGCAGGCCGTGGAAGTAGGTGCGCCAGCTTTCCGTCACCGACCGGGGATTCCGCTGGTACTGGTCGAGCAGCTCCGCGGCCATCCAGCTGTTACCGCCGAAATCCCGGACCAGGGTTGCCATCGAGTCGTTATCTGGGTCGAACATGGAAAATGCCTTCTTTACGTGCAAAGTGTAGCCGCTTTTTCCAGACAGATCGCCTATTTCTGGCGGCGTCCGCACCAGACCGTGGCCCGGTTGCCCTGCCGTCCCCCGTTATTGCCGCACTGCCAGGGAATAGGGCATTGCATTGGCAAAGACCCAGTGCAAATCCGCCTGTTTTAACCTCAACTGCTCCCTTTCCTTGACCGGTATCAAAAAAGCCTCGGCAGCCAGGCGATAGATTGCTGGGAACGTTTTATTTGTCCCTTGCGATTGGGGTTCGGAGGGTGCTCAAGGGCTGATCAGGATCAGCGGCCATTCCGCAGGGCAAGGGGATCGGCAACAGGTGGAACGTCGAGGCCTTTGGCCGAATCGTTGAAGCACATCCCGAATGCGGCTAAGGCTTCGGGGCCGGGCGCCATGGGCGGCAAGGACGGCAAGGGCGCACCCGAAGCCGTTGGCGCCATGGCGGCGGCCACGAACCAGCCGGGTTCGGCCGGTGCGGGGGAGAGGCCGGTTCCGGATGATGGGCCGTTGCCGGCCAGGCCCGGCAAGGCCATGGACGCTACCCACAGCAGGGTGAAAGCACGACAGGACAGGGCATCCAGGCAGGACAAAAGGTTCCTCCAGTCTTCAGGATCCAAGCATTCCAGAGCGACCCCCACGGAAGGTGGGGCGGAGCACCGCTGTGGTGATTAAGTGGGATTCATGATGCGAAAGTTCCGGTGGATCGCTCCGGGACCGCAACCCACGAAACCGTTGGCTTCGTCCTCTCCGGTCCATCCGCAGGTTCTTCTCGATATCCTCCACCTGGCCCAGGCCTTCGGCGATGAGGGACTGGATGCCGTCGAGGGTGCGGTAGGGGGCCCGGAATTCGCTGGCGCTGGGGTCCCGATGCCGCTCTCCGTGGCGCTCGAGGATGTGGTCGATGGCGACCGGGGTGAGGAACAACTCGCGGCTCAGGAGATAGCCCTGGGCTGCCTCGGCCGAATAGACCGGCGCCGCGGGCCTGGGCGCTTCCGTCTTGCCTTCCTGCTTGTCCTCGGGCTGGTCCGGCGCGGTCACCGGATCCGGGGTGCCGGATTGCCCGAGCAGATCGTCGTAGTAGCCCGGGCTGGCGCACGCGAGCCGCTGCCGTTCGCAGGCTTCCAGCATGCGCTGGTGGGCCAGTTCGCGACGTTGCCGGCCGCTCATCAGGGCGGGCCTTGGGGGGGGCGGCCTGCTGGCGCTGCTGGGGACGGACGGTTCGGAGGGCGGGAGGGCCTCGGGGGCGTCAGCCAGCGTCACCATGGCGCCGAAGCCGATGCCGGGCAAGGTGACCAGCACCCGTGAGCTCCCGGAGCGGACGATCTCGGTGGGCGCCTGTCCGGGAAGTGGAACCAGGGCGCGCCATCCCCCAGGATCCGGAAGTATCCCGAAGGGCCCGGGGTCTTCAGGATGCGGAGATCGAACCCGACCAGGCCGGTGACCGGATCCCGGTAGGCTTCCCGCTCCTGGATCCGCCCCCGGAAGCCCTTGCCTCCGACCCACAGCTGGTCCTGGTCGTCGGCCGCCAGGGCCTCCGGCGGGGGCTCCTGCCAGGGCCATGGGATGATGCGGTAGCCTTCGGTCGGAGACAGGCGATGGACCCCATCGCGCAGACCGGTAAGCCAGGCGACCGATCCGTCGCTGGAGGTGACCAGGCTGCCGGGCACCACCTGGGCGCCCTCCTCGCCTTCGAGGCAGAAGAATGTGAAGTGCCCGACCTTGTCGATGGGGTAGGTCTTGAAGAACGGGTGGATTCCGTCCTGGAAGGCAAGCCCGGAGAGGTAGACGGCGCCGCTCGGGGCTTTTTCCGGGGGCGGCGGGACGCTGAACAGCGTCCGGTTCATGGCGGCAAGCCGCGCCTCTCGGGCATTCTGGTTGGCCGCCTTGGTGGCCTTCTTCTCGGCGGCCCGCTGTTTTTTCCCGGGCATGGCCCCCGCCGGCAGGGTGCCGAGGCAGGCGGCAAGGGCCACGAAGCCGGTGATCTTCAAGCCATCCATGGAATACTCCCAGATGAAGCCCCTCGGTTGCGGCCTCACTGTCGAGTGGATGGACCCGCGGCGAGGTTCCGTGCGATCCCGGATGCCTGGCCGGCCAGTGTGAAAGAATGTTCCATCCCTTCCGCCCGGTCCCGGCCTGCGAGGCCGGCGCGGAAGGTCGCTGCATCGGAAAGGTGGCGCCACGATGGCCCCTGGTACCCTGGACATTCGGAACCTCAGCAAGACCTACCCGGACGGTGCGGGCCTGGACGGGTGTTCCCTGGAACTGCACGGCGCCGAGATCTGCGCGCTGCTGGGCCGGCGCGGCTCCGGCAAAAGCACCCTGGCCAATTGCCTGTCCGGCATGGTTCGGCCCACCGGTGGCGAACTGTTCCTGGACGACCGCCCCCTGCGCCTCAGGACCCCCGGGGACGCCCTGGCCGCCGGCATCGCCGTGGTGCACCAGGAACTCAGCCTGGTGCAGGAATTCACCGTCGCGGAAAACATCCTCATCAGCCGCTACTGCAAGAAGGGGCTGGGCGGTGCCTTCATCGACTGGGCGCGCACCAACGAGAAGGCCACGGCGCTCCTGGAATCCCTGCAAATCGATATCCCGGCCACGGCCAGGGTCGCCAGTCTCGCCGTCGCCCAGAAGCAGCAGATCAAGCTGGCCAAGGCCATGTCCTACGACCCCTCGGTGCTGGTCCTGGACGAGCCCCTGGCGGGCCTGGACCGGGCCGGTGCGGACTGGCTGTGGGCGGTGCTGCGGGGCTGCCGGGACCGGGGGCTGGCGGTGCTGTTCATGACCCACCAGCTCGACGAACTGGGCGACGGGGTCGACCGGGTCGCGGTGCTTCGCGCTGGCCGGTGCGTGGGCAGCGTCCCCGGCGCCCAGGCCAGCCCCGGACCCCTGGTGGACCTGATGTTCGGCGACAGCCCGCGGGGGCACCGGCCGGAGGATCTGCCGGACAGTGGCCCGGTGGTGCTGGAAGTCCAGCACCTGACGTGCGGCCAGCACTTCCAGGACGTGTCCTTCAGCCTGCGCCGGGGCGAGATCCTGGGCATCGCCGGCGTGCTCGGCGCCGGCCGCTCGCACCTGCTGCGCGCCCTGGCCGGGGCCGACCTGGTGGACAGCGGCCGGATCCTGGTCCACGGCGCCCCGGTGGCGGATCCGCGGGTCCCGGTCATGCGGCGGCTGGGCCTGGAGCTGGCTCCGGAAAACCGCGCGGACGAGGGCCTGCAGGCGAGCCGGGCCAGCCAGGACACCCCGAGCTTCGGCGCCCTGTCCGGCCTCGCCTCCCTGGGCGACCTCACCCGCCGCCCCCAGACTCCGGAGGCGGAGCGCTGGCTCCGGGAACTGCAGGCCAGGCTGGCCGCGAGCGGCGCCGGCCCGAAGCCCGGAGGGGCGGGGAAGGATTCCGACCCCGTTCCCTCCATCGTCTGCCTGGATGATCCCGGCCGCGGCCTCGAGCCCCAGGCCCGGCAGCGGCTGCACCAGGGACTATGGGAACTGAGCCGCCGGGGGCTCGGCGTGGTGCTGGTCGATGCCGAACTGGATGAACTCATGGCGGTCTGCCACCGGATCCTGGTCCTGGACCGGGGCCGGGTGATCCGGGAGACCACCCCCGAAGCCACCCCCCTGGACCAGCTGTACAGCCTGTGCCTGGGCGATGCCGGCGCGGGAGCCGGCCGTCTCCACCGCTGCTAGTCGCCCCTTGAGCCTTGGCGATGGGTCACTTTTTGTCCACGCCCGCGAGGTGCCGGAAGTTATGATTCCATGACGGCTGTTTTTTTGGGTGGCGCTCATCCGGGAAGGCCCCCGGGGGACGTTGCCGTGCACCAGACCGAACCAACGCCCATCCGCGCCACCCTGGTCTGCCCGGTGCGGGGCTGCACCTCGGCGCTGAACTGGGAGGACACCCGGGCAGTGTGCGCCCAGGGCCACCTGTTCGACCGGGGCCGGAGCGGCTACTGCAACCTGCTGCAGGTGCAGGACCGCAGGGCCAAGCATCCGGGGGACTCCAAGGCCGTGGTCCAGGCCCGGCGGCGCGGCCTGGAACGGGGCCTGGGCATCGCCCTGCGGGACGTGCTGGGCGAGCGCGCTGCGGCCGGGGGCCTCACCGCCGAGTCCGTGGCGCTGGATGCGGGGTGCGGTGAAGGCTACTACCTGGAGGCCCTGTGCGCGCGGTTCGGGTGCGAGGGGTGGGGCGTGGACATTTCCACCCCGGCCATCGACGCCGCGGCCCGGACCCGGCCTCTGGCCCGGTGGGTGGTGGCCAATGCCGACCGCAGCATGCCGTTCGCCGACGGCTGCTTCCACCTGATCACCTCCATCACGGCCCGGAAGAACCCGGCGGAGTTCCGGCGGCTGCTGGCGCCCGGCGGGTTGCTCCTGGTGGCGGTGGCCCACGAGGACGACCAGAAGGAACTGCGCGGACTGCTGTTCGGCGAAGTTCCGGAGTCCGACCGGGCCGGGGCCACGGTCGCCGCGTTCGCACCGCTGTTCTGGCTGGAGGACGAGCGGGTGGTGAGTTCCCGGGCGCGGCTGGACCCGGAAGGGCTGCGGGACCTGCTCCTGGGCAGCTACCGGGGCGAGCGCTTCAGCGCCAAGGAGGCCCTGGCGGGCCTGCGGACCCTGGACGTGACCTTGAGCTATCGCCTGCTGAGCTTTCGCGCGCGGGACTAGACTTCATGTCCGGGCCGGTGCGTTCCAGCAGGATCAGGCCGTGAGCGGGCCCGCTGGCCGCGCTGAAGGCCCGCCACAAGGCGGGATAGGCCTTCGGGCGGACCACGGCGCGGCGCCAGGTGATGGCCGAGTTCAACAGCAGACGGCCAGGTCGGCCGACGCAATCGATACGGAAGGCGAAGGGGCCCTGGCGCACCCCGAGGTTGCGGGGCTGGTGGGCCGTGCCATAGCCAGCAGGCAGTCTCAGGACCAGCTCCGCGGTCATGGCATAGCTGGCCGGCACCAGGAAGGGGTGGCTCACGGCGGGCTCGATGGGTTGGACCAGGGGATCGCCCAGCGGCGTCAGGTCGCCGGGCAGGTCCAGGATCATCAGGGTGCCCTGGCGGTGGGCGAAGGCCGGGATCCGGAGCTCCAGGTGCACCACCGGCGGCAGGGTAAGGTCCAGCAGATCGGAAACCTGGAACCCGGCCAGGCGCGCACCCGGCTTGATCCGGCCGACGAGGGTCTGGAACAGCACCGCGCGTTCTTCCGGGGTGCACGCGATCAGCCGTTCCCGGAGCTGCTGGTCGAACAGTCCGCCGAACCTCAGGGTGAGGCTGCCGGCCAGATTGCCTCGGCCATCCAGGGCCAGCTGCCACCGGGCGTGGACGAACTGGCGCCGGGGATCTGCCGCCGGGGTGGTGATGGTCCGGCCGCCCGAAGCCGCCGCCAGGAGCGCCGGCCGGCCGGCGTCGAGCGGCAGCAGTTCGCCCAGCCGTGCCTGGCTCTGGCTCAGGTTGTAATAGCGGATACCCGAAGGCAGCAGCACCCGGGCCAGCAGGGCCTGGTATTCGGGTAGGCAGGCCAGCCGCGAGATCCGGGCCCGGCGCTCCTGGACGAAGACCGGCTGGGCCGACAACCCCACCGCCCCCAGCAAGGCCTGGAACAGGACGAACTTGTCCCGGGCGTCGGCGTAGCGGTGGACCAGGACGGTCCGGGCCGGCGTGGGCCGGTAGCCTACCCGGCCCAGGCCCAGCCGCACGTCCTGGAGGTCCTGGGTGACGAACCGGGCCAGCCGGTCCACCTGGGCTTCGGCTCCGGCGCAGCCCGCGGTCAGCGCCCGGGCCTGGGCCCGGAGGTCCGGGGTGGCCCCGGCGGCGGCCTGGAAGCGCTGGAACAGCCAACGTCCCAGCTGCCGCCGGTCCCGGGCGATGGTCCAGACCAGCCGCGGCGCCAGCTCCTGGTACGGCACCATGCCCGATTCGGGTGCGATCCCAGGCTGGTTCCGCACCACCCAGGCATAGTCCACCATCGTGCCATGGGCCTGGACGGAAGGGGCGGGCCCGCCGTTGAACATCTGGTACTTCAGCCCGGCCTGCCGCGGGACCCGCAGGATGAGGGAGCACGCCAGGATGGGCTCGGCCCCGCCGAACAGCATTTCCCCCATGAAGGGCTCCGGTTGCGGGGCGTCCGGCAGCGGCTGGATCCGGTACTGCAGCTCGATCACGGCGCCCGCCTGAAGATCGGGGAACGAGATGACCTTGAGCCGTGCGTTGGAATAGAACGGTGCCTCGGCCGCCTCCGGATCCGACACTTCCATGACCCCGGTGGCCTCGGGCGTCCGGGTGTCGCCCCCGGGCAGATGGGTGCGGGCGGCCAGCACCTCGCAGCTTTGGGCATCGCCCAGGAAGGGGACTTTCAGGTCGCCCAGCTCGCTGATGGCCCGTTCCTGCAGGATCCTGATCAGCAGGTGGGCTTCGGTGGTGGTCCGGCCCAGGCCGTCCAGGGTCACGACCCGCTCGTCCAGCAGCACCACGGCCCCGGCCTGGGGGTAGCGGCCGGGGTCCGCCGGCTGCGCCATGGCCGCGGCGACCACGGCCGGGTCAGCGGCAGTGAGCGCCGGGGCCGCGAGCAGGGCGAGGCTGAGCAGGCGCGCCAGGCTCATCGGCCACCTCCCGGACGGAACAGGATGACCTTGGCATCCCGGAGCCGGCCGCGCTGCTCCAGCAGGCGGCGCAGGCCCAGGTACCCGGAGGCCGAGTAGGTGCGCTCCGCGGCGGCGAAATCCTCGGCATAGACCAGCCCCGCCGGGGTCACCGCGCAGGTCCGGCGCAGGGAAACGCTCCCGGCCCGCAGGGCCAGCGGCCCGGGCAGGGTCCGGACCCGATAGCCGGGGGGCAGCTGGATCGTTTCCCGGGTGCGGGAGGCCAACGTGGCGGCCAGCTGCAGCGGGTAGCGGCGCCGCGGCGCCATGGCGTCCGGCAGCAGCCTGGCCAGGACCAGGTCCAGGCCGCCGCCCTGCCCCGGCGTGGTGAAGACCAGGCCGCGCCGGGTCCGGATGCCCTGGCCCGGCACGGTCAGGGTGAAGGACACCCGGACCGGGAGGTCCAGGTCGTCAGGATCCGCCAAACGCAGATCCTGGATCACCGCCCCCGGAAAGACCCGGCCGACGCCGGCGCTGAAGTAGCTGGCCCGGCGCGCCGGCGGCAGGGCGCTCAGGTCTTCCCGCAGGCTCTGCTCGCAGATCCCGGTGGGGGCCAACCGCACCTGGGTCGCCAGGGAGCCGTCGGCCGCCAGCACCGTCGCCAGGGTGATGTCCATGCGGTTCTCGTCGGGCGGCGCCAGGGGCGTGGCCTGGATCTCCTCCCCCTGGTCGCTGCAGACCAGCGCGAACTTGTCCTGGTCCTCGCTGGGCAGATCCTGGCGGGAATGCTCGGCGGTCGGGTCCAGGAAGCGGAAGCCGCCGGCACGCCGGATGGCGGCGATGGCGTGGTCGAAATGGGTGCCCGGGACGGCCACGTCCCAGCGCGCACCGGTGTTGATGAGGACCATGTGGGCATCCTCGCCGATGGCGCGCAGCAGGGTCACCAGCAGCTGGGCCTTGTCCCGGCACACCCCGTATTTCCGGGCCAGGGTCTGCTCGGCGGAGGCCGGCCTGAAGCCCGCCTTTTCGCCGGTGTAGGCCGTCTCCACATAGCGGATGTGGCGCGCGGTCCAGAAGCACAGCGCCTGGATGCGCTCCTCCTGGGTGGTCTTCCCGGCGGTGAGCTCCGCCGCCAGCCGGGCCAGGGCCGGTGTCAGCTCCTGGCCCTCCCGGCAGAGGTTCGCGTACCAGCGGGAAACCGCCTTCCAGCTGGGGATGGTGGAGGCCGCGAGGGTCGGAACCACTTCCACCTCGGGCGGCATGGCCGGCTCGGCGACGATCGGCGGCTGCTCGCCCATCTCCCACCGATCAGTGACCCGGCCATTCCCGGTCTGCTGGGTGAACCCGGCCTCGCCCCGGTACACCTTCCAGGCCAGCGGCATCCTGGCCGGCAGGGTCACGCTGACGGCCTGGTGCAGCCTGGGCAGGCCGCCCTGGAGCGGCGCCGCCAGCGAGAACGCGCGGTCCATGGGGGGGGCGTCGCGGGCGGCCTCCAGCTCCACCTCCACCGTGGAGCCCACCTGCAGCTGGGGGAAGGAGACCAGCACCAGGCGCAGGTTCTGGATGTAGCCATCATCGTCGGCCGGCATGGGCAGATCCTTGATGTTGTCAGCCCCCACCGCTGTCTCCTGCCCGTCCGGCCCGATCACCACCGCCCGCTTGACGGTCATGTGCTCGTACTGGTCGTAATAGTTGTCGCTGAATGTCGCCAGCTGGGCCACCCCCGGCTGGCGCAGGATCGTGGCCCGGTAGTGCCGTGAAGAAAGATACTTTCCGTCATCCGCCACATCGTAGGCGATGCTGCTGTCCTCCACCACGGCCATGGCCTGGGGCCATCGGGCGGCCAGGGACCGCCAATCCGCGTCCGCCCGCAAGGTCAGCGATACCAATCCCAACATCCACCATGGCAGGCTTGAGTTCATCTCGGCTCCACCAGGGCGGGGAGGGGGGCATCCCTGGGTTACTCGAAAGTATGAATAAATGCTAACCGCGTGCCACCCCTCCGCATCGAAAGGGGAAGCGTGCCGGGGGAGGGCCAGACTTATCATTTATCCACGCCGAATGACATGTCATGCAGGGCCAGCATTCGGGAGCCTAGTCGTCATCTTCCCAAGCGGAATAGGGATCCTTCTTGTCCTCGCGGAGATAGATGCATGGGTAGGCGGTTATGACCAGATAGGTATGGCCATCCCCAAGGTCATGCCACTCGCTAACGATTCGCACGTAATTCGTTTGAATGTCTTTTTGCCTGGCGTTCCTCGCCGGCACGACCCCGGCGCCTTCCAGGTAATAGATGGCACTCCGGGTATCCCCATCCGATAGCCGGGCCTCTCCGCCGCCCAGGCTGGATGTCAGAACCTCCTCCTCGGGTGAGAGCAGGAGGGCTTCCAGCAGCCCCTGGATCCCTGCTTTGGCTATGACTGTTGAAGAGAATTGACTTGGATTGTCAGCCTCCGGATGTCCCGAATAATGTCGCTTGGTGATATGTTCCAGTTTGGCCGGTAGCGTGTAATAAGGCCCATGCAATGGAATGATATCTCTCCTGGTGAAGGCTATTCCCCCCGATGATACCGTCGGCAGATCCGCATCATCGTTCTTGGGATTCCCCCATAGGCTTTGGTATTCGCCTGGAGGAACAGGTGATTTCCTTTCGGAGGATGCCTGGCTTTGCTTTGCATGCTCTGAAAAGAGGGTGGAAAGGGTGCCCCGAGCCGGTGGTCTTTTGGCCGATAGCGCCTTTTGTTTTGCCTTTTCCCGGCGGGATGCTATTCGTTCCTCCTTGCTGGGTCCTGGAGGTGGATTCAGCTTGGCTTTTCCCTTCAGGGTCAGCCTGGGTTCGGCCTCGCGCCAATGCCCTGAAGGCCTGGCCGTGGCTGCCGCAACCTCACCAGGCTCCCGGATTTCCTCCTTGCTTTCCAGGTCCTCCGGTCCGCCGGGAAGCAGGGAATAGGCGCAACAGAGTTGCGGGTAGACCGGCGCCAGGCTCCAGGTAGAGAGCCCCGCTTGAGCCCACCCGTAAACCAGCCATAAACCCAGGCCGAGCCCCGTTCGTTTTATCTTGATGCATACATGCATCTAGCTTTTCCCGCAGACCGGATCAAAACTCTCCATGATAATATAATTTATTTCTAAAAAAGACAAGGGCCAGATGTGTCAGCGAAGCTACCGCCTCGCTGGGCATCGGCGCCCCGGGGTCTCATGCCTTTTCCCTACGGCTGCTTGGGCGCCAGGGTCACCAGGAAGCCCACGGTGAGGGTGTCCCAGGCCAGTTCCACCCGGACGCCGTCCGGCTCCACCGCCTTGAGGGTGTAGACCAGGTTTTCCTGGGCCGGCCCGGTGGCCGGCTTCACCCGCACCCGCAGGGCGTCCTGGCTGGCCTGGTAGTGGAAGGCCCCCCACTGGTCGGGCACCCGGTTGAAGATCAGGGTCCACTGGTCCGGGGTGGGGATGGCGAAGAAGGCATAGCGGCCGGCGGCCAGGGGCTGGCCCTCCACCCGCACCGGGTCGCTGAAGGCGATGGTGGTGGCCTCGTTGGCGCCGGCCCGCCACACCTGGCCAAAGGGCACCAGCTCGCCCCAGATCTTCCGGCCGCGCACCGCCGGATGGTGGTAGTCGATGCGCACCGAGCCGGTGCCCAGCTGACAAGCGACGTTCGCCGCCGGGCTGGCCTGGACTGGCGGGGGCGGGGTCTGCCGGGCGGCGAGCCCAAGGCAGCAAAGACTGGCGACGGCCCAACCTGAACGCATGGCGGTACCTCCCGGATGGCTTCGGACCTGATGATACGCCAGGCCAGGAGTCCGGATGTCCCCCCTCGCTCCGCTCCCCTTATGGATGACCAGGCAATGGGTATTCGCGGTAGTTGATGATCAGCTGGACCAGGCTGGAGGGCAGGCCCCAAGGGCTGATCCCAGGGCAGTAATGGACCTCCAGGTGCGACAGCGGGAGCGCGCCCAGGTTCTCGGAACGCAACGTTTCACAGCACTCGACCTTGAGTTTCCGAAGGGTGGCGGGCAGGTGCGCGCCGGAAAAATGTGCGGCTCCGTGCACCGATAGCGCTTCCAGCCGGGTGAAGCGCGCAAAGGCTCCCTCCGGCACCGTCCCGCAGTTCATGAGCGAAAGGTGGGTGATGCGCGCCGGCAGGGCGGCGAGGCAGGCCGCATTGATGCGTTGCGAGGAAAAGGAGGTCAGCAGGGGGGAACTGAGCAAGGAATCCCGCAGCTTGGCCAAGGACACCTTGTCGCACCATGCCAGGCTCAGATGCTGCAGCCGCGGCAGGACGAAACGGCCATCAAAGGCAGGAGCGCTTGCGAGGGTCAGGCGCACCAGCTCGCGCGGCAGGCCCTGGCCCGTGACGCCGGGACAGGTCTGGATCGTGAGGTCGGTCAAGCTCGCCGGCAGGCGGTCGCCCCTGAAGGCAGGGTTCATCGGCGTACTGATGTGCAGGGTCTTGAGCGCATCGAAGCGGCTGATGGTTTCATCCCGCACATCGGCGGACCTGATGCTCAGGGATTCCAGCCTGACGGGAAGCAGCGCAAGCTGCTCGTCCGATAGCTCGGCGCTATGGCTGAGGCCGGTCAGTTTTTCATGGGTCCGGAACAGATCGAGGATCTCCGTCAACGTCAGGCAGCCTTCGGCGTTATCCAGATGGGCCAAGTCAGGACATTGGCCCAGCGCCCTGACAATCCCCGCATTCGTGAGCCGGCCTTTGCCGCGCAGCCGGATCACCTTGAGCCGCGGGTGCGCGGCCAGCAGGTGGCTCAGGCCTTGATCGTTCATTTTCCGGGAGATCGTGAGGCTGTCAGGGGTATTCCGGGCCACCTGGTTGAAGTGCTGGCTGACATTGCGGAAGCCCGGCGCGGTTCCGGCCAGTTCCGAAATGCGGGTGTGGAGCTCGCTGGGAAGGTCCCCCAGGGACCTGGGCCGGGCCCCGGTCGAGGACGAACTGGAGCTGGAACTGGAACTGGAGGCCCCGGTGGACCCCGAGTCCTTGCCCTCGAAAGCCCGGCCCGGGCATGCATCCGGGGCGCTCATGCCTGGCTCGACTTTGGCGTAGAGCACCGACACCATCCGCGCCTGGGGAAGCCCCCGGCTGCCCACGGTCTCCTGCGGCGGCGCCGCCAGCCTGCAGGCGGGCCTGTCGTCATCGTGCTCGAACCATGCGCCATCGCTGCCCTTGGCATAGCCGATGAAGTGTCCGGATCGGCCGCTCGCGCCCACATGGGAGACGGCATAGACCGCTTCATAGGCCACCGGCGTCCAGGGACCGTCCTGCCCTTGGCGGGGCCCGGGAGGGGAGGGGTGCGCGGGCAGCTGAACGACCAGGGTGGGGTCGAACCGCATCGGCTGGTGGTCCAGGACCAGCGCGGTCGAGGTGATGCGAAAACGTTCATATTCGGCCATGAAAAACGGTGGAGCGACCAGGATGGTCGCGCCTTGGGGCCGCCAGTACCTTTCGAAGGCCTGGTTCGACGATTTCAGGTTGCCATGGAGACCCACCATGGCCGGAACCGCCAGGATCGGCCTGGTGACCAGGGCCGTCTCGAGCCCGGCCGCGGACGGTGCCTTGGATTCCGATCCCTTTCCGGTTTCCCGATAACCTTCAAAACACAACTCCGGATTCGAACTCATCTCTAATGCCGTCATGAGATCGATCCGGAATTGGCAAGACGACTTCTGGCTGTTCCCGAAATCGACAAAGGTTTTGGCAAACAGTGAAGGGTTCGCCTCCGGTCCTGTCCGGAAGCGATGGATGGCCTCCAGGAATTCCATCTGGGCACAGGCCATGAGGCCAGGGGAGGCATGGGCCGGCGAAGCGCGCCCGCCGCGAATCAGGTTGATCATCTTCCTGAGCTTGGCCTTGAGCTGCGCCAACTCGAGGCGGTCGAATTCCTGGTCGACCAGAAAGCGGTCCAGGGCCGGCAGCCTGGCAAGCAGCTTGATCTCTACATTCATATAGCAAAGATGGAAGGCGTTGGGGATGCCCGGCCAGTGGCCGACTTCGCTGGCGTCAAGGGGCAGGAGCCCGCGCTCCAGACGCTCGGCCGAGGCCAGGGCCTCAGGGCCCAGCTCCCGGCGGAGCCGTGCACCTTCCGTTTTGAAATAGTCGCCCAGGTCGCCCGAAGGGGCGATCGGGTCCTTCTTTTCCGGGGCGCCCTGGCCGACTTCGCCGGAAGCAACGACAACGGGCACGACGAGCTCCCGGAAATCCTTGCTGTTGGCCCGGTCTTCCACCCGGATCGTGAAGAATTCAGTTTTTGTGACGCCGGGAGCGGTGAAGATCGCCTGGTTCTCGCCCTTGCCGACCAGGTCGCCATGGGCGCCCGCGGTGATGAACCAGCGCCAGCCGCGCGGCAATTTGTCCGCATGTTTCACCGTAAAGGTACATTTTGAACCACTTTCAACCTCGGTTTGCCCTGGAGGCCAGTGAATGGACACCCGGGCGAAGAGGGCGGCGCCGGGCAGCGCCAACAGCAGCATCATTTTTTGAACATAGGGGTTCAGGATGGTCGCTCCCTTTGGACGGCATGGCGGACGGCATCCCGGTCGCGGCCAAGGGCGGGCGGAATGGTGTAATTAATTAATTATGATACGACGTCGGATGAAGTTCCCCACGCCCGGGGCACGGAATCCGTCATCCCAGCGGAACCCTGCATCCGGCCCCTGAGCTTTGCTGCCATGAAGCCCGGTAGACCTTCGGAACCACCCCGATTGACGCGTTCGGGGGCGGAGCATCCACCGAGTTGCCGGCTTTCCGGGGGACGCCGCGCCCGCGCGCGGATCCGCCCTCCGGGGGGCTCGTCGCTCAAGGCGTCACCTTCTCAAGCAGGGGCAGGGATTCGGAATGCCAGGCCAACATTATATATATTTCATTTATGATGACCGGCCTGTTTGCCCTCGGCGGGCCTGTCGAGGGGGTCCGGCTTTTTCAGCACCACAGGCACGCCCGCCGCTTGATAGACCCACGGCAGGTAGGTCCTGCTCTCTTCCAGGGTGTGCTCGCCCGACTTGAAATAATCATCGTAGGTTCTATGCACGTCACATTCGAACTGGCTGGTGTCCTCGTAGAAGGTGGACAGGACCTCCAGGCCGAAGGACCTGAAGTACAGGTCCAGGGCCACATTGCATCTCCTTATGGCCCGGAAAACATCCTCCTGATGCAGGGGCGCATCCTGGACGGTCTTCCAGAAGACCTCGCGCAGACGCCTGAACGGCCCGTGTTCCAGATGCACCCGGCGTTCCTGGCTGAGCGCATCGATCTGCACCCGGGTGGAGTGCGAGCGGTAGATCGGGCACCTGAAGGCCGTAGCGAGCCTGAGGGTGCCTCCGGGAGAAAGCAGCCGGACCAGGTCTACCAGGTCGGGCGGCGGCCCATCCAGGTAGCCGATTTCGATCTCCTGGAAACTGACCCCTTGGGTGGCCAGGTAGATCCATACCCCTGGAAGGCCAGGATCCGCGTTGAGGGTCGGGTTCTCGTTGGGATTCTCGGCCACGGTCACGTCGCCCAGCACGGGCGAGCCATGGAGGACCGCCAGGACTTCCCCCCTGGGCCTGGCGCCATCGCCGATCAGGAGCCTCGGATAGCGCCCAGGCGAAACCTTGCGGAACGGAACCGTGCGCCAGACTGCGCCTTCCCGCCAGTCCTCCGGGGTGGCGGTGACCTTCAGGCGGTCCCACATCAGCGGACGGGCCTTGGCCGTCACCGCATCCCAGGTTCCTGCCTCGTCCAGGGCCTTCAGGAATTCGGGGGGGACCTGGGAACCGGAACCGGAACTGGAGCTGGAACTCGAACTCGAACTCGAACTCGACCTCGACCTCGAACTGGAGCTGGAGGAACTGGAGCTGGAGCCGGACCCGGGGGGCGGCCCCGCCGTCACCGCCACGGCGAGCTCGCCGGTGAATTCAAGGTGGTCCCGGTCCAGTACCTGGATCTTGAAAACGGTGTCCTCGTGCACGATCGGCCGATGGAACCGGGCCGTTCCGTCCGGCAGGGTTTCCAGGATGCCTTCCTCGGATCGTCCGGACAGCAGCCAAAGCCAACGGTGCGGTTGGAGGTCCGGAAGGGAAGCCGACAGCAGCAGGTCCCGGCTGGATTCCGGGCCGGGCCCGGGCAGCGTCTGGGGCCTGATGAGCACTGCGGCGTGCAGCCACGTACAGGAGGCCGCGAGGAAGGCGAGAATGGCTGGCTTGAAGGGACGCATGCATCCGCCTTGGCTGAAGGCAATAATAATTTATTTATTAATGCTGTCAAGCGCCCGGGTCGGAGCCGCTGGCTGACCCGCCCGGTTCGGATTGCGGTGGTAGAATGGCGGCGTTCCTAAGCTTTCCTTCTTCCGGAGTTCCGGTGAACCATCCCAGTTCGTCCCCCGCAGCCAGCCCCGAAAGCTTGGAACTTGGCGACGTTCGGCTCTATGCCGCCACGGCCGCCATGGTCGCAGGCAACCTCCTGCTCCCCCTGGCGCTCCATCAGATCCCCGACGCCGGGCGGATGTTCCTGCCGATCTTCTTCTTCACCCTGATCGCCGGCTGGCAGTTCGGGGCCCGGGCCGCCGTCCTCACCGCGGTGCTGTCGCCCATGGCCAGCCACGTCCTCACCGGCATGCCGCCCAGCGCGGCGCTCCAGGAGATCATCCTGCAGTCCGCCCTGCTGGGCGCCCTGGCCGCCCTGGCCGCCGCCCGCTTCAAGCGACCGACCCTGGCCGTGCTGACCCTGGTGGTGCTGGCGCACCAGGTCCTGGTGCTGTTCCCCACCCTGATCCACGCCGGCTGGCAGCCATGTCGGGCCGCCCTCAGCTTCCGGCTGCCGGGGCTGCTGCTCCAGATCCTGGGCGGCTTCTCCGTACTCTGGCTGATGGGACGCTACCTGCCCCGGGCCAGGACCGCCCACCGTGAAGGCTGATCCGGAGCTGGAGCTGCCCGCGCCCTTGACCCTGGGCCTCTACGCCGGCGCCGACCTGGTCTTCTCCAGCGAAAAGCATTGGCTGCACCCGCTTTTCGATCTGGAAAGCTTCCTGCCCCGAAGCGGCCGCGATCCGGCCCAGACCTGCCTGGTGGACCGGATCACCGGCCGGGCTGCCGCATTCCTGGTGGTTCGCCTGGGCATCCGGGACCTGCGCACCGGGGTGCTCAGCCGCCGGGCCGTCCCGGTGCTGGAGCGCTACGGGGTCCGGTACCGGAGCCTGGAGCTGGTGGACCGGGTGCTGTGCGCCACCGAGGATCTGCTGGCGGACATCCAGGATCCCGAAGCCGCCTGGTCCCTGCTGCAGGAGCGCCGGGCCCGACCCCCTGATCCACGGCGCAGCCCCTGATGGCCGGAACCCCGGCCTGGCTTCGGCCCCGCCGCGGGTGATCTGACCTCGACACGTAAAAAGGAGTCAGGCATGAACCTTCGCACCCCCAGCCTTCCCATTGGAACCTTGGCCTTCCTGCTGCTGGCGGCCGGTGCCGCCTGCGGCACCAGGCCCAAGGAGCCGGCGGGATCCATCCAGACCACCGACCAGGCCCCGAGCGCTCCGGTGGTTCCGCCCGCCCCATCGTCTCCTGCCCCGCCGCCTCCCGCCGCCCAGCCGGCCCCGCCCGTCCCGGTGGCGGTTCCCGCCGGTACTCGCCTCAAGGTCACCTTGGCCCGAGCGCTGGCCACCGACAAGGACCGGACCGGCGATCCCTGGAAAGGGACGCTGGCGACGGCCGTGGTGGTGGATGGCAAGGAAGCCTGGCCCAGGGGTGCCCCGGTCCGGGGCGTCGTTGTCCAGAGCGAACCGGCGGGCCGGCTCAAGGGCAGCGGGGGGCTTGGCATCCGCGTCAGCGCCGTGGGCCCGGACGGCGTGAAGACCGGCACCTATCGGGTGGCGGGCGCCAGGCGCGGGGCCCGGGACGCCAAGATCATCGGGGGCACCGCTGTGGTGGGCGCCCTGGTCGGAATCCTCACCAGCAGGAATCACCAGTCCGACCACGCCCTGGGCGGCGCCGCGGTCGGTGCCGCGGCCGGCACCGGGCTGGCCGCGGGAACCGCGGATACGGTCATCCGCATCCCGGCGGGGAGGCCGGTGGTCTTCGCCCTCGCCGCACCCGCGCAGGTCCTGAAACAGCCCTGACCGCGGTGCCGGTTCATCAAGCCGTCAGGGCCGCATGCGCTTCAGCCAGCTTCTCGACGATGGGGATCTGCTGCGGGCACTTCCCTTCGCACTCACCGCAGGCCAGGCACTGGTCGGCGCCGTGGCCCGGGCCGGCGATGAAGGTGTCGTACTGCCAGGCGGCCGATTTCCAGTTGCCGAACATGGATCCGGTGTTGTAGGCGCTGAACACTTCCGGAATGGTCACCCCGTTGGGGCAAGGGGCACAGTAGCCGCAGGTGGTGCAGGGCACCCGCACCCGGGAGGCGTAGATGGCGCGGACCTGCTCGATCCGGGCCAGGGCCCCGGCGTCCAGCCCGCCGGCCTTGGCCGTGTGGGCGCTGGCCAGGTTCTCGGCGACCTGGCTGGCCGTGCCCATGCCGGACAGGGCGGTCACCACCTGGGGATGGTCCCAGACCCAGCGCAGCGCCCAGTCGGCGGGGGAAGCCCCCGGGGACCGGTCCCACAGCTTCTGGACGTCCTCCGGCTGGGCCGCGGCCAGGGTGCCGCCGCGCAGCGGCTCCATGACGATCACGCCGATCCGCCGCTCGGCGGCGTAGCGCAGCCCCTCAGTTCCCGCCTGGAACTGCTGGTCGATGAAGTTGTACTGGATCTGGCAGAACTCCCAGTCGTAGCCGTCGACGATGGTCTTGAAGACGCCCAGGGAATCGTGCATGGAGAAGCCGATGTGGCCGATGCGGCCGTCCCGCCTGGCCCGCTCCAGGGCGCGCAGGCCTTCGAAGCGCCGCACGGTGTTCCAGCGCTCGGCGTTGAGCGCGTGGATCAGGTAGAAGTCGATATGGTCGGTGTCCAGCTTCTTCAGCTGCTCATCCAGCAGCCGCTCCCAGTCGCGTTCCGCCTCGACCAGCCAGACCGGCAGCTTGGTGGCCAGCCGGACCTTGGCCCGGTAGCCATCCTTGAGCGCCCGCCCCACGAACGGCTCGCTTTGGCCGCCATGGTAGGGGTAGGCGGTGTCCACATAGTTCACGCCGGCAGCGATGGCCTGGCGCAGCATGGCCTGGGCGGTGCCCTCGTCGATCCGCTTCATGTCGCCGTCCAGCACGGGCAGGCGCATGCAGCCGAAACCGAGCACCGAGATCTCCAGCCCAGGGATGCGGGGGAACGAGCGGTATTGCATGGATGAATCCTCTTGGCCGAATTCTACCGCCAACCGTCCGGGGGCGTCCTCTCCGCACTGGGCCCGCCCGAAAGGGCGAATTCCCCCACGGAGGATTCCTCGCTGAAGTCCAGGCCCGAGGCCTGGGCGAACACCTGGGTGTCGCCCGTGCCGATGGCGCAGGGAGCCAGGCCAAGGGCGGTGGCCACCAGGTACATCTGCTGGAAGAGCACGCCGGTGTTCTTGAGGATCAGCGCATAGGCGATGGCCTGGTACTTCCAGGTCACCCGCTGGACCCTGGCGGCGAGGGTGAACAGGAGATCCGGGGCGGAGGCGCCGTCCATGGCGCGCTGGGCCTGGCGCAGCAGCTGGGTGGCGGCCGCCTCCGGACCCGGCCAAGGCTCCAGGGCGTGGGCGCCGGCGGCATAGTGGTAGAAGCCGGGCGCCAGTCCGGCGCAGCGGGACACGGTCAGATACAGCTCGAGCTCGTGCAGGCTCCCGCCCCCGGGGCATGGCCCGGAAAGCGCTTCATAGGGGCGTCCCGCTCCGGGATCCGGCGGCAGCACGCCGCGGACCCTGGCCACGTAATGGAGGAAGGTACCCAGCTGGGCGAGGGTGATGGGATCCTGTCCGGGCGCACGGATGGACCGGCGGGCCTCCAGCACCCGGAAGAAGGGCGGGGGCTCAAGGGGAAGGGCCGGCTCCGGCAGCTGGATCAGGCCGGGCCGAGGCGGCTTCAGGCCGGGGAGGGGGGCCAGGTCGCCCAGGAAGCGGAAGGTGCCTCCCACCGGATCGGTGTGCCGGCCCTGGCGGCTGCGGCTGTGGAACAGCAGGTCGTGGAATTCCCAGGGGCGCAGGGCCGGATCCCGGTCTTCCGGCAGCTGGCCCTGGTCCGCGCAGGGCGCCACGGCGCCGGAAGCGGCCAGCAGGGACAAGAAGGCCCTGGCCAGGGCCGGCGGCAGGGTGTCTGCCGCCAGGCGGTCCGGGGTCTGGGGCCGGCAGAGCCGGCCCACCGTTTCCAGCAGCTCCGGCTCGTGCAGCAGGATCCGGCCGAAGCCCAGCGGGTTTTCCAGCACGGCGGCCCCCTCGACCCGGCGGATCCAGGCGAAGCGCGACAGGCGCCAGGGGCCATCCCCGGTCACCGGATGGAAACGGAACGCCGCGGCCAGGGGTTCCAGGGTGGCCAGCAGGCGACCTTCCCGGGTGAGGGCATAGCCAAGCCAGCCCTCCTTTTCCAGCAGGGCCAGCAGGAAGTGAAGCTCCAGGGCGGCGGGGGCGCATAGCGCTTCCTCGGTGGCGCCGCCCCGGGCCAGCGCCCGCAGGAACGCATGCTGGGCGGGGCCGGCCGCCGACAGCCGCAGCTGCCTGCGGCCAGGCTCCGCAAGCCCGCTGGGCTGTCCGGCCTCTTCCAGCAGCCGGACCGAGGGTTTCAGGGCGAGCGTGAGGCCGATCAAACAAAGACCGGGGTGGGATTGAGCTCGGACTCCGGCACCGGCTGCGGCAGCCAGCCCATGGCCACCGGGACGTCGTAGAGCCGGCCCGGGGCATAGCGGGCCCAGAAATGGCGCAGGCCGGGGACGATCACCTTGGCCACGGGCATGCCGGCATCCGCCCGGGTCAGGTCCAGGACCAGCATCTCCATCCCCCTGGCCTCCACGAGCCCCTTGCAGAACTGGATGTCAGCCAGCAGATCGCCACTGGAGGCGCTGGTGAAATCCGCCGGCTGCCGGAGCGGGACCCCGGGGTCGGGGGCCAGGTAGGGGTGGCTGTCCAGGGTCGCCGTGCGCAGCCAGCGCAGGGATTCCTCGTCGCCCAGGGGGACCTGGGCTCCGGGGCCGATGCCGGAGATGAACTGGTTCAGCTCCGCGAAGGCGCGCAGCAGGGCGACGGCCGGGTCCAGGCTGCAGCCCAGGCCGAACAGGATCTGCCCCCCGGTGTCCCTGCGGCCGGACAGGCCGGCGAAGGCGGGGATGCCCAGGTCGGAGGTGAGGTCCAGGGCCCACAGGTCCCGGTCCAGGGCGTCATAGTGGGCGGCCAGGCCCGTCAGGTAGTCCAGGCGGAAACAGGCGAGATCCACGCCGGGACGGCGCAGGCGGTTGTACCACCAGATGGCGGTGGCGTCCCGCTCCACCAGTTCCATGAACCCCTGGAGCACCGCCTCCTCCAGGTTGTTGCCGGCGGCGTTGCCGTTGGAGCAGGCCCGGCAGCACCGGGGCCAGGGGGCGGGGCTGGCGGCGGGGCCGGGGAAATACAGGAACTGGGTGGGCAGCAGCTTTTCCCGCTCCCCGGTGAGGGACCACACCGGGCTCCATGGGATCGGCTGGTCCGGATCCAGGGGCTCGGGCACGGCATTGAAGCGGGAGCCGCGCGCGTTCCAGGCGTCCCGCTCGCGGAACTGGCGTTCGCTATAGCCCATCACCGAGTTGGGGTGGATGGCGCGCTCGCCCAGTTCCCGGTAGCTCTTCAGGATGCGGAATTCCGAGCCGGTGAATTCGGTGGAATACCGCTCCAGGCTTTCGGCCAGGGCGCTGGCCCTGGCCTGGGCCAGGGTGGGGCCCTTGCCGGCGCTCCGGTGCCGGAAGCTGGTCTTGAAACCCGCCAGGCTGTCCACCGGGATGGCGCCGTTGGCACCGCCCATGCATACCTGGAACACCCCGCCGGTGCCGGGCGCGGGTTCGACCATGGATACGATCCCGAGGATGGGGCTCACCAGATGGCCATAGGCTTCCAGGGTGGCCTCGGGCGGAGCGACCCGGTGCCCGCTCCCTTCGGATGGGGTGGCCGAACGACCGACCAAAACCACCGGCCCGGGGCGCTGCCGGGACGGGTCGCCGCAGACGGGGCAGGCGGGATAGCGGACCAGGGCATGGCTCCTGGACACCCAGGTGCGGGTGTCCATGCTCAGCACCCGGTCCTGCAGATTGTGGGGCGCGCCGGCCAGGAACTTGGCGATCTCCACGGCGGCCAGCCGGCAGGCCGCTCCCATGGCGGCGGGCAGGGCGGCCACGGCCGTGGGCAGGGGATCCGGCCAGCCGTTCCTGCGGCGCAGGAACTCCTGGACCTGCTGGTTGCGCTGCAGCCGGTGCCGGAGGCAGCCGAAACAGGCGCCGGCCTCGGGGGCGGAGGCCGGGAACAGGGGGCCGATCCAGAACTCCCGGCCGATGGGCCTGAGCACCATCCAGGGGATCCGGGCCTCCCGGGCCTCGGTGGCCCAGCGCAGGAGATCCTCGCGCAGGTAGTCGTCGGTGATCACGATCTCGAGGATATGCTGGCCGGCATCCGGGTCCGCCTCCTCCAGGCCATGCTGGCCGGCATCCGGGTCCGCCGCCTCCAGCCCGGGCGCGCCGGCGCCCAGGTCCAGGCCCGCCTCCTCCAGGCTGCGGATCAGCGGGGTGGCATCCACGGAACCGGCGCTGCGGATCCGCACCTGCCCGGAGCGCAGGGCCGTCCAGGCGGAGCCCGGGTCCAGGCCCAGGCTCGCCCAGTAGGCCGCGAACGCCACCTCCAGCCCCGACGTCCGGTCCATGAGGTGCCCCTTCTTCTCGAGCACCTCCAGGGCGTAGTAGACCTCCGCCCGGGGCGCCGGGGCGAGGGCGGTCACGATCTGCTCCGGCGTCCTGACGCCGTCCAGGAGCGGGAGCACCTGTTCGAACAGGGCGCCCTGGAGGGTCCAGGAACCCTCTTCGGATACCAGAATCACGCCCTCCCCGGGAACCGCGCCCGCGGTGAGATGCGCCTTGAGGGTGGGATGTCGGAGCATGGTCGGCCTTCCTGCAAATCATTACCAGCAGATACAGACGCCGCCGCCGCCGCAGCTGCATCCGCCGCCGCAGCCGCAGCCGCCGCAGCCGTGGCAGCCGCCGCCGCCGCCGCAGCCGTGGCAGCCGCAGGCGCCCACGTCGCCGGGCCCATCCAGCGCCTCGCCGACCAGGGCCAGTTCCGGCAGTTTCGGCAGCACCAGGTGGATGACCTGGTCGGTGTTTTCGTACACGTTCAGGGTCACGCCATCGGGAACATCGATGCCCTGGGCCTTCAGGGCCGCCTTCGGGTCGGCCAGGAGAGTCGCCTTGAAATCTTCGTCAGCCCAAGCCTTGGCGATCACGCTTTCGGGACTTTCAAGCACTGCGCTGTTCATGATTTCCTCCTTGGGACAAAGCGAGGCCTTGGATCCTCCGGGAGGGGGATCGGGAACAAGGCGAATGTCCCGCCTTGAATCTAGAAAGAATCAACCTACTGTCAACCCTTACGGCATGTAATTCTCGATAAAATATTCCAGTATTTTCTGATAAAGAACCTTGCGACAAGGATATTATATGGTTTAGTTATGGCATTAAGTATAAAAAATAAGAATATTAATTAATGAGGAACAAGCAGTTTAGCTCGCTGACATGGCTGCCTGGTGACCAGATCATGGTAACGATCGTTCCGCCATTGGCAAGCTGATTCTTGATTTCATTTTCTTCCGATAAATGGCGATTAACGCGCATGGCTTCGCTGAACGCATCCTGGCCCTGCCGAAGGGCTCCCGGGTGGGCGCTCCAGGTGGGATTGGATCCAGGGCAGGTGGATTGCCACGGGTTCCCAGACCTGGGTATTGACCATCTCGTCTTCCTCCGCGTCCCCGACCGCAACCCGCTGCAGCAGGCTGCCGCTAAAGATGCCCGCGACTTCGAGGCCTCCAGGGGTGGTGAAGAACAGCGGGCCGCCGCTGTCCCCCCGGGCGCCGAAAGCCTGCTTCGGGTGCGACCGCAGTTCGGTCCTGGCGCCGGTTTCGGGATCGACGATCGCGAAGCCGGCCTCGACCCGGTCGAAGCCGAAGTAGACCGTGTCCTTCCCCTCCCCGACCGTGAACACCGGCGACCGATGGAGCAGCACGGTGCGTCCGGTGACGATGCCTGGGCTGACCCAGGTATGGCCGGAGTGCACCCTTCTCGGCGAGGTGAGGGTCCGGCAGGCATGAGTCCCGAGCTGACCGTATCCGACCAGCTCCGCTTCGCACCTGGGGGCCTTGGCTTCATGTTCGGCGCGCAGCTTGGCGGGGGTGAGCCCCTGGGCCTGGAGCACCTCCCGGTGGGCGGACGCATCGAAGGCGACGATGGCCAGATCATTGACGGTCCATTTCGGCTGAAAGTGGTTCCCGTCCAGCCCACCCGCGGGCCGCGGCGCCCAGGGTCCGCTCAATCGGTCGCGGGCGCGATGGGCCCCCGGGCCCGGGCGCCGTGGACGATCCAGGCCATGGCCGCGGCGGTGCTGGCCTCGTCGGGATGGCCCAGGGGATGTCCCAGATCGTCCTCGGCCGCGGCACTGGAGCCCCGGAACGGGGCGTCCGGCAGGCCCTGGAAGTAGTCCCCTTCGCCCAGGGCGTTGAGCATCCGGAACTGCGGCAGCGCGACCACCCACGGGGAGGACGGGATGGGAAAGCTGCCGATGACCACCGGCTTGCCGTGGCGCCGGAATGGGGCAGGACCTGGGCGATGAACACCCGGGGGCCCCTGGCCAGGAACAGGGCGCCGTAGTCCAGTTCGAAGTCACAGCCGAACATGCCGGGGTTCCGGGTCCCGGTCCGCGCTTGCCGCACTTGGCTCCAGTGGCGGTCCTTGCCCTCCGCCCGGGCGCGGGCGGTGAGATGGGCCAGCAGTTCCGGAGGCTCGGCGAAGGCGGAAACCGCCACGTCCGTCGGCAGGGTGCTGTCCCACAGGTAGTGCTCCCGGACGACCGCCAGCAGACCGGACAGCTCCTCCGGGGACGCCTGGGCGGCCATGCCGCAGCCAAGGCACCAGGCCAGCAACGGGACGCATCGGGCAGCGCGCATGGCCAGCCTCCCAGCCGGGGAACGGGACCCGCGGCGCGGCCACGTCGTTCCCCCTGTTGTGTGGGGCCGCCCCGGGGTTGGTTCCCGGAGGGGCCAGCCGCCCGGATCGTCCGCTTCCACACAGGTTCGTTCATGTCAGACGTGATGGCCGGGCTTCGCCCGGACATCACGTGGGGGGGAAGGGGGGGAACATCGCGAGCGCAGCGAGCAGGCCGTTCCCCCCTTTCATGTCGGTGCAGGGGGCCGCAACGCGAAGCGGTGGGCCGGGCCGATGGCGATGAAATCCGCGCCATCGGGCGGCGCCGCCTGGATCGGGCCGGCCGGGACCGGCGGTTTCTGGTAGACGCACACGGTGTCGTTTGGCGTGAAGCCGCTGTAGCCGAACACCGGCTCGGTCACCGGGATGGTGCGCAGCCGGCGCAGGCCCCAGCCCTCCAGCGGCGCCCGGCCGCCCATGACCCGGAATCCGCCCGCCCAGTAGGGCTGATGGCACCAGGCGCCCAGGGGGTAATCCAGCAGCACCAGGCCGCCCGGGACCAGGGCGTCCAGCAGCTGCCGGTCGGCCCGCAGCCCCTGGTTGTCCGCAAGCGCGCTGAAGAACATCAGGCCGTCCGCGGAAAGGTAGCCCCAGTCGAAGCCCCGGGGGTTGAGCCTGCGGAGGTCCGCCATGGGCAGCGCCTCCTGGCGGGGGCCGCTGTCCGGGGTGAGCCGCCAGCTGTAGAACAGCACCCGCCGAGGCCTTCCCTGCCATGCAAAGCGGAACACGGTCAGCAGGGGCACCTCCGTTTCCGGCACCGGAGGCCCGTCCCACAGCGCCAACAGCCGCTCGCCCTGGGAGAAATCGACCGGGCTGCCCTTGGGCAGATAGTAGGCCACGGCCACCTCGCGCACGCCCAGCTCGATCCCGATCAGGCCCAGGATCTGGGCGGCGATGGGCAACTGGTCAACCGCCTCGGTGCTCTGGCTGCCGCTGTTCACAGCGGACTGGAGCAGGGCGGCCAGCAGCTCCGCCTGCTGCCTGAAGGTGCGGATGATACTCGCTGGGGTCCCCGGTCGCTCCCAACTCAGGATGAAGAGGTCATCCGCATGGGTTTCCAGCATGGGCCGGATCTTGGAGCCCCCGGCGGGGGCGAGGACGCGGATGGTTCCATCCGGCGAGGCGGGCGCCCCATGGGCGGCCAACCGGATCGCCTCCCGGAACCGGGCCATGGCCGCTTGCATGCCGGGATCCATGGCCACCCGGGGCAGGTCCAGTTCGACGGAGGCCATGGGCGGAGCGGCGGACTGGGCCAGGCCCGGTTCCGCGGCCGGGGCCAGACCGGGCTGGATCATCAGGACCAGCGCGAGCATGCCTGTCTTGGGCGCCATGGCAACGGCCTCCAATGAATTGTTTGTTCGGCCCGAATGCCGGGGAACAGCCCGGAGTGAATCCAGCCAGCAGGGTAGACCGGAGGCCGCCGCGTTGTCCAGGCAGGCCCGGGCCGCCCGCTACTCGCCGCGCAGCACGTCCATGGGCCTGGCCCGCAGCGCCCGCAGGCTGCCGCCCAGGCCCACGGCCGCGGTCAGGGCCGCGGCCAGCAGGATGAGCAGCGCGGCGCCCCGGGGGTCGGGGTGGGCCTCCAGCTGCAGCACCCGGGTGCTGTAGGCTCGGGCCAGGAACCAGGCCAGCACCCCCGCCCCCAGGGCCGCGCTGCCGCCCAGCAGCAGGAATTCCCACGCCAGGCTGGCCAGCAGGGTGCGGTAGCTGGCCCCCAGGGTGCGCAGCAGGGCCAGGTCCCGCTGCCGGCCCAGGCGCGCGGCCAGCAGGCTGGCCGCCAGCACCAGCAGGGCCGAACTGAGCATGAGCGCCGCCAGGGCCCGGGTCACCAGGGCCACCAGATCCAGCACCCGGCCGATGCGCTCGGCCAGTTCGCCCACATCCACCGCGCTGATATTGGGAAAGGCCTGGGCCACTTGGTTCTGCAGGGCCCGGCGCGGTTGCGGGTCCAGCTCCACCGCGGCGATCCACACCGCCGGCAGGTCGCGCAGCAGCCCCGGGTGGGCCACGATGAAGAAGTTCGGCTGGAAGCTCAGCCAGCGCACCCGGCGCAGGCTGGTGACGGTGGCGGTCAGCGGGATGCCCTGGACGTCGAAGGTCAGCTCATCCCCCAGCCGGGCGCCGATCTCCCCGGCGAACTTCTCCTCCAGGCTCACCTGGGGCAGGCTTTCGCCGCCCCTGGGCTCCGGCCAGAACCGGCCGGCCACGACGGTTTCGGATTCGGACAGGCGGCCGCGCCAGGTGAGGTTCTGCTCCCGGGTGCGCAGGTTCTGGTCGCGGCCCTGGGGGTCTCCCTCCGTGGGGCCTTCCACCACCGGCCGGCCGGCGATGGCGGTGAGCCGGGCCCGCACCATGGGCGAGGTCATGGGCGCCGGCGCGCCGCTGCGGGCCAGCAGGGCGGCCAGGGGCTGGATCTGGTCCGGCTGCACATCGATGAAGAACAGATTGGGGCGTCGGCCGCCACCCTGCTGGGCGGCCAGGGGCAGCACCAGGTCCTGCTTGACGAACTGGGTGGCCAGCACCAGGAACACCGACAGCCCGATCACCGCCATGAGCAGGGCGGCCAGGGCCGGCCGGGCGCCCAGCTGGCCCAGGGCCAGCTTCAGCGGCAGCGGCAGCGATCCGGCGCCGCGCCGGTAGCCCCACAGCAGGAGGCGGGACACCCCGAACAGGGTCAGGAACAGCAGCGCCATGGCCCCGGCGGTGGCGGCGCCCACCGGGAGGCTGGGGGCGTTGCGCAGCACCAGGGCGGTGGCCATGGCGGCGGCGCCGGCGCCGCAGATCCAGGGCAGCACGGTCCTGCGGGGCTCCGCTGCGTCCCGGAGCAGGGCCATGGGGGTGACGTCGCGCAGGCGCAGCAGGGAGGGCAGGATGACGCAGGCCAGCATCAGCACCGCCGCGCCGGTCTCCGCCAGCGGCGGCGGCGGGGTGGGCCCCTGGCGCAGGGCCTGGGGGATCAGGTCCCCCAGCAGGCCCGGCAGCACCCGGGCCGCCCAGGCGCCGAAGGCCAGTCCCATGGCCAGCGCCGCTGCCACCACCCCGGCGGCGATCAGGGCGGAGATGGCGGCCGGGGCCGCCGGATCCGCGCCCAGGCAGCGCAGGATGGCCGCTTCCCGCTCCCGGCCGCGCAGGTAGGTGGCCAGGATGGCCCAGGCGCCCAGGCTGGACAGCAGCAGGGTGAACAGGCCCAGCTGGCTGATGAAGCGGTTGGTGTTGCGCAGCGGCTGGGCCAGGGCGGTGGCCGCCTCCTCGCGGGTGCGCAGGCGCACCCGCTCCTCCGGGCGCAGCCCCTGGCCGATCCGCGCGGCCACCGCTTCCAGGCTGGCCCCGGCGCGCAGCGTCATGAGCAGGTGGCCGCTGAACCGGGACCGGGGGGTCACCAGCCCCAGCGCCCGGGCGGCGGGCAGCCCCAGGTAGATCCTCGGCCCCAGGGCGAAAGCGCTGGCCTGGCGGCTGTCGTCCACCCTGACGATGGCCTGCACCGGCACCACCGCCGAGCCCAGGCGCAGGCCCTTGCGCAGGCGCAGCAGCTCCGGGCCGGCCAGATCCGGGGTGCCCGGGCTGAGCCCCCAGGCCTGGGCCAGGGAGGCGTCCACCAGCAGCCCCCAGGGGGCCCCGGCCGCCTCGTCTGCCCGTTGCGGCCAGGTTTCCAGGCGCCCGGCCAGGGGGTAGTCCCCGTCCAGGGCCCGCACTTCCACCAGCCGGGAGACCACGCCATCGCCCTGGCCGGTGGAGGCCATGCTGGGGAAATCGTAGACCAGGGTCCGGGCCTGGAGCTCCGGCATCGCCGCCAGGCGGGCCAGGGCCCGGGGCGGCATCAGGCCCCGGGAGGACAGATCCAGGTCGGCCCCCAGCAGGGCCCGGGATTCGGCGTGGATGCCGGCCAGCACCCGCCGGGAAAAGCCGTAGGTGGTGAAGAAGGCGGCGAAGCCCACGCCGATGCACAGGGCGATGAGCAGCAGCCGCCAGGCCTGCTGGCGCAGCTCCCGCCCCGCCATGCGCAGGATGAAGCTCAAGGGGGCACCGCCGCCCCGTCCGCCGCCAGCCGGCCCCGCTCCAGGCGCAGGCAGGCCTCCATGCGCGGTGCCAGGTGCGCATCGTGGGTGACCAGCACCAGGGTGGTGCCCAGTTCCCGGTGCAGGTCCATGATCAGTTCGAACACCCGTTCGGCGTTGCGCGGATCCAGGGAACCGGTGGGCTCGTCGCACAGCAGCAGCCGGGGCCGGGTGACGATGGCCCGGGCGATGGCCACCCGCTGGCATTCGCCGCCGCTGAGCTGCCCGGGGAGATGCTTAAAGCGGGCGGCCAGGCCGACCCGGTCCAGGGCCTCCCGGGCCCGGGCCATGGGCGCCGGGAGGCCGGCGATCTCCGCCCCGATCACCACGTTCTGCAGGGCGGAAAAGTGCGGCAGCAGGTGGAAGGCCTGGAAGATGAAGCCCATGGTCCGGGCCCGGAAGGCCGACAGTTCCCGTTCGGACAGCTGTTCCAGGCGCCGCCCGGCCACGGTCACGGTGCCGGCGCTGGGCCGCTCCAGGCCCGCCAGGATCGCCAGCAGGGTGCTCTTGCCGCTGCCGCTGGGGCCCTGGATGGCCAGGGAGCCCCCCGGGCGCAGCCCGAAGGAGAGATCCTCCAGCACGGTGAGGGCCTCGCCCCCGGGAGCCAGGAAGGTCTTGTGCAGGCCGGCCACATGGATCATGGCTCATGCTAACCGCAGCCGCCGTGGCCCGGTAGACTGGGGCATGATGTTGCAGCCCCTGTCCCTTCTGGCCCTGCTTGCGGTGACCGCCCCCGGCCCCGCGGCCACCCAGGCCCAGCGCACGGTGGTGTTCCTGGGCGACAGCCTCACCGCCGGCTACGGCCTGGCCCGCCAGGAGGCCTTCCCCAGCCTGCTGGAGGCCCGGATCCGCGCCGCCGGCCTGGGCTGGAAGGTGGTCAACGCCGGGGTCAGCGGCGATACCAGCGCCGGCGCCCGGGCTCGCCTGGACTTCATCTACCGGCAGAAGCCGCAGCTGATCTTCCTGTGCATCGGCTCCAACGACGGCCTGCGCGGCCTGCCCGTGGCCGAACTGGAAAAGAACCTCCGGGTCATCCTGGACCGGGCCCGCAGGGAGGGCACCCGGGTGATCCTGGCCGGGGCCCTGCTGCCGGAGAACTACGGCCCGGAGTACCGGGCCGCCTTCCGGGGCCTGTTTCCCCGCCTGGCCAAGGAATACCGGCTGCCGTTCCTGCCCTTCCTGTTGGAGGGCGTGGCCATGGACCCCGGGCTCAACCAGGAGGATGGCATCCATCCCAACGCCGAAGGGGCGCGCCGGGTGGCGGGCAACGTGTGGAAGCTGCTGGAGCCGGAGCTGAAGCGCTGAGCAGCCCTGGGCAGCCCGAGATGGGCCAGGGATCGGGTATGGCTTTCCCTTTGTTATTATCTATACATTAACCAGGGACACCGACCCGGCCGCCATGGTGAGAATTTCATCTGGTCTGGATGGGGGGTCCTGGGAGGGTCCCCATGCCACCTTTCGACGTTTCCAGGGCGGGTCGCACCCGGGCAGCCGCGCTGACCATCGGGTTGGCCTGGGTGCTTGCGGGGCCGGCCTTGGCCGGGCCCAAGGCGAAACCGGTCAAGCCGCGGGTGCCCACCCCCACGGAATCCAAGGCCGAGGCCAAAGCCGAACGGCCCGACCCTGGTCATGATGAAATAATAATTACGAAGCGCAAGGATGGCACCTTCAGGGTCACGCCCAGGTCCTTGTCCCGGATGGTGCGGCTGGGCCCTGGACCGGACGGGGCCAGGGCCGGACAGCCCAAGGACGAGGCCGCGGAACCCCTGCGCGGGCCCTTCGTGGGCAAAAGACCGCCGATCAAGGAGATCGTGCCCGGAGCCGATCTGACCGGGGCGAACCTTTCGTTCCCGACCGATCTCAGCCATCTGGACCTGACCGGCGCCATCCTGGTCGGGGCCAACCTGAGGGGCACCATCCTGCGCTCGACGGTGCTGATCGATGCCGATCTCAGCGGCGCCGATCTGGGGGGTGCGGTGATGCATGGGGCCAAGCTGAAGGGGGCCGTCCTGATCCAGGCCAAGATCGGCAACGCCGCCGGGATCGATCTGGCCGGAGCCACCCTGCATCCCTTTTTCGACTCGGGGGACGCCCTGGGCACCCTCAAGCTGTACGACCTGCCCGACCCCCAGTACCGCCCCCGGCAGATCCTGTCGGGCGCCAACGGCGAGTTGTTCCTTCTGGAGCCGGGCAAGGTCGAATACTGGGTGGTGACGCCCACGGGGTCCGCCGCAGGGATCCGACTCCGGCCCCCCGGAGGGAAGCCCGCTGGTGCCAAACGGCTGATGGTCCGGGGGCCTGGCCGCCGGATCAGCTTCTTCGAGCACGGCAGCATCCTGGCCATCCATGACTACTCGTTCGGCGCCAAGGCTCCGGCGCCGGAATTACAGTGGGACACCGACTACAACGGCGTGATCGACGCCGTTGCCACCGATTCGAGCACCCTGTGGACCGCGCTACCAGGTAGATGTAATATTTATATAATACCTGACCAGCCCGGCAAACTGATGCATACCAAGACCTTCAATACCCGGGAAGCCACGTTTCACAGCCTGGTGCCCACCGCGGACCACTCGGTCATGGTCGGCTATGATCCTAAGTTCAATCGGATCGGCTGGTTCTCCAACCCGTGGCGCAACGGGAAGGAGCCGGATGCCGACATCGCCATCCCCATTTACGGCCTGCCGAGCGGGGGCCGCCTCCGAGGCCTCGTCCCGGGCTGCGGTGACCGTTTCTGGTTCCTTCTGCCGGATTTGAACACGATCGGCACCCTCCGGGTGAATGGCGCTGAGGCCGAACGCGTCGTGGAAATGCTTCCGCCTGACCCGAAGTCTGGCGTGCGCGGGTTGCACAGCCTCGTCCAGGGACAGGACGGCTGCATGTGGTTCACCCAGCAGACCCCTCCGGGCATCGGCCGGATCGACGCCCATGGCGACGTGCGGATGTGGCCCCTGGAACCGGGGCTGATTCCCGAAGCTCTCAGCGTCGGCAGCGCCGGCCGACTGTACTTCAATCTGGCTGGAAGGGCGACCATTGGCAGCATCCAGACCGGGCTGGCCGCCGCTGAATCCAAGTCGCCCATCACGAACGGGGAAACGCCCACCCGCCTGGCGAACCTGGGCTGGGCAGAGCCCGAAGGCGAACCCGCCGGCGAATCGAAACAGCCCATCGTGCTGCCCGCACCGCCGCGGCCGCCCGCGTCCTCTTCTTCTTCTTCCTCTTCCTCTTCCTCTTCGTCCTCTTCTCCATCCTCCACGCCACCCTTGTCCGAACCCGAGCCAGGACCTTCCCGCAGGCAGCTTGAAGCCATGGGCTTCCACTTCGACTACATCCTGCACCGCCGGCACCTGGACCGCACGGACCATATCCTGGACCGGCACGGCTACAACGTGGATCCCGAAAACAGCCAGTTCAACCCCGAACTCAGCAGCTCGATCCGGATTCCGGGGCTGGTGCTGGAGGGGCTCCGCCGGGCGGTGGAGACCGGACGGGTGCTGCGCCGCTATGATCCCTTCGGCATGAGACACACCGCATGTGATATGGGCCGGCCGGTGGGCTACTACCAGACCTGGGACCGGGCGGAAGGGGCCTACCGATGGGTGGCCACCTCCTGGATGGACGTCGTCACCCGGTCCTGGCGCATGCCGGACGGCAGCCTGCGCACGGTCATCTGGAGCGCCTTTCCGTGTTCCAGGGACCGGTTCTGACCGACCTGCGGGAGCCGGATCCGATGGCAGGCTACTTGGCCTCCGGAACATACCTGAAGGCTTCGCTTCTGAGAATCGCCTGCAGGGCTCGGCGGATGACCGCGAATCGCTCCTGCTCGCTGAGCAGCTTGCCTCCCGCGTAGTCCTCGTGGATCCGTTGCAGGATCCGCTCGGCCGTCGCCCGTTCCAGGCCTGCATACAGGTCGTCCAGGACATCGTGGCGCTCCGGCCCGGTGGGGCGATGGCTCGAGGGCGGGGCCAGGCGCGGATCGCCGTGGAACCCATCGCTTGCGGGCCCTGGGGTGACCGGCCCAGGCATGGGCGTCTTCGACTCTGGCGAGCCCGGCCCGGTGCTGGGCAGGCCCCACAGGCGGTTCTCGCGCTCATGGGCAGCCTCGGGGCGCCACGCCCAGGTCGCGGCCTCCGCTGCCTCCATGGCCCGGCGGGCTTTTTCCGCCAGACCGCGCCTGAAAGCGGCCTGAAGCGCCTGATCCCGGCGCTCCGCGGCTTCCAGGTCCCGTTTTTGGGCATCCGCCTCGGCCTTGGCGCGGCGGGCATTGGCTTCCGTCACGCCGCGCTTGAACGCAGCCAGAAGCTCCTGGTCTTTGCGCTCCGCCTCTGCCCGGTTCCGTTTCTCGGCCTCCGCCTTGGCCGCATGCTCGGCCTGGACCCGGCTGGCCTTGGCCGCCCGTGCCGCTTCGCGTTTCAGTTCCGCTTCGGCCCGTTGCTGGTCAAGGATGACCTGGGCTTCCGCCTGCTTCTTGCGCTCGGCCTCCCGCCGCAAGGCCTTCGCCGCCGTGCGCAGCTTATCCTGCGCCAGCCTGTGCTCATGATCCAGGCGACGTGCCTCCTTCTCGGCTGCCTTCTCTGCCATCCGGGCGCGCTCCTTCAGCTCCAGCTCGGCGCGACGCGCCGCATTTTCCTCGCGCTTGGTTCGCTTTGCGGGTTCGGCACCCGTGGTTTTCGGCTCCTGGGCCGGTTGGGCGGGCGGCCCAAGGTGGACGTCGGCCGGCTGGGGCGCGGCTTCACCCTTGATCTCGGGCGCTGCGCTGGGGGGGGACCTGCCCTCGATTCTCAATAATTCCACAAGGATCTCAGACCTCAAGGCGGCGGCCGCCTTGCGCACGAAGGCCGCCGTCCCGGATGCCTGGGCGGGCTCCTGGCCTTCGGTGACCAGACCGCCGTCCATTTGCCGCTGGAACCAGTCATCGGGATCGAAACCGCTCAGGGCGTCGGAGGTGAAGCCGGCGAACCGGGCCTGCTCCCTGGGCCGGGCCCCCGCCTCGCCCAAAGGCCGGGATTCCAGCCGCCAGGTGGGAAGGGGCCCTTGGGGGGTCACGCTCTGATACAAGAAGAAACGTGGGCCTGCTTCGGCATCCGGCCACGGCGCCTCCCGAAGCACGGGATCCCCCGGCAGCCGGCCGGCCAGTGCCGCGCACCCCTGATCCCAGGGCCGGTGCCTTGCCGCCGTGTCCCATTCCTCCGCGAGCAGACTGATGAGCCGGAGCGCGCCTTGCAGCATCCTGTGGCGGGCCCGGAGGGATTCGGCCACGGATCGGTCCGCCCGGCCAAGTCCGAGCATGGCTTCCCGGCTCCGTTCGAGGTGGTTCATGGCGAGCACCTGGGCCGCGGAAAGACGGCGGCTGCAATCCATCAGGATCTCGGAATGGAGGTAGTCTTCGCATCGCAGCAGGACCGCCAGGCATTCCCTGGCCGCCAACGCTCCCGTCGAGGCCTGGGCGTCGAGGGCCAGGATGTGGAACTGGGCCCGCTTGAAGTGGATCTTGGCCAGGAGGCCCCGGCACAGCTCCCTGCTCTTGAGGATTTCCTTCCGCACGTCGCAAAGGGCGTGCAGGGATTCCGCGGGAAGCTGGGCCAGAAGCTGCCGAAACTCCGTCTCTTCGGGGTGGGTGGCATAGTGATCGAGCCAGTACTGGAGTTTCCGACCATCCACCCCGGGCGAGCCGGAAAGGGCCACCGGCGGCGCCAGGCTGGAGGAAGAGCTGGAAGAGCGGGAAGCACCCTGCCCCGGCGCCTTGGCGTCCAGGCTTCCCGGTTCCCCCCCCAGGCCCTGGAGCTCCAGGCCCACCAGGCCCACCAGGCCGAAGTCCAGACCCACTTTGACGGACCCCTGACGGTTCAGGGCGATGACCCGGGGCCGCGCCAGGGGACCGTCGGCGGATTCCGGCCGGGAAGGCTCCCCGGCCAGCGTTTCCAGTTCCCGGGTGACCGGGTGGAACCGCCGTGCGGCGCCGTTGCCCGAATCCGCCAGGTACAGCCATCCCCCGTGCACCTGGAGGCCCTGGGGTAAATTCAGGCAGGGTTCGTCGGCCAGGGGGATGTGGACACCACCTTCCTTGCGCTCGAAGCCGGGGGTCGCCCAGTGGCCCAGGACGGTTTCGACCTGCCCGCGGGTTCCCCCCCGGGTGCCGACCCTCCGGAGGCAATGGCCGTCGGAAACGTACAGATAGCCCGTGGCGTGGTCCAGGGCCAGCCCCTGGATGCCGGCGCCGAAGGTGGCAGCGCCACCCTGGCCATCCCTCACGGCCGTGGGCGCAGGAGCCGACGCCGAGGCTGCCACCGTCCCCGCCAGGGTGGTCACCTGGCCATCCAGACCGATCTCGCGCAGCACCCGGTTGCCGGCGTCCGCCACATAGATCCGTCCGTCGCCAGCCATCTCCAGGGCCGTGATCGGGCCGAAGACGGCCTGGGCCGCGGGTCCATCGCGGAACGTCACCTCGCCCGGAGCTTCCACCCCGGCCAGGATGTGGGTGCTCTTGTCGATGATCACGCACCGGACGGTACCGGCTCCCGCGGGTGAACGGTGAGCATAGACCAGATGCCAGGGATTTTCGGGATCGCCATCCGGGGAACGCGTGGCCAAGGCGGTCACGGGGCCCTGGACCGGTGCCACCCAGCCGACGGATCCCGCCTCGTTCACCACCTTCAGGCCCTGGTCGTCACCCACCAGCCAGGCCTTTGGGCAGAACTGCATGTAGGGCGCAGGATCCTCCACCCACCGCAGCGCATGGATGGTGTTGAACGGGGCCGGCGCTTCCGCGGGAGGCACCCCCAGGTGCCCGCTGAACGGGGTCATGGCCATGGCCGGAGCGCCGGCAGCGATCAGGAGCACCAGGGCCGGGGGAAGGAAGGGATGGCGCAGGGGGAAACCCAAATACACGAAAGCTCCAGGGCAGCGGGTGGGAAGCATCAGGATGAAGCCCGGCCAGGGGGGCTAAGCCGGTCGGGCTGCATCCGGAGAGGGGCGGAGGAGACGGTCAGGCCTCCGGGGCGGCGAAGCCGTGCTCGAACAGGTGCCTGCCGATGCGGTGGTGAAAGTAGGGAGATTCAAGGCTCCTGGACTTTTGACCGGAACCCGGTTCCTGGGGGGGGGCCGGGGGGATCAGGAGCGCATCGGCCTTGTCTTCGCGGTGAGCCGGGGGATGGCCGCCGTGGGCGGGGAGTCTCTCGATCAGCCGGGCATAGGCAGCCTTGACGGGCGGGTGCCGATCCATGGCCTGGCCCTCCCTGTCGTAGTCATCGGCAGGCCCGAAATCGCTCGCCATGGCCGTCAGGTAATTGGCATGGTTTATCCTGTCATAATTGCCGCATTTAATTATTTATTTATCAATCCATGGAATTAAATAAGATACACCGCCCGGTCCTGTTTCTATTTTCTCTGGAGCAAGCAGCTCTTTATTTTCTCGTAATGACCGCAAGATTCCATCCAGAGGTGTTGGCGAAAGACCTTCTTCCAGGCGCAATCGGTCGATCTGTTCCATCTCTCTCCCGGTGAAGGCGATTCGCTTCCCGGGCCCAAGCGGGAGCGTGGGCGGCAGGTCCGGCCAGGCGCTGGCCGGACCTGCCGCCGAGGGGGAGGCCGGAGCGGGATCCGCATCCGCATCCGGTTGCGCTCCGCTTCGGTGGGCTTCACCCCCCCATCCAGGGGCATCCGGGCGGTGGCGCTTGGGGGCCTTGCCCTCCTCGGAGGGGGGCTCGGTTGATCGCATGTGCTTGGCGGATGGGGCCGCCCCCGAAGCCGGGGGGGGTGCGAAAGACCAGGCTGTTGCGCAGGCCATCAGGAGGGTCAGGGTGCGGCATCGGAAGGGCGAACGCATCGGTTTCATGGGTCTCGGGATGAGCAAAGGGGTGGCCAGCCGTATCGTCCAGCAGCGCTGCCGCTGTCAGGGGCGTCGACAAGCTGGGACCGGCCCCGGGCCCGGGTTGGGCCTGTTTAGTATGTATGTCTAATATCGATCCCAGGTTCCCGCCACGGCCGGTACTGCCGGCCACCGGCGAAGGCCAGCGCGGCGCCCTGGAACGGCTGGCCCATCTTCCAGACCAGGGTCTGCGACCGGGCGCTTCAGGGCCCGGCGGGCTCCTCGTCCAGGGGGGTGACCACGAACCGGTCGCGGTCCGCCAGGGACCGCAGTTCCGGACGTTCCGGGTAATGGTCCAGCACCGGGAAGAGCACCGAGCCGCCGATGATGGCGCGGAAATCGGGGAGATCCCGGGGCCGCAGGCCCCACAGGTTCTGGTAGGTCATGAACCCTGCCGCCGTCTCGCCGTTCTCGGCCCGGTCGCTGGCCTGGAAGCGGAACCGGCCCGGCCGGTCCGGTGCGAGCTGGTCCTGGATCCGCTGGAGCCAGAAGGCGCATCATAAGCCAGAATAAACAATGCATTTTCCCGGCAAGGCCCCATTCGGGCCCGTGCGGTGCATCTTTGGGCCGGCTCTTCGCATCTCTGTGGACCTGGAATCCTGAATCCGATCCCATCAGGCCTGGATCGGCCGGTTGGTGTTCCACTTGTTAGGGGGTTTCCAGCGAATCCAGCACCAGGGTGGCCAGCATGCCGTTGTCCCCGATCCAGATGAGCAGGACGAATACGGCCAGCGCCGTGATGCCCGGCCACGGATGTCCGCAAACACCCAGCAGGAGTGCGACCGGCAGCAGTCGCATCAGGATGGCAGTGAATACGGATCCCTCTTCGAAGGTAGAAATAATTTATTAATATAGGCTGCACGCGCCAGGGACCGGTCGAAGGTCCTGCGGGTCCGTCTGGCACGGGCAAGCCGACGGAACCTGCCGGCAGGGGTACGCACTCCTGGAGGGTCCTTGGGAGGCTGCCCGTGTCCAGATGCCTTTTCATCGGGGTCCTGCTGCAGGCCTGGGCCCTGGCCGGGGTTCGGGTGACGCCCGGACCGGTCACCGTCGCCGCGGGTTCCACCTGCGCCTTCAGGGCGACCCTGGACGGGACGCAGCCGCCTGGCGGGTGGCGCTGGAGCGTCCTGGACGGTCCGGGGACCATCGACGAGGCCACCGGCCTGTACCAGGCCCCGGACGGAAGCGCGGCGAGGGCGCGGGTGCAGGCCGCGCTTCGGACCGACCTGCGCCGCGCGGGGCAGGCGGCCATCACGGTGCTGCCGCTGCCGGCCGGGCTGCCCGGCCTGATCGGCGCCACCCTGGGGGAGCCCTGGGTGATGCCGTACGCTTCGAGCCTCCCTTTCCTGGACCCGGAAACCGGCACGCGGCCGGTGCCCGGGGACCGCATCATCCCGACCTACCCCCTCCCCGGCCCGGGCACCACCTGGCTGGTGGGATACGGCGTCCCCGTCGCCTTCAACCCGACGCCGGCAGAGCCGGTCGACGGCCTGCGGCTCGCCTATCGGGAAGGCCACCAATGGCACCGCCGGGATCTGGACTGTGCCTGGACGGAACTGGTGTTCCGCGACCGGGTGGCGTCGCTTTCGGTCGAAGCCCTGAAACGGAGCGTCCAGCAGCCCGGCAAGTGGCGCAGCACGGTCCGCCCCTCGCGGGTCGACGTGCGCGGAGCGCTGCCCTTTTGCGGCAATGCGGTGGCGCCCGGCGGGCACGAGGACGGCGCTGGTCTCGCCGCTCGCTTCATGCGGCCGTTCGGCCTGGTGTCGCTGGGCGGGGAGCCGGGCACCCCGGAGGGGCTTCTGCTGGTGAGTGATCCCAAAAGCCACGTGCTGCGGACCGTGGACGCCGAGGGCGGCGTGGCCACCCTCGGCGGCCTGCCAGGCCAGGCCGGGCACCGGGATTCGCCCACCCTGATGGCCAGGGTGGAGGCCGTGTTCGCCGGCCCGAAGCCCCAGCCGCCGCTTTTCCATTCGCCCACCCACCTGGCCGTGCGACGCTGCACCTCGGACTTCAACCCGTTCGCCGTGCCCTGGGAGGAGGCGGTGGTGGCCGACAGCGGCAACCATGTCATCCGGACCGTGCGCGCGGATGGCAGGGTGGGCACCCTGGCGGGCATGCCGGGATATGCGGGCTACCGGGATGCCGACGCGCCGGGCCAGGCCGCCTTCAACGATCCGCAGGGGCTCGCGGTGGACGCCGCGGGCCGGGTCTATGTGGCCGACCGGGGCAACCGGGCGATCCGGGTGATCCATCCCAGCGGCGCCGTGACCACCCTTACGAGCGCCCAGGCCGGTTTCTCCGATCTCCAGGGCCTGTGCCTGTACCCACCCCTGGGAGGCCTGCTGGTGCTGGATGGCCATGCGGTGCGGCTGGTCCAGTTGCCCAGCGGGGAGGTGAGCACCCTGATGGGCGTGGTGGACGTGCCGGGGTTCCGGGACATCGGCCGGGGCGAAAGCGCGGCGCAGCCCTGCCTGAACCATCCCACCGGGATCGCCCGTTGCGGCGCCGGGCTGGCCATCGCCGACCATGGCAACCACGCGGTGCGCATCGCCAGTCCCGGCTGCCTCACCCTGGCGACCGCCGCCGGCGACCCGGACCAGGGGGCCATCCGCTGGGGACTCATTCGGGACGGCCTGCCCGGGCCGCTGGACGACGAGTACGCCACCCTGGAGGGCCCGTGGACCGTGGTTTCGCGTTTCGAGCGGGCCGAGGGGCAATACGGTTCCGAGGTCTTCGTCACGACGGGACGCTGTCTTGCGGCCATCCATCACGATGCGGGGGGCCGGGCGCCCCTGGAATTCGTCCCGATCGGGTTCCTGTCCCCGGAGGCGGCGGTGGCCGAGACCTTCGTGCTCCGCTTTCGCGTGGGGAACGCGTTCCAGGCCATCCACTACACGGCCGACTTCCTGGATCCGGACGGCAAAAGGCAGGTCCGGGTCCAGGGGGTGGCCGCAGGGGGCGAAACGCTGCCGGTGCAGGGCCATTTCTCCCAGGCCGGCACCGGTACCCTGCGGATCCGCGGCGTGAGCGACCAGGGGGTTTCCCGGTCGATCGACCTGAAGGTGCTGGTGCGCTGATAGGTCCGTGGGGATGCCACGCATGCGTGGCATCGCATGCGTGGCATCGCATGCGTGGCATCGCGCTCGCGACGCTCATGCCCGGGCAGGGCCCGGGCATGAAGTCTAGCTCGGCTCCGGCGGCTTGCCACCCCACTGGTCCCGGAGGATCTGCAGGATGACCGGGGAGGGCTCCCGGACGATGCTGGCTGCGGCTTCCCGCCCTTCCTCGGGAACGGAGAAGCTGAGGGACCCCCCCGGGTCCGGTCCACCCGCCACCGCCGCCGGGGCGGCGTAGGTCAGCACGCACGCCATGGGGTAGGCCCAGGTGTGGTCCAGCAGCCTGAACCGGGCCTCGCAGGGCACGTCGCCGTCCAGGGCCTGGAGGCCGACGATGGAATGGGCCGGCATGATGAAATAGCCGCCCTGGGCCGGGGAAAGGATCCCCTGGGCCAGGGGGCCGCCGGCTTCAAGGTGCAGGACCCTGATCTGCAGGTCGCCCTGGATGTGGGTCGAGGCCAGAATCCACGGCTGGTCGGACGAGTTGATGATGTGGGTCGGGCAGTGGGCCGAGGCGCCGAGGCTGACCCCAAGGAGGCAGGTGACGAGCAGATTGGAGTGGCAGGTACGCATGGGCAACGCTCCTGAAGGGAGGCCGTGGGGCCGGAAACCGGGCTTCCCGACAACCTGTCCACCAGTCATGCGGCCTCGTGCGGATTGGTTCCGAGGACGCCCAGCAGCAGTCCCAACGCGGTCCGCTTCAGGCGGTCGGCAACCTTCATCATTGTGGTTCTCCTGTGGGCATGACGCTGCACAATCAGGATAGTTTAAATAATTTATAATATTCCCAAAGGTTACAGGTCCTCGACCCGCGCCCCGAAATGATCCGAAGCGGCCCGCCAGGCGTACTCCAGGTCCAGCGCCAGGGCCACGTCCACCTCGTCCGGAAAGGATGGCGCCCCGGAGCTGGAAAACGCCGCATCCCCGGTCCGGTACGGCGATTCCGGGCTGGTGAGCAGGAATTCCACCGCGATCCGCCAATCACTGGGGACTTCCAGCAGCTGCCCGCCCTGGTCCTCGATCTGCATCGGCTGGCTGGCGAACGCGTACAGCCTGCGGACGTCCTGCTCATGCTGGTCGCCCAGTCCGGCCTGGAGCTGGTCCAGGAACGCCTTCTGCAGGGCCAGGATGCCCTCGGCGAAACCGGTGCCCCTGGTCACGGCGTTCACCGCGTGGAAGGCGCAGAGCTGGTTGCCGGCGCCCGCCGCCCGCCACAGGGGTTCCAGCCCGGCGGGGACCCGGCTTTCCGGCCGGTGCCAGGCGTCGAAGGGAGGCCGATGGTTGGCGAGCAGGAAGAAGGGCGACTGGGCGTAGCCCGTTGCCGCCGGTGCTTCCGGTGCGGGCCCGCGGCCCCGCAAGGACTCCAGGCATAGTAAAAGATTCATTGCGTGCCCCCGGCAACCTGGAGAGTTTACGCCAAAAGTTGGTCCCGGCCCGTTTATCATTCAACGGGGCATGGGAGCCTTCACGGGAGGGCTCGCGCATGGATCTGGTTCTGGTGGCCATTCACCTGGAAATCTCCCCCCGGGCCGTGCCCCTGGGACCGGCCATGCTGGCCTCCGTCCTGCGTCGGACCCATGGGGACGCCCTGGCGGTGCGGGTCCTGGACCTCTACCTGGACCAGGATCCCCAGGCCTGCGCCGACCGCATCCTGGAAGGGGCCCCGGCCTGGGTGGGCTTCTCCATGTACCTGTGGAACCGGGACCGGACCCTGGCCATCGCCCGGCTCCTCAAGGCCCGCAGGCCGGACCTGACGGTGTTCGCCGGGGGGGCGGAGGCTACCGCGGACCCGGACGGGGTGCTGGCCGATCCGGCCATGGACCTGGTGCTCCCGGGCGAAGGGGAGGAGCTGATCCTCGTGGCGGTGGATGGTTTCCTGCGGGGCCTGGCCCCGGCGGCGATCCAGGCCTCCCTGCGCCCGGGCCCCGTGGCCGACCTGGCCACCCTGCCCAGTCCGTACCTGGACGGCACCCTGGATCCCTCGCGCTACACCGGCCAGTTGTGGGAGCTCTCCCGGGGCTGCCCGTTCAAGTGCGATTTCTGCTTCGAATCCCGGGGCAGTTCCGGCGTGCGCCGGATCCCCATGGCGCGCCTGGAGGCCGAGCTGCGCCTGTTCGAGGCCCGCAGGGTGGACCAGATCTTCGTGCTGGACCCCACCTTCAACTTCGACCGGGTCCGGGCCAAGGAGGTGCTGCGCCTGATCGCCGCGACCGCCCCGGGCATCCACTTCTTCTTCGAGATCCGCAGCGAGTTCGTGGACCGGGAACTGGCCGGATTGTTCGCCGCGCTGCACTGCACCCTCCAGATCGGCCTCCAGAGCGCCCACGACGCGGTGCTCCAGAACATCAACCGCCGCATCGCCCCGGCCGCCTTCGAAAGCCGGATCCTGCTGCTGCACCGGGCCGGCGCCACCTACGGCTTCGATCTCATCTACGGCCTGCCCGGGGACTCGCTGGAGGGTTTCCGGCAGAGCCTGGACTACGCCCTCGGCCTGGCCCCCAACCACCTGGACCTGTTCTGCCTGTCGGTGCTGCCCGGCACCAGGCTGCACGAAACCGCGTCCGGCTTCGGCCTGGAGCACCTAGCGGAGAATCCCTACCTGGTCACCGGTTCCCCCAGCTTCCCCCCCGAAGACCTGGCCAGGGCGGCCCGCCTGGCCCGGGCCTGCGATCGCTTCTACAACGCCGGCAAGGCCGTGCCCTGGTTCGCCATCGTGCTGGGCGCCCTGGAACTTCCGGCCTCCGGGCTGCTGGAGGCCTTCGCGGACCACCTGGAGGCCCGGCCCGGGCCCGATCCCCAGGAGGTCCAGCGGGACTTCCTCATGGCCCTGTTCGCCGACCGGGGCGCCCCCGCCATGGGAACGGTGGCCGCCGACCTGGTCACCTGGTTCGGCTGCGCGGCCCGCCTCACCGAGGCCGCGGCTGCCCCCTGCCCGGAGCCGGCCGGCCCCCGGCTGCACCCGGACGCGTGCCTGGCCAGCTTCCGCCACGATCCCCAGGTGCTCCTGGAGCAGCTCGCCGCCGGGATCACCGAACTGGAGGACCTGTCCTATGTGGTCCCCGCGGGGGCCTGCCGCGCCGTCATCCACCTCCGGGAGGGCGAGCCCCGGCTGCGGCTCCTGCTGCCTGAGGAGGCCGAGGCCCTGGACGGCCTGGCCGGGGGCCGCCCCGGTCCGGAGGGCCCGCTGGCGGCCCTGGCCGGGGAGGGGCTGGTCCTGGGACTCGGCGCCCGGGGCCCAGGATCCGCGCCGGGGCCTCGGATCGAGGGTTTGACCGGCCAGGGAAAACCCGCACACTTGAGCCGGAGGAAACGCGATGAGCCTTCCTGAACCGAAGCAGGCCGGATACACCATCGAGGATTGGAAGGCCTGGGAAGGCCGCTGGGAACTGATCAACGGGGTTCCCTTCGACATGACGCCGGCGCCTGCCACGGAGCATCAGCGGGTGAGTGTCCAGCTGACGCTGGCCATCGGCAACGCCCTGGAAGAGGCCAGACGCGCTGGGAAGGGCGGTTGCGAAGTCTTCCATGCCCCCGTCGACCTGTTCCTGCCGCATGAGGAAAGCGTGTACCAGCCGGATCTCGTGGTGGTCTGCGATCCGGCCAAGGTCACCTCCCAGGGGATCGTGGGCGTGCCCGACCTGGTGGTGGAGATCCTGAGCCCAAGCACCGGCAACCGGGACCTGACCCGGAAGCGCTGGAGCTATGAAGCCGCCGGGATACCCGAGTACCTGATCGTCGATCCGGATCAGCGGGTGGGGCTGTTGCTGTGCCTGGAGCGCGGGCGTTACCAGGAGGACGCCCGGGTGGAATGGGGTTCGATGATGGCCCTGCTGGGCGGAAGCCTGAGCGTGACGCTGGGGTAGGCCAGAGCCCCGTTCCTGGACCGGCCGGCCCTATTCCGGCGCCTCCCGGGCCAGCATCGGGAAGCCGCGCTGGTGCCAGACCGGATAGGCCGGCGGCAGTTCGCTGGCCTGATCCAGCGCCGCCACCTGCTGGGTGGTGAGCGCCCAGCCCACCGCGCCGATGTTCTCCAGCAGCTGCGCCTCGTCCCGGGCGCCGATGATCACGCTGGATACCGTGGGCCGGCGCAGCAGCCAGTTGAGCGCCACCTGGGGGATGCTCCTGCCGGTTTCCCTGGCCACCGCGTCCAGGGCGTCCACCACCCGGAACAGATGCTCCTGCTCGAACTGGGGCCCGGTGCCGGCGATGTCGTGGGCCCGGGTGCCGGGCCTGGCCGGCTGGCCTCGCCGGATCCTGCCGGTGAGCTTGCCCCAGCCCAGGGGGCTCCACACCAGGGCGCCGACGCCCTGGTCCACGCCCAGGGGCATCAGCTCCCATTCGTAGTCCCGGTTGAGCAGCGAGTAGTACACCTGGTGGGCCACGTGGCGGGGATAGCCGTGGCGGTCGGAGGCCGCCAGCGACTTCATCAGGTGCCAGCCGGAGAAGTTGGAGGCGCCGATGTAGCGGACCTTGCCGGAGCGCACCAGCTGGTCCAGGGTCGCCAGGGTCTCCTCCACCGGCGTGTTGGCATCCTGGCCGTGCAGCTGGAGCAGGTCGATGTGGTCGGTGCCCAGGCGCACCAGGGCGGCCTCCACCGCCTCCAGCAGGTGCTGGCGGGAGGAGCCGTACTGGTTCGGCCCGTCGCCCACCGGAAAGGTGGTCTTGGTGGAGATCAGCAGACGGTTCCGCCTGCCCTTGATGGCTTGGCCCAGGATCTCCTCGGCCAGGCCGTCGGAGTAGACGTCGGCGCTGTCGAACAGGGCCACCCCGTGGTCCAGGCAGACATCGATGAGCCGGGCGGCGCCGCCGGCGTCGGTGCTGCCCCAGGCCTTGAAGAACGCGTTGCCGCCGCCGAACGTGCCGGTGCCGAAGCTGAGCGCGGGCACCCGCAAACCCGATTTTCCGAGCCGTCGAACATCCATGGCCAATCCTCCTGGGGTGGGCTGCCGGTTCGCCCGGGATCATTGTTCTCCCACTTGGGCCTGGGCTCAACCGGTCCCGGGAGGCGCAGGGCTGTGCCGTGCGGCCGGGGCGAGCTCCGCTCCCGGCCGCACGGAATTCCGGTTGCCCATGGGGGCGCTTTGGGCTAGTACTACTGTGTTAAAAAAATATGGATAAATTCGCAATTTAGCCTATCCTTTTAGCTAAGGGGGTGGGCCTATGGCAATCGACCAGGCGTGTGCCAGCCGATT
>Ga0302276_10000115_pt1 | contig 69222 bp, 55 predicted proteins | sample III_Bog_N2_3_FD_198768 | JGI IMG/M metagenome (GOLD analysis project Ga0302276, IMG submission 198768) | Peat permafrost microbial communities from Stordalen Mire near Abisko, Sweden - III_Bog_N2_3 | ecosystem: Environmental > Terrestrial > Soil > Wetlands > Peat | place: Sweden: Abisko...
TGTCGCCGGCGTTGTCCTGGAGGACGAGGCTGTCCGTGGCCGCCAGGCCGGTGACCATGCCGCCGACCGTGTAGGTGTTGGTCGTGCAGGTGACCGTGACGGTGGTGATGTTGGCGTTGGTCACCGTACCGGCGCCGTTCGTGACCACGCAGGTCTGCGAGGGCATCGCGGGGTTCGTCATCACGGTAGCCGCGTACGCGCCGCCGCTCGCGACGGAGGTCGCGAAGGTGAACGTGCCGCTCGCAGTGACCATGAGGCTGTCGCCGCCGTTGTCTTGCAGCACGAGGCCCGCGCCCGTGAGGCCGGAGACCGTCCCGCCGACGGTGTAGGTGTTGGTCACGCACACGACGCTCACGGTCGTGACGTTCGCGCTGGCGACCGAGCCGCTGCCCGTCGAGACGGTGCACGTCTGGGTCGGCATCGACGGCTGCGTCAGTACGGTGACCGCGTACGCGCCGCCCGTCTCGACCGGGGTCGCGAACGCGAACGTGCCATTCGCCGTCACAGTGAGGTTGTCGCCGCCGTTGTCCTGAAGAACGACGCTCATACCCGCGAGGCCGCTGATGGTGCCGCCAATCACGTAATCGGTCCCGCAGTTGACCATCACGCTGGTGACGTCGGCGCTGCCGACAGTGCCCGTGCCGCCGGTGACCGTGCACGTCTGCGTCGGCGTCGAGGGCTGCGTCAGCACGGTCACGCTGAAGGCGCCGCCGGCCGCGAGGGGGGTCGCGAAGGTGAAGGCGCCGCTGGCCGTCACGGTCAGGTTGTCACCGCTGTTGTCCTGGAGGACGAGGCCGGTGCCCGCGAGCCCGACCACCGTGCCGCCGATGGTGAACGTAGTGGGACCGCTGTCGTGGCCGCTGTCGCCGACCGGGCCGCCGCCGTCGTGGCCGCTGTCGCCAACCTGGCCGCCGCCGTCGTGGCCGCTGTCGCCAGCATGGCCGCTGTCGTGATGGCCGCTGTCGACAACGTTACCGCTGTCGTGACCGCCCGCGTCGTGGCCGCCGTCGACGTGCCCTCCGCTGCCACTGTCACCGCCGCTCCCCGACCCGGGACCGGTCGTGGCTCCGCCTCCACATGCGAAGAGGAAAATGGCGAGGCCGAGAAATCGGAGGAGATCGACGTACTTCTTCATGGTCGCGCCGTTACCCCAGGTCCGTCCAGGATTGCAAGCGTGAACGGCTACGCGAGTGGGCACCGGTGGTTTCCGCCCGCGAGCACGGGGGCCGCCGGCTCACGCCGGATGCGGGGCGGTCGCAGGTGCCAAACGTCGTGCTTCAAGCTCGCCTGCTCACCCGATGACCAGCGCCCACTGTCAGCGCGGTCGTCGGCTAGGACGTCCTCGACTGCCCAGAGTGTTGGCGCAAAGAGTGTTGGCGCAGCTTGATTCGCGCGCCGCGCGGTTGTGGCCGGAGTTGGCGTTCTGGCCAGCGGAGACCGCACGTTCCCCGGCTAATTTGTGGAGCTGACGGGGATCGAACCCGTGACCTCATGCATGCCATGCATGCGCTCTCCCAGCTGAGCTACAGCCCCGTAACGGGAAAACGGCTCTTACTGCGTCTACCCGCGCGTGTCCTGTTAATAATTCTCGCGGAAGGAAGGAGAGAGGCGCTGCGCCGACGGACGCCGCGAGAATTCTCAGCCGGCCTTCACTTTGCGGACGGAGGCGGCGGCGCGACGGTGATGGTGGTCTTCGTCGAGACGCCCGCGCCTGCCCACTCGGTCCCGGAAATCGTCGTCACCAGCGAGCCGACGCCCGACGTGTTGATCGTGATGAGGTCGCCGGTGGAGTGACCGAACCCGAACACGGTGCCCTGCCATGCACCGAGACCGAAGAGCTCCGCGAAGTTCGTACCCGCGCCGACGCTGTTGCTTCCGCCTCCGTAGACTCCGCCGAGGAGCGATGTCGCGGGCGTGCCGCTGGTGTAGGCGGTCTGAAGCGCCTGCATGTCGATGCCGGCGAGATAGTCGTCCTTGGTCGTGCAGTTGCCGCTTTTCGAACATGAGCGGATGGTTGCGAGCCCGGTCGCGGCACCCGCCGAGTTGACGTAGAAGACGATGTCGCCGGAGAGGCCGAGGATGTCGCTGCTGTCGGACGGGTTCGGCCCGAAGTTGCCGAGGTCCTTGGTCGCGCCCGTCGTCGGATCGATCGACCAGAGCTCGCCGTTGTTGTCGCCGCCGACGAGGGTCTCTCCCATGCCGAGGACGTTGGCCGGCGCGAACGCGAGCGCATAGAAGGAGTTGCTCTTCAGCGCGATCTTGGCGATCTGCGTGAGCGCGACCGTGCCAGTGCCGCCCGCGGGCAGCGTCGCCTTGTAGATGACCGATTCGCTGTTGATGTAGACCTCGCCCTCGGCGTTCACCGCGAGATCGGTCGCGCCGTCGTCGCCCGTCGCGCCGCTGAAGCCCGTGAAGGCGCCGATCATCGTCACGGCGTTGGTCGCGGGATCGAGCGTGTAGAGAGCCGTGTCCGTATCCGCATAGATCGTCGTGACGGTGACACCGCTCGACCCCGTGCTCGTCCCCGCGTCCTCGGTGACGAGCGTGGTGGTCGTGTGGCCCGTTCCCGTCCCGGTGCCGGTGCTCGTGCAACTGATGCAGCTGAACGTCGCTGACGACGAGCTCTGACCCGTCCCCGCGTCGCCGAAGCCGCTGCCGGTGTTGCTCGAGCAGCCCATCGCGAGCGCTGCCGAGAGGCTCGTCAGGGGCAGAATGAAAGGAAGGAAGCTTCGCATGACCGTTCTCCGGGGAGGCAACGTACCGTCTACGCATCGATCGCAGGGTGACAACGCTGTGAACGAGGCGAGCGGGGCAGGGCGTCTATCGATGCAGGGCACGTGGCTCCTCGTGAGGGGCAATGTGCGCGGGGCGACCGCTTGATCACGGAAAGCGTCGATCGCTTCAATACTAGTGTGCATCGGCCTTGACGGTACTGCTGCACCCGGTGCCCGGGCTCTTGCAGTCGCTCTCCCCGACGTCACAGAAGTAGCCGTTGAAGCACCCGTTCGGCTGGCAGCCTTTGCTCCCCTTGGTGCAGGCACCGCACGGCGCGCTGGCGTCCGGCCTCGCGAATGAGGGACAGGTGCCGCTGTCCTTCGAGACGACGGACGCCTCATGACCCGCGTCCACGGCAGTGCCGCCCAGATCGACGCTCATGCCGCAGGCAAGGTGCGTCGCGCCGAGGAAGACGAAGAGCGCCGCGCGGGTCATGCGTTTACCGGAGCGTACTCTCTGAGGGAATTCGCAGGGGAACGCGCGCGCTCCCCGGACCGACGGACGCCCCGAGAAATCGCCGCCTCAGGGAGCGGTCGCCCCTGCGCTGGTCCCTGCCTGGAGCGTGCGAATGACGCGCACGTAGGGGCTCGTGGGGTGCGCGGCGAGGAAATGCGTAGCGAGGCGGTCGGCCTGGGCGCGCTTGCCCGACCGGTACAGCGCCTCGATGCGGATCTCGGCGGACTCCTGCGTGAGCGCGCCAGCGGGGAACCGCGCGTCGTAGGCGTCCGCAAGTTCCAGGGCGAGCGGCATGTCGCCGCCTGCGAGTGCGTGGCGTGCGTGGTCGATCGCGAGGACCTCCTGATCGAGAGAGGAGGTCGAGGCGGGGACGGTGCGCGCCGTCGACGCGGCTGCGGGCGGCGGTGCGGCAGCGGGTAACGTGGCCGGCGCGGGCGTGGCGGGGCCGACCGCGCTCGGCGCAGACTGCCATGGTGCTGTCGGCTCGGGGATGAGCGCCGGTGGGAGCGGACGCATCTCCGCGCGCGGCGTCGGCGCTGCCTGTAGCGGAGCGGTGACGGCGGGCTCGACGCGATTCTGCTGGACGACGTACGCAGCTGCGCCAGCCGTGGCGGCGATCCCGCCTGCGACGCCGAGCCACTTGAGGAGCGACGTGGTTGCGATCGCTCCTTTGGGGAGACCGGGGACAAGCGACGCGCCTGCGCCGGTGACGAGCGCTCCACCGACACCGACCGCCGCGAGCGTGCGAACGCGTGCAGCCTCGGTCGGCTGACGCGTGCGCCACGCACGAAGGAGCGACTTTTCGACCTCCCCGTCACTGTCGAGGAGACGGATGCGAGACGGCTCGTTCATGACGCGCCCCGCCGTCCCGTCCCCCGTGACGCTTGAAACCGCTTCGCCATCTCCTGGAACTCCTCGCGCGCTCGACGAAGGCGTGACGCCACCGTACCAGGCGCGAGGCCGAGATCCTCCGCGATCGCTGCCATGGTCAACCCCTCCAGCTCGAACAGTACGAACACCTCGCGCACGTCGTCGGGCAACGAAGCGAGGAAGCGATCGAGGACGGCCAGCTCCTCGCGCATCCCCGTCCGGGCCTCCGCGTCGGGCGCATCATCGGCCACGGTCTCGAGCTCGGTGTCGGTGGCGAGGTCGCGCCGCCTCCCGTCTGCCCTGCGTGCATTGGCCGCGACGCCGTGCGCCGTCCCGACGAGGAACGAACGCTCGGCCCCCTCCTGGATCGCGTCGATCTTCTGCGACGCGATGACGAACACCTGCTGCGCCGTGTCGTCGACCTCGGCCGCCGGAACGCCCAGTCCGCGCAGGTATCGCCACACGAAGCTGAAATGCTGGTCGACCATCGCGCGAACCCGGGCGGCACGCGCAGTGGAGCTGATCATCTCTGCAGGCGAACGCGACACGAGCTCAAGGAAGGCGATTGCCTGAGCGCCACCGCCGCGGGTCGCGGTGAGGTTGGCGGTCAGCGCAGACGGGAACATCTCTCTCGTGGGGATGTACAGCGCGGACGAATTTGATCACAGAATCGTGAGGCCTGCGGTCGCGCTGCAGAATCCGGAGAGAACCGGGGCCTCGAACACGATCGTGCTCGGATTCGGCTCGAAGAAGAACCGGTCTCGTACGAGCGGGGCGCGCACGCCACCTGTGAGCTCGAGGAAGAAGCGCTGGCTGATGCGGTACTGCACGGCCCCCGCCACCCCGGCCGCAAACCAGGGGCGCGTAGCGCTCCGGTCGGGGCTGACCCCGACTCCCGAGGCCGCAAGCGCGCCCGCTTCGACGCGCACGCACGGCGTGAAGCGCCACGCACCGACGCTCCAGCGGAACGGGCAGCCGTCGAGGCTGAAGTCGGAGCGGGCCATCTGGACGCTGCCGCCGGCGACGCTCGTGTCCGCGCTCGTCGCGTAGTCGAAGCCTGCGCGCACGCTGGGGGAGGCGAAGCCGCCCGTCCGCCACGAGAGCTCCGCGAAGACGGCCGCGCTGGGCGCAGCGACAGGAGCGATCCCGAAGACCGCACCTCCGCCAGCCCCGACGGCGAGGTGAATCCCCTTCGACTCATCGAGCGGTGGGCGCGCCGTCGTGTCCGGAGGTGGCACGTCCGTCGGGCGCGGCACAGCGTCGGACGGCTCGGGCTTGTGTGGCGGTGTCGTCGGGCCCGAGCTCGAGACGGAGGGGTCGAGCGTCATGGCGGACATCAGAGCGAGCGCGTCGATCACGCTCGAGCACGTGTCGCCGTCGACCGTCCGCCTGGCTTCGCTGCCGTCCGGATATCGCACCACCAGCTCGCCGTGCAGGCGCGCCGCAGGCTTCCGGGTCACGCGCACGAAGAGCTGCGGCTGCGCCCCTTCCTCGCCACGCACGACCTGGACGCTGGCGCTTCGAGCGCTGAGCTTCTCGGTGAACGCATCCTCGCTCGGGCACTCGGTCGCGGTCTGGTAGTCGAGCGAGACGAGCACGGGCGCGCTCGCCGCGTCCGCCACCCTCGCGAACGAGGCCACGACGACGACGACCGCGCACGCGACGGTTAGGCTTCGCACGACCCGCGCTATCGTGCTGCTACTGCAGCTGCAGCTCTTCGCGTGCGCTCCGGCTTCGCCCGCTGGAGCACCTCGCGCAGATATCGCCCCGTGTGCGATCGGCCGTTCGCCGCGATCATCTCCGGCGTGCCGCACACGACCAGCTCACCGCCGCCGCTGCCCCCCTCGGGGCCGAGGTCGAGCACCCAGTCGGCGCACGCGACGACGTCGAGGTTGTGCTCGATGACGATCACGGTGTTTCCCTGGTCGCGCAGATCGACGAGCGCCTCGAGGAGCGCCTCGATGTCCGTGAAGTGGAGCCCCGTCGTCGGCTCGTCGAGGACGTAGAGCGTGCGCCCCGTAGCCTTCCTCGCGAGCTCCCGGGCGAGCTTCACGCGCTGCGCCTCGCCTCCCGACAGCGTCGTGGCCGCCTGCCCGAGCGTCAGGTAGCCGAGCCCCACCTTGCGCAGCGCCAGCAGCCGCTCGCGCACGCGCGGGATGGCGTCGAAGAGCTCGTACGCCTCGTCGACGTTCATCGCGAGCGCCTCGGCGATCGAGAGCCCGCGATACTTCACCTCGAGCGTTTCGCGGTTGTATCGCTGCCCGTCGCACGTGTCGCACGTCACGAAGACGTCGGGCAGGAAGTGCATCTCGACGCGCAGGAGCCCGTCCCCCTGGCATGCCTCGCAGCGCCCCCCTTTCACGTTGAAGGAGAAGCGGCCCGATTTGTAGCCGCGCGCGCGCGCCTCGGGCAGACCGGCGTAGAGGTCGCGGAGATGGGCGAAGACGCCCGTGTAGGTCGCCGGGTTCGAGCGCGGGGTCCGCCCGATCGGCGCCTGGTCGATGGAGATGACCTTGTCGATGTGGTGCAGACCGACGATCTCGTCGCAGTCGCCGATCGGCGCGGTCGCCGAGTAGAGCTTCGCGCGGACGGCGGGGAGGAGGGTGTCCACGATCAGGCTCGACTTGCCGCTGCCGGAGACGCCCGTGACGCACGTGAAGAGGCCGACGGGGAGATCGACGTCGACGTGCTTCAGGTTGTGCGCGTGGGCGCCCCGGATCGACAGGAGCGCCTTGCCCGGCGCCCGGCGCGTCGTGGGGATCGGCAGCGCCTTCCTGCCCGAGAGGTAAGCGCCCGTCACCGACGCCGGGTTCGCCATGATCTCTGCCGGGGTCCCCTGCGCGACGACCCTCCCGCCGTGGATGCCGGCGCCAGGGCCCATGTCGACCACGTGGTCGGCGGCGAGGATCGCGTCTCGATCGTGCTCCACGACGAAGACGGTGTTGCCGAGATCGCGGAGGCGGGCCTGCGCCTCGATCAGGCGGGCGTTGTCGCGCGCGTGGAGGCCGACCGAGGGCTCGTCGAGCACGTAGAGGACGCCGACGAGCGCCGCGCCGATCTGCGTCGCGAGCCGGATGCGCTGCCCCTCGCCCGACGACAGCGTCTCGGCGCTCCGGTCGAGGGCCAGGTAGTCGAGCCCGACGTCGATGAGGAATCCGACGCGCGACTTGACCGCCTTCAAGAGGGGCTCTGCAATGGCGCGGCTGCGAGGCGACATCGGCTCGGTCTGCGACTCGCCGGCGACGGTCTCGATGAAGCCGAGCAGATCTCTGAGCGGCATCGCACCGACCTGGGCGATGTCGCGCCCGCCGATCGTCACCGCGAGCGCCTCGGGCCGGAGCCGTCGCCCGTGACAGACGTCGCAGACGCGGATGGTCGTGAAGCGACCGAGCTCGTCGTCGGCGATGCCGCCGAGCGCCTCGTCCTGATCGACGTCGTCCGTGTCGCTCGCGCCGTCGGGCCCGTTCGCGCTCGCGAGTCGCGCGGTGAGGCGCGGCACGATGCCGACGTACGCCTGCGCCTTCCTCGAGGCGGAACTTGGCCGCTTGCGTCCGCCGGCCTTCGCTTCGACCTTGGCTTCGACGTTCGCGTCTTCGCCGGCGCCGTGCAGGATCGCCGTCCGCATCGCCTCGGGCAGCTTCTTCCAAGGCACGTCGGGGTCGACGCCGAGCGCTTCCACCGCCCGCGACAGCTCCGTCGCCAGCGCGACCGACGCACGACGCCCCCACGCGAGCACCACCCCCTCGCGCAGCGAGCGCGACTCGTCTCCGATGGCGCGCGCCGCGTCGATGCCGACGCGCGAGCCGATCCCGTCGCACGCAGGGCACGCGCCGTTCGGCCCGTTGAAGGAGAACATGCGCGGCTCGATCGGCGGCAGCGAGATGCCGCAGTCGACGCACGCGAAGCGCTCCGACATCCAGAACGGCTCCTCCCCCTCTGGCGCCACGAGGAGCCGCCCCTCGCCGAGCTTCAGCGCGAGCTCCACGCTGTCGGTGAGCCGCCCCTTCACCCCGTCCTTCAGCTGGATGCGATCGATGACGACGTCGAGGTCGTGCGGCTTCGCGCGATCGAGGATCAGCTCGTCCCCCAGGTCGACGACCGACCCGTCGACGCGCGCGCGCACGAAGCCGTCACGGCGCAGCCGCTCGATCTCGAGCTTCAGCTCCCCCTTGCGCCCGCGGCAGATGGGCGCGAGCACCGAGAGGCGCGTGCCGTCCGCGAGCGAGAGGATGCGATCGACGATCTGCTGGACGGTCTGCGCCTCGATGCGCTTGCCGCAGCGCGGGCAGTGCGGGATGCCGACGCGCGCGTAGAGGACGCGCAGGTAGTCGGCCATCTCGGTGACCGTGCCGACGGTCGACCGCGGCGACTTCGAGAGGGGGCGCTGCTCGATGGCGATGGCGGGCGAGAGGCCGTCGATGCGCTCGACGTCGGGCTTGGCGAGCTGCTCGAGGAACTGCCGCGCGTAGGCGCTGAGCGACTCGACGTACCGCCGCTGCCCTTCGGCGTAGATGGTGTCGAACGCGAGCGACGATTTGCCCGACCCGCTCGGCCCCGTGAAGATGACGACCTTCCCGCGCGGGAGCGTGATCGACACGTCCTTCAGGTTGTGCTGGCGCGCGCGTACGACGACGACACTTTCCATGTCAGCGGAGACCGTTCATCGGGCCGGCGAATCTAGCACGGCGTCCCATCCCGGCGCGCCCACCGCCCTCAGCGCACGCGGGACCGCGACGAGCGTCACCGTCTCCAGGCACAGCTCCCCCCACCGCCGCTTGTACTCGACCTCGCTCCCCAGGTCGTAGAGCCGCACCCCTTCGTCCGTGAGCGCGCGGATCTGCGCCATCTGCGCGAGATTCCCGAGCGAGAGCGAGCGGTGGGCGTCGTCGAAGCTGAACTGCAGGCCTCGGTACACGGCGCCGTCGGGCGTCCGGGTGACCGCTCCGACGATGACCGCGACGTCCTCTCCGTCGAGGCGGCCGACGTGCGCGCGGATCGTCCCGTCGCTGGCGAGCATCGGGAGCATCTCGCGGTAGAACGCCTGCATCGACGGCGCGAGGAGCCCGTCGCCGAGGAGCCCTTTCCAGCTCCGGGTCTCGACCGCGAGCAGGCGCGCGTAAAGAGCGGCCGCATCGACCTCGCTCCCGACGACGACCGGCTCGAAGACCACGCCGACGGCGGCGGCCTTCTTCGCAGCCTGCCGCATGTGCTCGCGGAACCTCGAGGAGCGCCGCGAGAGGAAGCCTTCGACGCCGCCATCGAGGCTCGCCCGGAAGCGTCGCGTCGGAGGGAGGAGATCGATGGTGAGCTCGTAGTGCTGTTCGAGAGCTTCCAGGAGCCCGAGGAAGAGCGCGGAGCCGGCGACGATCCCCGACAGGAACAGCACGTCGCGCGACGCAGACTCGGCCCACTCGCGAGCGAGCTCCTCCGCGAACGCTCGCGCCTCGTGCTCGTGCGGGAGCGCGAGGGGAGACGCGAGGCACCACGAAGCCTCGAGCGACTCGAGGCACGACCAGCCCGCAGGGTGCGTGCGGCGCGCGAGGAGCGCCCAGCCGTGGTCCCCTTTCCGGCAATAGAGCTCGCGTCCGGGCGACATGATGGCCACGTCGGCGGCGAGGGTCCACGCCGACGACGAACAGAAGTGGTCGATGGCGGCCATGCGAGAGACCGCGAGGTCGACCTCGGCTCTGGCGCGGAGGAGCATGTCGCGATCGATGGGCTCCACGCGGGCGGAGCATAGAGGAAGGGGCGCGGAGCCGCCCTGCAAGAGGTGCGGAGGCGTCACTCCTCTCGCAGCGCCGCCCTGCAAGAGGCTCGGAGGCGTCACTCCTCTCGCAGCGCCGCCCTGCAAGAGGTGCGGAGGCGTCACTCCTCTCGCAGCGCCGCCCTGCAAGAGGCTCGGAAGCGTCACTCCTCTCGCAGCGCCGCCCTGCAAGAGGCTCGGAGGCGTCGCACCTCTCGCATGGCGATGGGAAACCTCGGCCGCTTGGTCCGTCCGCGCCTTCGGTGCTCTACTCGACGATCATGTCCGCACGAACCTCGCTCTTCGCGCTCCTCGCCGGTCTTGCTTGCCTCCTCGGGTGTAGCTCGGGAAGCGCCGCCGACGCCGGCACGGAGGACGCCGCCAAAGACGTCGCGACGAAGGCCGACGCGGGGAAGCCGGACGGCTCGAAGAGCGACGCGAGCTCGGCCGACGCGAAGTCGAAGCCGGACGCGGTGACCGTCGACGCAGAGCCCGCGGGCAAGCCAGGCTCGCCGCCGCTCCTCGGGGAGGACTGCGACCCGATGGTGCCGACCGAGTGCGGCTTCCCTTTCCCCTCGAACGTCTGGACCACCCCCGACACGACGATGCCGAACGGCATGCACGTCGCGTTCGGGACGACGACGCTCCCGGTCTCCGCGCAGGGGATCCGCGTCGGCAGCACCGGCATCTGCTTGCCCGACGGCGGCGCGCCGCCCGACGCCGGGAACAACGGCCCCGACGGGAGCGCGACGCAGTGCCGGAAGAGCGACTCCTTCACGACGCGCGACGGCTTCTCGCCAGGCGGCACGATCCTCACGCACATGCCGAACGCGACCGTCACCGGCTTGCCCGGCGTCGGATCGATCGCGATGTCCGTCCTCACGACCTCGCCGACGATCCTCATGGAGGCAGACACCGGCGTCCTCGTCCCGCACTTCTCCGAGCTCGACGTGAGCGGCAACGACGCCACCGAAGAGGCGTTCATGATTCATCCGGCGCAGCGCCTGAAGGACGGCACCCGGTACATCGTCGCCATTCGCAACGTCGTGGACGCGACAGGCAAGCCCTTGCCTGCGAACGCGGCCTTCGCGGCGCTCCGTGACGGCACCCCGTCCACCGACATCTCGGTCGGTCGCCGCCGCGCCCTCTACGCCGACATCCTGGGCAAGCTCACGGCGAACGGCGTCGAGAAGTCGACCTTGCAGCTCGCGTGGGACTTCACGACGTCGAGCGAAGCGAACACCACGGGCTGGCTCGTCAGCATGCGCGACCAGGCCCTGGCCGCCGTCGGCACGCAGGGGCCGAGCTACACGATCACCAAGGTCGAGGACAACCCGAACCAGTGGATCCGGAGGCGCCTGACCGGGTTGATGACCGTCCCGCTCTACCTGACCTCCGCGGGGTCGCCGGCGAACATCGTGTTCGGAGCGAACGGCCTCCCGAAGCAGAACGGGACGGCGACGTTCCAGTTCCTCGTCCACATCCCGAACAGCCTCGTGACCTCGGGCAAGCCGGGCGCCATCATCGAGAACGGCCACGGCCTGCTCGGGAGCGAGACCGAGGGGCAGGACGGTTACCTCGCGCAGATCTGCGATCGCGAGGGGTACGTGGCGGTCGCGGTGAACCTGATCGGCCTCGCGTCGGACGACCAGAACGGCGTGGTGACGGACGTCGGCGGCGACCTCGCGATGTTCGAGCAGCAGGTGGAGCGGCAGCACCAGGGGCTCGTCAACGAGCTGCTCGCGATGCGGATGATGATCGGCCGGATGTCGACCGAGCCCGAGACGATCTTCAACGGCCTCCCGACCATCGACCCCACGAAGTACTTCTATCGAGGCGACAGCCAGGGCGGCATCCTCGGCGCCACGTTCATGGCGCTGTCGACGGACGTGACCCGCGGCTTCCTCGGCGAACCGGGCGCGCCCTACTCGCTGCTCCTCAACCGCAGCTCGGACTTCGCGCAGTTCCTCGTCATCCTGCGGCTCTCGTACCCGCGCCCGCTCGACGTCGAGTTCAACATCGACCTCATCGAGGCGCTCTGGGATCGCACCGAGCCCGACGGCTACCTCCCCTATCTGCGGTCGAACAACCTCCCGAACACGCCGGCGCATCAAGTGCTCCTCGCCGCGGCGCTCGGAGATCATCAGGTGACGCCGCTCGGCGCGGAGTTCATGGCGCGGTCGCTCGGCGCGCTGAGCCTCGAGGCGGTGAACCAGGAGGTCTACGGCGTGACCGACTCGCCGTCGGGCTTCAGCGGGACCGGGTTCGTGCTCTGGAGCTTCGGCCTCCCTGCGGCTCCGATCACGGACATCCCGATGCAGGTGGGCAACGACCCGCACGACGAGCTCCCCTCGGTCTTCGCGTCGGAGGACATGATCGACGGGTTCCTGCGCAGCGGCATCGTCAACCAGACCTGCCCCGACGGCGGCCCCTGCGTCGCCGTGTGCAACGACGCGGGGACGTGCACGGCGCAGTAAGAGCGCGCGCTCGGCTGGGGTCGGGAGAGCGGCCGCGCTCCCCTGCTGAATTCTCACGGCGTGGACGGCGCTTCGCCGGAAGCGACGTGAGAATTCTCACAACAAAGCGTTGATGCCCTCGGCGCCGCTCACCACGACCGACTCGCCCGCGTTCAGCCCGTGCAGGACCGGGAGGAACTTGCTCCCGCTCGCCTCGTCGACGGAGACAGGAACGCGCTCGAATCGCTCCTTGCCGTCGGCGGTCTTGCCGCGGTCGACGAAGACGACGTTCTGATCGCCCAGCCGGAGCACCGCCGACGGTGGCAGCGCGAGCGCCTTGTGCGACGCGATCGCGATGGTCACGGTCGTGTACATGTCCTGCTTGAGGAAGCGTTCCGGGTTGGGGAACGTGCAGCGAACCTTCTCGGTCCGCGTCGCCGGGTCCAGAGTCCCCGAGATCCACTCGACCTTCCCCTGGAACTTCTTGTTCGGGTAGGCGACGGCGGCGACCTCGGCGTGTGCGCCGACGACGACGCGCGAGATGTCGGACTCGTAGATGTCCGAGAGGACCCACACCTCGTCGAGCTCTCCGACCGTGAAGAGCTCCTGCACCGCGCCGCCGATCGAGTACTGACCCTGGATCTCGGTCCCGAGGCTGAGGTTGCGCATCAGGACGTCACCGTCGAGCGGCGACGTCAGCGTGAACCCCTGCGAGACGCCGTCCGTCCCCCCGGTACGCAGGAGGTAAGCCTTCTGCATCGCGCGCTGCTTCTCGGCACGCGCCTGCCGGTACGCGTCCTCCGCTGCTTCGAAGTCCTTGTAGGAGGTCGAGTGCTTCGCGAGGAGATCCTTCTCGCGCTGGAGGTTGTGCTCGGCGGCGATGAGGTCCGCGTCCGCCTTCGCGACGTCCGAGGAGGCCTGGCCGATGTCCGGCGACTCGATCACCGCGAGCGCCTGCCCCTTCTTCACGTGGTCGCCGAGCTGCGCGCTGATGCGCGCCACGCGGCCGTTGACCGGCGAATAGACGTGGCCGACCTTGATGTCCTCGAAGGCCACGCGTCCAGCCGTCGCGAGTGTGTCGTCGAGGTCCTTCTCGGCCGCGATCTCGATGCCGATGTTCGCCTTCTTCACCTGGTCAGGCGTGAGCGCCGCCTCGCTGGGCGGAGGGACGTACGCCGGAGCGGCCGCCTCGTGGCATGCCGCGCCCGCAAGCATGAAGGCGGCAGCGGGCGTGACGAAGAAGAGTCGCTGGATCACGGTCATCAGGGGTCGCCTTCGGAGCAAGTTGTACGCCACAGCCGCGCGAAGAGAGCTCACTTGAGCACTGCGGTGGAGGCCCCGGGCGCGGCTCGCTCGACGACCCCCGTCTCTGCGTAGAGCTCGAGGGAGTTGCCGAACGTCCATGTACGGACGATCTTTCCGTCCTTCAGCTCGTCGATGTCCACGTAGTGGAGGCGGAGCGCGTGCCCCGAAGCGGGGGCGTCCGTCAGCTTGCCGGAGTGGACGCCCGTGAGGCTGTACTCCTCGACGACGTACGCGCCGATGCCCCACGCGTTGAGGGGTGTCTGCTGAAGGCTGCCGATGCCGCTGGCCGCCCACTTGAAGAACTTCTTCCGCTCCGCTTTTCCGCGCTCGGGGCTCGTGCGGTCGAGCCGGAAGACCTCGATGTCGTCGGCGAGAGGGGCAAGATACCCGACCTCCTTCTTCGCCTCGAACGCGTCCCACGACGCGTTGACGGTCGCGACATCCTGCGTCTCGGTGTCGGAGTGAGTCGCCGTGACGACCATGGCCGGAGGCGGCGCGAACGTCGGCACCTCGATCCCCTTCGGTGCCGCCCCGAGCTGGGCGAGGGTCGCGCCGACATCGAAGTAGAGATGCGTGTCGCTGACGAGGCCGTTCTCGTCGAACCAGAAGAGACCAAGGCCTCGAATCGAGACGGGCTTCTGCGTGGGCGGCACGGCCATCCACTCGCGCGCCTGGACGCCCGCCATCGTCCACTCGACGATGACCGCGTGCGCGGGTTGAGCGGCCTGCCAGAGCCGGCCGAGCGTGAAGGCTCGTCCAGAGAAGGCTCCGAAGAGGTCCGTGAGCACCTTGACCGCTCCGTTCCGGTCCGTCGCCTCCGACAGACCGGGGAACGAGAGGTTGCCCTCGGGGTCGAGCTTCGGGAGCGATGCGCTGAACCCGTCGTCGGAATACCCCTTCAGCACCGTCGCCACGCTGTCGCGTTCGGACTGCTGAATCTCCTCGATCGTCTTCACATGGACGGCGACGCGCGCGCTGGCTTCCTGGAACAGCCGCGGATCGACGGGCGCCGCGGCGGGGGTATCGACGGCCGCTGAGCCGCACGCCGACAGCACGGACGCTAGAGTGAGGCTGACGAGAAGCGAAGCGCCGCCGACGGACGCCGTGAGAATTCGTAGAAGACGCATGGAGAGGAGGTGGCGGCGAAATGCAACGAGAGTGCCGACGACTTCCTACCTCGCTTTGACGACACACGGAGCGCATATCGTTCGACCTCGCAGCGGCGTCGTGTCCCACGCTTCCGACATGATCGCGACATGAGGTCCCAGTGACCGCCTGAGTGCCTGCATTCACGGAGAATGTAGGGTTGACCTGGCTCTGGTTTGCTTGTTGCTATGGCGCGCCCTGACATGCAGTTCTCTCCCCCCCGTCGCCGCACGCGCCGCTCGCCGCACCCGGCAAGATCGCGCGGCGTGCTCGGCGCGCTCATCCTCCTTGCTCTCCCTCTCCACGCGACGGACGCCCAGGCGCAGCCGGGGCCGGGCGGGGCACCCCTCGTCGCGAGCGAGACAAAGACTCCCCCGCTGCCCTCCTCGGCGGCGTCGATCGCGAGGCAGACGGAGTCGCTCGCGGCCCCCGAGCCGTCGCATGCGACGTTGACCGACCGGGACGTGACGGCCCCTGCGGCACGCGAGGGCGGGCCCGAGCTGCCGGCTCCGACGGATCTTCCGCAGGCGCTGTCGCTCGAGGACGCGCTCAAGATCTTCCGTGCGCGTGGCTTCGGTCTCCTCATCGCGGACGCGGCGATCGTCAGCGCGCAGGGCGCCGAGCGTGCCGCTCAGTACGTACCGAACCCGTCGCTCAGCCTCGGTTACGGCCGCGCCCTCGGCTACAACCCAAGCGCGGTCGGAGCTGCGAGCCCCGTCACGTCGCTCACGGGCGCCCCGGAGCCGTACCAGGTGCCCGGATCGCCGTGCACCGGATGCTCGGCGAACCAGTACACGATCGCGCTGTCGGACCAGGCCGCGATCGAGGACAGCCTCTCCAACAAGCGCGGCCTCCGCACGAAGGTCGCGCACGCGGCGCTCGAGGCGGCGAAGCTCTCGCGCGCGGACGCCGAGCGCACGCTGGCGTTCCAGGTGAAGTCTGCCTACTTCCAGGCCGTCCAGGCGCGCGCGGCGTACGACTTCACGAAGGACGTGCAGCAGGCGGCGGCCCACGAGCTCGATCTGAACCAGGAGCGCCTGACGGCCGGCAAGATCAACGACGGAGACTTCGAGCGCATTCGCCAGACCGCGCTCGAGTCGCAGCAGCAGGTCGACACGGCCTTCCAGAACCTGCGCCAGTCGAAGGTCGCGCTCGCGTTCCTCCTTGGCGTCCGTGGCCGTGTCCCCGACTATGCCGTCGACAAGACCGCGCTCAAGTTCTCCGTCCCGGCAAGCGTCGGGTCTGCCAGCGCCGACACGCTCGTGCGCGAGGCCGTCAAGCGGCGACCCGACCTGGCGCAGCTCGGCTACCAGGAAGAGCGCGCGCGGGCGTCGATCGAGCTGGCTCGACGGCAGAAGTTCCCCGACATCTCCGTGGCGCTTCAGTACACGCAGACCGGCAGCGGGCAGTACGCCATCCAGCCGCCGACGCTGGGGCTCACTCTCACGGGAAACCTCCCGGTCTTCTACCAGCAGCAGGGCGAGATCACGCAGGCGCAGGCGGACTTCGCGACGCAGCAGCTGACGCGCGGGCAGACGGCGGCGCAGGTCATCAGCGACGTCGAGAACGCATATGCGGCGTACCTCGGCACGCGCTCGCTCGTGGAGCGGATGGAGAGCGTGCTGCTCGCGAGCGCCCGGCGCGCGATGGACATCACGAAGATCCAGTGGCTCGCCGGCAAGGCGAACCTGACCGACTACCTCGACGCGCGTCAGGCGTTCATCGCGACGAACGTCGAGTACCTGGGTGACCTCACCAACTACTGGACGGCCGTCGCCCAGCTCGAAGCCGCAGTGGGAACGGAGCTCCGTCGATGAAACACCTCCTCGTCGCCGCAGGGCTCCTCGCGAGCTTCGTGCACATCCCGGGCTGCGAAAAGGAGGCGCCTCCCGCGGCTCCGACGCTCGCAGTCGCCCCGCCAGGTCAGGTATGGCTCACCGCCGACCAGATCAAGGAGGCGCACATCACGATCACCCCGATCGGCCTAGAGGACGTCGACGACACGATCCTCGCGAGCGGGCGTGTGACGTTCGCCGACGTGAAGGTGTCGCACGTGTTCTCGCCTGTCACGGGGCGAGTCATGACCATCAGCGCGCTGCTCGGTCAGCACGTGAAGAAGGGGGCCCCGCTCGCGGTGATCCAGTCGCCGGACGTCGGGCAGTTCTCGGCCGATCTCTCCAAAGCCGTCGCGGACCTCGTCGCGGCGGAGCGCGACTACAAGCGCGAGAAGGAGCTCTGGGAGAAGCACGCCACTTCCCAGAAGGACTTCGAGACGGCGGAGGACACCTTCCGCAAGGCGCGCGCCGAGCGCGACAGGGCGGGGCAGAAGGCCGCGATGCTCCACTCGGGGGCGATCGATACCGTCTCGCAGAGCTTCACGCTGACCGCGCCCGCAGACGGCGAGGTCCTCGTGCGGAACCTGAGCGCCGGCGTCGAGGTGCAGGGGCAGTACTCGGGCGGCAGCTCGCAGGAGCTGTTCACGATCGGCGAGGTCGACGAGGTGTGGGTCATCGCCGACGTCTACGAGCTCGACATGGCGCGCGTGACAGTCGGGTCGCCCGCCAGCGTCAAGGTCGTGGCCTATCCGAACAAGGTCTTCGAGGGGAAGGTCGACTGGGTCAGCGGCATGCTCGACCCCGCGACCCGGACCGCGAAGGTGCGCTGCACGTTCAAGAACCCCGATCGACTGCTCAAGCCCGAGATGTACGCGACGATCTCGATGTCGGTCGAGGCGCGCAAGGAGCTGGCTATCCCGAAGGGGTCGGCGATCCGCCTCGGCACCAAGACTCTCGTCTACGTCGAGCGTGGCACGTCGCCGGACGGTCGCCTCAAGTTCGAGAGCTTGCCGGTGTCCATCGACGAAGGCGAAGGGGGACAGTGGCTGCCGGTCTCCGAGGGGCTCGCCAAGGGGGATCGCGTGGTGACCGCCGGGACCGTTCTGCTCTCGGGGATGATGTAGCCGGCGTCTGTCGCCGCTTTCTGAGGAGCTCCCTTGATTCAAAGACTCGTCGCCACGGCGCTGCGCATGCGCGCCATCGTCTTTTCGATGGTCGTCGTCGTGATCATCGCGGGGCTCGCCGCGTATCACCGTCTGGACATCGAGGCCTATCCGAACCCCTGCCCGCCGATGGTCGAGATCATCGTGCAGCCGTTCGGCTGGAGCGCCGAGGAGGTCGAGCGCTACGTGACGATCCCGATGGAGATCGGCGTCGCCGGGATGAAGGGGCTCGACCACGTTCGTAGCCAGTCGCTCTTCGAGCTCGCCGACATCAAGTGCTACTTCAAGTGGGGCTTCGATTACTGGGCTGTCCGCCAGGAGGTCATCAATCGCATCCAGTTCGTCCAGATGCCGAACAGCCTGACGGCGTCACTGTCGCCGTGGAACGCGATCGGGGAGGTCTACCGCTACACGCTCTCGGGCAAGGGCTACACCGTCCGCGACATGAAGACGGCCGAAGACTGGATCATGGAGCGCCAGTGGCGCCAGGTCGACGGGGTCGTCGACGTCACGAGCTTCGGCGGCGAGACGAAGGAGTACCACGTCGAGGTCGATCCCTTCCGCCTCAAGGGGCAAGGGGTCACGCTCGCTCAGGTCACCACGGCCATCGGCAACGCCAACCAGAACGTCGGCGGCGGCCGCGTCGTCATCGGCGAGCAGTCGTACAACATCCGCGGGATCGGCCTCCTCAAGAACGTCCACGACATCGAGAACATCGTCGTCGCCGAGCAGAAGGGCATCCCCGTGCGCGTCCGCGACGTGGCGAACGTGAACATCGGCTTCGCGCCCCGCCTCGGCGTGGTCGGCCACGACGACGACGACGACGTGGTGCAGGGCGTCGTCCTCATGCGCTACGACGGCGAGACCCCGAGCACGCTCGAAGGCGTCCACGCGCGCGTCGAGCGCATCAGGAACCTCCACCTCCTGCCGCCCGGGATGGAGCTGATTCCCTATTACGACCGCGGCAAGCTCGTCGCGCTCACGACGCACACGGTCATCGAGAACCTGATCATCGGCATGACGCTCGTCGTGCTGACGCTCCTCCTCTTCCTCGGGAACACCCGCGCGGCGCTCATCACCGCGCTGAACATCCCGGTCGCGCTGCTCATCGCCTTCATGGGCATGGTCGCGACGGGGACGTCGGCCAATCTGCTCTCCATCGGCGCCGTCGACTTCGGCATCGTCATCGACTCCACCGTCATCATGATGGAGAACATCTTCCGGCACATCGGCGCGCACGGAAAAGGCTCGATGCAGGACCGCATCCTGGCCGCCGCGCGCGAGGTCGGCGGGCCGATGACGTTCTCCACGCTCATCATCGGCGCGGCCTTCCTGCCGCTGTTCACGATGACGGGCGTCTCGGGCGTCATCTTCGGCCCGATGGCGCGCACCTACGCGTTCGCGATCGGCGGCGCCATCTTCATGGCGCTGACGCTGACCCCCGTGCTCGCGGCGCAGTTCATCCCGGCCCAGGCCGAGGAGAAGGAGGTGTGGCTGATGCGCGCCCTCCACAAGCTCTACAATCCGTTCTTCGACGCGGCGCTCAAGCACCCGAAGCGCGCAGCGGTGATCGGGCTCGTGCCGATCCTCGCGTGCGTCGTGCTCTATCCGCTCCTCGGCGGCGAGTTCATGCCCAAGCTCGAGGAGGGGAACTTCTGGATTCGCGCGACGATGCCCACGTCGATCTCGCTCCAGCAGTCGGCGCGGTACACCAACCGGATGCGCCGCATCCTGCGCGGCTGCCCCGACGATCCGACCGTCGTGTGCACCGACGCGAACCGGAGCGCGCACGGAAAGATCGTCGAGACCGTGGTCTCCCAGCTCGGTCGCCCGGACGACGGCACCGACGTCGCGCAGTTCAACAACATCGAGTTCTTCGCGCCGCTCAAGCCATTCGACGAGTGGCCGCGCGGCGTCGACAAACCGATGCTGACCAACGAGATGCAGGGCAAGCTCCAGGAGGCTTTCCCGGGGGTCGTCTTCAACTTCTCGCAGTACATCTCGGACAACGTCGAGGAGGCGCTGTCGGGGGTGAAGGGCGAGAACTCGGTGAAGATTCTCGGCCCCGACGTCGTCGCCAACGAGGCGAACGCCGACGCCATCATGGAGGTCATGTCTCACGTGCCGGGCGTGGCCGACCTCGGCGTCTTCCACTCGCTCGGTCAACCGAACGTGAGGATCGTGCCTGACCGGGCGGCCTGCGCGCGCTACGGGCTCAACACGGGCGACATCGACTCCGTTGTGTCGGCGGCGGTCGGTGGCCAGTCGGTCACGAACGTGTACGAAGGGGAGAAGAACTTCGCGCTGACCGTCCGCTGGCTCGAGCCGTTCCGCAAGTCGGTCGAGTCGATCCGCGAGATCACGGTCGCGACGCCGGACGGGAACTCCATCCCGCTCGGGCAGCTCGCGAGCATCACCCTCGAGGACGGCCCGAACATCATCTTCCGCGAGGACGGGTTCCGCTACGCGCCGGTGAAGTTCTCGGTGCGCGGTCGCGACCTCAAGTCGACGATCGAGGAGGCAAAGCGTGCGATCGCGACCTCGCCGAAGGTGCACCTCTCCTACGACACCCACCTCGAGTGGGCCGGGCAGATCAACGAGATGAACGACGCCATGCAGCGCCTGCTCATCATCATCCCGCTGACCCTCGTCCTCATCGGGTTCCTCACCTACACGGCCGTGAAGAGCTGGATGGACACGCTCGTCGTCTTCAGCAACATCCCCGTCGCGTGCACCGGAGGCGTGCTCGCCCTGCTCGTCACCGGGACCAACTTCTCCGTCTCCGCGGCGATGGGCTTCGTCTCCATCTTCGGCATCGCGATCCAGGACGCCATCCTCGTCGTGACCTACTTCCAGCGCCTCCACGACGTCGAAGGGCACACGATCGTCGAGGCCGCGCGCGAGGCCGCCGAGAAGCGGTTCCGGCCGGTCCTCATGACGACTCTCGTGGCGACGCTCGGGCTCGCTCCCGCCGCCCTCTCGAACGGCATCGGCTCGCAGGCGCAGAAGCCGCTCGCCGTCGTCGTCATCGGCGGCTCGCTCATCCTCGCGATCCTCACGCGAGTCCTCCAGCCGCCGCTGCTCGTCATGGCGCACGAGTGGATGGATCGCCGCTCCGGCCGGCCTCCGCTCGATCCGCTGCCGCTGTCCGACGCGCACCATGCGTGACCGATGAGCCTCTTGCGACTCGGAGCCCTCGCGTTCGTGCTGGGGTTGCCGCGCCTCTCGTGCCTCGGCGCAAACGACGAGTCCGCGGCAGGGCAGCCGGCGCCCTCGTCGTCGGTCATCCAGATCGCCGCGGGCATCGGGTTCTGCGACGACGTGAAGCTCTGCGAGACCGAGTGCGACGCCGGGAGCAGCGACCGATGCCGGCGCCTCGGCGTCAACTACGAGTTCGGCCACGCGGTCGAGGTCGACGGGGCGCACGCGACCTCCCTCTACGAGAAGGCGTGCGGCATGAAGAACCCCGAGGCGTGCGTCGCGACCGGGCGGATGTACGAGTTCCACCACGGCGTCGCGAAGGACGACGCGAAGGCGGTCTCGTTCTACACGCGCGCGTGCGACATGGGCGACGGCACGGGCTGCGCGAACCTCGCCATCATGCTCGAGAACGGGCGCGGCATCGCGAAGGACGTGACCAAGGCTCGTGCGCTCTACACGACGGCGTGCACGCAGGGGTCATCGCTCGCCTGCGCACATGCTCGAGGCCTCGGCGACGGTGGCGCGGCTCGCTAGGTGACCCGCCTCAGGAGGCGCATCATCGTCGCCACGCTCCAGACCGCGAAGCCCGCGAAGAGCACCGCGAGCGCGAGGGGCCAGCGCGCCGACCTCGGGGACTCGCCGTCGACGAGCAGCCAGCCGTCCATCGGGATCGCCTCGCTCGTCAGCGAGTCGACCGCATGCTCCAGCCCGCGATGGCGGAGGCCGCTGTCGCTCCAGCGAACCAGCCGACCGTTGAACGTCGTCGGCGGCACGTAACGGCCCCCCTCTTCGCCCGACGGCACGCGCACCTCGACCCACAGATCGCGACGGCCCATCACGGGCGACACCCGGTACGTGTCCGCCTCGAACGGACGCTCGAAGCGCACCGCCAGGGCGCCGCCGAGACTGCCGTGCGCGTGGACGTACTGGTTCGGCTCGACCCTGGCCGTGTTCAGCGAATAGAGCTCGCCCACGTCGGTCGCCGTCACGGACGTGAGCGCGTACGAAGCCTCTCCTCGCAAGGAGAACGCCATCGCCAGGGCCAGCTGCGCGACCACGATGAGGAGGATCACCGTCAGCTGACGCTGCGCTCGGGGGGGCGGCGGGAGCGCCAGGAGCTCCGGATCGGCCTCTTCGTCGGCGCCTTCGGCGACGGCGTGCGGGTCGGGGTGGAGGAGGTCGGCGGACATGGGGGGAGGAGGTGCTGGCTGGGCGGCCCGGAGAAGAGGGATCCCGGCGCTTCCACAGTCTACGACACAGCCACGGAAGAGAAGTTCCTGACTCGCCAAAGACGTGTCGTTTGCGGTCGGCGGCCTAGCCGGGCTAATCTTCCGCGGCGCGCGACAGCCCTCGTGACTGGTGCGCGTTTGCGTGTGTTTGAGGAGACGCGATGGCCGCGACCAAGACCTGCCCTTCCTGTAGATTCGCCGAAAACCCGCCGAACTCGACCCGCTGCGTCCGCTGCGGCGAGAAGCTCGAGGGGCTCGGCAAGATCAGCCGCACGCGCGAGGAGGAGCTCGAGCGCCGGTATCAGCAGGAGGGGATCAGCGTGCAGTGGCTCGCGATCGCCTTCGCCGTGCAGGGGATCCTCACCGCGGCGCTCGTCTTCGGGCTGCCGATGGTGATTCCTGCGATCGACCTCGAGGGGGGCAACGGCATGACCGTCTGCATCCCCGTCTGGTTCGTCGGCGGGCTCCTCGTGGGGATGATCTCGCCAGGCCGCACGTTCATCGAGCCGGTCGTCGCCAGCTTCATCGTCGCGATCCCGACCACGTTCTTCCTCGTCGACAGCGAGACCGTCCGCACGCTCCCGACGTTCCTCTATTGCATCATGGCCGCCATCGGCATCCTGTTCACGCTCATCGGCGCGTACATCGGCGAGCGCATCCAGCTCGGCCCGCCCCCGAAGGCCACCGAGTAGCGAGTGCCCGCGGCGGAGGCGTTCGACGTCGTCGTCATCGGCGGCGGTCCTGGAGGCTCGGTCACCGCAGCCCGTCTCGCGCAGAAGGGGCGTCGTGTGCTCGTGCTCGAGCGCGACGCGTTCCCTCGCTTCCACCTGGGCGAGTCGCTCCTCCCTTGCTCCGTCCCGATCCTCGCCGCGCTCGGCGTCTTGCCCGAGGTCGACGCGCGCTTCCTCCGCAAGCCCGGCGCGGTCTTTCACGACAGCTACACCGACCGCACCACGCGGTTCGATTTCGCCGACGCGTTCCTCGCGAAATCGACCTACGCGTACCAGGTCCCGCGCGACGACTTCGACGCGCTCCTCCTGACCAACGCGGCCAGCACCGGCGCGGTCGTGAGGCACGGCTTTACCGTCGAGAGCGTGCGCTACGACGGCGATCGCGCGGTCGGGGTCCTCGCGAAGGACGCGGAGGGCTCCCCTGTCTCGATCGACGCGCGCGTGGTGGTCGACGCGACGGGGCGTGACGCGCTCCGGGCGAGGGCGACGCGGACGAGCGAGCGCCTCCCTGGGCTCGACGGCACCGCGCTCTACTCGCAGTGGCGCGGGGTCGAGCGCAGCCTCGGGGAGCGCGCGGGCGACTTTCACCTCGTGCTCTTCGGTGACGCCTCCGGCAAGGCCGAGGACATCCCGGCGCCGCTCGGCTGGTTCTGGTTCATCCCCTTCAAGGACGGGCGCACCAGCGTCGGAGCCTCGGCGTCGCTCGCCTGGATGCGCAGCGCCCGCGGCGGAGAGACCGCGCTCGACCCGCAAGCGCTCTACCAGCGCGCCATCGCCGAGTCGCCCGTCGCCCGCCGCATGCTCGCGAGCGCGGAGCAGCTGTGGCCGGCCCGCGCCACGGCGGACTACAGCTTCAAGGTGCGGGACCTCTGCGGCGACGGCTGGGTCGCGGTCGGCGACTCGGGGGGCTTCATCGACCCGCTCTTCTCGACGGGCGCCCACCTCGCGATGTTCGGCGGCTTCCACGCGGCCGAGGCGATCGACGCCGCGCTGACCCTCGGCGACGTCTCCCGCGCGCGCTTCACCGCCTGGGAGACCCGCATGCGGTCGGGCGGCGACCTCTACGTCTCGATGGTGCGCTCCTTCTACGAGGGGCTCCTGTCGCGCCTGATGTTCGCCGACAAGCCGCACCCGTACATCCGCCGCGTCATCACCTCGCTCCTCGCCGGCGACGTCTTCGACCCCGACGCGCGCTGGCTGGAGGACGCCCGCACGCGGATGACCCGCCCCGCCCTGCTCGAGATGCTGTCGGCCGCCTCCGGGAGCCCCGCTATCTCTGCCGCGCGTTGACAGGGCACACCCTGCATGCTTTAAGGCGCGACCCCACTGCGAAGAGCGGTGAGAGAGAGCTCTGGAGAGTCCGCCATGATGCAGTCGAAGATTCAGGAGATTGAGACCGCGCAGCTTCGCACCGGTCTCCCCGACTTCCGCGTGGGCGACACGATCCGCGTGCACTACAAGATCGTCGAGGGCGACAAGGACCGCATCCAGGTCTTCCAGGGCGTCGTCATCAAGCGCCACCGCGCGGGCGCCCGCAGCACGTTCAGCGTGCGCAAGGTGAGCTTCAACGTCGGCGTGGAGCGCGTCTTCCTGTCGCACTCCCCGCGCATCGACAAGGTGGAGATCGTGTCCCGCGGCGTCGTCCGTCGCGCGCGGCTCTTCTACCTGCGTGACCTCGCCGGCAAGGCCGCGCGCGTCCGCGACAAGAAAGACAACTGAAGCCACCCGCGATACTGCGGCTGCGCGGCCCGATGCGTCGGTCGGCCTCGCTCAAGATACGCGTAGTATCCCTCGCTCGGCCTTCCTAGCCTCGGGTCGCTCGCTCGCAGTCTCGCGGGCGTGTCCCGCGGAGCATGGGGTGGGAGCGCGGGATGTCACATCTCCTCGGCCGCGCGTCACCTCTTCGCGCGCGCCGATCACGTCTTCGCCCGGGAGAGTCACAGCTCGGCGAGGGTTGATCACAGCTCCCGGCGCGCGGATCTCATCCTGGCGACGGAGAGTCACCTCCCGGCGAGCGCGTGTCACACCCCGCGGCTCGAGTGTCGCTGTGATAGCCTCGTGCTGCGACATGCGCGCTTCGTATGTCACTGCGCGACGGTGGAGTGTCACACCGCGCGCCTGGTTCTGTGACACGAGGCCCTCGCCATGAGCCTTCCGGACCTGAAGGAGCAGCTCAGGATGCTCGTCCTGACCCAGCGCGCGCTCGGGCTCAGCCAGACGGAGCTCGGGAGCCTCGTCGGCGTCACGCGGCGCACGATCATCCGGTGGATGCGGTCCGGCCCCATCATCCCGCCGGTGTCGCTGCGCCCCCTGGTGGCGGCCGCGCACGCGGAGGACCCTGCCCTCGGGCATGCGCTGGCCCTCGCGTTCGGCGAGACCCTCGAGAGCATGGGGGTGCAGGTTCCCCCGGCGCTCGCGCCGGCGGTCCCGCCCGCGCCGCCGTCGCCGCCCATCGCTCCCGGCCACCTCGCGGACTCGATCGTGTGCGCCGCGGCCGAGGCAGCAGGCCTCACGCCGCAGGCGATACGCCCCGCGCTGGTCGCGGCGTTCGAGCGCGCGGCCGCGGTGAGCCTCTCGGTCGACGAGGTGCGGGCCGCGCTAGCGCCGCTCCCCGGGACGCGCGCGAAGAAGTAGCGCGCGTCGTCTCGGCCTCAGCGCGCGACGCGGACGATGCCCTGCTCCGCCTGGAAATACACTTCCGTCTCGCGCGCGACGACGCGCAACTCGCCGACGTCATGAAGCGCGACCACCGGAGTCGGCGCGCAGACGCCGGCGAGGAGCGCCGACGCCGAGTAGCTAGTGAACGACCACGTCGTCGTTGACGGGAGGTACTCTTCGAAGAAGATCCGGTCGTGGTACGCGGCGACCGGCTGGGTCGGGAAGCCTCCTTCGCACGTCACGCTCACAGGCTGCGTGCACGGGGCGCCGGCCGCGCAGGCGAACGCGGAGCCCGGGGCGGTGCCCCAGAACACTGCGACGTCCGTGGCCGCGATCATGGTGGCGGAGTCGTTGCCGAGCGAGGCGTAGACGACGGGCGGCGCCGACGGGGTCTCGATGTCGAGCTGCGTGATGACGAACGGGGGCCCCCCGGCGTCGACGTCTCGATTGAAGGGGGGCGACGCACGGTAGAAGGAAGGGCCGTAGGCGGTCACCGCCTCGTTCTGCGTGCGGGGAGAGGCGGGCACGAGGCCGCTCGGCGTGAGGACGATGAGCGGTCCGTCCTCCCCGCCGAGGCTTCCGCCGCAGAAGGGGATGTAGAAGGGCGTGCTTCCGGTCGCCCCCTCGAGCACGCCGTCGGCGAGGTTCGTGCATTTCTCGAAGCCGCTGTCGATGTGCACCGAGTCGAACGTCGCGAGGAGCGTGAGGCCGGGCCCCGTCCTCGACTGTGCGTAGAGGCCGGAGCTGGCGAAGACGAACACCTGGTCGCTCCCGATGCGCAGCGCGTAGAGGTCGTTCCGCACACCCGAGTCGCTCCGGACGAAGACGGCGTCGGCGAGCACGGTCGGCGGCTCGCAGCCGCAGCCGGAGAGCGGGCAGGAGAAGATGGAGCCGCCGCTCGCGAAGACGATGCCGAGATCGTCGACGTCGAAGTCCCCCACGGGCGCGGCGACGACGACCTGCAACCCTCCGTCGCCGCCGCCGCCGTCGTCGTGGCACGCGTCGACCGCTGCATCCCGGGTCGCGTCTGGCCCGGTGTCGTGACCCGCGTCGCCGCCATCCTTGCCGACGTCCGGGGGCGCGTCCCGCGGGGCGTCGACCACCGTGCGGTCGGCGACCGCGTCCTTGAGCCTCGCGTCTCCTGCGTCTCGGGGACGGGCCGCGTCGCGCGCGTCTCCCCCATCGCTCCGTGCCACGGGCGAGGCGACGAAGACGAAGTCGTCGAGATCGCTTCGCGCGCCGCAGCCGGAGGCGAGGGCGAGGCTGACGAGGCCTGCGATGGCCGCGAGAGGGGCCAGGTCGCGCGAGCCCCTTCGAGAGGCTTCGAGGCTCACGGCACCCCTGCGCGGGCGAGGTCTCCTGCTCGGCCGCGCCGCGCCTTCGCAGCCTTCGCGCCCTTCGCTTCCTTCTCGCGCTTCGCGGGCTTCGCCTGCCTCGCGAGCAGCGGCACCAGGTGCTGCCCGGTGAACGACTGCGCGATCGTCGCGACCTTCTCCGGCGTCCCCTCCGCCAGGAGCCGCCCTCCGCGCGCGCCCCCCTCGGGCCCGAGGTCGATGACCCAGTCCGCGCACTTGATGACGTCGAGGTTGTGCTCGATGACGACGACCGAGTTCCCCGCCTCGACGAGCGCGTGCAGCACCTTGAGCAGCTGCTGGATGTCCTCGAAGTGCAGGCCCGTCGTCGGCTCGTCGAGCACGTAGAGCGTGCGCCCCGTCTGCGCCTTGCCGAGCTCCCGCGAGAGCTTCACGCGCTGCGCCTCGCCTCCGGACAGCGTCGTGGCCGCCTGCCCGAGCTTCATGTAGCCGAGCCCGACCTTCTCGAGGGTGCCGAGGACGCGCGAGATGAAGGGGAACGCGGAGAAGAGCTGCGTGCACTCCGCGATGCTCGACTCGAGGACGTCGTAGATGCTCTTGCCCTTGAACTTCAGCTCGAGGGTCTCCGCGTTGTAGCGCCGCGTGCCGCACGCCTCGCAAGGGACCCACACGTCGGCGAGGAAGTGCATCTCCACCTGCACCGTGCCGCCCCCCGCGCACGCCTCGCAGCGCCCCCCCTTCACGTTGAAGCTGAACCTGCCCGAGTCCCAGCCGCGCGCGCGGGCGTCGGGGAGCTCGGCGAAGACGCCGCGGATGGCGTCGAACGCCTTGGTGTACGTGCCGGGGTTCGAGCGCGGCGTGCGGCCGATGGGCTGCTGGTCGATGGCGATGACCTTGTCGAGCGCGCCGAGGCCGGTGATCTCGCGGTGCGCGCCGATGGGGCCGTCGCTGTCGTGGAGCGCGCGAGCGAGCGCAGGAAGCAGGATGCCGTTCACGAGCGAGCTCTTCCCTGCCCCGCTGACGCCGGTGACGGCGGTGAAGACGCCGAGCGGGATCTTCACGGTGACGTTCTTGAGGTTGTGCTCGCGCGCGCCGGCGATCGTCAGATGCCCCGTGGGCTTGCGTCGCGCGCTCGGGACCTCGATGCGCCGCGTGCCCGACAGGTAGAGCCCGGTGAGGCTGTCGCTGGACTCGAGCTCCTCCGGCGTGCCGTGGAAGGTGACCTTGCCGCCGAGGTGGCCGGCGCCCGGGCCGAAGTCGACGACGTAGTCCGAGGCGCGGATGGTCTCCTCGTCGTGCTCGACGACGATGACGCTGTTGCCCAGATCGCGCAGGCGCCGCAGCGTCTCGACGAGGCGCGCGTTGTCGCGCGGGTGGAGGCCGATCGAGGGCTCGTCGAGGACGTACATGACCCCCGACAGATCGCTCCCGAGCTGGCTGGCGAGGCGAATGCGCTGCGCCTCCCCTCCGCTGAGGCTCGGCCCCGCGCGGTCGAGCGTGAGGTAGTCGAGCCCGACGTTGAGCAGGAAGCGCAGGCGGCTCTCGATCTCGCGCACGGCCCCCTCGCTGACGGCCCGCGCCGAGTCGGAGAGCGTGAGCGTCTCGAGGTACGCGGAAGCCTCGAGCACGGTGAGCCCCGTGACGTCCGCGATGTTCTTCCCGTTGAGCAGCACGGCGAGCGTCCCGGCCGAGAGCCTGCGCCCCTTGCACGCGTCGCACGGGCGAGCGCGCAGGAAGCGGCCGTAGATCTCGCGCGCGGTCTCCGAGGAGGTCTCGCGCCACTTCTTCTCGAGGTTCGGGATGACCCCGCTGAAGCGCATCCCCCACGTGCCGTGGTTGACGCTGCCCGCCTTGCCGAAGCGGATGGGCACCTTCTTCCCCTCGGCGCCCTTGCCGTAGAGAACGAGCGCCTTGTGCTTCTCGGAGAGCTTCGACCACGGCGTGTCGAGGTTCACGCCGAACGCGGTCGCGACCCCGTCGACGATGCGCGCCGTCCACCCCTCGCCGCGCGCCATCCCGGTCGCCCACGGAGCGACGGCGCCCGCGCGGATCGAGAGGCTGGGGTCGGGGATGATGAGGTCGGGGTCGATCTCGTCCTTCTTCCCGAGCCCGTTGCAGGCGGGGCACATCCCGACCGGTGAGTTGAACGAGAAGCTCTGCGGCGACAGCTCGGCGAACGCGATCCCGCAGCAGCTCCGCGCCTGGCTGAAGGCGAGCTCGGTCCCCCCGTCGACCAGCGCCCGCATCTCCCCCTTCCCTTCACGCAGCGCGAGGTCGACGCTCTCCGCGAGGCGCATCCGCTCGGCCTTCCGCACGGTGATGCGGTCGACCACGAGCGAGAGCGTGTGCTTCTTCTTCTTGTCGATCGCGGGCAGCGCCTCGAGGGTCTCGAGCTTCCCGTCGAGCATGACGCGCACGAAGCCGCGGGTGCGAAGGTCGTCGGTGATGTCCTTGAACTCCCCCTTCCGGTGCGTGATCAGCGGCGCGAGCAGCGTCACCTTCGTGCCGTCGCCGAGCGCGAGCACCTCCGCGAGGATGGCCGCGCTCCCCGTGCTCTTCACCTTCTTGCCGCAGGTCGGGCAGTGCTGCTCGCCGATCTTGGCGTAGAGGACGCGGAGGTAGTCGTAGATCTCGGTGATGGTGCCGACGGTGGAGCGAGGATTGTTCGACGCGCTCTTCTGCTCGATCGCGATGGTCGGCGAGAGCCCGCGCAGGTGCTCGACCTTGGGCCGATCGAGCTGCCCGAGGAACTGCCGCGCGTAGGCGCTGAGCGTCTCGACGTAGCGCCGCTGCCCCTCGGCGTAGAGCGTGTCGAACGCGAGGCTCGACTTGCCCGAGCCGCTCGGGCCGGTGAAGACGACGAGCTGCCGCTTCGGAATGAGCAGCGAGTCGATCGCGAGGTTGTGCTCGCGCGCGCCGGTGATCTCGATGAAGTCGGGCTCGCGGGCGCTGCGCTGACGGGGGAGGGGCGGAGAGGAGCGGGTGGAGCGCGGCACGGGGGACCTATAGCAAGAGTCGCGGGCGGCGGAGCCTCCGAGGTAGCCCGGACTGCTCCCGGTGATACGCTCCCCAGCTGTGAACGACCCGTATCGACCCCCCGCGCCCGTCTACTTCCCGCCGACGAACGACGACAAGAACATGGGGCTGCTGGTGACGCTCCACTACGTGGTCGCGGCGCTCGTCGCGATGTTCTCGTGCATCTTCATCATCCACATCGCCATCGGCGTCGCGATGATGACGTCCGCCTCGTGGGCCCCGGTCGCTGGCACGCCGCACGGCGCCGGGCCGCCGCCGGCGTTCGGGTTGATCTTCGTGGTCATGGGCTCGCTCGCCGTCATCTTCGGATGGACGCTCGCGGCGATGACCCTCGTGGCCGGTCGCTCCATCGCCGCGCGCAAGAGGCACGTCTTCTGCCTGGTCATCGCGGGCCTGCTTTGCCTGTGGATGCCGTTCGGCACGATGCTCGGCGTCTTCGCGTTCGTGATGCTCACGAAGCCCCACATCCGGGCGCAGTTTCCTGGAGCTCCCGCCTGACTTCGGCCTGACGCATCATTGACGCGGCGCGTCCCCCTCGCTAACGCCGCACGCATGACGGTCATCGAAGTGCGCGAGGTGCGGCTCCACGGGAACCCGAAGGGCAACCTGCGCGACTTCCTCGGCGTGGTCGACCGCATCTACCAGGGCGACGCCGCCTACGTGCGGCCGCTCGATCAGGACATGAAGGACAGGCTCGACCCGAAGAAGAACCCCTTCTTCACCCACGGCGAGGGGGGCATCTTCACGGCGCATCGCGACGGGGAGTGCGTCGGGCGCATCACGACGACGATCGACCGCGAGCACCTCGCGCGGTACCGCGACTCGACCGGCTTCTGGGGGTTCCTCGACACGGTCGACAGCCCCGAGGTCGCGCGCGCGCTCCTCGATCGCGCCGAGGCGTGGCTGAAGGAGCGCGGGATGACGCGCGCGCTCGGGCCGATGTCGACCAACGTGAACGAGGAGATCGGCTGCCTCGTCGACGGCTTCGAGACGCCCCCCTACGTGCTCATGCCGCACCACCGCCCCTACCAGGCGAAGTTGATCGAGGGCGCCGGCTACACGAAGGCGAAGGATCTCCTCGCCTGGCGCTACGTCGTGGGCGACCTGAACCCGCGCGTCGCGCGCGCGCAGGCCGACATCAAGGCGATGCCCGAGGTGACGAGCCGCGTGGTCTCGTACAAGGACATGCAGCGCGACGTCGAGCTCATCATGGACATCTTCAACGACGCCTGGAGCGACAACTGGGGCTTCGTGCCGCTGACGGAGCCCGAGATCAACAAGACGGCGCAGGACTTCAAGCTGTTCCTCATGCCCGAGATCACCCGCATCGTATCCATCGACGGGGAGCCTGCGGCCGTCGCTGTCGCGATACCGAACCTGAACGAGCTCATCGCCGACCTCGGCGGCAGCCTCTTCCCCCTCGGCCTCCCGAAGCTCCTCTACCGCCTCAAGGTGAAGGGGCCGAAGACAGGCCGGGTCATCATCCTCGGCATCCGGAAGAAGTGGCGGCACGTGCGCAAGTACGCCGGCCTCTCGCTCTTCCTCTACGCGGAGCTGAACGAGAGCGGGAAGAAGCTCGGGATGACCGGCGGCGAGCTCGGCTGGACGCTCGAGGACAACGGCCCCGTCAACACGGGCATCCGCACGATGGGGGCGAAGCCCTACAAGCGTTACCGCATCTACGACAAGCCGCTCGTGAACGCCGACAGCGGCAACGCTGCAAACCCGACACACGCAAAAGAAGCAGGTCTCTCGTGAAGCCGATGGAGTTTCGTGGGCGCTGGGTGCTGGTCACAGGCGCGTCGTCGGGGCTCGGGCAGGCGTTCGCCCGCAAGCTCGCGAAGAAGTACGGCGCCAACATCGTCGCCGTCGCGCGCCGGAAGGAGCGGCTCGCGGAGCTGAAGCACGAGCTCGAGTCGGAGGCGCACGTCGAGGTGCACGTGATCGCCGCCGACCTCTCGAAGCTCGAGGAGGTCGACCGCGTGCTCGCGGAGGCGCAGGCGGGAAGGCAGCTCTACGGCGCGGTCCTCAACGCGGCCGTCACCCACTTCGGCCCCTACGACGCGCTCTCGTGGGCGGACTTCGAGGCGATGCTCCGCACGAACGTCGTCGGCGTCGTGCGCATGACGACCGAGCTCGTCCCGCACCTCAAGAAGGGGGCGGACGGGGGCGGCATCCTCATCGTCTCGAGCATGGCAGGCATCAACCCCGTGCCGTACCAGACGGCCTACTCCGCGACGAAGGCGTTCCTCGTGCACTACGGCCTCGGGCTGTGGCACGAGCTGAAGGGCTCGAACGTCTCGGTGACGACGTACGCGCCCGCAGGCATCGCGACCGAGATGACGGCAGGCGACACCTTCGCGCCGCTGCGCGGGTGGCTCGCGCCGGTCGAGGAGGTCGCGCAGTGCGGGCTCGACGCGTTCCGCGCGCGCAAGTACCTCGCGATCCCCGGGGCGACCAATCGCCTCGGGGACATGCTCTTCCGCGTGATGCCGCGCCAGTTCATGGCGAGCCAGGTGGCCGCGGTGTACCGGAAGGCCCTGAAGAAGGCGACCGCTCGGTAGCGACGCGCGGGCTCCATGCGCGCTTTCGAGGCGCAACAGCAAGAGCCAGGTCTCGGCGCCGCTCGCGCGCGACGTTGACATCGAGGCACGCGAGCAGCGCTGGCGCGAGACGGACTACGACTTCTTCGCTGGGCGACGCGCGGCCTTCCGCTTCGGAACGTGCTCGGTCGCCTTGCGCCCTTCGTTGATGACAATCCGGCGCGAGACCTTCTTCGCGGACTTCGCGCGGACCGCCCCCGGCTTGCGGTCCGGCATCACCTTCGCGACCTTCCCCTTCGACCCCTTCGAGGATGCGCGGGTGCTCTTCTTCGTCGTCTTCTTCGTCGTTGGCATCGGACTAACCTCCGGCGGCGCGAGAACGCAAGACGCGCACCAGACAGCGGTGCGGTCGAGGCTCGTCGGGCCTGACCTTTGCGTTGTCTGGTCGAGGAAGGAGGGGCCGACACCGTGAGGATTCGGTGAGACAGCACGCAGGCAGAGCGAGGTCGTCATGCGCAGGTCACTCACGTGGACCATCGGGCTCTTCATCGCCGCCACCGGGTGCAGCGATCCGGGCAACTGCCCCGCGACGGAAGGCAGCGGAGGACGGGGCATGGTGGGCGGTGCGGGTGCCCCTGCGCCGATCGAAGTGCACGGAGCCACCGGGTCGAGCGGGGCCACGGCGGCAGCGAGCGGAGCGACGACGAGCGCGGCGTCGACGATCGGCCCTGGCCCCGGCGGGGTGATGAACGGCACCGGCAGCGGCATCGGGCCGGGGCCTGGCGGAGTGAGCAACGGGACGGGCAGCGGTATCGGACCGGGGCCGGGCGGAGTGAGCAACGGGACCGGCAGCGGCATCGGGCCCGCGCCGCCTTCCGTGAGCCCCTCGATTCAGGCCGTCGCCGGGTCCACGCAGAGCAGCGCGCCCGCTGCGGACGGCGGTGTCCAGAGCGTCGTCGTGGGCAGCACCACCGCCACGAGCTCGACCTCGACCTCGATTCCTGTCCCCGTGGAAGTGAACGTCGCGGGGTGCCCCTGACGCGGGCTACCGCGGATGCCTCACCGCACGGACAACAGTGGCATCACGCCACACCCTTCCGTCCCCTCCGTGGTTGCTCTACAGCAAGGCCCGCCATGGCAGCTTCCGACGATCACCCCTCCCGCCCCGAACCCGCCTCCGCCGAGCACGCGATCATCGAGGCGCGAAAGAACAAGGCGAACCGGCTGCGGGGCCGCGCGGAGAACCCCTTCGCCAACGACGTCGTGCCCCGCCTGCCCGGCTCGCGCACGATGGACCTCGGAGCGCTCCGCGCGCTCGCCGACGGCGCACGAACGGGCGACAGCGACAAGTACGTCACCGAGACGGTGGCCACGCTCGTCGCCAGGCAGGTCTTCCACGTCCGAGGGCGCGTCCTGGCGCACCGGTCGACGGGCGGCCTCTCTTTCCTGCGCCTGCGTGATCGCACGGGGGAGCTGCAGCTGCTCATCAGCGAGGCGACGCTCGGGCCAGCGTACGAGCGTCTCGTCGACCTCGACGTGGGCGACTTCGTGGAGGCCGAGGGGACGCTCACGGCGAGCAAGCGCGGCGAGCTCTCCCTCGAACCGCAGCGTGTGAGGCTCCTCACGAAGGCGTTCCGCCCTCTCCCGGAGAAGTGGCACGGCCTCTCGGACGTGGAGACGCGCTACCGCCAGCGCTACGTCGACCTCGTCGCCAACCCGGGCGTGGCAGACGTCTTCCGCGCGCGCAGCCACATTGTGCGCGCCGCGAGGAAGATCCTGGACCAGTCGGGGTTTCTGGAGGTCGAGACCCCGACCATGCACACGCTCATCGGCGGCGCGACCGCCCGCCCGTTCAACACCCACCACAACGCCCTCGATCTGCCGCTGTTCCTGCGCATCGCCCCGGAGCTCTTCCTGAAGCGGCTGCTCGTCGGCGGGCTCGACCGCGTCTACGAGATCGGTCGCTGCTACCGCAACGAGGGGATCTCGACGAGGCACAACCCCGAGTTCACGATGCTCGAGTTCTACCAGGCGTACGCGACGTACGACGACGTGATGGACTTCACCGAGGTGCTGCTGCGCGGCGTCGACGCCGAGCTCGCGCTCGCGATGCCGGCGGCGCACGCGGCGTGGAAGACGGCGCGGCTCTTCACGCTCGACGAACCGTTCGTGCGTGTCTCGATGAGCCGGGCGGTGGCCGCAGCAGGGGCCAAGGCGCAGGTGGCGGCGTGGGCAGAGCTCGTGAAGGACGGGCAAGGCGAGCGGCTGCTCGGGCTCCTCCGCGAGGACTTCTCCGCGCACATCAAGGAGTGGGCGAAGAGCTCCCCGCGGGCCAAGGCGGTCGACTGGTCGAACCTGCGGAAAGCGCTGATGAAGTGCGAGAACGACGGCGAGCGCCTCTTCACGCTCTACGAGTACCTCGCCGAGCCCTTCCTCCCGGACGACTACCGCAGCGCCGACGGCACGCGGTCTCTGCCGGTCTTCGTGAAGGACTACCCCTTCGAGACGTCGCCGCTCTCGCGAAGGAACGACCTCCACCCCGAGCTCTGCGACCGGTTCGAGCTCTTCGTTCAGGGCCGCGAGCTGTGCAACGCCTTCAGCGAGCTGAACGACCCGGAGGACCAGGCCGCGCGGTTCCGTGCGCAGGTGGACAAGAAGTCGCGCGGGGCCGAGGAGACGATGGACTACGACGAGGACTACATCCGCGCGCTCGAGCACGGGATGCCGCCCGCCGCCGGCTTCGGAATGGGCGTAGATCGTCTGGTCATGATGCTCACGAACGCGGCGTCGATTCGCGACGTCATCTTCTTCCCGCTCCTTCGCCCCGAGCAGCGGGACGAAGGAGCGTCCTCGGGTCCCGCTTCGTGAAGAAGGTATGGCGCGTCCTCCACCCGATCCTGATCGGGGTAGCGATGTGGCTCGTGTGGGCCTCGTGGAGGTTTCGCGTCGTCTTCGAGATCTACGGCGCGAGCGCGCTGACGATGACGATCGTCACGATCGGCAGCGGCGTGCTCGTTGGCTTCGCGATTGTCGCGGCGATCCTCCCCGGTTACCTCGGCGACGCGGGCCGCACGATCCTCCGCACGCTCTGGCGCTTCGTCGGTCCGCTCCTCGGCCTTGCGTTCGCGGGGCTGACGGTCTGGACGCGGCACCTCCCCGTCCTGCGCGGCTCGATGTGGACGCTCAAGGACACGCTCGTGCGCGCGGGCGCCGTCGTCACCGGCGTCGCGTTCGTGCTCTGGCTGCTCGCCTCGCTCCTCCCCATCCTGCTCAACCGGCTCGAGGGGCGGAGGTTCGAGTCGTTCGTCGCTGCGCGCCACGTCCGGTCACAGAAGAGCGGGTTCCTCACCGTCATCAGCGTCCTCTCGATCTGCGGCGTCGCCACGAGCTCGTGCGCGCAGTCGTCGGTGGTGAGCGTGCTCGGCGGCTTCAGCCACGACCTCCGCCGGAAGATCCTGGGTAACAACGCGCACATCGTCGTGGACACCGAGTCGCAGGCGGCGTGGCTCGGAGGCGACGAGGTGCTCGCGAAGATCCGCGGGACGCGCGGCGTGGCGGCGGCGACGCCCGTCGTGAGCGGCGAGGTCATGGTCTCGTCCCCGTCGAACCTCGCGGGCGTCATCGTGCGCGGCGTCGACCCGGCGAGCATCGGCAACGTGATCGATCTGGTGAAGAACATCGAGGTCGGCAAGTTCGAGTACCTCGAGTCGCCCGAGAAGCTCCTGACGCTGCCTCCCGACGAGGTCATCGGCATCGGGCCGGGCGGCGAGCAGTACCTGAAGGGGATCGACCTCTCGATGCTCCCCGACGAGTACGATCCGGTCCACCCGATCGTCGACCCTGCCGTACGCCTCGCGCTCAAGAGCGGCCCGCCGCCGCGCCCCGGCATCATCATCGGGCGCGAGCTCGCCAAGACGCTGCATGTCTACCTCGGCGACGAGCTCACGCTCGTCTCGCCGCTGGGCGATCTCGGCCCGATGGGGGTGATGCCGCGCACGAAGAAGTTCCGCGTGGCGGCGATCTTCTTCAGCGGGATGTACGAGTACGACTCGAGCCACGTCTACACCCTCATCGACGTCGCGCGGACCTACCTCGATCTCGGCCAGAAGATCTCCGCGATCGACGTGAAGGCGGACGACGCCGACCTCGCCGACCAGCTCGTCCCGACCCTCGTGAGCGAGATGGGGCGCCCCGATCTTCGCGTGCGCGACTGGCGCGAGATCAACAAGACGCTCTTCGGCGCCTTGAAGCTCGAACGCTTCGCCACGTTCGTCATCCTCTCGGTGCTCACGATCGTCGCGAGCTTCTGTATCATCTGTACGCTCTTGCTCATGGTGACCGAGAAGGGGAAGGAGATCGCCATCCTCAAAGCGCTCGGCGCGAGCGACGCCATGATCCTCCGCATCTTCATGATCGAGGGGGTCGTCATCGGCGCGATCGGCACCGCGTTCGGCGTCACGACGGGCCTCGCGGTGTGCCTGGGGCTCGAGTGGTTCGGCCTCCGGCTCGACCCGGACGTCTATTACATCGATCGTCTGCCCATCAACGTGAGCGCTATCGATTTCCTCATCGTCGCCGTCTCGGCCATCACGATCTGTACGGTCGCAACACTCTACCCAGCGAAGGCAGCGTCGAAGCTGAAGCCCGTCGACGGGCTGCGATACGAATAGCCCTCCATCCAAAGAGGTTCTCATGTCGGCTGACTCCCCCTCGAAAGACGCCCCCCCCGTGCTCCCGAGCGACGCGTTCCGCGCGCACGCCCGGGTCACCTCCCACGCCGCGTACACCGAGATGCATCGGCACTCGCTCGCGGAGCCGCTCGAGTTCTGGAAGGAGCACACGCGCGACCTGGTGTTCCGCACCCCGATCGCCGAGTACATGAAGTGGGAGCTACCGCACGCGAAGTTCTTCGGGGGCGCGACGCTGAACGTCACCGAGAGCTGCCTCGACCGGCATCTCGAGACCGGGGTGCGCAACCGCGCCGCGATCGTCTGGGAGGGTGAGCCTGGCGAGGTGCGGACGCTCACCTACTTCGAGCTGCACCGCGACGTGGTGCGCCTCGCCGCAGCTCTCACCGACCTCGGGGTGCGCGCGGGGGATCGCGTCGCGATCTATCTCGGAATGGTGCCCGAAGCGGCCGTCGCGATGCTCGCGTGCGCGCGTATCGGCGCGCCGCACACCGTGGTGTTCGGCGGGTTCTCGGCAGACGCGCTCCGCGACCGGATCAATGACTGCGGGTGCAAGGTCCTCCTCACGCAGGACGGGGCTTACCGGCGCGGTCACATCGTCCCGCTGAAGAAGATCGCCGACGCAGCGCTCGAGGCGACGCCGACGATCGAGAAGGTCGTGATGTTCCGGCGTGTGAACGACGAGACCAAGGCCCCGACCCAGATGCACGCGGGCCGTGACCTCGACTGGACCACCCTGCTCTCGGAGAAGCGCTCGGTCGCGAGCCTGGCGCTGGCCAAGAGCCCGCCCGCGTTCGACGCCGAGCACCCGCTCTTCATCCTCTACACGTCAGGCTCGACCGGAAAGCCGAAGGGGGTGCAGCACACGACGGCTGGCTACCTCGCAGGGGTCCATGTGACCAGCAAGTACGTCTTCGATCTCCAGGAGAGAGACCTCTACTGGTGCACGGCGGACGTCGGGTGGATCACGGGCCACAGCTACATCGTGTACGGGCCGCTCTCCTGCGGGGCGGCGTGCATGATGTATGAAGGCGCCCCGAACTTCCCCGACCCGGGTCGGTTCTGGAAGGTCATCGAGCGCCACGGCGTCACCATCCTGTACACGGCGCCGACCGCGATCCGGTCCTTCATCCGTGCCGGAGACCAGTGGCCGCTCGAGTCGGATCTCTCGTCCCTGCGCCTCCTCGGGTCGGTCGGCGAGCCGATCAACCCCGAGGCCTGGAGCTGGTATCACCGCGTCGTCGGCAAGGGTCAGTGCCCCATCGTCGACACGTGGTGGCAGACGGAGACCGGGATGATGATGCTGACGACCCTCCCGGGAGCGTGCGCCGCGAAGCCCGGGAGCGCGGGGCTCCCGCTGTTCGGCGTCGATATGGAGGTCGTCAACGACGACGGCACGCCCGCCGCGCACGACCGGGAGGGGAAGCTCATCATCAAGCAGCCGTGGCCGTCGATGGCGAGGACGCTCTACAAGGACGACGCCCGCTTCAAGGAGGCCTACTGGTCGCAGATGCCAGGCGTCTACTTCACGGGTGACGGCGCCCGCAGGGACGCGGACGGGTATTTCCGCGTGACGGGGCGCATCGACGACGTGCTCAACGTCGCGGGGCACCGCATCGGGACGGCCGAGATCGAGAGCGCGCTGGTCTCGCACCCAGCCGTCGCCGAGGCCGCGGTCGTCGGGAAGCCGGACGAGTTGAAGGGGAGCACGCTCGTGGCGTTCGTTACCCTGAAGCAGGGGCAAACGGCTGACTCGGTGACGAAGGCGAGGCTGGCTCTCCACGTCGAGGAGCTGATCGGCAAGTTCGCGCGTCCCGAGCAGGTCCGTTTCGCGGACTCGCTCCCCAAGACCCGCAGCGGGAAGATCATGCGGCGCCTGCTGAAGGACATCGCGGCGGGTCAGGTCGAGACACGGGGAGACACGTCGACCCTGGAGGACCTCTCCGTCCTTGCGAAGCTCAGGGCCGACGACGACTGACGGTGCCTCCGGCACGCAGAACCGAACTGGACGGAGCCATGTGAGGTCCGCGGAGTGAACCGGCGGCTACACCTCCGCGCCCGGATTGCACCGATCTTGCGATTCCCCCGTCAAACGGCGACGGTGATAGTCTCGTCGCGCCTGCACTCGCGCGGCACACCCATTGCTGAGGGACGGTCCATGCTCCACACGCGCTTCTCTCCTCTTCTGTCTGGGCTCGCCCCTTCGCTGGTCGCCGTCGGGCTCCTTGGTATGTCGCCAGCCGCACACGCGCAGGAGGTTGCTCAGGCCGCACCGCCGGTCCAGTACGCCCCCGCTCCCGGTCAGGCGCCGACCGTGGTCATTCAGCAACAGTATCCGCCGCCGGTGTATCAGCAGGCGCCCGTCTACCAGCCCTACCAGCAGGGCCAGCCCGTCTACGTGCAGCCCCCCGTGTACCAGCAGCAGCCGCAGCCGCAAGGCCCCCGCGTCATCAAGGACTGGGACTCGGGTCAGCCGATTCCGCCCGGCTATCACGTCGAGGAGCACGTCCGGAAGGGGCTCATCATCGGTGGCGCGGTGACCTTCGCGAGCACCTACCTGCTCTCGGCGCTGGTTGCGGCGTCGGTGGAATCCGTGCCCCAGAACGGGAACAGCGGCTACGGCGCGCTCTACGTGCCCGGCGTCGGACCGTTCATTCTGATGGCACAGGGCGGGAACATCGCGCTCGGCGACTTCCTTCTCGCCATCGACGGAATCGCCCAGCTCGGCGGCATCGCGATGTTCGCGGCCGGGATCGCGTACCCACGCACCGAGCTTGTCCGCAACGACCTCGGCGGCCTCCACTTCCACTTCGCGCCCATCGTCGCTCGCGACCACACGGGGATGGGCATCGTCGGCACCTTCTGACGGGACTACTTCTCGCTGCGCGGATCCCGTCGAAGATCTGCGACCACTGAGTCTCGCCTCGCTCCGAAGATGCCGGACAGCCGCCGCTCCGGAGCTGGCGGTGCGTCTGTCGCGCGATCGCGGCTCTGGCGCAGATCCTCGGGGCCGTTCGCTAGGCGCGCAGGCGGAGGCAACGTCGGGGCCTCCGACCGCGACGTCGGGTCACGCTCGTCCGCCGTGTCGCTGGCCTCGTCGTCGATCGACTCTTCGCCTGCTAGGTGCTCCGCGGTGGTCTCGCTCCGGGGCATCACCCCTGACTGAAGCCTCGCCACGCCGGACGTCACACCGGTGGCGACATCACGCCTTCCAGACATCCACAGACTCCGGTCTCCCGCCCGCACGACGATCTGAGCAAGACTAAGGGCTCGGGACCTGAGGTCGACCGAACGCCATCTACCTTGCGGGCGCACGTCGCAAGTGGCCAGGGGGAACGACGGACACTTCCCATTTTGGTGAGCGCTCTCGTCCTGTCGCCCCAGCTCTCGCCCTATGTGCGCATCTCCGGAGCGCGTCAGAGTGCTTCGGGTGCGCGGAGCAACGCTCGCTCCGATGGCCGAAGCTCCACTTCCGACGGGGCGTCGACGAGCAGCGGTGCGAGCGGCGCGCTCGACAGTGTGTGCCAGTAGAGAACGGGCGATGTCTCCTCCGGCAGGTCGAGCACCGCAGCAAAGGTCTTCGCGGTGTACGTCGAGTCCAACGTGAGGCCGAGTCGGGCCGCGCGCGCGAGGGCTGCCACGCCTGCCGCGCTCGGGGTGCCGTAGCCATCACCGAGGTAGCGATCGTCGATCTCCAGATGAAGGGACGAGACAGGCGTGTCTGGCGAGAGGTGTCGCAGACACCCCTCTGCGAGCCGACGCGCACGCCGCACGACCCAGGCGCGAGGCTCCGAGACGAGTACGCCGAGCACCCGAACCGCGGTTCCCGCCCTCGCAAAGCCCGCGGCCAATCCGGCGGCGGTCCCGCCCGACCCCAGGGCGACCACGACGACGCGCGGCGCAGGCAGGTCGCCTCGCGCGATCTGCTCGATCAGCTCGTCGGCCGCGTCCGCGTAAGCTGCGCTCGAATCGCGCGTGGACCCGCCGGGCGGCACGTAGTCGGCGCCGCACGCGATGCGATCCACGACGATCGTCGCCGCGTGCGCGAACGACGTCGCCGGGAACACGCGCGAAAGCGCAGCGGTCACGCGCAGGTTCTCGGCAACATGCGACGTGCGGAGCTGCGGTACGAGGACCGCTTCGACCTCGATTCCGAGGTCACGAGCGTAAAGCGCGGTCGCGAGCGCGTGATGGCTGCCGGCCGCACCCACCGTGACGATGCGACGAACCCCACGACTGCGCGCGCGCTCGAGCACCCGTTCGAGCTTTCGCACCTTGTTGCCGCCGTATCGGGGGCTCGTGAGGTCGTCGCGCTTCACCCATAGCGGTCGCCCCTCGCCGAGCGCATCGTCGATCCGGTCGACGGGCGTGGGATAGGCACCGAGCTGCATCCGAGCCTGTCTAGTGCGCCGGCCTAGCCGCGTCAGGAATTCCTCAAAGCAGGAATTCTGCCGCATCGGCCGGCGGAACGTTGCGCGCTCTCGCGCCGGCCGTTGCGGCGAGAAATTCTCGCCGAAGTAGGCCGGCGCACGTGACAGCACGAGACAGAGAATTCCACGTGTCCCTGTCGGCGCAGGTAGGATGCCGCCCGAAAAGGAGTCTCTATCTATGCGAAAGATCGTGATCGGCGGTTTGGTGCTTGGTGCTCTCGCCATGGTTGCATGCGACGACAAGCCCTCGGGCGGGAATGCGATGCCGAGCGCATCGGCGTCCGCTGCACCCCCTCCGTCGGCTGCAGCTGCGGCGCCCAGCGCGTCCGCGAAGCCCGAGCCGGAGAAGGCGAAGAAGGCCGAGGGGCCCAAGGACCACAAGGCGCTCCTCAAGGCGATGGCGGAGGCCTGGGGGACGCACGACGCGAAGAAGGTCGCCGGGTTGTACGCCGAGGACGGGACGATCACACGCCCCGGACGGCCGGAGCTCAAGGGTCGCGAGGCGATCGAGAAGCGCCTCGGCGAGAACTTCGCTGCGTTCAAGGACCTCACGATCGTCCCCGGTCGTACGTGGGAGAAGGACAAGCACACGGTGGTCTTCGAGTGGGTCGACAAGGGGACGAACACGGGCGACTGGCCCGAGATCGGCATCCCCAAGGCGACGAACAAGCCCTTCGCGGTCGTCGGCGCTTCGTGGGTCGAGGTCAACGACGAGGGCTTCATCAAGACGGAGCGCAACTACCTCGACGGCCCGACGCTGTTCGGCCAGATCATGGAGGACAAGAAGAACCCCGTCCGCGCCGCGATCAACACGCCCCCCGACGGGATGACGGACTACGAGTCCCCCGCGATGAAGGCGAAGGAAGCCAAGGACGAGAAGGAGAAGGCCGAGCTCACGAAGGTGATGGCCGAGGAGAAGAAGAACCTCGAGGTCGAGGACAAAGTCATCGGCCACATGAACGCCGGCAAGCCCGACGAGGCACTCAAGCTCGTGGCCGACGACGTCAAGTACGCCGACTACACGATGGAGAAGGACGTCAGCGGCAAGAAGACGTTCGGCGAGTTCGTCCACAAGTGGTTCACGGCGTTCCCCGACATCAAGACCAAGAGCACGGCGTCGTTCGTCGACGGAGACTTCGTGATCGAGGAGTTCGAATACACGGGCACCCAGAAGGGCGCGCTCGGATCCATCAAGCCGACGAACAAGACCGCGACGTTTCACCAGCTCGAAGTCGACCAGTTCAAGGACGGCAAGCTCGTGAAGGCCTGGGTCTACGGCAACAACGGTGAGCTCCTGACCCAGCTTGGCGTCGCGGCGCCAGGAACCGCTCCTTCCACGGCCCCGAGCGCGAAGCCGGCCGCGAAGTAACAGGCGAGCAATACTCCGTCTAAGGGCACCGGACCTCGCGTTCGGTGCCCTTTTTCGTGGACGTCCGCGATCGGCGTGAGGTCACGCCTTCGTCGGCGCTCGGTAGGGCCTACCTGGGCTCGGCAAGGCTTCGTTCGCTCGACCTCGCGCCCGACGCTTCGCCCGCAGCGGCCGTTGCGAGGCGCGCCGGCAGGCGGAGCGCGAACGTGGAGCCCTTTCCCTCGACGCTCTCGACCGTGATCTCACTCTCGAGCATCCGCGCGAGCGTACGGACGACAGCGAGTCCGACCCCCGCACCGCCGTAGCTTCGCGACGAGGATCCGTCGACCTGGTGGAACTCGTCGAAGATTCGTTCGAGCTCCGCGTCCGGAATACCGATGCCGGTGTCGCTCACGCGCACGACGACCCCGTCCCCGGCGCGGCTCGCCTCGATCGCGACGCGGCCGCCGTCGGGCGTGAACTTGACGGCGTTCGCGACGAGGTTGAGGAGGATCTGCGCGAGCTTGCTCCGATCGGTCATGAGCTCGGGGAGGTCCGGCGCCACCGCGCTCTCGATGGTCAGCTCCTTCCGGCCGAGCATCCACCGACCCGCCGCAGCCACGCGCTCTACGACCTCCGCGACGACGACCGTGCCGACCGTGAGCTCGATCTTCGCGGCCTCGCTGCGCGCGAGGAGCAGGAGAGCATCGATGAGCTCGAGCAGGTTCCTCGCGGAGTGATCGATGCCCGCGAGGCTCTCCTTCTGGCGGTCGCTTACCGCGCCGTACACGCCGCCGCAGAGGAGATCGGTGAGGCCGAGGATGCCGTGCAAGGGCGTGCGCAGCTCGTGGGTGAGGTTCACCATGAACTGGTTCCTCGCTCGCATCGCGAGAGCGACCTCTCGCGCGCGCTCCTCGAGCGCTCGCTCGTGCTCGCGCAGGCGCTGCACGATGATTGCGACGTAAGCGCCCGGCGCGAGCATGCTCATCGCGAACGCGGACACGATCACGATCAGGTAAGGGCCGGACAGCCTCCCTGCGAGCTCGTACGGGGTCCGGGTGAGCGGGAGGACGCCGGCCAGCACGAGCTCGCACATCACCGCGAAAAGGACGAACGACGCGCCGACCGTGACGATCGTCAGCCCGAGGTTCGTGAGGAGCGCCATCACCGCGACCTCGATGAAATAGATGGGCACGAGCGGGCTCTGCGGGCCGCCGGTCAGGTAGACGGCGCCGGTCATCACGAGGAGGTCGGCGGTGATGTTGAGGGCGGCGAACGCCAGGTGGGCGACGCGCAGGCGAAGGGTGATCCACGAGAGCGTGTTGGTGACGAGCTTCGCGATGACCAGCGCCGCGAAGCCGGGCGACGAGGGGATGAGCCCGTGGGCCGCGGCGAACCAGGCGATCGCGCCGAAGACGACGGCGGTGCCGTATCCCGTGTAGATGCCCGCCTGGATCTTGGCGCGGTTCTCCTCGCGCCCGATCTCGGCGACGAACGCCGGGATCCTCATTCTAGTTGGCTAGGAGCTCGCGGATGCGCTCGAGCATGACGCTCATGGCGAATGGCTTCACGAAGTAGCCCTGGGCGCCCAGGTTGATCGACGCGTAAGACTCGGAGTACGCGTCGCGACAAACCGCGCTCATGAAGATCACCGGGAGGTCGCGGGGCGTTGCGGTGCGCTTGATCTCGAAACAGACCTCGAACCCGCTCTTCTGCGGCAAGAGGATGTCGCACACGACGAGATCGGGCTGCTCTCGGTCGGCCTTCTCGACGGCTTCCGGTCCGGTTCGCGCCAGAGAGACGTGGTAGCCGGAGGCTTCGAGCGCGTCCATCAGCACCTTTTGACCGATCGGGTCGTCCTCCACGACCAAGATCCGTTTCGCAACGATCTTCCCCATCATCGGAAGGTATCCCCTGGTCCGAGCAGTTCGCAAGCCGCGGCCCGTCGCTAATCCGTCTTCGGTTCTGGCGCTGGGTCGGGCGCGAGCATCGCCTCGAGCGCGGGGGTAAGGACGTAATCGGTCGCCATCGCGGAGCCGTGGCACGCGTTGCAGCCACCGAGCGCGCCGTTGCCGTACACGCCTCCGGACGCCGGCCCGGGTCCGCGCCAGAGGATGCCCTCCGTCCCGTCCGCGAGGTTCTGGAGCGAGAACCACTCCCAGTCGACGTCGCCGGTCGGGTCGAAATCACCTCCGCGCTTCACCGAGGCGAACACCGTCCTCGCCGTGACGGGCCCCGGGTCGGTCTCCTTCACGAGGATCGTCCCTACGGGGAACTCCGTGCTGCCCGCGGGCGGCGCGTGGTTGAAGAAGACGTGACGCGGCCCGTTGATGTGGCTGTCACCCGGGGCGATGTCGATCGTGATCGCGATCGACGGCCACGAGTGGAAGCCCGTGAAGTCGGAAGTCTCCGCGATGAACGGGACCCCGCCTTTGGGCGCGGCGTCGACGCCGGCGTCTCGCGCGGAGCCTCCCGCCGTCGCGCACGCGGAGAGCAGCACTAGCGCGACGGCGCCCGCGTCCCTCCGCATCGACCTCGGCATGGCCCGATAGTAGCGCGCTAGTTCACTGCGCGCTTCTTGGGACCGAGCTGGACGAGCGCGGTGCCGTCGGCGTCGTGATCGTGATCGCAGTCGGGGCCGTGCTCGTGGTCCTCCGACTCCGCGAGCTCGCGCGCGGCCGTCTCGATCTCCTCCTCGGTCGCGGACCGCACGATGAGCACCTTCACCTTGTAGTGGAGGGCGAGGCCAGCGAGCGGATGGTTCGCGTCGACCACGACCGAGTCCCCCTTCACCTCGACGACGCGCATCGGCACGTCGTCGCCGTCCGGAGACTCCGCCAGGAACTCGTCCCCCTCGGTGACCTTCGCCGGATCAGGGAACTCGGAGCGCTCGACCTCGAGCACGAGCTCCTCGTCATGCTCACCGTAGCCATCCTCCGCGCTCACGATGATCTCGCGCTCGTCCCCCGTCTCGAGTCCGACGAGCGCCGCCTCCAGCCCCGGCACGAGCATGCCGTAGCCGTGAACATAGTCGATCGGGTGGGCCTCCTCGCCGTCGCTCGGATCGCTCGAGTCGAGGAACTCGCCATCCTCGTCGTGGAGCGTGTAGTCGAGCGAGACGAAGGCGTTCGGCTGAATCTTCACCATCTGAATCGTCATGCGAGCTCCTCCGGACCGATGATCTTACCCGCGATCGCGCTGGCAGCCACGACGAGCGGGCTCGCCAGATACACCTTTCCGGGGCCGCTGCGCCCGGGAAAGTTACGGTTCTGCGAGCTGACGGTCACCTGATCGGGCGAGTCGCTCGAGCCGGGACCGGCCTTGATGCACGCTCCGCACGACGGGTCGACCAGCTCCGCGCCCGCTTTCTCGAAGATGGCGAGGTAGCCCTTCTCCTCGGCGTAGCGGCGAATGTCCTGCGACCCGAACTGGAGATAGAAGTGCACCCCGGGCGCGACGCGCTGCCCGCGACCGACCGCAGCGCCCAGCACCTCGGCGTACATGTCCATGTCCGCCTTCTTGCCGCCCGTGCATGAGCCGCCGTAGGCGATGTCGATCTTCACGCCATGAGCTCCCTTCGGGAGATCGCTCAGCGGCACACCGTTGCGCGGGTCGCCGGGCGTCGCCACCATCGGCACCATCGCGGCAAGGTCGAGCTCGAAGGTCGCCATGTATGCCGCGCCGGGGTCGGCCTTCACGATCATGGCGCGCACGTCGTCCGCGCGAAGCCCGCGCTGCGCGACGAGGTAGTCGACCACCACCTCGTCCGCCTCGATGATCCCCGTGAAGCTCCCCGCCTCGACCGCCATGTTGGTCAGCGTGGCGCGCTCGTCGATCGGCATGGCACGCACGCCGTCGCCCGCGAATTCGAGGACCTTGCCGATCCCCTGCCCCGTCTTGAAGAACGGGAGCGCGAGGATGTGGAGCATGACGTCCTTCGCCGTCACCCCCTTCTTGAGCGCGCCGTGGAGCACGAACCGCGCGGTCTCGGGGACGGTCACGCGGATGTCGCGCGTGTACCAGGCGTTGGCCATGTCGGTCGAGCCGACCCCGAACGCGAAGCAACCGAGGACGCCCGCCATGCACGTGTGCGAGTCGGTCCCGATGACGACCTGGCCCGGGAGCGCGATCTCCTCGACGACCTTGTTGTGACAGATGGCCTCGCTCCCCGCGAGCTTCCCGTCGCGGAAGACCTCGCCGTAGAGCTTGATCCCCTGCTTCGTCGTGAACGCCTCCTGCACCGTGGCGAGCGAGTGCGCCTGCTCCTTGAGCCCCATGTCGACGTGCTTCTTCGGCATGATGAGGTCGAGGAAGGTGAGGTGGTCGCGGAAGGCGAAGACCGACTCCGGGTCCTTCACCTTCGCGTCCTCCCCGAGCTCCGCGCGGAAGGACGACTCGGCCATCGGCGTGCAGTACTCGTGGGAGAAGCGGACGTCCGTCCGCGCAAAGAACGCGTCGCCGGGCTTCACGCCTGCGACTCCGAGGCGGCCGGTCTTGGCGTCCGCGATCACGCGCCCCGCGAGGATCTTCTCGCACAGGGTCATCGGCCGCGCGGGGGTGGTCACCGCGGGAGGCGACGCGGCACCCGCCATGCGCGCGCGGTTGTACGGGAAGAGGCCGCCGTGCTCGACGATCGCTGCGCTGATCGGATCGAGCCCCTTGGTGAACTCGCTCATCGGGATCGCCTCACCGCGCTCGATGCGCGGGAGCAGCCCGAAGTCGGTGCTCGTGAGGAGGCCGATGTTCTGCGAGTTCTGCCCGTAGATCTTCTCGATGCTCCGCGCGATGACGAGCTTCACCCCCGACTTGAGCTCGCTGTACGGCGCGGTCTCCCGGCTCGAGCCGCAGCCCTTGGAGATGCCGCTCACGATGACGCTGAAGCCACCGTTCTTGACGCTGTCCTTCTCGACGACCCCGCCTCGCAGGCCGATGAGGCAGTACCGAGCGAGCGTCTCGTCGTAGTAGTAGCAAACCCAACCCGGCGTGAGCTCGTCGGTCGAGATGTTCGAGATGAGCGGCCTGGGCTCGGCTCCTTCGGGAAAGACATCCGCCGACCGCAAGGTCTTCTCCCCCTTGAGCTGTGCGCGGAGGAGGTCTGCGTCTTCGGTGAGGTAGAGGACGCGGCCGTCGAAGGAGACCGTGCGAGCCGTACTGGTCATGACGAAGGTCTAGTACACCTCCCCGCGCGTGGGTCCGTCTTCTGTCGCGTGCGTCACGGTGTCGTCCTGGCCTCGCGACGATACGGATGACCCATCTCAGCCCTGGCGAGGATGGCGCTCATGCAAAGAATGTGGTTAAGAGCGCACGTAATGACCCCTGGCGGCGTGAGAGGCACGATCGACTTCCGTCATGATGCGGTGAACGACATCGTCGTGCTGCGCGCGCGCTGGACGCTCGACACGCCGATGGAGGTCATGCGCTGGTACCAGATGCAGGCGGGCTACTTCGGCGCGCGCTTCCAGGAGCGCAAGGATGTCATCGTCCTCAATGACGCCTTCGACGTGACGCCTCGCGTCGCGACGCTGTGGGGCCAGTACCGCGCGCGCCTGCACGAGTCTTACATCCGGTACTCCGTCCGCGTGGGGAACAACGCGCGAGTGCGTCTGACGACGAACACGAGCGGGGTCCGCTACACCATCAGCTCGCTCGAGTGCGCCACGATCGAAGAGGCGACCACGACGATCCTCGGGGCGCGCGTCGCGGAGCGAACCTCGAGCGGGACGCTGCGGCGACCCAGCGCCCCGCGCCTCTCGATCCGTCCGGCGAAAGCCGCCTCCGACGACGAGTAGACGTCGAGTGACACACCGCGCTGGCGTTGGCGTGCTCGCGGTCATCGCAGCCCTCGCCGCTCCGCGTGTCGCCCACGCGTGCGGCTCGTCGGGGCCCGACGGCGTGTCGGCCTGCAGCCTCGCGGACTACGAGGAGGCGCAGCGTCCTCGCTGGCGCGTCGGCGTCAGCGGCGTCTACACCTCGACCTTCATCCGGTTCTCGGACACGCTGATCCCCGGAGAGACACGCTACGCCGCGCTCGCCGAGGTCACCTACGCACCGACGTCGCGCTTCACGCTGAGCGCGGGCCTCGGTGCTGCGGTGTATGGGAAGCTGAACGCTCCGGACGGACCGCACGATTTCGGACCAGGGGTGGTGGCGAGCGTGGGGGCATCTTATCGCTTTCTCGAGGGTGCAACTCCGGTCGGGCGCGGGTTCGTCGTGGGGAGCGCGCTCGTCTCGTTCACCGGCTCGAGCACGCAGCTCGGAGACTCCGGGCCGACGACCGCCTACGACGCGCTCGACTTCCGGGTCGGCGCCGCAGCCGGGCTGACCTGGCTGCGCACGATCAGCGCATACGCGGTCGCGCGGCTGTTCGGAGGACCTGTCTTCTGGAGTTATCACGGCGAAGAGGTGCTCGGGACCGACACGCATCACTACCAGCTCGGCGGAGGGCTGGCGGTGTTGGTCTTCCGGCACGTCGACCTGTTCGCCGAGGGGGTGCCGCTGGGGGAGCAGGCGGTCGCTGCGGGCGTGTCAGTAGCGTTCTAGAGCGCCACGTTCTCCTCTACAGAGCGACAGGCCCGTCCTACATCGCCATGCAGAAGCTGGCGTTCGGGTTCGTACACGATTCGATCGTCTGACCGAGGCACGACCACAAGGAGCACGTACCGCCGGGGCACTCGGTGTTGCTGCGACAGACCTGCGCGGAGATGAGCCCGCCCGTCGGGCAGCCAGTGCTCGTTCGCGCGACGCACGAGGTCGCCGACGTGCTCGTGTTCGTGACCGACAGACAGCAGATGTAGCCCCCGAAGCAGTCCGAGGCCTCCTCGCAGGCCTCGCGAGTCCCCGCGCAGCTCGCGCTCGCGCTCACGCAGCTGCTCACGTTCGACACGATGCAGCACGCGTCCGACGGCACGGCGCACGTGCTGCTGCCGCAGGGGATCTCGCCAGGCGTGCAGGAAGCACCGCCCGTCGGTGGCTCGCACGAGGTTCCGGCGTCGTCCGTCCCACTGTCGAACCCCGCGTCGTCGCCCGTCCCGCTGTCGTCCCCGCCAGCGTCGAAGTCGTCGGTCGACCCGGTGGTGCCGGTGAAGCCCGTGGTCCCGGTGAAGCCGGTCCCGGTGCTGCCGAACGTGCCGGTGGTGGCGATCGAGGTGCTGCTGAAGCCGAGGGTGCCGGTGCCGGTGCCGGTCCCCGAGACGCCGCTGACGCCCTTGCTCGACTCGCAGGCGATGACCCCGATGGCCTGGAGGGAGCACGTGGATGCGGTGAACGTGCCCTGCGAGCAGGTCAGGTCGGGTTTGCAGGTCGCCCAGTCGGCGAACGCGGCGGCGTGGCTCGTTTCGGTGCACTGCGCGCGGAGCGCGATGCAGTAAGAGAGGCACGAGGTGCCGTCGCAGTCGGGCACGTTGGCGCAGACCGGGTCGCACGAGGGGTCTGTGGCGAGGGTCGAGCTGCAGGCGATGGCCGCGACGAGGCCAGCGACGATGAGCGCGACGGAAGCGAGAGTCCGGCGGGAGAGCGTCATGGAGAGTGTGAGCCCTTCATAGCGTGCTCCGCGACGGATCGCTCGCCCGGCGGGTCTTCTTCAGGGAGTCGCGAGACGCGGTTCCCCCTCGCTCGGTGCGGTGCGCGGTGCGCGGTCACTGGCAGAAAAAGGAGAGCGGCAACGCCGGGCACGGGGGGGCGCGCCCAGATCCTCACCGCCCTCGCCAGCCAACGTAAGCACGCAGGGGCACACGCGCTCGCGCAGAACTACCCACTACTCCTGCCGACTCGGCGAGCGCGGATGGTAAGGTCACCCCGATGTTCGCGGTCGTCGACCGATTCAAGCGACATCCGGGCACGGAGCCGAGCCTACGCGAAGCCCGGCGCAGCGTGTGCGCGCACCGCCCGACGACGGAGGCGTTCCATCCATGACGACGCACTCGCCCGTTGCCGTGGAGCACGCTGGCATCTCCATCATCGGTCGCTCTCGTGAGCTGAACGAAGACGCGTGGGGTGCTTTTCCGACGCTCGGAGTGTTCGTCGTGGCGGACGGGTGCGGCGCTCGGTCGTCGGGCCGGGGTCCCGCCGACATCGCCGTGCAGACCATCGAGCGCCACCTCCTGGACGGCCTCCATCCGCGTGTCGAGCCCCTCGCGTCCGCGATCGACGAGGCGAACACGCAGGTCCGGCTCGCGGCGGTCGGCGAGCATCGAGGAGACGGGGCCACGATGGCCGCGCTTCGAGTCGCTCCGCCGTGGATCGTGGCGGCGAATGTCGGTGATTGCCGCATCTATCGGTACCGGCGCGGCTATCACGCCTCGGATGCGCGCGCCGATACACGCGGTGGGGCGCTCACGCGGGTCACGACCGACGACAGTCTCTGGCTCCACATGCTGAAGGCGGGGGCGTCATTCGATAGTGTCACAGGCGCGTACGACACCCATCGAAACGTCGTCGTGCAGACGCTCGGCGTCGGCGAACGTGTCGACGTTCACGTCCAGTACACCAAGCTTCAGACCGGTGACCTCTACCTGCTGTGCTCGGACGGAGTGACCGCACAACTCGGAGACATCGACATTCGCGACTGCATCTCGGATGAGAGCGTCGCGCTCGCGGCTCGCTGCGCGCGGCTGGTGCGAAAGGCGGACGAGGGCGCCGGGGCGGACAACGTGACGGCGGTCCTGGTGCAGTGCTAGCGCGGCACGACCACGACCACGACCACGACCACGACCACGAACGCGAGCTCGACGGCTTCCGCGCTCGCAAACAACGCATCGACGCGCGAAGGCGTCATTGCATCACTCCTCAGCATCTCTCGTTCGCGCGCGCGGGAGCCCGTCCCCACGACCGTCGCCCTCGTTCCGCATCGCTCGAAGCGCGCGGCTGTTCTCCTACGCTCGTACGTTCTCTCGCTGCCTTGGCAGCTGAACGCGAAAGCTCGTACCCGACTCGGGGGAAGAGATCACATCGATGCTTCCTCCATGCGCCAGGACGATTTGCTGGACGATGTAGAGGCCGAGGCCGAGCCCTTCGCGCGCCCGAGGCCCCTCGCTGCGCCGGAAGGCGTCGAACAGGTGTGGCCGGACGGCGGCAGCGATCTCGCCGCCGTTGTGGACGTCGAATGCGAGGAGAGGGGACGTGCCCCGTACGGTCAGAACGACGGGCGAGCCGGTTTGCCCGTGGCGTAGGGCATTGCCGACGAGGTTGGTCAGCACCTGCGCGAGCCGCTGGTCGTCCCAGAAGCCGTCCGTCGAGCCACCATCGTAGGTGACCTCCATGACGCTTTCGGGGTGGGCAAGGCGAAGCTCCTCGAGGACCTTGTCGGCGACCACGCGGAAGTTCGTCGCGCGCGTCTCGAGGGTGATCCCGACGCCCACGCGTGCGCGCGCGAGATCGTAGAGCTGGTCGAGCATGCGGAGGACGCGGTCGGTGCTCGATCGCATGAGCGCGAGTGCGCGCCTTGCCCCTGGATCGACGAGCGCGCGATCGACCAGGTCCGCGCCGACCTTCAACACCATGAGCGGGGAGCGCAGGTCATGACCCACCGCGGCCACGAACAGCTCGTTCAGGCGGAGCGCCTCCTCGAGCTCGCTCGCGAGCCGTTCTCGCACGAGCCGTTGACGATGAAGGTCGACGAAGGTCGTGACCTTGTGACCGAGCAGCACGGGGTCGATGGGCTTCACGAGAAAGTCGACGGCCCCCGCTTCGTAACCCCGGAACACGCATTGTATGTCGTGCGAGCCCGCGGTCAGGAAGATGATCGGCACATAGCGCGTACGCTCCACTCCGCGCATGAGGGTGGCGAGCTCGAAGCCATCCATGCCCGGCATCTGTATGTCGAGCAACGCGAGGGCGACGTCGTGGAGGAGAAGAAGCTCGAGCGCCTCCGGTCCGGAACGAGCCCGCAAGAGCTCGAGCCCGTCGCGACGGAGGAGCGCTTCGAGCGCCACGAGGTTCTCGTCGAGGTCGTCGACGAGCAGGAGCTTCACCGGAGGAAGAGCATTCATGATGATTGTCCTAACGAACGGAGCACGGCGAGCAGGCCTGCGAGAGACAACACCTGGGCGGTCGAGACTCTCGCCAGCGCGGCCAGCGGCATCTCCGGGTTCTCTGCCTCGGACGGCTCCGACACGATGGCGCGGCCGCCGGCGGCGTGCACAGCATGCAGCCCCGCCGCGCCGTCGCTGCTGGCACCCGTGAGGACCACGCCGACGAGGCCCGCCCCGTACGCGCGCGCGGCCGACTCGAAGAGGACGTCGATGGACGGGCGCGAGAAGTTCACGGGCGAGCCGATGGACAGCGAGCACCGCCGATCGACCTCGACGAGAAGGTGGTAGTCGGGAGGAGCAAAATACACGGTGCCGCGCTCGATTGGTTCGGACGTGCCCGCCTCACGGACCCGCATCGAGCAGCGGGGCGCGAAGACGTCCACCAGAGCGCTCGGGGACGAGGCTGGGATGTGCACGACGATGAGGACCGGCGGAAACCCGGACGGCAGGCCCGGGAGAATCTCGCCGAGCGCGGCGAGTGATCCCGCGGAGCCCCCGATGACGGCGGCCTCGACCGGCAGATGCCCGATCAATGTCGTTGATACCACTGCACGTCCGGGACAAATACGCCGAAGTCTGCGGCGTGCCCGGAGAAGCGAAGCGTTTCTCGGGCGCCGAGCCCGAGGAACCCGCGGACGCACAGGGCGTCCCGAAAGAGAGCCACGGCGCGGTCTTGCAGGCTGCGCTCGAAGTAGATGAGCACGTTGCGGCACGACACCACGTGCACCTCCGCAAATACGGCGTCCGTCGCCAGGCTATGGTCGGAGAAGACGACGTTCTTGCAAAGCGAGCGATCGAACACCGCGGAGCCGTAGCGTGCCGTGTAGTAGATGGACAGCGAGCAAGGCGCGCCGGACGCCTGGTGGTTGGCGGTGAAGGTCTTCATTCGATCCAGGTCGTAGATGCCCGCCCGCGCGGCCCCCAGCGCCCCCTCGTTGATATCGGTGGCATAGATAATCGTCCGATCCAGCAAGCCTTCCTCGCGAAGGAGGATCGCGAAGGAATAGACCTCCTCGCCCGCGCTGCACCCCGCCACCCAAAATTTCAAAGAGGGATAGGTGCGAAGTACGGGGACCACTCGCTCGCGAAAGGCACGGAAGTAGTGCGGGTCCCGAAAGAGGTCGCTCACCTGTATCGTGAGATACTGCAGCAACGTCGGGAATGCCGAATCCTCGTGCAGGATGCGGTCCTGGAGGGCCGAGATGGTCTTGCATCCGAACGCGGCGACCGCCAGGTCGAGTCGGCGCCGAACGGAGGCCCGGCTGTACTCGCGGAAGTCATAGTGAAAGCGTACGTAAATGGCTTCGAGCAGGAGCCGGACCTCGAGCTCGTCGTCGGCCACCATCATCTCCTCGGCATCCACACGCGCAGGAGCGAGAGCAGAACATCGATGTCGAGGGGCTTCGCGAGGTAGTCGTTCGCTCCAGCGGCAAGGCACTTCTGGTGATCGTCGGGCATGGCCTTCGCCGTGACCGCGATGATCGGCAGCCTCGCCCAGCGCGGGTCCTTTCGTATCTCGCGGGTCGCCTCCAGGCCGTCCATCTCGGGCATCATGGTGTCCATGAGGACGAGATCGACGCGAGGCTCCTTCGCGAGCGCGGCGAGCGCCTCTCTGCCGTTGCGCGCAATGACCACGCGGGCGCCCTTCGGCTCGAGCACGCTCGTCAGCGCGAAGACGTTACGAACGTCGTCCTCCACGATCAGGACGGTCCGCCCCTCGAAGACGCCCTCACGATGGCGCGCCTGCTTCAGCATTTGCTGCTGCCCAGGCGGTAGCTCCGATTCGACCTGGTGAAGGAACAGCGTCACCTCGTCGAGCAGCCGCTCGTGTGAGCGCGCCCCCTTGACGATGATGGACCGCGAGTACTTTCGGAGGCGCTGCTCCTGGTCGGCCGTCAACGCGCGGCCCGTGTAGACGATGACCGGAGGCATCGTGTACGGCGCGGAGGCGGCCATCGTCTCGAGCATGTCGTAAGCGCTCTGATCCGGGAGGCCGAGGTCGGTGACGATGCACTCGAACTTGTGCTCCGGGAGCAGCGCCAGCGCCTCGGAGACCGAGCCCGCGGTGCTGATCTCGACATCTCGACTCGCGAGCAAGCTCGAGATGCCCTCGCGCAACGCGGCGTCGTCCTCCACGACGAGCACGCGGCGGACGCGATGAGCGGAGCGCCCCCCGAGGGCCTGGAATGCGACGAGGAGCTGCTCCCGCTTCACGGGCTTCAGGAGGTAGCCCGTGGCGCCCATGGAGAGGGCAGCCTCCGTATGGTCACTTGCGGAGATGACGTGGATGGGAATGTGACGTGTCGTCGGGTCGCGCTTGAGCCGTTCGAGCACGGACAATCCCGACTGATCGGGAAGGTGGATGTCGAGCACGACGCCGATCGGCGCGTACTTCTTGACGAGGCGGATGCCTTCCTCCGCCGTCGTCGCTTGGAGGCAGTGAAAGCCAGCTTCGCGCGCAACGTCTGCGAGGACGTGCGCAAAAGGCCCGTCATCTTCGATCACGAGCACGATGTGTCGGCCCGGCTCGATCGCCCCGACCCCGTCGTCCAAGCTGGAAGAGACGACGTCGCGATCTGCGGCTGCGAGTGGCGCCAGCTTCGGAGGGACCGGCAGCGGCGGCGCGGCTTCGGCGCCTGCGACGGGGCCGGCGTATGCCCGAGGCAGCCAGAGCGTGAACGTGCTCCCTTTGCCAGGCTCGCTGGCGACGGTCACGTTGCCGCCGAGCAGATGCGCGAGCTGGCGTGAGATGGACAGACCGAGGCCGGTCCCACCGTATTTTCGGTTCGTGGTCCCGTCGGCCTGCCGGAACGCCTCGAAGATGATCTGCTGCTGTTCTCTCGGAATGCCGATGCCCGTGTCGCATACCGCGAACGTGATCCCCTCCCCGCTCGCGGCGACATCGACGAGGACGCGTCCCCGCTCGGTGAACTTCATTGCGTTCGCGACCAGGTTCTTCAATATCTGTTCGAGGCGCTGACCGTCGGTCTCGACGAGGAGCGGCACGCCAGCGTCCACGGTCAGGCCGAAGCGCAGGCCCTTCTCCTTCGCCGCGGGCTCGAACGTCCGCAGCAAGGTTTCGCGCACGCGTTCGAGGGTCACGCTCTCGACATGGACGTCCATGTTTCCAGACTCGATCTTGGATAGATCCAGGATCTCGCCGATGAGACCGAGGAGGTCGTTGCCGGCGCCGTAGATGGTCAGCGCGAACTTGACCTGCTCGGCGGACAGGTTGCCATCCCTGTTGTCCGCCAAGAGCCTCGCGAGGATGAGCAGGCTGTTGAGCGGTGTACGAAGCTCGTGCGACATGTTCGACAAGAATTCGGACTTGAACCGGGTCGCGCGCTCCATCTCGAGCGCGCTGGCGGCGATCGCGGCGTGCGTCGTGGCGAGTAGCTTGTTCTTCTCTTCGACGATGAGCGCCTGGCCAACGAGCCGTAGGTTGGTCTGGTCGACCTCGTTCTTCTGTGTTTCGAGCAGCGCTTGCGTCGACCGCAGGAACGATGCCTGCGTCTCGAGCTCCTCGTTGATGACGCGAAGCTCTTCTTGCTGCGTCTGAAGCGCCCTGCCCTGGAGCTCCCCTGCCGCGACGAGGTCGCGAAGTCGCTGCTTGTATTCGGACGAACGTACGGCGAGCGCGACGTTCTCTCCGACGCGGCCCAGTAGCTCGACGGTTCTGGGCTCCGCGACTCGCAGGAAGCCGAGCTCGATCACGGCGCTCGTCGTTCCCTCGATGCAGGCCGGGAGAACCACGACGTCGGCCGGTCCGGACTCGCCCGTCCCGGAGCGAATCTTGAGGAAGTTTGGCGGCACTTGCTGCAGATGGAGGAGCTGTCGGTCTGCGGCGACGCGGCCGACGATGCCTTCGCCCTCGGCGAAGCTGTCGGGGGCTTCCGCTCGAGGATCGAGCGTGTAGCCGGCCTGCTGTCGCCACAGGCCCGTTTCCTTGGTGAAGAACGCTCCGATGTCCGCACGTGTGTACGACGCGAGCGCGGAGAGGCACGCGGTTCCAAGCTCATGAACGGTCTTCTCGCCCTGAAGCGCGTCGGTCAGCTTGCCTTGGCCAGATCGAAGCCAGGCCTCCTCCTCAACCTGCGCGCGCGCGCGCGCCTCCGCCGTGAGCGCCGCCCCCAGCGTATGCGCGACCGCGCGGGACTGCTGACGCGTCACGAGCGCCAGAACGAGCGCGGACCCGCCGAGCAAGAAGACGACGAGGAATTTCGTAGTCCAGAGGGACGCTGCCGCCGTAGTGGCGCGCGAATCTCGCAGACCTGCCTCGATGGCGAGCGCCTCGTCCACGATGTGGAGCACGCTGTCCATGCCAGCTCGTCGCGCCCTCATCGCCACGACGCTCTTGGCCGTCTCAAGCTGCGTTCCGTCGAGGATCGTTGCCGTCGATGCCAGCCACGCTTCGTAGTCGTGGCTGGCGCGGTCGAAGCGGAGCCGTTGTGAACCGTCTAACACCAAGGAGTGCAGACGTTCGAAGCCCTGCTTCGGATGCACCGTGGTGAAAGCCGCCAGCTCCGAGCGGTCGCCGCTCAGGAGGTAGCCACGAAGGGCGCTCTCTTGCTCGAGGACCTGCCTGAGCGTCCCGTTAGCGACTGCAATCACTTCGTCGGCGCGGTCGACCCAGGCGGCATCGCCGGAGAACGCCAGAATCTGACGGCCCACGACGACGCCGACCGCAAGCAGCACCACGAGAGGGGCCACGATCGCGAGCGCGAGTCGTCGAGCGAGAAGCTTGCGTTGCTGGAGCTCGGCTGGCATCGGCCCCGCGCGAGTGCGCAAGAAGCGCGCCGTCGCCCGGGTGCGTTCGTGCCACGGGCCGCAGGTGCGAGCGAGTCGGCGGGCTCGTGTCACGACGTCGAGGCGGCACACCTGAAGCGGGGCGCTTCTGTTCGACTGGGGCGCTGTTGCTTTCGGCGTCCCTCGCGCTCCTCAATCTGGGTCTGCCGTGTCGCGCGAAGAACGGAGCGAGGCGCGCGAAGCCACGAGCGCCGACCGCGACACCCCGAGCGACGCGCCGGAAGTGCCGTGCGACGCGGCGGTCTCGTGGCAGACCAGCTCGCTCGAAGCTCTCGCGCGGGACACTCTGAGAACCGAGCGCCAGGGGGAAGCTCTAGCCTCCGTGCGTCGCGGGCACGGGCACGTCAGCCCCCTTCGAGCTCGATCCAGAGCTCCTTCGCGTCGCCCGGAGCAACCTCGAGCAAGCCCTCTCCCGTGTTGAGCGCGTTGCCGGGCGCCGTCCACGGCTCGAGGCAGACGAACTCTTTGCCGGGGAGTGTCCACACGACCCAGCGGATGAACTCGGGGCTCGTGCGGACGGTGATGTGCCCGCCGTCGGCCGACAGCGTGCTCTCCTTGCTCCCGTGATCGAGGAGGTGGAGGTCGGTCTCGCCCTCGTCGAGCTTGAACCCGTGGAACGGCACGGTCTGCCGCGTCACGTTGTCGAACGCGCGCGTCGCGCCGGTCGTGATGTGCGCGTGCGCCTTGTCATGGACGACGAAGTACGGGTGAATGCCGAAGCCGAAGGGCATCGTCTCGGTGCCCGTGTTCTCGACCCGGAGCGACAGACGGAGGTGCACGTCCGAGAGGACGACCTGCAGGCTGGCCGCAAAATCCCACGGAAAGACAGCGCGCGTCGCGTCGGTCGAGGCGAGAGCGAGCGCGACCGTGGCCTCGGTCTGGCTCGTGACCGTCCACGGCAGGTCACGGGCAAAGCCGTGCTGCTTCATCGCCCCCGAAGCTCGGCCGCGCGTGAAGCGCCCGTCCTCGAGCTTGCCCGGCGACGGAAAGAGCAGCGGAATGCCTCCTCGGACGTTCTTCGTCGGGTCGGCCAGGGTCGCTTCGTCGAGGTAGAGGCGCTCGCGGTCGCCGACGGCCCAGCGAGTGATGAGCGCACCTCGAGCGGGGACGAGCGAGACGTGGCTCTTCGAGGCGTGGGCGTGGAGCTCGATCGTGCCGGGCGCTTCCGCGAGTACCTGGGTCATGGCGGGGCATTCTGCCGCATTTGACGAGCAGCGATCGGTCTATGGCAGCACATTGACATGCCCACGTGGCGCTCATACGCTCCGGGGATGACCCGTAAGCTCTCGAACCGCACCTGGCTTCTCCTTCTGACGGTCTCCGCTGGCCTCATCGCGGCTGCGTGCAGCTCCTCCTCCCCGACGGGCACCGAGTCGAGCACCTCGAGCCACGAGGGCTCGTCGTCGACGTCGAAGTCGTCGACCGCGGGCTCCTCCACGACGTCGGGCTCCGCCACGACCTCAGGCTCCGCCACGGCGTCCTCGGAGACGCAGGGCTCGGCCACCAAGGCCTGATCGGCCTCGAAGAGTCGAGCGGCGGGCAACCCCCTCACTCACCGGTCTCGAGCAGCGCGCGTGCCGTGCGCTGGACGTCTTTGTCTTCCGACTGCTCCGCGAGGGCTTTGAGCTTCTCGCGGTCCGTCGCGGCTCTCTCCAGATCCAAGCCGTTGGTCTCCGCGACCGTCGCGCGCACGTAGAGCGCGGGGGGGTAGTCCTGGAGGATGGCGAGGGCTCGATCGGCCGCGTCGCGTGCGTCGTCGAGGTGCCCCGCGACCCTGTTCGCGGTCGCGAGGGCCCCGCATGCGTTGACCGAGTAGGGCTCGAGCTCGAGCGCGTCCTTCGCCGCAGCCTCGGCGAGGGCGGGCTGTCGCATGCGCAGCTGCATCTGCGCGATCCGCAGCAGCGTGATGAACGAGCCAGGCGTGGCCTCGCGCGCACGGGCGAGCGCCGCGAGCGCCACCTGTGCACCTGCCGTCCCGCCGTCCCTGTGAAGCGCCCGCTCCGCGACGGCGTGCCAGTAGCTCCCTCGCGCGCGACGCTCGATCCGGATCGAGAGGCACACGACCAGGGTCGTCGCGAGCGCGACGACGGGCCAGATCCACGCAGGCCGCGCGCTCGCGACGCGTGAAGGATCCGGCACCACGACGAAGCCAAGCGCGAGCCCTGCGAGCGCGAGTGTCCCCGGCATCTCGAGCGGGAAGCTCGCGAGCGAGAGACCGGCGAGCGCCACGAGCGCCCCCGCCGCGCCGGCGGTGACCGCGCCGGCATCATCGGCCTGCGCACGCCCCGCATTCAGCCTCGCGCGCGTCGAATGCACGACCGCGGCGCCGAGAAAGAGCAGCGCCCCGAGACCCAGCAGGCCTGTCTCCGCCGCGCGTTCGAGCAGGTCGTTGTGCGCCTGGCGAGGCGCGAGGGTCATGCTGAGCGCGCCGTCGCGCGTGGCGCCGGGCTCGGCGTAGCGCGGGTAGATGACGGGCCAGTTGCCAGGCCCCACGCCCAGCAGCGGTGCATCCTCGATCATGCGCAGCGTCCGCCGCCAGAAGCCGAGGCGCGTTCGGAGCGCCGCCGACTGCGGATCGACGGCGCCCTCGATCACGCTGAGCGCCGAGGCGTAGCGCTTGGTGTCCCCCATGTCGTGCGTCGTGAAGCGACCGGGCACCGCCGCGGCGACGACCGCGAGGAGCGCGACGCCGCCGAACACCAGGAGGGTCCTTCGCGAGCCGGCGAAGCTCGCGCGAAGGGGCGCGCGAAGGAGCCAGAGCGTGGCGACGAGACCGCACGCCGCGCCGAACCACGCGCCGCGGGCGCGAGTGACGGCGAGGAACACGAGCTCTAGGATCGTCGCGACGGCGTACCGCACGCGCGCGTCACGCTCGCGGCTGGAGAGCGTCGCCGCGACGCTCAGCGGGAGCGCCATCGCCATGATCTCGGCCGCGATGTTCCGGTTTCCGAACGTCGACCCCGGCAAGCTGAAGACTGGCATCGCGAGCGCCCGAGGCAGCATCCCGACGTGCTGGAGCAGGCCGAGGCAAGCGACGACCGAGGCCGCGAAGGCGATCGCCTCCACGAGCCGCGCGCGCGCATCACGGTCGTCGGCGAGCACGCTCGCCCCGCACGCGAGGCCGAAGAGCGACCCCCACCGCGCGAGCGCGTCCTCTGCGTACGGAGCGTGGCCTCGCGTGAGGAGCCAGGAGGCCACGGTCGTTCCGATCACGAGCGACACGCCGACGCCCACCGGCCGCGACCATCGAGGCCCTCCGGCCGTCGCCCGGCTCAGCAGCAACGCGATGGCGCCCAGCGAGGCCGTGAGCTCGAGCGCCGCGAACTTCGGCACGAGGAACGGCGCCTCGAGGACAGGCGCATAGAGAAGGAGGACGAGCACCGCTGCGCCCGTCGTGGCGACGAACGCGATGCGCGCGGGGACCGGCGAGGAGCGCCCAGGCGACACGAGCGTCACGTCCGTCAGGCGTCGGTCGCTTCGACGTCCCCGTACGGCGACCTCGCGAGCGAGCGCTCCCCACGCAGCGCATCGAGGCGCACCGCGAACCGCTGGAGCACGCGGGCGCGGTAGTCGGAGAGGTGGAGCTTCATGACGCCGTCACCGAGCACCACGTCGGCGTGCGTCGCGTTGGCCGCGCGACTGCGGAGGCGGAAGCGCCAAGCGAACCGGAGCGTCGCCTCGAGCAGCGACGCCGCAGGAGCGAGCGCCGTCTCGAGGACCGCCTGGGTGGTGGCGCGCTTCGAGGTCTCCGGGCTGGTCGCGGGCCTGGCCGCAAAGCTCGGGAAGAAGCGGCGCACCCACGCTTCGTTCGCCTCGCACCACGCGGCATAGGCCGGGTATCCCGAGAGCGAGCGCGCCGACACGAGCTGGTGCGCGGTGAAGAGGTCGCGATGGAACGAGATGCCGAGCTCCGACTCGTCGACGAGGTAGTTGGGGCAGATGATGCGGCGCGACCCGGTGAGCGTCGTCGCGAGGAAGAGCATCGTGTAGGCGGTGTACACGTGGCCGCGCGCCGTGATGACGAAGAGATCGATGTCGGCCCGCGCAGTGACGTTCCGGTGGGCGACGCCGCCGGAGATCACCAGCCCGCGCACGAACGGGAGCTTCGAGAGCATCGCGAGCGTGACCTCGTGACGGCCGAGGAGCGCGCGCGTCATGATCTCTCGCTCGGGCATCTCCGCCACGAGGTGCTCCCGGCCCCGGAGGACCAGGAAGCCGTCCGGATGCAGGGTCACGCGCGCCGCGAGCGCCGGCGTCGCGGCGAGGCGGCGTAGCTTCGCGTGGTCGAGGACGAAGCCCATCGACGCGGAGATCGCGTGAGCGATCGGCAAGGGCGAGTCGAACAGATCGGCGTACACGACCGCGGCGAGGAGCCCCCACTCCTCCGCGGAGAGCGCGGGAGGCACGGGCTCGACGGGCGGCGGCAGCGCCGTCGGTGCGTTCACGAGGCGCGGGCCGCTCTCGGGAGGAGCTGCCCGGTACCGCGACGGCCCCGTGACGTGCGCCCTCGCCCAGAGCGCCTCTGCCGTGCGACGCCAGGAGAACGTCCGCGCCCGCTCCGGCCCCGCCGCCGCGCGACGCGCGAGCTTCGCCGGGTCACGAAGCTCCTCTGCGATGACGCGTGCGAACCCGGCGTCATCCCCCACCGGCACGTAGCGCGCGACGTCACCCCCCACCTCGCGCAGCGCGGCGATGTCGGACGCGATGACCGGAGCGCCGCACGCCATCGCCTCGAGGAGCGGCAGCCCGAAGCCCTCGAGCTCGGGGGAGAACGCGAACAGGTCCGCTCCTGTGTAAAGCGCCGCGAGGTCGCCCTCGTGGACGTAGCCGAGCCATCGAACTCCCTTGCCCGCCCGCTCCTCGAGCGCCCGGACGAGCGCGCGATCCTTCCACCCGCGCCCGCCGACCACCACGAGCTCCCGCGCCTCGCCGTCTTTCTGCAGTCGGTCGAACGCGCGGAGGAGCGTGAAGAGATCCTTGCGCGGTTCGAGCGTCCCCACCGTGAGGAGGTAGGGCCGCGAGAGGCCATACCGAGCACGCGTGATCGCGACCCGACCGTGTGACGCAGGGCTACATGACGGGTGCGCCGCACCGGGAAAGACCGCCGTGCGCTCCGCGCGAACGCCGAGCCGCTGGACGATGTCGCGCTGCGAGGCCGCCGAGACCGTCGCGACCACCTGCGCCGTCTTCGCCACCTGGTTCAGCATCGGCCCCATCAGCAGCCGCTTCTGGAGCGTGGAGTGGTGCGGCATGTGGAGCACCGCGAGATCGTGGACGACCACGATCGTCGGGCAGGGCGAGGCGAGCGGCACCGCGTAGTTCGGGAAGACCGCGACGTCGGCGCCCGTGTCGGCGAGCAGCTGCGGCACCGCCGCCTGCATCCAGACGGCGCGCACTCCTGGCCCCGAGAGGTGGATGTACGGCGCCCAGCGCGCAGCGAGCTCGGGCGCGGGGGGGCGATTCGAGAGCAGCACCAGGTCATCGCCCGGCCGGAGCGTCTCGAGGAGGCCGTCGACGAGGTGCTCGGTGTAGTACCCGATCCCGGTTCGCTCCGGCGTGCAGGTGGTGATCTCGACGGCGAGCCTCATCGGCGGAGCCTGACGCTCGCGTGAGGAGCGAAGAGCGAGGATTGCGTGACCCGCATGGCTATTGGAATACGCTATGGCGCGATGGCGCGCGAGGGCTTGCACGAGGGTTCCTGGAGGCTACGTTTGCGCGGTCCAGGGCCTCTGGAGTGAGCGTAGCGAATCGGCTGCCTGCACGTCTCGCGAGCGGGCTCTTGGTGGCACTCGCCTTCGCGCTGCCGTTCGAGGCGCCGCTGCTCATGGTCGGGCGGCTGCAGGTGACGACCGTCGAGCTGCTCCTCTACACGGCGCTCGCTGCGTGGGGGCTCGCGGCGCTCGTGTCGCTGGCGCGCGACCCGAAGGGGGTCCTGCGGACGCTCGAGAGCGCGCGGAGGGACCCGCTCGTGGTCGCCGCCGTCACATGGACCGTCGTCGTCTTCGCGAGCGCCGCCGCCACCTCCAACCGGATGGCGACCCTCAAGTTCGCGCTCCGGAGCCTCTCCGGCATCCTCGTCTTCTTCATGGCCCGCTCGCTCGCGCGTCCCGACGCGGTCGCGCGGCGCGTGCTCGTCGCCCTGCTGCTCGGAGGCCTCGTCTCGGCGGCGAGCGCGGTCCTCGAGTCGGTCGTCCCCCGTAGCTTCGTGCTCTGGAGCTTCTTCCGGGACCAGAGCTTCACCGCGTCCGGCCTTCCGCGTGCAAGCGGCGTCTTCATCTACCCGACCATCGGCGCGATGTACTGGGAGGCCGTGCTCCCGCTGCTGGTGGTCGCGCCGCTCGTCCTCGCCCAGGCACGCCGGTCCGCCTGGCTCACGGTCCTGGGCGCCGTGATCCTGTCGGGCGCGATCGTCGCGAGCGCGACCCGGTCCTCCCTCGCAGGGGGAGCCATCACGTGCGCGGGGCTCTTCCTCGCGACGCGACGGTGGCGCCCGAGCTCACCGTCGGTCGCGCGCGCTGCCCTCGCGGTGCTCGCGACGCTGGTCGTCACCTCCGCGATCGCCAGCGCCGCGCCCGGCACCGGGACGCTCTCGGGACAGCGCCTGCGCTTCTGGCGCGACGACACGTGGTTCGGCGTCACGTACGAAGCGCCGGCCGGGCCGCGAACGGTGACCGCGGGTGCGCGCTTCGCCACGCCGATCACGCTCCACAACACCGGGACGCTCGCGTGGACGCACGCCGGCGCCCGTGCAGTGCGCCTCGGATACCACCTCTTCCGCACGAGGCCCGGCGAGCACGACGCGTGCACCGTCTTCGACGGCCGACGGACACAGCTCGGCGACGACGTGCTCCCTGGAGGAGCGATCCAGGTCACGGCTGTCGCGACAGCTCCGGAAGCGCCAGGGACATATCGCGTCGCCTGGGACGTCGTTCAGGAAGGGGTGACGTGGTTCAGCGAGCGCGGCAACACGATGGCGAACGAGGAGATCGTCGTCGTCCCCGGCGTCGCGATGAACGAGGGTGCCCCCGATCTCGCAGAGATCACGGGCACGGAGGTCGCGCCAGTCCCCGCACGCTTCGCGCTCTGGCGAGCCGCCGTCAGGCTGTTCGCGGAGCACCCATTGCTCGGAATCGGCCCCGACAACTTCCGGCGTCGCTATGAGCACGTGATCGCGCCTGCACCGAACGGGCAGCCCTACCTCGACACGCGCATCCACGCGAACAGCCTCTACTTCGAGACGCTCGCCGACATGGGGATCGCCGGCGTGATTGCCCTCGCGGCGCTCGGTCTCGGACTGCTTCGGGCGCTTCGTCGTGCCTGGGCCGGAAGGCAGGTCATGAGGCTCGGCTTCGCGGTCGCCGCGACGAGCTTCTTCGTCCACGGGCTGTCCGACTATTTCTTCGAGTTCACGCCGGCGTTCGGTCTGTTCTGGGTGCTCCTTGGCCTGGCGACGACCGGAGGGGAAGACGCGGTCGCGTCGCCATCGCCAGCGCCAGCAGGCACCCCGTCGTGAGGGCGACCTCGGCGAGGGACGTCGCGGCGGCGGCTCCTGGCCCAGAGCCTCGCGGGATGAGCACGAGGTCGAGCGTCACGACGACCGCCAGCATCATGACGGCGAGCACCGTGTTCACTCGCTCGCGGTGCCGCGCGATCAGGAAGTGCGTGAGCCCGTAGTTGAGGAACACCAGGGGGAGCCCGAGCGCGAGGATGCGAAGAGAGTCTTCGGCACGGCGGAACCCGCTGCCGAAGAAGAGATGCACGAGCGGCGTGCGGCCCAGAAAGAAGACAGCGCTCACGACGAGCCCGGCCGCGAGCAACCCGCCTGCGATGCGTCGCTCGAGCCGATCGCGCACCACGACGTCCGCCTCGGCGCGCACCAGCCGAGGGAACGTCACCGCGAGGACGACGGAGGGGAGGAGCATCGCCCCCTCGAACAGCTTGTAGGCCGCGCCGTAGGCCCCGAGCTCCGCGTCCCCGGCGAGCCACCGCACGAAGAGCGTGTCCACCTTGAAGTACAGGAGCGAGACGAGGCCCGCGAGCCAGATCGGGAGCGACCCTCGCAGGGCGGTGCGGGCCAGCGCGAGCGACGAGCTGCGGTCCACGCGCGCCGCCCACCACGACAGGCCGTGCACCCGGGCGATGACGGCGACGCCGTAGACGAACGCGGCCGCGCCCGAGGCCGCCATCGCAGCGGCGAGCGCGGTGAGCGAGCGACCCACCGCGAGCGCGGAGACGCCCGCGACCACCATGAGGAGAGCGCGGACGGCGTTCATGCGCGCCTCGAGCGCGAACCGCTCGGTGCCGCGAAGGATCGCGCCGAAGTGGTCGGCGAACGCGTTGAAGAGCGCGGCGACGCCGAGGAGCACGATCGCGATCCGCGTCTCGCCTTCGGTCGCGAGCGCGACGACGCCGACGGCGAGGGCGTACGGGAGCGTCGTCGCGCCGCGGAGCATGAGCCCGATGCGGACGACTTCTGCAGGTTCGGTGCGGCCGGTCGCGAGCGCGCGCGTCGTCCACAGCCCGAGCCCGAGGTCGGCGGCGAGCGCGAGGAAGGCCGTGACGGTCGACGCGAACACGAAGCGACCGAACGCGGTCTCGCCCAGGATCGGCGCCGAGAACAGCGTCACCGCGAGGCGACAGCCGCGCTCGAGACCGAGCGCGAGCCCCTTCAGCGCGAGGTTCCGCAGCACCTTCGCGGGCTCGCGGCCGCCGGCCATCGAGCTTCAGCCCTGGAGCGCCGCAAACGTGTCGCCGAGCACCCTCGGCAACGTGCGGAGGAGGATCTCCAGATCCATCCCGGGGCTCCACTCGCGCACGTACTCCAGATCGAAGCGCAGGCGGTCCGCGATCGATCCCGAGTGATCGCCCCGGAGCCCGCGCACCTGCGCGAGCCCCGTGATGCCGGGCCTCACGTGGTGCCTCACGTCGTACTCGTGGATCTCGTTGCGGTAGCGCAGCACGCGCTCGGGCACCTCGGGGCGCGGCCCGATCACGCTCATCTCGCCGCGAAGGACGTTCCACAGCTGCGGGATCTCGTCGAGGCCGAGCGGACGCAGCCACCGACCGAACGTCGTCGCGCGACCCTCGGCGTCCATCGTCCGGAGCTTGACCATGGTGAACGGCACCTGGTCCTTCCCCGTGCGACGCTGGAAGAAGAGCGGCGGCCCGTCGGAGCCGAGCGCGATGGCGGCGCAAGAGGTCGCGAGGAAGGGCGCGGTCAGCGCGAGCCCGCACGCGGCGAACGCGACGTCGAACACGCGCTTCGCCGTCGACACGGAGGCCGGCGGAGGCGATGGCGGAGGGCTCGCATGCGCCGGGGTGGTCACGAGCGCTGTCGTCTCGACGGGGCCCGGCGCCGCCTCCGTGTAGAGCGGGAGGCGTTGTCGGTGCTTCCGTTGCGGCGGGACGTGTCGCCGCGAGCCGTTCAGGTGCTGGGCCCCTCTGCGGCGGCGCGCGTCCTCGACGGCGTCGGCGAAGCGGCGCTCGAAGTTCGCTCGATCGAAGCGGCGCGCGAACTCCTTCAGCCTCGAAGGGTCGAACGGGCGCGTGCGCTCGTCGCGAATGAACCGGTCGACCGTCGCCCGCACCGACTCCACAGTCGGGGCGTCGATGAAGAGCCCGGTCTCCCCGTCGTGCACGATCTCTCTCGCGCCCCCCTCCGCGCACGCGAGGACGGGCGTCCCCGCCGCGAGCGCCTCGACCATGACCATGCCGAAGTCGTCGATTCCGGGATGGACCAGCGCGCGAGCGCCGGCGAAGAGCGTCGCGAGCTCACCCTCGGAGACGCGTCGGATCATCGTGACGTTGGGGCCTGCGAGTCGCTCGAGGCGGGCTCGCTCCGGTCCGTCGCCGACGACGATCAGGCGCTCGGCGCGACCCTGGAACGCCCGGAGCGCGAGGTCGACGCGCTTGTTCGGGACGAGGGCCGACACGACGAGGAACGGCGCCGGCCCCTCGTTGCCCGCCGCGTTTGCTCGCGCGCGCGCCTCCGATCCCGCGGCCGCGTCCGCGAAGCGGCTGGTCTCGATCGGCGGCTCGATCACCTGAGCGTCCCGCTGGTAGTACGTGCGAATGCGGTCTCGCGTGTACGAGCTGTTGGCGATGAGGACGTGGGGTCGCGCGGCGGCCTCGGCCTCCCAGCGACGGAGATAGCGCGCCGTCCCGCGGAACATGGCCCGCCCGAGATGCCCGCCGGGCACGCTCGCTTCGTAGGTGCTCTGCCCCTCGCGTGCATAGCGCATCGTGGAGTGCACGTACGCGACGTGCAGCGCTCCCTGCGGCGCGAGCGCGCCGATGGCGACGCAGTGGCTGCTCGACACGACGAGCGAGTACTTGGCGAGGTTGAACGACTCCACCGCCCTCGGGAAGAGCGGCAAGAGCGCGCGAAACCGACCGCTGACGAACGGCGCGTGCGCGACCGTGTGGATGGCGGAGGTGGTCGCGCCTCGCGCCACGAGGGAGGGCGAGAGCCGCGAAGGGTCCCACGTCAGCGTGAAGAGGTCCGCGTTCGGAAAGACGCCGTACAGGGCCTCGACGACGCGCTCGCCTCCGCGCATGGAGGTGAGCCAATCGTGGACAATCGCAACGGATTCACTCATTCCAAGTAGAGCCGAGGGTACCACGCGCGACGTGTGCCGTCGTCGTTACGGCTGTGTTTCCGCACGCGACACCCGCATTGCCCCGGAGGCCACAGCGCCGCCCGAGAGACGCCGCCTGCGCCGCGCTCCGTGTGACCTCTCATTCGAGGCGGAAGCTCGCCACGAAGAACAGCTCCAGCGCGCGGCGCGTGACCTGCTCGTCGTCCAGCCGGAAGCCCACGTCGGAGAACGCGCGCAGGGTCTCTCCGTGATCGCAGTCCTCCGAGAAGACGATGATGACGCGTCCGCCGTTCGCGAGGTGGTGGCGGGCCCCCTCGGCGAAGCGGTGGACGGTGCGCATCCCCTTCCCTGCGCGAAACGCGGCTTCGAAGTGGGTCTCTGGCTCGGTCGGGTAGAACGGGATGTTGAAGACGATGACGTCGAAGAGCCGGCCGGGGATCGCCGCGAAGAGGTCCGACTCGAGCACCTCGACGGACAGGCCGTTCAGCCCGACGTTGGTGCGTGCGAGCACGACGGCCGACGGGTTGACGTCGCACGCGGTCACCGTCGCGCCAGCCGCCGCCGCGGAGATCGCGATCGCGCCAGACCCGGTGCCCATGTCGAGGAGGCGGATCGGCGTGGCCCCCGTCTCGCGGCGGACGAGCGCGGCGACATGCCTGGCGAGGATGAGCGAAGAGGAGAAGTCGAGCGGGTGAAACACGCCCGGGGACGTGCGGAGCCGGTGCCCGAGGAGCTCCACCTCGGACGGCTCCTTCATTCGCCGGAGGATCCCCGGACGGCGGAGCCCGTGGAGAATCGGTCGCGCGATGCGCCGGCGCACGAGGCCGAGCACGCGATCCCCGAGGTCCGACACGCCGCGCAGTG